>Ga0208398_101112_pt1 | contig 11859 bp, 10 predicted proteins | sample LakWasMe79_HOW10_2_FD_183905 | JGI IMG/M metagenome (GOLD analysis project Ga0208398, IMG submission 183905) | Freshwater sediment methanotrophic microbial communities from Lake Washington under simulated oxygen tension - Sediment Metagenome... | ecosystem: Environmental > Aquatic > Freshwater >... | reverse complement strand
GCGGGCGAACACGTCCGCCGGCAGCGGTGTGCCCCGGCTGCCCAGCCGGGCAATCTTTGCCGGCGCCCAGGAAGTTGAAATCGAACACAACGGCGCGGTCTACCGCCTGCGCCAGACCGCATTGGGCAAGCTGATACTGACCAAATAGTGTTACCGCCGTGTCGCCAGGAGTCCAGTGGTGACGCACAGTCGCCCCACCCGACAAGGAGTGAGCGATAGACAAGGCAAGGAATCAAACCGCAATCAACGCACCCGACCGTATCCTGGAACTGGAGCTGGCCCTCGTGGATACTGCGTTAGTAGCTATTGATTTGATAGCGAATTGGCGGAATCGTCCTGCCGGTCGGCGCCTCAGTACATCAGCCGTTCCGGGTGGATCTCCTGCAGGATGGTGGTGGCAATCTCTTCAATCGACTTGGTGGTGGTGGACAGCCAGCGGATGCCGGTGCGCCGCATCATGGCCTCGGCCTCGTTGATTTCCATGCGGCAGTTTTCCAGCGAGGCGTATTTGGAGTGGGGCCGGCGTTCGTTGCGGATTTCGCTCAGCCGCTCGGGCTGGATGGTCAGGCCGAAGATCTTGGCCTTGTGTGGTACCAGGGCGGGCGGCAGCTGGCGCCGCTCAAAGTCCTCGGGAATCAGCGGGTAGTTGGAGGCCTTCAGGCCGTACTGCATGGCCAGGTACAGCGAGGTCGGCGTCTTGCCGCTGCGGCTGACGCCAACCAGGATCACGTCGGAGTGCTCCAGATCGCGGTTGCTTTGACCGTCGTCATGGGCCAGCGAGAAGTTGATGGCCTCAATCCGGCTCTGGTACTCCTTGCTTTTGCTGGCGTCACTGAAGCGGCCGATGCGGTGGTTGGATTTGAGCTTGAGCTCCTGCTCCAGCGGGTGCACAAACATGCCAAACATGTCCAGTAGCATGCCCTGGCAGCCGTCCTGTATGACCTTGAGCACGTCCATATTGACCAGCGTCGTGAATACGATGGGGCGGTTGCCATCGACCAGCGCCGAGTGGTTGATTTGCCGCACCGCCTGGTGTGCCTTGTCCACGGTGTCGCAAAACGGCAGCCGCACGTGGCGCGCCTTGGCCTCGAACTGGGCCAGGATGGCGTTGCCAAAGGTCTCGGCGGTGATGCCGGTGCCGTCTGAGACGAAAAATACGGTGCGGTGGGTCATGGTGCTGGTGTGCTGGGTTGTCAGTGAAATGCAAGCGCGGGCCGGTAGCCAAGGGTGCCACCGTTAGGGTGTGCCCCCTACAATAGCGGCAATTTCCACATTTTGTCATTCCCGTGCGCCCCCAATAGCAACAACAGTGGGTGAATCGGGCGTGATCGCTGCTGTCTTGGCGGGCGTGTGCCGGTGCTGATGCAGTAGCCAAAGGTTTTTAACTTCCGGAGCTTTGCCATGTCAACCCTGTTCAATCCGACCGATCTGGTCGTCCCCTTCGAGCATCTGCGCATGACCGACGTCGAGTCGGTCGGCGGCAAGAACGCCAGTCTGGGGGAGATGATTTCCAACCTTCCCACCGGGGTCAAGGTGCCCACGGGTTTTGCCACCACGGCGCACGCTTTCCGCGAATTTCTCAAGTTTGACGGCCTGACTGAAAAGATCAGCGCCAAGCTCAAGGCGCTGGACGTGGAAGACGTGCGCGCGCTGGCCCAGGTCGGCGCCGAAATTCGCGCCCTGGTCGAAGCCCAGCCGTTTCCGCCCGAACTGGAGAAAGGCATTCGCGAATCCTTTGCCACCCTGAGTGCGGGCAATGCCGAAGCGACCTTTGCGGTGCGCTCGTCCGCCACTGCCGAAGACCTGCCGGACGCCTCCTTTGCCGGCCAGCAGGAAACCTTCCTGAACGTGCACGGCATTGACGACATCCTGCACAAGATCCGCGAGGTGTTTGCCTCGCTGTACAACGACCGCGCCATCAGCTACCGCGTGCACAAGGGCTTTGCCCATGATGTGGTGGCCCTCTCCGCCGGCATCCAGCGTATGGTGCGCTCCGATCTGGGCGCCGCCGGTGTGATGTTCACCATCGACACGGAGTCCGGCTTTGACCAGGTGGTGTTTATCACCTCCAGCTATGGCCTGGGCGAAACCGTGGTGCAGGGCGCGGTCAACCCCGACGAGTTTTACGTGCACAAGCCCATGCTGAAGGCGGGCAACCGGGCCGTCATCCGGCGCAGCCTGGGCTCCAAGCTGATCCAGATGCAGTTCACCACGGCCGAGGAAAAGGCCAAGGGTGGCAAGCTGGTCAAGACCACCGATGTGCCGACCGAGCTGCGCAACCGCTATTCGCTGACGGACGCTGACGTGGAGCAACTGGCCCACTACGCGTTGGTGATTGAAGAGCACTATGGCCGCCCCATGGACATCGAGTGGGGCAAGGACGGAATCGACGGCCAGCTGTATATCCTGCAGGCGCGTCCCGAAACCGTGAAAAGCCAGGCGGGCAACCAGGCCGAATACCGCTACAAGCTCAAGGGCTCGGGCACGGTGCTGGTCGAAGGCCGCGCCATCGGGCAAAAAATTGGTACCGGCCCGGTGCGCATCGTGCACAACATCAGCGAGATGGACAAGGTCCAGGCTGGCGACATCCTGGTGACCGACATGACCGATCCCAACTGGGAGCCGGTCATGAAGCGGGCCTCGGCCATCGTCACCAACCGCGGCGGGCGGACCTGCCACGCCGCCATCATTGCGCGTGAACTGGGCATTCCGGCTGTGGTCGGTTGTGGCCATGCCACCGAGGCGCTGAAGGACGGCATGCTGGTCACGGTCAGCTGTGCCCAGGGCGATACCGGCTTTATCTACGACGGACTGCTGGAAACCGAGGTGACCGAAGTCCAGCGCGGCACCATGCCCGAGAGCCCGGTCAAGATCATGATGAATGTGGGCAATCCGCAACTGGCCTTTGACTTCTGCCAGTTGCCCAATGAAGGCGTGGGCCTGGCACGGCTGGAGTTCATCATCAACAACAACATTGGTGTGCACCCGAAGGCCATCCTCGACTATCCCAATGTGGATGCGGACCTGAAGAAGGCCGTAGAGTCGGTGGCGCGGGGCCATGCCTCGCCCCGCGCCTTCTACGTGGATCGCGTGGCCGAAGGCGTGGCCACCATTGCGGCCGCGTTCTGGCCCAAGCCCGTCATCGTGCGTCTGTCCGACTTCAAGAGCAATGAATACCGCAAGCTGATTGGCGGCAGCCGCTACGAGCCGGAAGAAGAAAACCCGATGCTGGGCTTCCGCGGCGCGGCGCGCTATGTGAGCGCGGAGTTCGGTGAGGCCTTCGCCATGGAGTGCGAGGCGCTGAAACGCGTGCGCAACGACATGGGGTTGAACAATGTGCAGGTCATGGTGCCGTTTGTGCGCACCCTGGGCCAGGCCAGGAAGGTGACCGAACTGTTGGGCAAGCACGGCTTGAAACGTGGCGAAAACGCGTTGAAGCTGATCATGATGTGCGAGATCCCCAGCAATGCGATCTTGGCGGACCAGTTTCTGGAGTACTTTGACGGCTTCTCGATTGGTTCCAACGACCTGACCCAGCTCACGCTGGGGCTGGACCGGGATTCCGGGCTTGAGTTGCTGGCCGCAGACTTCGACGAGCGTGATCCGGCGGTCAAATCCCTGATCAGCCTGGCGATCACGGCGTGCAAGCGCCAGGGCAAATACATCGGCATTTGCGGTCAGGGTCCCAGCGACCATCCCGACTTCGCACAATGGCTGGTGGAGCAGGGCATTTCGTCCATCTCGCTCAACCCGGACTCCGTCATCTCTACCTGGCAGCAGCTCGCGGCACAATGATTTCGACGTCAAGCCCGCGCCGGTGGGGCCTGCATGCAGGTTTGCTGGCGCTGTGGTTTGTCGCGTCGTTTGGGGTCGTGTTTTTTGCGCACGATCTGCAGTTCGTAGTGGCGAACTGGCCCGTTGGGTTCTGGTTTGCGGCCCAGGGTTCCGTGCTCATCTTTATCGGCATTGTCGTGTTGTTTGCCTGGAGGGCGAACCGCCGGGAAGGGCCGGAGCCCGGGTTCGACGGCAAGACCTATGCCCGCTACAAGCGCACGTTGGACCGCCGGTTTGCCGTGTACGTCATTTGCCTGGTACTTTTTTTGCTGGCGTTGGCTGTTGCGGAACGCGTGGGGCTGTCCAAGGTCTGGGTGGCAGGCATCTTCCTGTCTGCCACGCTGGTTCTGTATGCGGTGATTGGCGTCTACGGACGCACGGCCGAGGCATCGGAATACTACGTGGCAGGTCGGCGCATACCGGCCATTTACAACGGCATGGCGACCGCCGCGGACTGGATGAGCGCGGCCTCCTTCATCAGCATGGCCGGTGGACTCTACCTGCAGGGGTACTCGGGAACCGGGGCGCAGGCAGGGGGCCTGGCCTATGTCCTGGGCTGGACTGGCGGCTTTTGTCTGGTGGCGTTGTTGGTGGCCCCGTATTTGCGGCGGATGCGGCTGTATACGGTGCCCGATTATTTTGCGGTGCGTTTTGGCGGCCGCTGGCCCCGCATGATTGCGGCGTTTGCCGCGGTTCTGTGCTCATTTACCTATGTGGTGGCGCAGATCTATGGCGTTGGTCTGATTACTTCGCGTTTGACGGGCGTGCATTTTGAAATTGGCATCTTGCTGGGCCTCGGCGGCGTGCTGGTGTGTTCGTTTCTGGGTGGCATGCGGGCAGTAACGTGGACCCAGGTCACCCAGTATGTGGTCATCATCATGGCGTTCCTGATTCCAGTTTCGTGGCTGGCGTACAAGCAGGTCGGCAATCCTTTTGCGCCCCTGGTGTACGGGCAGCAGCTGCAAAAAATTGCTGCCATGGAGCAACAGTTGCGGGACTCTCCGCAGGAACAGCAGGTCATCGACGAGTATGCCCGCCGGGCGCGCACATTTGAGAAAAAGCTGCAGGACGTGGAGGGCTCGCTGCAGTTTGAACGGCAGGAGTTGCGCCGCCAATTGCGCGCCTTGGGTGACATGAAGGCCGATGACGAGCGTGCGGTTGCGCTGCGCCGCGAATTGGCCGCGGTCCCAAAAGATGCGCCGGCAGCCCGCGAAAGCTGGACGCGCGCTGCAGCCGAGAACTGGTCGCGGGCCAAGCCTTTGGGGGGCATGCCCAACCACGCCACACCGTTCGGTGGCGATCCACAGGGAACAGCCGAGCAACGGGATGCATTTGATACATCGCGCCTGAACTTTCTGGCGCTGATGTTTTGCCTGATGGTGGGTACCGTTGGTTTGCCCCACCTGTTGACCCGTTACTACACAACCCCCACGGTTGCCGAGGCGCGCAGTTCGGTGGCGTGGTCCCTGATTTTTATCGCCCTCCTGTACTTGTCTGCGCCCGCTTTGGCGGTGTTGGTGAAGTACGAAGTCATGGCCCATTTGGTCGGACAACCTTTTGACAGTTTGCCTGCCTGGGTGGCCCAGTGGGCGCGTGACCCAAGCCTCCTGACAGTGTCCGATGTCAACGGTGACCACATCCTGCAGTTTGCGGAGTTGAAAATCAGCCCTGATCTGGTCATGCTGGCTACGCCCGAAATTGGGGGGCTTCCCTATGTGGTGTCGGTGCTGGTCGCCGCCGGTGGTCTGGCGGCAGCGTTGAGCACTGCGGATGGCTTGCTCCTGACCATTGGCAACGCATTGGCCCATGATGTCTACTTTGAAGGCGATGGTGACAAGGCCCAGGCCATGCGACGGGTCATGTGGTCCAAGTTTGCATTGCTGGTCGTCGCCCTGATTGCTGCCTATGCCGCTGCGCAAAGGCCGGCTGGCATCCTGTACCTGGTATCGGCTTCGTTTTCACTGGCGGGCGCGGCATTTGTGCCGGTCATGGTGCTCGGAATTTTCTGGAAAAGCACAACACGGGCTGGCGCGGTTGCCGGCATGTTGGCCGGCCTGGGCGTGACCGTGTACTACATGGGTATCAATCTGCCCGCCGTACGCACCATGTTGGGCCTGGCGGAAGAGGGCCTTTGGTGGGGCATACAACCCGTGTCCGCGGGCGTGTTTGGCGTGGCGGCCGGCCTGGTCACCGCTGTCTTGGTGAGTCTGGTGACCCGACCCGAGCCCGCTGCCAACGCCTGACTTGCCGGGCATGGCCTGCGTGGGCTATAATCTTGGGCTTCGCCTTGCTGCACCTCAATTAGACGCTGAGGGCAGCTTTTCATTACCCCCTGAACATTTCATTGCGGGGATATCCAAAAGGAGTATCAATGCGTCACTACGAAATCATTCTCATGATCCACCCGGATCAGAGCGAACAAGTTCCAGCCATGCTGGAGCGTTACAAAGGCATGATCACTGCCGGCGGTGGCAAGATCCACCGCGTGGAAGACTGGGGTCGCCGCCAGTTGGTCTACATGATCAACAAGCTTGCCAAAGCCCACTACCTGTGTGTCAACATCGAAGCCGACCAGGCTGTGATGTCCGAACTGGAACACGCGTTCAAGTTCAACGACGCCGTATTGCGCCATCTGACCGTGCTGAAGAAGAAGGCTGAAACCGGCCCTTCGTCCATGATGAAGACCGTGGAGCGCGAAGAGACGCGCAAGACACAACAGGCTGAATACAACGCCTAACGAACCTTATTACTGACGGAGAGTGCCTGCCAATTCCCTTGTACTGAGTGCCTGTATCGCAGAGCTTGATGCCATGCGTTACACACCAGCTGGAATACCCGCCCTGAACCTGCAGCTCGAACACGAGTCTGAGACACAGGAGGCCGGGCAAGCCAGACAAATCAAGGTGGCAGTGAAAGCGGTGGCTTTCGGCGCATTGGCAGAGCGGTTGGTCAAACAACCCATTGGCAGTGTCTGGAGGTTCAGCGGTTTTCTAGGCAACGCCCGTCACGGTAAGAGCATCGTTTTGCATATTCAAGAATTTTCGCAAGATTAGTTTTTTTAGGAGGCCCACATGGCCACGTTCAAAAAATTCAACAAAGACAAGCGCCCCAAGCGCCCCGCACAGAACCTGCTGTTCAAGCGCAAGCGTTTCTGCCGCTTCACAGTGACCGGCGTCGAAGAGATCGACTACAAGGACATCGACACCTTGCGTGATTTCATCGCCGAAAACGGCAAGATCATTCCCGCACGCCTGACCGGCACCCGCGCGATTTTCCAGCGCCAGCTCAACACCGCTATCAAGCGCGCTCGCTTTCTGGCGATGCTGCCTTACAGCGACCAGCACAAGATCTAAGGAGTACGAACATGCAAATTATTCTGCTCGACAAGGTCGTGAATCTGGGTAACCTGGGCGATATCGTCAAGGTCAAGGATGGCTACGCTCGCAATTTCCTGATTCCTTCCGGCCGCGCTCGCCGCGCCACCGAAGCCGCCAAGGCTGCTTTTGAAGCCAAGCGCGCTGAGCTGGAAAAAGCCGCAGCCGCCAAGCTGGCCGAATGCCAGGCTCTGGGTGAAAAGCTCGGTGGTACCACCATCAAGCTGACCCAAAAGGCCGGTGTGGATGGCCGTCTGTTCGGCTCTGTGACCAATTCTGACATCGCTGAAGAGCTGGTCAAGAATGGTTACAAGGTTGTCAAGTCGCAAATCCGTATGCCTTTGGGCCCCATCAAGACCGTTAGCGAAAGCACGGTTGCCGTGGCTCTGCACACCGACGTGGTGGTCGACATCACCGTTTCCGTGTACGGCGAAACAGCCTAAGAACAATAGACCGGCCCGCAAGGGTTGGCACTGTTACCAAAAGCCGCAAGGGTTCCACCCTGGCGGCTTTTGTTTTTGCAGCCCGTGCTTATCCCGCGCAATCCACATCTTTTCCACAGATTCTTCCCAGCCATTGCCATTGCTGCCTCAGGCCCAAGCACTTAGCATCAGAGGCTTCAAGGAACATTCCCATGTCCACCGTCTTTTCCCCAGTCGACGAATACGGCCAAGACCGCCAAATTGCCCAGCTGCGCGTGCCGCCGCACTCCATTGAGGGCGAATCCAGCGTGCTGGGCGGCTTGCTGCTGGACAACGCGGCCTGGGACCGCGTCGGTGACATCCTGATGGACGGCGACTTTTACCGTTATGAACATCGCCTGATCTATGCCGCCATTGGCGCGCTGGTGAATGCCAGCAAGCCGGCGGATGTGATCACCGTGTACGAGCACATGCAAAACCAGGGCCGGGCCGAAGAGATCGGTGGCCTGGCCTATCTGAATTCACTGGCGCAGTACGTGCCCAGTGCCAGCAATATTCGCCGCTACGCCGAGATCGTGCGGGACCGCTCCCTGTTGCGCAAACTGGTCAGCGCCAGCGACGAAATTGCGACCAATGCATTCAACCCCAAGGGGCGCCCGGTGGCCGACATTGTGGATGAGTCGGAGCAGAAGATCTTCAATATCGGCGAGCAGGGCAAACGCAACAATCAGGGCTTCCAGGCCATGGATTCGCTGGTGGTCAAGCTGCTGGACCGTGTTCAGGAGATGGCCGATAACCCCAATGACGTGACGGGCGTGCCCACCGGCTTCTACGACCTGGACCGCATGACGGCCGGCCTGCAAGCGGGCGACCTGATTGTGCTGGCAGCCCGTCCTTCCATGGGGAAAACAGCGCTGGCCATCAACATTGCCGAACACGTGGCGCTGAATGAAGGGTTGCCGGTTGCCGTGTTTTCGATGGAAATGGGTGCCGCTCAGCTGGCGGTGCGTATCGTGGGTTCGATCGGCCGTATTGACCAGGGGCATTTGCGCACAGGCAAGCTGACCGATGACGAATGGCCGCGCCTGTCGGAAGCCATTGAAAAGCTGCGCACCATCTCGCTGCACATCGACGAGAGCGCAGGCCTGACCTCCAGCGAACTGCGGGCCAATGCACGGCGTCTGTCGCGACAATGCGGCCAGTTGGGCCTGATCGTGGTCGACTATTTGCAGCTGATGAGTGGCAGCAGCAGTGATGGCGAGAATCGGGCAACCGAGCTGGGAGAGATCTCCCGGGGCCTGAAAATGCTGGCCCGTGAACTGAAATGCCCGGTGATCGCGCTGTCGCAGCTCAACCGCAGCGTGGAGCAACGCCCTGATAAACGGCCCATGATGAGCGATTTGCGCGAGTCGGGCGCCATTGAACAGGATGCCGACATCATCATGTTCATCTACCGCGACGAGTACTACACCAAGGACGCCTGCAAGGAGCCGGGTGTGGCAGAAGTCATCATCGCCAAGCAACGTAACGGCCCCACCGGGACCGTCAAGCTGGCCTTCCTGAAGAACATCACCAAGTTTGAGAGCCTGGCTTCGGGTGGGGGCGGGGACTACTAGAGGATTGATGCAACCTTGTTAGGCTCGCAGCAGGGCCGGGGTGCGTGGCGCCGCTCATGTCCCCCGACCTCGGGCATGCGCCCGGGGTCTCCTCCTTGACTTCGCTTTGCCACGCACCCCGGCCCTGATGCTCTGTGGTCTGCGCAAAGAAAAAGGGCTGGAAGCCTAATTGGCCTCTAGCCCTCGTGTACATTCAGTAGGTAGCTACTGAATCTATAGCACTTCGCTGGCAAAATCCGCCAGCCGTGAACGCTCGCCACGCGCCAGCGTGATGTGCCCGCCGTGCGGCCAGCCCTTGAAGCGGTCCACGGCAAAGGTCAATCCGGAAGAGCCTTCGGTCAGGTACGGTGTGTCGATCTGGGCCAGATTGCCCATGCAGATGATCTTGGTGCCGGGGCCTGCGCGGGTGATCAGCGTTTTCATCTGCTTGGGCGTCAGGTTTTGCGCCTCATCGATGATGACGTACTTGTTCATGAAGGTACGACCCCGCATGAAGTTCATGCTCTTGATCTTGATGCGGCTGCGGATCAGCTCGTTGGTGGCGGCGCGGCCCCATTCGCCAGCGCTGGTGTCGGTCTTGCCCAGTACTTCGAGGTTGTCGTCCAGCGCGCCCATCCACGGTCCCATCTTTTCTTCTTCGGTGCCGGGCAGGAAGCCGATGTCCTCGCCCACGCTGACGGTGGCGCGGGTGACGATGATCTCGGTGTAGCGGCGGTCGTCCAGCACCTGGGTCAGGCCAGCGGCCAGGGCCATCAGGGTTTTGCCGGTTCCTGCCGTGCCGGTCAGGGTGACAAAGTCCACTTCCGGGTCCATCAGCAGGTTCATCGCGAAGTTCTGCTCGCGGTTGCGGGTGGTAACGCCCCAGACCGCATTTTTGAGATGGTTGAAGTCGCGCAGCGTCTTGATGACCGCCGTGGTGCCACGGATCTCGGTCACGCGGGCGTACAGGCTGGGCTCGCCGGGCGACTCGAAATAGACAAACTGGTTGATCATCAGGCTGGGAACGACCGGGCCATTGATCTTGTAGAAGGTGTGCTGGCCTTGCTGCCAGCTCTCCACGGTCTGGCCGTGCGTGGCCCAGAAGTCGGTGGGCAGGGCCAACGATCCGGCGTACAGCAGGTCGCCGTCTTCCAGCGTCTTGTCATTCTGGTAGTCGTCGGTGGCCAGGCCCAGTGCGCGGGCCTTGACCCGCATATTGATGTCCTTGGACACCAGCACCACCTCGCGTGGCGCGTAGTGGTGGCGCAGGGCTTCGACCACGCCCAGGATCTGGTTGTCGGCCTTGCCCTGGGGCAGGCTGGTTGGCAGCGCGTAATTGAGCGGCTGGGTTTGGAACAGCAGCTTGCCCCGTGCATCCCGATTGCCGGTACTCGAGAGCTGGAACCCGGCGGTAATGTCGGCGCCGGGCGTGCCGGCCAGCGCGTCCAGCGTGCGGCTGGTCTGGCGGGCGTTGCGGGCGACTTCGGTCATGCCCTTTTTGTGGCCGTCCAGCTCTTCCAGCACGATCATCGGCAGGTAGATGTCGTGCTCTTCAAAGCGGAATAGTGACATGGGGTCGTGCAACAGCACGTTGGTGTCCAGCACAAACAGCTTGGTCGGGCCCGTGCGCACCGGCTTGCGGGAGCGGGCGGTGCTGGGGCGGGTTTCCACCTGAACCATTACGGGGGCGGCGACCGGCTCCACTATCGGCGGTTGCTCGCGGGTGGTCTTGTCCAGCAACGCGGCCGTCGCCCGTTTGGGGGCTTCCTTGACCACGACTCTTTCAGCGGCGGGCCGTGCACTGGGCGCCTTGACGGACTCGAAGTTTTCAGATTTCTGGGCGGGGCGGGCAGTGCTGCGGGCAGACGCGACAAAAGCCTTGGGTGGGAGACGGTCAGCAGGTTTGGTAGGTGCGGGTGGCAGTGGCATGGATGGTGGGGCTCATGGAAGGGGAAGTGGAGGAAAAAGGCATCGCAAAAGCAAAAAAGCCGCCCTGAGCCAAGGCGGCTTTTTGTTGTGGCGCGTTTGCGGTGTTCAACGGCATTGGATCATTATGCATGAGCCAGATGGCGCCGCCATGTCGGCGTGCGCCAAAACCACGTTGCGAACTCAGACCGCTTTTTTTAGCGCTTTGACCGCCTTGAGAACGTCGTCCACATGGCCGGGAACCTTCAGGCCGCGCCATTCCTCTTTCAGCAGGCCATCGGCGCCGATCAGGAAGGTGCTGCGCTCAATGCCCTTGACCTTCTTGCCGTACATGATCTTGTTTTTGACCACGCCGAACATGTGGCACATTTTTTCTTCGGTATCGGCGATCAGCTCAAACGGGAGTTCCAGTTTGGTCTTGAATTCGTCGTGCGACTTCATGTTGTCGCGGGACACGCCAAACACGGTGGCTCCGGCTTTGACAAAATCTTTGTATTTGTCGCGGAATTGCATCGCCTCGGTGGTGCAACCGGGTGTGTTGTCCTTGGGGTAGAAATACAACACCATGGTCTTTCCGACGTGGGTAGTATTACTCACTCGGATGCCACCGGTTGCGTTGGCTTCAAATTCAGGTAGGGGCTTGTTGACAACGATCGCCATATGGTACTTTTAGTCTCGCGTTCTGGATGTGTCAGTCAAAGTAGAGGG
>Ga0208398_101109_pt1 | contig 11872 bp, 6 predicted proteins | sample LakWasMe79_HOW10_2_FD_183905 | JGI IMG/M metagenome (GOLD analysis project Ga0208398, IMG submission 183905) | Freshwater sediment methanotrophic microbial communities from Lake Washington under simulated oxygen tension - Sediment Metagenome... | ecosystem: Environmental > Aquatic > Freshwater >... | reverse complement strand
AGGCCGGCATCGACGTGCCCTTCTCGGCCCACACGGCCTACGTCAACACCATCCCCACCGACCAGGAAGAGCGCTGCCCCGGCGACATCGAGATCGAGGAGCGCCTGCGCGCCTATATGCGCTGGAACGCGATGGCGATGGTGGTGCGCGCCAACCGCATCAACCCCGACGACGGCGGCGACCTGGGCGGCCATATCTCCAGCTTCGCCTCGCTGGCCACCATGCTGGGCTGCGGTTTCAACCATTTCTGGCATGCCGACGATGGCGCGCATGGCGGCGACCTGCTCTACATCCAGGGCCACAGCGCGCCTGGCATCTACGCGCGCGCCTTCCTGGAGGGCCGCATCAGCGAGGAGCAGCTGCTGTCCTTCCGCCAGGAGGTGGACGGCAAGGGTTTGTCCAGCTATCCGCACCCGAAGCTGATGCCCGAGTTCTGGCAGTTCCCCACCGTCTCGATGGGCCTGGGCCCCTTGATGGCGATCTACCAGGCGCGTTTCCTCAAGTACCTGCATGCGCGCGGCATTGCCGACACCGCCAAGCGCAAGGTCTGGGTGTTCCTTGGCGACGGCGAGATGGACGAGCCGGAATCGCTGGGTGCGATCGGCCTGGCCGCACGCGAGAAGCTGGACAACCTGATCTTCGTCGTGAACTGCAATCTGCAGCGCCTGGACGGCCCGGTGCGCGGCAACGGCAAGATCATCCAGGAGCTGGAGGGCGAGTTCCGCGGCGCCGGCTGGAACGTCATCAAGCTGATCTGGGGCGGTTACTGGGATCCGCTCTTGGCGCGCGACAAGGAAGGCCTGCTGCGCAAGGTCATGATGGACACGGTGGACGGCGACTACCAGGCCATGAAGGCCAATGATGGCGCCTTCGTGCGCAAGAACTTCTTCGGCAAGCATCCCAAGCTGCTGGAAATGGTGGCCAAGATGAGCGACGACGACATCTGGCGCCTGCAGCGCGGCGGCCACGACCCGCAGAAGGTCTACGCCGCGTACCACAAGGCGGTCAACACCGTGGGTCAGCCCACCGTGCTGCTGGTCAAGACCGTCAAGGGCTATGGCATGGGCAAGAGCGGCGAGGGCAAGAACACCGCGCACCAGACCAAGAAGCTCACCGACGACGACATCAAGTCGATGCGCGACCGCTTCGGCATCCCGATTGCCGACGCCGACCTGGCCAAGATCCCCTTCTTCAAGCCGGCCGAGCACACGCCCGAGGCGCGCTATCTGCACGAGCGCCGCCAGCAGCTGGGCGGTTACCTGCCCAAACGCCGCCCGCGTTCCGACGAGCAGCTCACCGTGCCAGGTCTTGAGACCTTCCAGGCCATTCTCGAGCCCACCGCCGAGGGCCGCGAGATCTCCACCACGCAAGCCTATGTGCGCTTCCTGACCCAGCTGCTGCGCGACAAGGACCTGGGCCCGCGCACCGTGCCCATCCTGGTGGACGAGGCGCGCACTTTCGGCATGGAAGGCCTGTTCCGCCAGATCGGCATCTACAACCCTGCGGGCCAGCAATACACCCCGGTCGACAAGGACCAGGTGATGTACTACCGCGAGGACAAGGCCGGCCAGATCCTGCAGGAAGGCATCAACGAGGCCGGCGGCATGGCCAGCTGGATCGCCGCGGCGACCTCGTACTCGACGAACAACCGGGTGATGATCCCCTTCTACGTCTACTACTCGATGTTCGGCTTCCAGCGCATCGGTGACCTGGCCTGGGCCGCCGGCGACATGCAGGCACGCGGCTTCCTCCTGGGCGGCACCTCGGGCCGCACCACGCTGAACGGCGAAGGCCTGCAGCATGAGGACGGCCACAGCCACATCCTCGCCGGCACCATCCCCAACTGCGTCAGCTACGACCCCACCTTCGCCCACGAGGTGGCGGTGATCATGCAGCATGGCCTGAAGCGCATGGTGCAGGACCAGGAGAACGTCTACTTCTACATCACCCTCTTGAACGAGAACTACCCGATGCCTGGCCTGAAGGCCGGTACCGAGGAGCAGATCATCAAGGGCATGTATCTGCTGGAAGAGGCTGCGCCCGGCCCGCTGAGCGTGAATCTGCTGGGCTCCGGCACCATCCTGCGCGAGAGCCAGGCCGCCAAGACCCTGCTGGAGCAGGACTGGGGCGTGAGCGCCAATGTCTGGAGCTGCCCGAGCTTCAACGAGCTGGCGCGCGACGGCCAGAACGCCGAGCGCTGGAACCTGCTGCACCCCACCGAGCTGGCCTGCGTGCCCTTCGTGACGCAGCAGCTCAGCCGCACCAGCGGCCCGGTGATCGCCTCCACCGACTACATGAAGAACTACGCCGAGCAGATCCGCGCCTTCATCCCGGCGGGCCGCTCCTACAAGGTGCTGGGCACCGACGGCTTCGGCCGCTCGGACTTCCGCTCCAAGCTGCGCGAGCACTTCGAGGTGAACCGTCACTACATCGTCGTGGCTGCGCTCAAGAGCCTGGCCGACGAGGGCAAGCTGCCGGCCGCCAAGGTGGCCGAGGCGATTGCCAAGTACGGCATCAATGTGAACAAAGTGAATCCTCTTTACGCTTGATTGCGCCTCGCGGAGACAAGACATGGCATTGGTAGAAGTGAAAATTCCGGACATCGGTGATGTCAAGGACGTGGCCGTGATCGAGCTGATGGTGAAGGTGGGCGACAGCGTCAAGCTGGAGCAGAGCCTGATCACGGTGGAGAGCGACAAGGCCTCGATGGAAATCCCCAGCTCGCATGCGGGCGTGGTGAAGGAGATCAAGGTCGCCGTGGGCGACAAGGTCAACGAAGGCAGCCTGGTGCTGCTGCTCGAAGCCGAGGGTGTGGCAGCGGCCGCGGCGCCGGCTGCGGCGCCCGTGGCGGCACCTGCTCCTGCACCCGCACCTGCGGCGGTTTCAAACGTCGGTGTGACCTCTGTCGAGGTCACCGTTCCCGACATCGGCGACTTCGAATCCGTCGCGGTGATCGAGGTCTTCGTCAAGCCGGGCGACAGCATCAAGCTGGAGCAGAGCTTGATCACGGTGGAGAGCGACAAGGCCTCGATGGAGATCCCGTCCTCGCATGCCGGCGTGGTCAAGGAACTCAAGGTCAAGCTGGGCGACAAGGTCGCCAAGGGCAGCTTGCTGGCGATCGTGGAAGTGCAGGGTGCTGCCGCAGCCGCACCCGTGGCGGCCGCGGCCGTGGCTGCTTCGAGTGCCAACACCGTGGTGGCCGCCGCACCGGCGGCACCGGTCGAGCGCGTGGCGCCCACCGCCGCGCTGCCGGCCCATGAACCCAGCACGCCCACCGGCCGCCTGCCGCATGCCAGCCCCAGCATCCGCCGCCAGGCACGCGAACTCGGCGTGCCGCTGGACGAGGTCAAGGGCACGGGCCCCAAGGGCCGCATCCAGGAATCGGACCTGCAGGGCTTCGTCAAGTCGGTGATGGCCGGCGCGGTGCAGACCATGGCACAGAAGGCCGCAGCCCCCGCGCCCGCCGCGGCCTCCGGCGGCGGCGCGCTGCCAGGCCTGTTGCCCTGGCCCAAGGTGGACTTCGAGAAGTTCGGGGCCATCGAGCGCAAGGAACTCTCGCGCATCAAGAAGATCTCGGGCGCCAATCTGCATCGCAACTGGGTGGTGATTCCCCATGTCACCAACCACGACGATGCCGACATCACCGAGCTCGAAGCCTTCCGCGTGCAAACGAACAAGGAAAACGAGAAGTCGGGCATCAAGGTCACCATGCTGGCCTTCATGATCAAGGCGGCCGTGGCGGCGCTGAAGAAGTTCCCCGAGTTCAATGCCTCGCTGGAAGGCGAGGGCGATGCGCAGAAGCTGGTGCTGAAGAAGTACTTCCACATCGGCTTTGCGGCAGACACGCCCAATGGCCTGGTGGTGCCGGTGATCAAGGACGCCGACAAGAAGGGCATCTTCGAGATCAGCGCTGAAATGGGCGAGCTCGCCAAGAAGGCGCGCGACGGCAAGCTCGGCCCGGCCGACATGGCCGGCGGCTGCTTCACCATCTCCTCGCTGGGCGGCATTGGCGGGCGCTATTTCACCCCCATCATCAATGCGCCCGAGGTGGCCATCATGGGTGTGTGCAAGAGCCAGATCGAGCCGATTTGGGATGGCAAGGCTTTTCAACCGCGTCTGATGCTGCCGCTGAGCCTGAGCTGGGACCACCGCGTCATCGATGGCGCTGCGGCCGCACGCTTCAACGTCTACTTCGCATCGCTGCTGGCGGACTTCCGCCGCATCGTGTTGTGACCGGAGACTACTGACATGGCATTGATAGAAGTTCAAGTTCCCGACATCGGCGACTTCAAGGACGTGGCCATCATCGAGTTGCTGGTCAAACCCGGCGACACGATCAAGGCCGAGCAGAGCCTCATCACGGTGGAGAGCGACAAGGCCTCGATGGAGATCCCCAGCTCGCATGCGGGTGTGGTGAAGGAGCTCAAGGTCTCGCTGGGCGACAAGGTCAACCAGGGCACGGTGCTGTTGGTGCTGGAATCGGACGCGGCTGCTGCGCCGGCGCCTGCACCGGCTGCGGCGCCTGCTGCCGCTGCGCCGGTGGTGGCCCCCACCGCCGCCAGCTACACGGGCAGCGCGGACCTGGACTGCGATGTGCTGGTGCTGGGCGCCGGCCCCGGTGGCTATTCGGCCGCCTTCCGCGCCGCCGATCTCGGCCTCAAGGTCGTGCTGGTGGAGCGTTATGCCACGCTGGGCGGCGTCTGCCTGAATGTGGGCTGCATCCCGTCCAAGGCGCTGCTGCATGTGGCCGCGGTGATGGACGAGGTCTCGCACATGGCCGATCTGGGCGTCGACTTCGGCGCGCCCACGGTCAACGTCGACAAGCTGCGCGGCCACAAGGAAAAGGTGATCGGCAAGCTCACCGGCGGCCTGGCCGCGATGGCCAAGATGCGCAAGGTCACGATCGTGCGCGGCTACGGCGCCTTTGTGGACCCCAACCATGTGCAGGTGGAAGAAACCACCGGCACGGCGCAGGAAAAAACCGGCAGCAGCAAGACCATCCACTTCAAGCACGCCATCATCGCCGCCGGCTCGCAGGCGGTGCGCCTGCCTTTCCTGCCCGACGACGAACGCATCGTGGATTCCACCGGCGCCTTGGCCCTCAAGGGCACGCCCAAGAAGATGCTGATCATCGGTGGCGGCATCATCGGCCTGGAGATGGGCACGGTCTACAGCACGCTGGGCGCGCGCCTGGACGTGGTGGAAATGCTGGACGGCCTGATGCAGGGCGCCGACCGCGACCTGGTGAAGGTCTGGCAGAAGCTGAATGCCAAGCGCTTCGACAACATCATGTTGAAGACCAAGACCGTCGGCGCCGAGGCCACGCCCGAAGGCATCAAGGTGCAGTTCGAGTCGCTGGACGGTGCCAAGAGCGAAGGCACCTACGACCTCGTGCTGCAGGCCGTGGGCCGCACGCCCAATGGCAAGAAGATCGCCGCCGACAAGGCCGGCGTGGCGGTGACCGACCGCGGCTTCATCAACGTCGATGTACAGATGCGCACCAACGTCGCCAACATCTTCGCCATCGGCGATGTGGTGGGCCAGCCCATGCTGGCGCACAAGGCGGTGCATGAGGCCCATGTGGCGGCCGAAGTCATCGCCGGCGAACTGCTGGGCGACGAGAAGCTGGCCCGCAGCCAGTTCGACGCCCGCGTGATCCCCAGCGTGGCTTACACCGACCCCGAGGTGGCCTGGGTCGGCCTCACCGAGGACCAGGCCAAGGCCCAGGGCATCAAGGTCAAGAAGGGCCTGTTCCCCTGGACGGCCTCGGGCCGCGCCATCGCCAACGGCCGCGACGAGGGCTATACCAAGCTCTTGTTCGATGACTCGCCCGAGGCCCATGGCCACGGCAAGATCCTCGGCGGCGGCATCGTCGGCACCCATGCCGGCGACATGATCGGCGAGATCGCCCTGGCCATCGAGATGGGCGCCGACGCGGTGGACATCGGCAAGACCATCCACCCGCACCCGACCCTGGGCGAGAGCATCGGCATGGCCGCCGAGATCGCGCACGGCAGCTGCACGGATGTGCCGCCGGCACGGAAGTAAGCCACTCGCACTGAAGAACAACAAGCCCGGGCTGGCTGCAGCCCGGGCTTGTTTGCTTGGGCGTGCCGCCTTCAGCCGCCCAGCATTCAGGCGTCCGTCGTCAGCAGGCTCTCATCCCAATTCGGGTGCTTGTCATAGCCCAGCAGCGCGGCGGTGGTGGCGGCCAGATTGGACAGGCCGGCCGTGGTCGTCTGCTTCAGGCCCAGCGTCAGGCCGGGAATGCGGTGATACAGGATTAGCGGCACCGGGTTCAGCGTGTGGGCGGTCTTGGCCTTGAAGCTGCCGTCCTTGTTCAGGGCAGGCTGGCCAGTCTTCTTGTCGAGCTCGAACATCTCGTCGGCATTGCCATGGTCGGCGGTGATCAGGGCCACGCCACCGGCGGCGTCGACGGCCTTGAGCAGGCGGCCCAGCGCCAGGTCCACCGCCTCGATGGACATCATGGCCGCGTGGAAGTTGCCGGTGTGGCCCACCATGTCGCCGTTGGCGAAATTGCAGCGCAGCACCTTGTGCTGGCCGCTTTGCAGCGCGGCGATCATCGCGTCGGCAATCTCGGCGGACTTCATCCAGGGCCGCTGCTCGAAGGGCACGACATCGCTGGGCACCTCGAGATAGGTCTCGCCCTCGAACTTGCTGGAACGGTTGCCGTTCCAGAAGTAGGTCACATGGCCGAACTTCTGTGTTTCCGAGCAGGCGAACTGGGTGATGCCGAGCTTGCTGAACCATTCGCCCGAGGTGTTGCGGATCGCCGGCGGCGCTACCAGGAAGCGCGCCGGCAGCTTCAGGTCGCCGTCGTACTGCAGCATGCCGGCATAAGTGACCTTGGGCGCGCGCACGCGCTCGAACTTGTCGAAGGCAGCGCCTTCTTCAAACGCGCGGGTGATCTCGATGGCGCGGTCGCCGCGGAAGTTGAACAGCACCACCGCATCGCCGTCCTCGATGGTGCCGATGGGCTGGCCCTGCTCGGCAATCACGAACTCGGGCAGGTCCTGGTCGATCACGCCGGGGTGCTGCTGGCGCAGGCCTTCGATGGCGGCTGCGGCATTGGGGAACTGCGGGCCCTGGCCCAGCACATGGGTCTTCCAGCCGCGCTCGACCATAGTCCAATTGGCGTCGTAGCGGTCCATGGTGATGGTCTGGCGGCCGCCACCGGAGGCGATGCGGGCGTCGAAATCGCCGTCGCCATCGCTGCTCAGCTCGGCCAGCAAGGCCTCGAAGGGCAGCACATAGTCCAGCGCGCTGGTCTCGGGCACGTCACGGCCGTCGATCAGCGCATGCACGCGCACCGAACGGATGCCCTCGGCCTTGGCCTGCCGCACCAGCGCCTTGAGGTGGTCGATATGGCTGTGCACATTGCCGTCGGAGAGCAGGCCGATGCAGTGCAGGCGCTGATTGCCTGCCTTGGCGGCGGCGACGATCTCCTGCCAGGCCTGGCCCTGCCAGATCTCGCCCGAGGCAATCGAGTTGGCCACCAGCGCCGCACCCTGGGAGTAGACCTGACCGGCGCCGAGCGCGTTGTGGCCGACCTCGGAGTTGCCCATGTCCTCGTCGGACGGCATGCCCACCGCGGTGCCATGGGCGCGCAGGCGGATGTTCGGGTACTTGGCGAACAGCTTGTCCAGGGTCGGCTTGTTGGCGGCTGCGATGGCACTGCCGGCGTCTGTTTTGGAGAGGCCGTAACCGTCCATCACGACCAGCACCACGGGGCCGATGGCGGCGGCAACTTGGGAAAGGGATTCGTTTCTTTGCAGCATGAGCAGGAGATGTGAGCTGAAGATGGGCATGCGCCCCGGACGGCGCGTTCAGACCAGCGCCGTGCAGCGCCAGCCGCTATTGTGCGTGCTTGGCGCGCGGCGCTTCAGGCCGCGCGCGCCACGGCCCGGAAGTGCCCGGCCACCTCCCGCAAGGCCTGCCCCAGGCCGACGCCGTGATAGGGCAGGCCCTCGGCCGCGAACTGCGCCCGTACCACCGCCTGCACCTGCCGCAGCCGAAAGGCCGGCAGGCGCGGGAACAGGTGGTGCTCGATCTGGAAGTTCAGGCCGCCGAAGAACCAGTCAAAAGCCCTGGGGTTGAGCACGGTGCGCGAGGTGGCGGCCTGGTGCTCCAGAAAGGACAGCGCCGGGCCGGGCTGCACCAGCGGCATGCCGATGTGGTTGAGCCAGAAGATCAGGGCGAGGTAGGGGCCCAGCACGAAGAGCGGCAGCACATACACCAGCGCCACGGTCTGCCAGGGCACCCCCAGCCACAGCGGCAAGCCCCACCAGAGCGCCACATGCCCCAGCAGCCCCAGCAGGTCGAGCGCGTAGCGGCGCGGTTGGCTGAGCGCACCCCATTGGGCCAGGTGGCGCTGGCTGTGCGCGAACAGCAGGCTCAAGCCCCACACATGCCAGCCCTGGTGGCGTGTCATGAAGCGGCCCAGCGCGCCCTTGGCCGCCAGCGAGCCGGCGGTGAGCGAGACCACCAGGCTCACCGCCATGTCCGGGTCGTGCTGCTCGTCCTGGCAGTGGCGGTGGTGCAATTGATGCCGATGCCACCATTCGCCAAAGGCCATGCCGGTGACCAGGCTCATGCAGAGCTGCCCCATCAGCCGGTTCAGTGCCGCCGTGCGGTGGATGCTGCCGTGCCCGGCGTTGTGGCCCCAGAAGGCAAACTGCGCGAGCAAGCAGGCCAGGGCCAGGCTGGCGAGCAGCAGACCCGGCAGCGTGCGCTGCTGCCAGGCCAGGCCGAGCGTGGTCGCCAGTGCCAGGCTGAGGGCGCCGAGCGTGAGCCAGGCGCGCAGCGGGGCGGGGCGGTCCAGTCCCTGTTCCACAATGCGGGCCTGCATGGCCTGCCAGATGTTGCGGGCGTGCTGTGGATCCAGACGAGGGGTGAGCGTGTGTTGTGGCATCGAGTCCTGAAAGAGCTACCGGCGTCGGTGCTGGCCTTGCGGGCCCTGGAGGGCCTGGGCCTTGCGCTGTTTGCGGCGATGGTACTGGAGGCCGGCCATCGGCTGCTCGCGCCCGCGCCGGCATGGGGCCTGGCGCTGCTCGTGCTGAGCTTGCCCATGGCCTACTACCTGGCCGATCTGCTCACCGGCCTGATCCACTGGGTCTGCGATTCCTTCGGCTCCGAGCACACGCCGCTGTGGGGGCCGATGCTGGTGGGGCCGTTCCGTCGCCACCACCGCGATCCGCTGCAGATCACCCGCATCTCGCTGCTGGAAAACCTGGGCGCTTCGGCACTGGCGGGGGATGGGGTGCTGTGGCTGTGGTCGCCTTGGTCCGCTGACCTGGACGCCACGGTGCCAGGTCTTGCCGGCCGGCTGCTGGCCCTGTGGGTGATCGTGTTCGCGGTGCTGTCCAACCTTCTGCACCGTTGGTCGCACCTGCCCGTGTCGCGCCGCCCGGCCTGGATGCGCTGGGCACAGCGCCACCACCTGCTGCTCAACAGCCAGAGTCATGGCCGGCACCACCGGCGCCCGCGCCGGGTGAACTACTGCATCCTCAGCGGCTGGGCCAATCCGCTCGCCAACCGCATTCCCTGGGCCGGCATCGAAGCGCTGCTGGCTCGCATCGGCGTCAAGACCTGCTTCGATTGAAGGGATAGAGCAGCTGGCGCCAGAAGCCCGGCGGCACCGCGTCATCGATCACGCCGTAGCGGCTGGGCCATCGGTCAGGCGCGCGCACGGCGGTGCCGAAGAGATGGTCGATGAAGGCGAACTGGCCGGCGTAGTTGCGGTCCAGCGCCTCGTGCTGCTGCGAGTGGTGCCAGTGGTGGAAGTTGGGCGTGACCAGCAGGAACTCCAGCCAGCCCAGGCGCAGATTGATGTTGCAGTGGTTCAGCACCGCCTGGAAGCCGATGATGACGATGTAGGCATCGATCACCCCGCGCGAGAAGCCCAGCACATAGATGGGCGCCAGCACCAGGCTGCGCATCAGCAGCACCTCGCCGATGTGCAGGCGCGAGCCGGCCAGCCAGTCCAGCGTCTTGATGCTGTGGTGCACCGCGTGGAAGCGCCACAGCACCGGCCACTCGTGCATGGCGCGGTGCACCGCGTACTGGATCAGGTCGGCCACCAGCATCAGCAGCAGCAACTCCAGCGCGAAGGGCAGGGCCTGCACCCAGGCCTGCAGGGCATCGCTGATGGCCCAGCCGAACAGTCGGTGCACCATCAGGTTGGTGGCCAGCAGCACAAAGCCCACCAGCAGATGGTTGACGAAGAAATGCTGCAGGTCGGTCTGCCACTCGGCGCGAAACACCGGCTGCCCGGGCCGCAAGGGGAAGAGCTTCTCGATGAAGACGAACACCAGGGTGGAACCCAGCAGGTCCAGCACGAACCAGTCCAGACCGACATAGGGCGTGTGTGCTGCGGGCGTCTGCCAGCCGGGCGCTGGCGGCCGGTAGCCCCCGAGCAGGGCGGCCAGCGTGATCAGACCGAAAGCCAGCGTGGCGAGCCAGGGCAGGCGCGCACGCAGCACATTCGCCAGCGAGAGGCTGCCGCCGAGCACGCTGCAGGCCATCAGCAAGGCCTGCAGCCAGCCGGGCTCGATGCTGCGGCGCAGCTCGGGCGTGCTGAGGTACTGCGGCCAGCGCAGCACCAGCGCCGCAAGCACCGCCGCCAGCGCCAGCACCAGCGCCAGCACGCCGCTGGCGAGGCCCGTGCCGGGGCGCAGCGGTCCATGCGAGCGACTCAGGCGGCGCAGCCTTGCCAGCATCATTTTTCCGTGTTGATCAGCCTGCGCAGCCAGGGAACCAGCACCACCAAGGCGATGCCCGCCGCCACGCTGCTAAAGCCCAGCTGGGTGAACAGCGTGGCATAGGCCGGATTGCTGCTCAGTGCGCTGCTGCCCGCCGGCTGCGCCACCATGCCGGAGAAGTCGGCCGCGAACAGCGAGGCCAGGCCGGTCACCAGCATCCAGCTGCCCATCATCACGCCCTGGTACTGGCGCGGCGCCAGCCGGCCAATCATGGCGTAGCCCACCGGCGAGATCAGCAGCTCGCCCAGCGACTGCAGCACATAGCTGGCGAACAGCCAGACGAAGGCCACCTGGCCCTCAGCGTTGGCGAAGTGGATGCCCAGCGGCAGGGCCAGAAAGCCCAGGCCCATCAGCAGCAGCGAGGTGGCGAACTGCTGCGGTACGTCGATGGGCCAGCCGCGCGCGCGCAGGCGCACGAACCAGGCCGACAAGAGCGGCCCGCCCAACACGATCACCACGGTGTTGATGTTCTGCACCCATTGCGGCGCGATCGTCACGCCCCAGAGTTCCAGCTTCACATTGCCCACCGCGAACAGCTGCAGGCCGCTGGGCGCCATCTGGTAGAGCGACCAGAACATCAGCGAGCCCAGCGTCAGCACCAGATAGGCCCACATGCGCTTCTTCTCGGGCACATGGCTGTGTCGCACCGTCAGCACGATCAGGGCCAGGGCCACCGCGGCGCTGATCACCTTGACGAGCGATTCGGTGCCCTCGGGATGCTGCAGCAGCCACCACAGCAGCGGCACCAAGCCGATCAGGATGGCCGTGCCGGCGGCAAAGCGGGCGCGAAACTGCGCCGCGCTGACCTTCATCAGCGGGGTGTCCAGGTCGGCCAGCACCTTCCAATAGGCCAGCGACAGCAGGATGGCCAGCACGTTGCCGATGCTGGCGAACCAGAACAGGCTGCTGTAGCTCTGGCTCAGCTGGAAATGGCCGGCCACCGTGAAGCCGATGAAGAAGCCCACGTTCATGCCCGCGTAGTTCCACAGGAAGGCGCCCTCGCGGCGGTTGTCCTCGGGCGCGAAGCGCTGCGTCAGCATCATGTTGAGGCAGGTGACGTTGAGGCCGCTGCCGGTCAGGAACAGCGCCAG
>Ga0208398_101104_pt1 | contig 11891 bp, 9 predicted proteins | sample LakWasMe79_HOW10_2_FD_183905 | JGI IMG/M metagenome (GOLD analysis project Ga0208398, IMG submission 183905) | Freshwater sediment methanotrophic microbial communities from Lake Washington under simulated oxygen tension - Sediment Metagenome... | ecosystem: Environmental > Aquatic > Freshwater >... | reverse complement strand
CCAGCTGCTGACGCTGGCGCGCGCCGAGCCCGAATCGGCGGTGCGCCAGGACCGCGTGCCGGTGGACATGCTGAAGCTGGCGCGCGAGGTCACCGCCGAGCTGGTGCCCAAGGCCCTGCATGCCGGCGTGGACCTGGGTTTTGACGAGCCCGAGGACGAACCCGAGGGCGCGAGCGAGTCCGCGCCGGTGCTGGGCATTGCCCTGCTGCTGCGCGAGGCGCTCGCCAATCTGATCGACAACGCGATCCGCTACGCCGGCCGTGGCGCCAGTGTGACGGTGCGCTGCCATGGCAGCGCCGGCCAGCTGGTACTGGAGGTGGAAGACAACGGTCCGGGCATCCCGCCCGAGGAGCTCGAGCATGTGTTCGAGCGCTTCGTGCGCGCCACCCACGACGGCAGCGGCTGCGGCCTCGGCCTGGCGATCGTGCGCGAGATCGTCGAGCGCCACGCCGGCAGCGTCAGCCTCAGTCCGACCCAGCCCCATGGCCTGCTGGCGCGGGTGCGCCTGCCGCTGGCAAGCAAGGGTTAGTACTTTCTCGCCAAGCGTTAATGTTTCGTTAAACTTGCCGGACCGAGCCCGCTACGGGCCGTACCGGAGACAAGACGACATGACGCATCTGCGCGCCCCGGGCCGCCGCCCCATCGCTGCTATTGCCCCGCTGCTCACTGCCCTGACCCTGAGCCTGTCGGCCCCGTCGGCCATCGCCGGCGAGGTCGAGGTGCTGCACTGGTGGACCAGCGGTGGCGAGGCCAAGGCGGCGCAGGCGCTCAAGGCCAGCCTGCAGGCCAAGGGCCACAGCTGGAAGGACTTCGCGGTGGCGGGTGGCGGTGGCGATTCCGCCATGACGGTGCTGAAGTCGCGCGTGGTCTCGGGCAATGCGCCGGCGGCGGCGCAGATCAAGGGCCCCTCGATCCAGGACTGGGCCCGCGAGGGCGTGCTGGCCTCCATCGACGCGGTGGCGCGCGCCGACAAATGGGACGAACTGCTGCCCAAGGTGGTGAGCGAGCAGATGAAGTACCGCGGCAACTATGTCGCGGTGCCGGTGAACGTGCACCGCGTCAACTGGCTCTGGATCAATGCCGAGGTCTTCAAGCGCGCCGGGCTCAAGCCACCGGCCAGCTGGGACGACTTCTTCAGCGCCGCCGACGCGCTCAGGAAGCTGGGCATCACGCCGCTGGCGCATGGCGGCCAGAACTGGCAAGACCTGACCCTGTTCGAGGCGGTGGTGCTGGGCGTGGGCGGCGCCGACTTCTATGCCAAGGCGCTGGTGCAGCTGGACCAGAACAGCCTGACGAGCGACACCATGGAGCGCGCGCTCGCCACCTTCAAGCGCCTCAAGCCCTATACCGACAAGAACGCCCCGGGGCGCGACTGGAACCTGGCCACCGCGATGGTGATCAAGGGCGAGGCGGCGATGCAGATCATGGGCGACTGGGCCAAGGGCGAGTTCGTCGCGGCCGGCAAGCAGCCGGGCAAGGATTTCCTATGCGTGGCAGCGCCCGGCAGCGCCAAGTCCTTCAGCTACAACATCGACTCCTTTGCGATGTTCAAGCTCAAGAACGAGGCCAACAGCCGCGCGCAGAAGGACCTCGCCGCCGCCATCATGGCGCCCGAGTTCCAGGAGCTCTTCAATCTCAACAAGGGCTCGATCCCGGTGCGCCTGGGCATGAAGATGGACCGCTTCGACGACTGCGCCAAGACCTCGGCGCAGGACTTCGCCAGCAGCGCCAAGGCCGGCACCCTGCTGCCTTCGATCGCCCATGGCATGGCGGTGCCGAGCGCGGCCGAGGGCGCGATCAAGGACGCCATCAGCCAGTACTGGAACAGCGACCGCCTCAGCGCCCGCGAGGCGATGAAGAAGCTCGCCGCCGCCGCCCGCAGCAAGTAAGCCCAGCCCCAGCCGCCATGCCAAGCAGCGCCCGCACCCTGTGGTTGCCCAAGCTGGTGATTGCGCCCTCCTTCGCGCTCTCGCTGCTGTTCATCTACGGCCTGATGGCCTGGAACGGCGTGCTCTCGCTGTCGGCCTCGCGCATGTTGCCCAACTACGAGTTCGTCGGGCTGGCGCAGTACGAAGCCCTGTTCGAATCGGAGCGCTGGTGGGTGGCGCTGCGCAATCTGGGCATCTTCGGCGGCCTGTTCGTCGGCGGCGGCATGGCGCTGGGCCTGCTGCTGGCCATCCTGCTGGACCAGAAGATTCGCCTGGAGGGCCTGCTGCGCACCATCTATCTCTACCCTATGGCGCTGAGCTTCATCGTCACCGGCACGGCCTGGAAATGGATACTCAATCCCGGCCAGGGGCTGGAGCATCTGGTGCAGGAATGGGGCTTCACGGACTTCAGCTTCGGCTGGCTGGTGGACCCCGACATGGCGATCTACTGCGTGGTGATCGCCGGCATCTGGCAGAGCGCGGGCTTTGTGATGGCGCTGTTCCTGGCCGGGCTGCGCGGCATCGACGACAGCATCATCAAGGCCGCCCAGGTGGACGGCGCCAGCCTGCCGCGCATCTACTGGCGCATCATCATCCCCAGCCTGCGGCCGGTGTTCTTCTCCACCCTGATGGTGGTGAGCCATCTGGCGATCAAGAGCTTCGATCTGGTGATGGCGCTCACCGCCGGCGGCCCTGGCTACGCCACCGACCTGCCCGCCACCTTCATGTACACAATGGCCTTCTCGCGCGGCCAGATCGGCCTGGGCGCGGCCAGCGCCACCGTGATGCTTGCGACGGTGGCGGCCATCGTCGTGCCCTATCTCTACTCCGAGCTGCGCGGGGCGCGTCGATGATGAGCCGGCCACAACTGTCTCCCGCGCGCCTGCTGCTGCTGGCCGCCCTGCTGTTGTTTGCGCTGTTCTTCCTGACACCGCTGTATGTGATGCTGAGCGCCTCGCTGAAGAGCATGGACGAGATTCGCAACAGCAGCCTGCTGGCCCTGCCCGCCAGCCCCAGCCTGCAGGCCTGGGCCACCGCCTGGTCGGCGTCCTGCACCGGCACCGACTGCGGCGGACTCAAGCCCTTCTTCCTCAACTCGCTGCTGATGGTGCTGCCCGCCGTCGGCATCTCCACCGCGCTGGGCGCGCTGAACGGCTATGTGCTGAGCAAGTGGCGTTTCCGCGGCAGCGAGCTGCTGTTCGCGCTGATGCTGTTCGGCGTCTTCATGCCCATGCAGGTGGTGCTGCTGCCGATGAGCCAGGTGCTGGGCTGGCTGGGCCTGGCCAGCTCGGTGTGGGGGCTGATCCTGGTGCATGTGGCGGCCGGCATCCCCTCCACCACGCTGTTCTTCCGCAACTACTACGCCGGCCTGCCCGACGAGCTGATCAAGGCCGCCACCCTGGACGGCGCCTCGTTCTGGCAGATCTTCCGCCGTATCGTGCTGCCGCTCTCCACGCCCATCCTGGTGGTGACGCTGATCTGGCAGTTCACCAATATCTGGAACGACTTCCTCTACGGCGTGGTGTTCTCGGGCGCCGACAGCAAGCCCATCACCGTGGGGCTCAACAACCTGGCCAACACCTCGAGTTCGGTGAAGGAATACAACGTCGACATGGCGGCCGCCATGATCGCCGGCCTGCCCACCCTGCTCGTCTACGCGCTGGCCGGCAAATATTTTGTGCGCGGGCTCACCGCCGGCGCCGTGAAGGGATAGGCAGCAATGGGTGCACTGAGCATCAGGCAGGTCCGCAAGACCTATGGCAGCAACGAGATCCTCAAGGGCATCGACATCGAGATCGAACCCGGCGAGTTCCTCATCCTGGTGGGGCCCTCCGGCTGCGGCAAGAGCACCCTGCTGAACATGATCGCCGGCCTGGAGCAACCCAGCAGCGGCAGCATCCACATCGGCGCGCGCGAGGTCACCCATGCGCCCAGCCGCGAGCGCGACATCGCCATGGTGTTCCAGAGCTATGCGCTCTACCCGAACATGAACGTGGCGCAGAACATCGCCTTCGGCCTGGAGATGCGCAAGGTGCCGAAGGCCGAGCGCGCGGCCGCGGTGGCGCGCGTCAGCGCCATGCTGCAGATCGAACACCTGCTGGACCGCAAGCCCGGCCAGCTCTCCGGCGGCCAGCGCCAGCGCGTCGCGATGGGCCGGGCGCTGGCGCGCCAGCCGGCGCTGTTCCTGTTCGACGAGCCGCTCTCCAACCTCGACGCCAAGTTGCGCGTGGAGATGCGCGCCGAGATCAAGCTGCTGCACCAGCGCACCCGCACCACCACCGTCTATGTCACGCACGACCAGGTCGAGGCCATGACCCTGGGCGACCGCATCGCGGTGATGAAGGACGGGCTGGTGCAGCAGTTCGGCACACCCGACGAGATCTACGGCCGCCCGGCAAACCGCTTCGTGGCCGAATTCGTCGGCTCGCCGGCGATGAACTTCATCGATGCCCAGCCCAGCGCCGCCGGCCTGAGCGCCCAGGGCGTGGCCCTGCCGCTGAGCGCCGCGCAGGCCCAGGCCCTGCGGGACAGCCCGCAGCAGGCGCTCAGCTACGGCCTGCGCCCCGAGGACCTTTCGATCGCGCATGATGGAACCGAGGGCGAGGGCCTGCCCGGCACGCTGCGCATGCTGGAGCCCACCGGCCCCGAGACCTACGCCATGGTCGACACCGCGATCGGCTGCCTAACCGCCAGAGTGCCCGGCCGCCTGAGCCAGCGCATCGGCGACCGCCTGTGCCTGCAGTGGCAGGCCGGCGCCTCGCATCTGTTCGACCGCGCCAGCGGCCAGCGCCTGGCCTGAGGCTGGTCCAAGGCTAAGAGGCTCCCCATGGCACGCAAGATTCTCATCGTCGACGCCGATCTCAGGACGCGTCTGCTGCTGAAAGCCTATCTGGAGAAGAACCACTACGAGGTGGTGGCGGCGCCGGATGGTGCGGGCTTTCTGTCCGAGTACCAGCGCCATGCCGAGGAGCTCTCGATGGCCATCATGGACGTGATGCTGCCCGACACCGATGGCTTCGCGCTGTGCCGCATGGTGCGCGCGCGCTCCAACCTGCCCATCATCATGCTGACCGCCAGCGCCGACGAGACCGACCGCGTGGTTGGCCTGGAGCTGGGGGCAGACGACTACATCGCCAAGCCCTACAGCCCGCGCGAGCTGCTGGCCCGCATCAAGGCGATCCTGCGCCGCTGCGGCCAGGAGCTGCGCGCGGCGGCGCGCTACCGCCGCTTCGATGCCTTCACCCTCGATCTGCTGGAGCGCCGCGTGACCGATCGCCAGGGCGCGGAGGTGGCGCTGACCGGGCTGGACTTCCAGCTGCTGAAATGCTTTGTCGAGCATCCCGGCGAGATCCTCGACCGCAATGTGCTGGCCGAATACACGCGCGGCCGCGACATCGGCCCGCTGGACCGCTCGTTGGACGTGCAGATCAGCCGCCTGCGCCTGCGCCTGCAGGACGATGGCAAGCAGCCGCACCTGATCAAGACGGTGCGTGGCGCCGGCTATGTGTTCTCGGCCGATGTGGTGGCCTCGCATGGCTGAAGCGCTGCACGCCCCGGCGCAGCGCTCGCGCGCGCTCGACGTGCTGCGCGGCGCCACGCTGGCGCTGATGATCGTCGTCAATATGTCGATCAGCGAGGCACTCTCCTACGGCCCCCTTCTGCATGCCGCCTGGCATGGCCTGACCCTCACCGACGTGGTGTTCCCGACCTTTCTGTTCGTGGTCGGCGCCGCGCTCAGCTTCACCCTGCCGGGCTACGAGCGCCTGGGCGAGGCGGCGCTGCTGGCCAGGCTGTTCAGGCGCAGCGCGCTGATCTTTCTGTGCGGCTACCTGCTCTACTGGTTTCCCTTCGTGCACGTCGGCCCCGATGGCGGGCTGGCCCTGCTGCCGCTGGCCGGCACGCGCATCCTCGGCGTGCTGCAGCGCATCGCCCTGGCCTATCTGATCGCTGCCCTGCTGCTGCACTACGGCGGCCGGCGCGCGGCGCTCATCTACGGCGGCGCGGTGCTGCTGCTGAGCTGGTGGGGGCTGGTGCAATGGGGCGATTTGAGCCTGGCCGGCAATGCCGCGCGCAAGCTCGACCTCTGGCTGGTGGGCGAGGCGCATATGTACCGCGGCGAGGGCATCGCCTTCGATCCCGAGGGCCTGCTGGGCACCCTGCCGGCGGTGGTGCATGTGCTGGCCGGCCATGCCGCGGCGGGCTTGGTGCAACGCCGCGGCCCCGGCTTTGAGAGCATCGCCAAGCTCTTGATGGCGGGCCTGCTGGCCATCGCGCTGGCGCTGGCCTGGCAGAGCGTGCTGCCCATCAACAAAAAGCTTTGGACCAGCTCCTATGTGCTGTGCACCGTGGGCATCGACCTGTGCCTGCTGGGCCTGCTGGTCTATGCCATTGATCTGCGCGGCTGGCGCCGCGGCAGCCACTTCTTTGAGGTGTTTGGCAAGAACACCCTGTTCCTCTACCTGCTGGCCGAAATCGCCATGAGCCTGCTGTGGCTGCTGCAGCTGCAGGGCCGCCCGCTGTTCGAGCAGCTTTATGCGCGTGGCTTCCAGTCCTGGGCCGGCGACAAGCCCGGCTCGCTGCTGTTCGCGCTCGGCTTCATGCTGGCCTGCTGGGCCGTCGGCGCCTGGCTGGACCGCCGGCGCATCTACATCAGGCTCTGAGCCCCCACCACATGCACCGAAAGCAGACCATGCACACCAGCCGCCTGATCGCCATCCTGCTCCTGTTCTTGGCCGGCCAAGCCTGGGCCGGATCGCCACCGCTCAATGTGGCCAGCTACAACCTGCGCCTCAACACGCCCGACGACGGCCCCAATGTCTGGGCCCAGCGCGTGGAGGCGGTGAAGGCCCTGATCCGCTACCACGAGTTCGATCTGTTCGGCACCCAGGAGGGCCAGCCCGAGCAGATCCGCGACCTCGAGGCGCTGAGCGAGTTCGAGCATGTGGGTGTGGGCCGCGACGATGGCAAGGACGCCGGCGAGCATTCCAGCATCTTCTACCGGCGCGCACGCTTCCAGCGCCTCGCGCATGGCGACTTCTGGCTCAGCGAGACCCCCGACCGTCCCTCCAAGGGCTGGGACGCGCGCTGCTGCAACCGGCTCGCCAGCTGGGTGCGGCTGCAGGAGCGGCTCGGTGGGCAGCGCCTGCTGGTGGTATCGGTGCATTTCGACCACGAGGGGCCCGTCGCGCGCCGCGAGTCCGCCCAGCTGCTGCTGCGCTGGCTGGCCGAGCAGCGGCGCCAGCACCCCCGCGACCATGTGATCGCGCTGGGCGACTTCAACTCGACGCCTGACACCGTGCAGATCCAGGCCATGCGCGGCCAGTTGCGCGATGCCCGCCTGGTCTCGCTGACGCCGCCCTACGGCCCGCCGGCCAGCTTCAACGATTTCAAGTTCGGCAGCGCGCCGGAGCTGCTGATCGACTACATCTTCCTCAGCCCGCGCATCCGCGTGCTCAAGTACGCGGTGCTGACCGACTCCAACGGCCAGCGCTACCCTTCCGACCATTTCCCGGTGCTGGCACGCCTGCAACTGGATTAGGGCTTCAGCGCCGCCTCGATCTCGCGCTCCAGCAGCGGCGCCATGACGCGGTAGCCGTCGGCATTGGGGTGCACGCCGTCCTCGGAGTATTTGAGCGGCAGGCCGCCATGTTCATCGGCCAGCGCGGCGTGGTAATCAACCCAGCGGTGGCCGCCCTCGCGCGCCAGTTCGCGCAGGCGCAGGTTCAGCTCAACGATGGTGGCCGCGGGCTTGATGGCCGGGTTCCAGTAATAGGCCGCCGCGGGCAGCACCGCGCACAGCACCACGCGGACGCCATGAGCCTGCGCCAGCTGCGTCATCGAGCGCACATGGCCGGCGATCATCGCCACCGAGCTGGGCCCGCTGTTGCCGGCAATGTCGTTGGTGCCCGCCAGTATCACCACCACGGCCGGCTGCAGCTCGATCACGTCCTGCCGGAAACGCACCAGCATCTGCGGCGTGGTCTGGGCGCTGATGCCGCGGTTCACATAGGGCTTGCCGGGAAAGGCCTGGGCCAGCGCCGGGCTCCAGAACTCGGTGATCGAGTCGCCCATGAAGACCACGCGGCGCTCGCCGCTGGCGGGCGCGGGCAGGGCCGCATTGGCGGCGCGGTAACGCCCATGGCCGGCCCAGTCGGCCGGGGCGGGCTGGGCCGACGCCAGCGCCCCGCCTCCCAGCAGAAGATGGGCCGCGAGAAGCTTGAGGCCGAGTCGGCGTGCGTGCATGGGTGAGATCCTTGTGGGGCTCAGGGGTTGTCGATGATGGAAGGCCGGCCGGCCCGGCCGTTGCGGTCGAAGGCGGCCACGGCGATGCGCCCGCGCGCCGTGATCGGCCCCTGCACCAGCGGGCTGTCGGGCCGTGGCATGCTGCCGTCGCTGGTGTAGCGCAGCGTCATGCCGGGCAGCTGGGCGCGCGCCAGCACGCGACCACCCTGCCTCAGCAGGCCAGGCGGCGCGATGCGGTAATGCAAGTCCGGCCACTCGGCATCCAGGCGCGGCAGCAGCTGCCGGCCCAATTGCTGCATGAACAGCGCGCGCGCCCGCGCCTGGGCGTCGGCAGCGGGCACACGCTCCCAGTCCGGCTCGGCGGCCCAGGCCCGCTCGGCCAGGCCCAGCAGGCGTGGCATCAGCATCTGGGCCAGGCGCTCGGGCCCGCGCACGGTCTCGGAGAACAACGTGGCCTCCAGCCCGATGATGTGGCGGCGGCCTTCGGCACTCAGGGCCTGGCGGCCCGGCATGCGCGTGGGCATGAAGTCGAACACCTGATCGAGGTCCAGAAAGGCTGCCCAATCGTGGCCGGGCTCGGCCGGGTCCTTCTGATGCGCCATGTCGAAGTAAAGCCGCGTCGCCGGCGCCAGCACGGTGGCATAGCCCGCGTTGGCGAGCCGGTAGGCGAGGTCGGCGTTGGCGCCGGTGTTGTTCCAGACATGCAGGCGGATGTCGCGCCGCAGGAAATGCGGGTTGGGCGCGAGCCCGGGCTCACCGGCCAGCATGGCCTTGCGCGCGCCCAGTTCCTCCCAGCCCGCCACCGCGATGCCCTGACGCCGCAGCAGGGCCTGCACCCGGTCGAAGAAGTGATCCCAGAGCGCCTCGGTATCGCTGGCCCCCAGCTGCTTCAGCAAGGCCTGGCAGGCGGGCGATTGTTCCCATGCACCGGCCGGCAGTTCGTCGCCGCCCACATGCAAGCGCCGCAGCGGCATGCCAGCCTCGGCATGCATGGCCTTGAGCGCGCCCACCACATGCTCGACAAAGGCATAGGTGGAGGGCAGCGCCGGGTTCATCACATGATCGGTGTAGAGCTGGGCCGAGCGGTAGACCGAGCGGTCGCCGGGCTCGCTCAGGAGAAACTGGTCCGCGCCAGCGGCGCCGCTGCGCAGGCGGCGTTGCCAGCGGCTTTCCATCGCCTTCACGGCGGCGCGCGCGTGCGCCGGCATGTCGATCTCGGGCACCACCTCGATCTGCAGCGCCGCCGCATGGCGCAGGATCTCCAGATAGTCGGCGCGGCTGTAATGGCCGCTGCCATAGGGGTCGGCCACATCCGGCCCGGAGCCATAGGCGGGCGGCAGATGCTCGAGCGGATCGGTCTGCTGGCCGCGGCGCCCGCCCACCTCGGTGAGCTCGGGCAGGCCGGGGATCTCGAGCCGCCAGCCCTCGTCGTCGCTGAGGTGCAGATGCAGGGTGTTGAGCTTGTAGCGAGCCATCAGGTCCAGGGTCGACAGCAGCGTCGCCTTGCTCTGGAAATTGCGCGCCACATCCAGCATCAGGCCGCGGTAGGCATAGCGCGGCGCGTCGACGATGTGCAGCGCCGGCAGGTCCACGCCCTGCCCCGTTGCCGTCGTCACCGCCGTTGGCAGGGGCAGCAGCATGCGCAGGCTCTGCAGGCCGCGCGCCAGCCCGGCCGGGCTGGCCGCCCTGAGCCGCACACCCTGGCGCGCGGTGATGCTCAGTTCATAGGCCTCGGGCGAGCGCTGGCCGGCCACGGGCCCGATGCTCAGCTGCACCGCGGGCTGGCCACGGTCCACCCGGCCGGCCGGGAACAGCGGGCGCAGCCAGGCTTGCAGCTGCCCGGCCTGTGCCGCCAGCGCGGGCGCGGCGCGCACCTCGGGCAAGGCGCTCCAATGCAGGCCGCCGGCCAGCCTGCGGTATTGCAGCGGCGTCGGGAACAGCGGCGGCAGCTCCGCCGGCGCGGCGGCCTGGGCATAGCGCTGGTACAGGGATTCCGGCGTCGCCAGCGGCAGCGCAGCGCCGGGCGGCAACTCGGTCTGCTCGGGGCGGCTGGGCGGCAGCAACTGGTAGTCGCGGATCGCCAGGCCGCGCCCGGGCGCCTCGTCCAGCACCAGATAGGGCGCCTGCGGTGCCTTGTCCGGCATCAGCACCAGCTCCGGATGCAGCAGCACGATGCGCAGGGTCTGGCCGCTGGCCAGGGGCTGGAAGCCCGCCGCGGGGCGCAGGCGGAACAGCGTGGCGACCACGCGCTCCAGCAAGACCTGACCCTCGAGCGCCGGGCCCAGCTCCACGCCGGCCATGGCGCTGAAATAGATGGACCAACCCTGCGCCGGCAGGGGCTGGCCGTCCAGATTGGTGAGCGTGAACAGCGCGCGCGAGCGACCCTCGGGATGCTCGGCTGAGAACAGGCTGCGCTCCAGCTCCCAGCGCAGCCGCAGCGGCGCGCCCTCGCCTGACGGCCCCGCACTCGCGGCCGATAGCAGCAAGCCCAGCAGCAAGCTCGCGAGCAGCGCCCTCATGGCCCCGCCCTCTCGGCCAGCAGGGCCGCATGTGCGGCGGCGGCATCGGCCAGCAGCACATGCACCAGCGCTGGCGAGAAGCTCTGCAGGCCCAGCGCGCCCAGGCCCAGCAGCGCCGCCTCGTCGACGCGCGCCGCATCGCCCAGCACCACGCGCAGCCGCGTGCCGGCCACCGCCTCGATGCGCTGCACATTGGCCGCGCCGCCCAGCGCCAGCAGCCAGGCCGCGCGATCCAGTTGCAGATCTGGCGGCTGCGGCTGTGGCTGCGCCGGCCTGGCCGCGGCCGGCGGCGGTGGCTGCACCGCCTGGCCCTGCAACGCCCGCAGTTCGTCGGCCACCTGGTCGGCCTCGGGGCCCAGCACCACCTGCACGCTGCCCGGCGCCGGCATGATGACGCCGCGGGCACCCAGGGCGCGCAGGGCCGCTGCGTCGATGGCGCCGTTGTCGGCCACCTGCAGGCGCAGTCGCGTGGTGCAGGCATCCACCGAGCGCAGATTGGCGGCCCCGCCCAGCGCCGCCAGCAGGCCCTGCGCACGCGCGCTGCCGCTGGCCGCTGGCGCCGGCGCTGCGCTGCCCTCCTCGCGCCCCATGGTCGGCAGATTGAAGCGCCGGATGAAGAAGCTGAACAGCAGGTAGTAAACCAGGCCGTAGGCCAGGCCCACCGGCAGCAACAGCAGGCCGTTGTGGCCCTTGCCGAAGGACAACAGGTAATCGAACAGCCCGGCCGAGAAGGTGAAGCCCAGGCGCACATCGAGCGCATGCATCAGCGCCATCGACAGCCCCGTCAGCAGGGCATGGATGGCATAGAGCAGCGGCGCCAGGAACATGAAGGAGAACTCCACCGGCTCGGTCACCCCGGTGAGCATGGCGGTCAGGCCCATGGACAGCAGCAGCCCGCCCACCGCGGCGCGGTTCTCGGGCCGGGCCGCGCGGTAAATCGCCAGGCAGGCGGCGGGCAGGCCGAACATCATCACCGGGAAGAAACCGGTCATGAAGCTGCCGGCCGTGGGGTCGCCGGCGAAGAAGCGATTGAGGTCGCCGGTGGCGATCTTGCCGGCCACCAGCGGGTCCGGGAAGCTGCCGAACACGAACCAGGTGAGCGAGTTGAGGATGTGGTGCAGGCCGGTGACGATCAGCAGCCGGTTCAGCACGCCGTAGATGAACAGGCCCAGCCCGCCGGCGCCGATCAGCCAATGGCCCA
>Ga0208398_101103_pt1 | contig 11893 bp, 5 predicted proteins | sample LakWasMe79_HOW10_2_FD_183905 | JGI IMG/M metagenome (GOLD analysis project Ga0208398, IMG submission 183905) | Freshwater sediment methanotrophic microbial communities from Lake Washington under simulated oxygen tension - Sediment Metagenome... | ecosystem: Environmental > Aquatic > Freshwater >... | reverse complement strand
TGGATTCGCAAGGGCGTGGAAGCCCGCCGAACCCGCGCCACGGCGCGCATCGTGCGCCTGGATGAGCTGCGTGCCCAGCATGCCGCACGGCGCAACGCCGTGGGCAGCGTCAACATGGACGTATCCAGCGGCGACAAGAGCGGCAAGCTGGTCTCCGAGATGGTGCATGTCAGCAAGAGCTTCGACGGACGCAAAATAGTCGACGACTTCAGCGCCACCATTCTGCGTGGCGACAAGATCGGCCTGCTGGGTCCCAACGGCGCTGGCAAGACCACGCTGCTCAAACTCATTCTGGGCGAGTACCAGCCCGACCCGGCGCCCGCCAACGCACCCAAGCCCGAACCCGGCCACAGCCCCTGGGGCACGGTGCGGCTGGGCGCGAATGTGACGGTGGCCTACTTCGACCAGATGCGCAACGCGCTGGACCTGGACGCCACGCTGGAAGACTTCATCAGCCCCGGCAGCGAGTGGATCGAGATCGGCAACCAGAAGAAGCACGTCAAGAGCTATCTGGGCGATTTCCTGTTCTCACCGGCGCGCGCCAACTCACCGGTGCGGTCCCTGAGCGGTGGCGAGCGCAACCGCCTGCTGCTGGCACGCCTGTTCGCCCGCCCCGCCAATGTGCTGGTGCTGGACGAACCGACCAACGACCTGGACATCGACACGCTGGAGCTGCTGGAAGACCTGCTGCAAAACTACGATGGCACAGTGTTCCTGGTCAGCCACGACCGGACCTTTCTGGACAACGTGGTCACCAGCACCATTGCCTTTGAGGGCGACGCGAAGTGGCGCGAATACGAAGGCGGCGTCAGCGACTGGCTGATCCAGACCAAGCGCGCCAATGAGATCAATGCCGCGCTTGGCAAAACCACGGCCAAGCCCTTCAACTACGAACGTGAGCAGCTACAAAAGCAGGAGCAGGCAACAGCTGCTGTGTCAGCGAGTGCACCCGCCGCACCGCCGCCTGCCAAGACCAAGAAGCTCAGCTTCAAGGAACAGCGCGAGCTCGACGGCCTGCCCGACCTGATTGCCGCGCTGGAAGCCGAACAGCGCGACATCGGCGAAGCACTGGCCGATGGCAGCCTGTACTCCATAGACAATGTGCGGGCCATGAAGCTGGCCACGCGCAATGCCGAGATTGACGACGAGCTGATGGCTGCGCTGGAGCGCTGGGAAGTGCTGGGCCGCCCCGCATAGGCACTAGCGGGCGCACAGGCGCAAGACGGTGGCCACCAGATGGTCCAGTTCAAACGGTTTGCCCACGTGGTCGTCCATTCCCGCTTGCAGGCAGACCAGACGGTCTGAGGCCATGGCGTTGGCCGTCATGGCGATGATCGGCAGTGTCGTCAGCTCCAGTTCGTGGCGAATGGCCCGTGTGGCCGCGTAGCCGTCCATCACCGGCATCTGGATGTCCATCAGCACCGCATCGAACGGGGGCTGGGCGGCCGCCACCGCGGCGACACCCAATTGCCCGTTGTCGGCCACGGTGATGTCGGCACCTTCCCGGGTCAACAGGCCTCTGGCCACCATCTGGTTGATCTTGTTGTCTTCCACCACCAGGATGCGCAGGCCCAGCAGCCGCTTGGGCTGGGTGGCCACGTCGGCGGTGCCTGCGGATAGAGCCAATGCCGTGGCCTGTGGTGGCGTGGCCAGCGGTAGCCGGATCTGGAAGTAAAACGTGCTGCCCTGGCCTTCGACGCTGTGGAGCTTGAGCTCCCCACCCAGCAGGCCCACCAGTCGGCTGGAGATCGCCAGGCCCAGCCCGGTGCCGCCAAAGCGCCGGGTCGTGGAGGCCTCCGCCTGCGAAAAGCCATTGAAGATGTGCTGCTGGTTTTCGGGTGCGATGCCAATGCCGCTGTCGCACATCGCAAACTCCAGCAGTACATCGGTCGCCCCCTGTTCGATCCTGCGCACCCGCAGCACCACGTCGCCCTGGACCGTGAACTTGACGGCATTGCCGCCCAGATTGATCAACACCTGCAGCAGACGCATGTCGTCACCGATCAGGTTGCGGGGAACGGCGGGGTCCACATCCAGACGGACGGTGATCGCCTGGCTGCTGGCTTGGGGGCTCAGAATAACGTCGAGGTCGCGCAACACTTTGTCCAGGTCGAACGGACGGGGGTCCAGCGTCATCTTGCCGGCCTCGACCTTTGAAAAATCCAGGATGTCATTGAGCAAGCCCAGCAAGGACCGTGCGGCACCCTGGGTCTTGAGGACATAGTCGCGCTGCGTGTCCGTCAGGGCCGTGTCCTGCAACAACTGCAGCAGACCCAGAACGGCGTTCATGGGTGTCCGGATTTCATGGCTCATATTGGCCAGGAACTGTCCCTTGGCAATGCTGGCCTGTTCGGCTCGGGCCTGTGCTTCGACATAGGTGGTGACATCGGTATACGTGCGCACCGTCACGCCCGTATCCAGCGTGGTTGCGCCAATTTCCAATGTGCGCCCGGAGGCTGTCTTGCGTTTGTACAAGGGCGGCGGCGCGATCTCTTCGCCCCGCGCGAAGGCGCGAAGATACGGCCGCGCGCATTCCTCCACCAGCGCAAAGTCGCCTCCAAAGTCACCGCGCTCGGTCTGGTAGGCGATGATCTCCCCAAGCTCGGCCCCCATCAAATGGGGGGGAATGTCGAGCAGTTCCATGACGCGCCGGCTCTGGATGACCAGCGACTTGTTCGCTGCAAACATCGCCACCCCTTGGGAAATGTTGTCCAGCACGGCCTGGAGCTGCGCGGTGCGCTCGGTCAGCGCTGCATTGACGGCCTGGCGCGCCTGCTCGGCCTCCTTGCGTGCCGTGATGTCGGAGCGGATGGTGATGTACTGATGGCTGACACCGTCCTCGGAAAGAATGGGCACCACGGTGGCATCGACCCAGTACAGATCGCCATTGCGCCTACGGTTGCACAGCTCGCCATGCCATACCTTGCCGCTGGATACCGTTTGCCAGATCTGCTCGTGGTAGCTGTCGGGGTGCTCATCGGAGCGGATCTCGCGCTGGTTGCGACCGACTATTTCCGCGTTGGTATAGCCGCAAATCTCACAGAACCGGTCATTGGCGTAGAGGATGACGCCGTCCGCATCGGTGACGCTGACGATGGCGTGCTGGTCCAGTGCGAACTTTTGCTGGTCCAGCGCCCGGCGTGTGGCTTCACGCTCGCGCACCAGGGCGGCGGTCCGGTTGACCATGTCGACCAGGCTCTGGATTTCGGCCGGCGCGTTGTCGATGACCAGATCGATGGATCGCGTCGCACCGGTTCCCAAAGTCTCTACCGTTGCGCGCAGTCGCTCCAGGCCACCGAGCCAGCGTGACAGGGCGATGCGGATCAGGAGCAGTCCGGCGGTCAGCGCCGCCGCACCGCCTGCCAGCGCCAGAAGCGACAACGACCACAGCCCCGCCGCCACAGCAGTGGAGTCAAACTGAAGCCGCAAAATGCCATAGTCTTTGCCGCCGACCGACACATTGCGGTTGACGTCATCGAGCGACTTCTGCACACGATGCGCGAGCCACGCTGGTGCGTGGCGCTCACCTTGCAACTGGTTGTCCGCACGCACGGTGCCGCCACCCGTGGCAATAAACCGTGCGGACGAAAACTGCGAGCCCTGCACGCCTTTGTTGAGGATTTTTTGCACCGAGTCAAAGTCGCCGATTACCACGCTGTCCTGCACCGCCTGGGCTACGACCTCGATCAACATCACGGAGGCAAGCTCAGCATCTTCCACCTGTCGCTGGAACTGGTACTTCAGGAAGAGCCCAAACCCCCCGACGACAAACAGCAGCAGGGTTACGCCATACAGCGCAAACACCCGGTTGCTCAGCGATGAAGGCAGCAGGCGCCCCAGGGACTTTATGGCATGCATATCGGCTGGTATGTCAGTGCCTAGCGCAGGCTCGCGGGTGCCGTTTGGTAGAAGTTGCGGTAGCCGGTGTAGTCTGCGCCGGTGGCGGACACAAAGGCTGTTGTGGGTGGCAGCTTTACCAGTTCAGAGACACTGGCCAGCACCTTTTGTCCTACCGGATCGCGGCCCATCTCCAGGAAGGCCTTGCTGACCGCCGCCAAATCCTTGGCGGCCACACTTTTTGATGCCATCAGGGCCAGGTCATTGAGCGGATCCGACTCCCATAGCACCCTCAGCGTTTTGCCTTCGCGCTTGGACCAGCCCGCACTGAGTTGCGACTGCGTCCCCGCCGCCTTGACTTTGCCGCTGGCGAGTTGGGCAAACGCACCATCCATGTTGCCGGCGAAGACCACCTGAACTGGAATTTTCTGGTTCAACAGATGGGCATAGGAAAACTTGTAAGTGACGGTCCCCTCGGGACCGGGAAACGCGACTGCTTCGTTGGCCAGTTGCTCCAGCTTGGTGATGGGCGATTCGGCCAGCACCACGATCTGGCTGCGAATGGGGGCAGTGGCGCGACGGCCAAACACCTTCCATCCCAGATGGTCGCGCTCCGGGCTGAACAGATGGTTGGAAAACACAAACTCCACTTCGTTGGCCAGAACATAGGCGGTGGTGTCCGCAGACGTACGGCCGATCTTGAGCTGGAGTTTGACGCCACTCTTGGTGGACACGTAGTCGATGATGGGGTTCCAGTAGCTGGCGGTCAGTTCAATGCCATAGAGGTTCACTGGCGAAAAACGGTACACCCCGTTTTCCTGGGCTTGCACGGGCGCGCTCAGTGTCAGTAAGCCTGCCAGGCTGGCCACTACCAGGCGTCCCAGCGCGCGCCGTTGGGATTGAAAGCGTCGTGTCATGTGCAAGCCTTTTCGCATACGGAGGATGTGAACGGGTCAGTGGTCGTTGACCGGTGGCGTTTGGGGGGATGGCGGCTGCGCTGTAAACCGCAGCAGCATGGCCACCAGATGGTCCAGCTCAAAGGGCTTGCCCACGTGGTCGTTCATACCTGCGGCCAGACAGGCGGCACGGTCGGACGCCATGGCGTTGGCGGTCATGGCGATGATGGGCAACACGGTCAGGCCCAGCTCCTGGCGAATGGCCCGCGTGGCTGCATAGCCATCCATGACCGGCATCTGCACGTCCATCAGCACGGCGTCGAATGCCGGCTGCCCGGCGGCCACAGCAGCGACGCCCAATTGCCCGTCGTCGGCCAGCGTGACCGTGGCACCTTCCTGTGCCAGCAGCCCCTTGGCCACCATCTGGTTGATCTTGTTGTCTTCGACCACCAGGATACGCAGCCCCTGCAGGCGTTTGGGTTTGACGGATGCCTTGGGCGCGGTGGGGTTTTGACCTTGAGCTGCCGCCCTGGCCGCTGCCTTGGCATCCACCACGGCATCGAGCAGCATGGAGGCGGTGACCGGTTTGACCAGAAAGCCGTTGATCAGTGCATGCTCTTCAGCGCTGCGCTGGGACAGCAGTTCGCGCCCATGGGCCGTCACCATGACGACGATGGGTGTAACGGCACCCGCCGCCAGCTTCCGGATACGCTGGCTGGCCTCCCATCCATCCATGTCCGGCATTTGCCAGTCCATGAAGATCACCTCATAGGGAGGCTTCTGGTCGGCGGCGCGGGCTTCCATGTGGGCAATGGCTTCGGCGCCGCTGGCCACGGTGTCGGCCTGCCAGCCCATGGCCTGCACCATGTGGTGCAACACGTCGCGGGCTATGGCGTTGTCGTCCACGATCAGGGTCCTGAGTGCCCCCAGTTCCGCCTGCGGCGGTGCTGCCGGATCCACGGGTGGCATCTCTGCGCGGGGAAACCGTATCTGGAAATGAAAACTGCTGCCATGCCCCAGCACGCTGTTCACCGCCAGCGTGCCGCCGAGCAGACCCACCATGCGGCTGGAGATGGCCAGTCCCAGACCGGTGCCGCCGTAGCGGCGGGTGGTAGAGGCTTCGGCCTGCGAGAAGCCACTGAAAATGTGCGCCTGGTTCTCGGGGGCAATGCCAATACCGCTGTCCTGCACCGCGAACTCGACCAGCACGTCCTGCGCCGTCTGCTCTACCAGGCGCAGGTGCAGCACCACTTCGCCAGCACTGGTGAACTTGATGGCATTGCCGCCCAGGTTGATCAGCACCTGCTGCAGCCGCATGTCGTCACCGAACAGGCATTTGGGCACTGCGGGGTCCACGTCAAACAGGACCTCGATGTTTCTGGCGCCCACATTGGCGGACAGGATCACCGATAGGTCGCGCATCAGCCGGTCCAGACGGAAGGGCCGCGGGTCCAGTGTCATCTTGCCGGCTTCGACCTTGGAGTAGTCCAGGATGTCGTTGAGCAGGCCCAGCAGCGAGCGGGCGGCGCCTTCGGTCTTGGCGGCGTAGTCCAGCTGGCGCACCGTCAGATCGGTGCTCTGCAGCAGCTTGAGCATGCCCAATATGGCGTTCATGGGGGTGCGGATTTCGTGGCTCATATTGGCCACGAACTGGCTCTTGGCGACGCTGGCCTGCTCGGCCTTCGCCAACGCTTCCTTGAGCCGTGCTTCAGCGACCTTGCGATCCTGGATGTCCTGGGTGGACCCCGACATGCGCACGGGCCGGCCGTTGGCATCAAAGTACACCTTGGCCCGGGTGCGAAACCAGCGGTAGCCCCGGTCTTTGGTTTGCAGTTGCACCTCCACGTCGAAGGGGTGTCGTCCCGCCATCGCGTCCTGGTCTGCTTTCACGCTGAGTTCCCGTGAATCCGGATGCAGCAGTGCCATATAGCTGCTGGCCAACGCAGGCATTTCCTGCGGGCTATAGCCCAGCAGCGCATAGTAGTTGGGGGCCCACCACTGCGTGTCCTGGTTGATGTCCATCCAGTCCCACAGGCCGTCGCTGCCGCCTTCGATGGCCAGCGTCATGCGGTCGGACATTTCCGCCAGAACCTGCTGGGCGCGCTTGCGCTCCGTGATGTCGGTGCGGATGGAGACATAGCGTTCCACCTGGCCGTCGTCGCCGACGAAGGGTGCCACGATGCTGTCCACCCAGTACAGCGAACCGTCCTTGGCGCGGTTGCAGACGTCGCCGCGCCACGAGGCTCCGGTGGAAATGACTGCCCACATATCGGTCCAGAATTGCGCAGAGTGCACACCGGAATTGCCGAGGCGGTGGTTTTGTCCTACCAACTCTTCCCGGCTGTAGCCCGAAATTTCGCAAAACGCGTTGTTGACTTCCGTGATCGTCCCCTCGTGGTCGGCAATCGATACGATGGTGTGCCTCTCCACGGTGCTGAGCAGAGTTCTTGATTCGCGGATGGCCGCTTCCAGCCGCTTCTGGGTCTGCTTTTGCACCGTCACGTCGGTGCCAATTTCCATGAACCCGATCAGCACACCGTCCGCATCACGGGTAGGCTGCACTTCGGTATCGACCCAGTACTCACTGCCGTCCTTGGCGCGGTTCAAGACTTCGACACGGCATGGTTCGCCCTTTTCGACGGCCGACACCAGCGTCTGTATGGTTTGCGGGTCGGCCTTGCCGCTGCCCAGCAGGTCGCCCGGTGTATGGCCCAGCGCTTCTTCCAGCGAATAGCCCGTCAGACGGGTAAATCCTTCGTTGACCCAGGTGATGCGCATGTGCGTGTCGGCAATGGTGACGGCATTGGTGGTGTGCTGCACCACCCGGGCCAGACGGTCCAGATCGGTGGTCATGCGCTCGGCCAGGCGCTGGGCCCGCAGACGCCCCACCGCGAGCAGCCACACCGTCAAGGCCAGCAACAGGCTGGCCAACGCGCCCGCCAGACTGGCCAGCGCCAGACTGGTGCGGTCCTGCATGGTGTGGAAGGTGGGTGTGCTGCTGATGCGCAAGCTCAAAGCCCGCCCCCCCACAGCAATCGGCCGCACCACCGACAAAACCGGCAGGCTGTCGAGGCCCTGTGGTGCAGCAGAACCCGCCCCTTTGCCGGCGACCTCTGAGTCAAAGAGACTGCTGTTGTTGTCCGGGGCGAGGATGGTTCCGTCCAGCACCTCGATGCGCAAGGACTTGTCCACCACATCCACCAAGCCGTCGAACAATTCGGACGCAACGATGGGCGCATACAACAACCCGACCAGAGCGGCCTGGTGCTGCGCCGCAGTCACGGGGTCCGTCCCATGGCGGTACACCGGCAAGAAGTACAGAAACCCCGGTGACTTTTTGCCGTCCTGCACCAGTGCAATTTTTCCGGTGAGTGCCGGTTGCCCCGTGTTCATGGCGCGCTCGGCGGCTTCGCGGCGCACCGCCTCCTGCCCTATGTCAAGGCCAAAGGCGGCCCGATTGGCGGCCATCGGCTCAATGTATTTGATGATGAACAGGTCGGCCGAATTGCCACTGGTGTGCACCGTGAATTCAGGCGCGAAGTCCGCCTGCTCGCTGGCGATGAATGCATCCAGATTGGCGCGCTGCACGCGTGCGATGAAGCCAAACCCCCGTATACCTGGAAACTCGTGGGGCAAGTCCCGCGACTCGACGTAAGCTTGAAACTCCCGGCGTGAGATGGCCTGGCTGGCGGCGTAGGCGCCGCGCGCACCCTTGAGTCCGGCCAAAGGGCTGTTGAAGCGGCGTTTGACTTCTGTCTCGATGCGCTCGGCGCCCCGGTCGAACTGGATCTGGGCGTCCTTGTCCAGATCAAACTTGAGCCAGACCACAATCGCGCCCGTGACCGCCAAGCCAGCGAACTGTGCCGCCGCCGTCATGCCGATTGCTGTGTGAAGGTTGAGGGTTGGGGCCGATGTGCCCTTGGGCGCGGGGGCCGATGCCTGTGGCCGCCGCATGGCTGCCATACAGCGCCAATAAACGGCAGGCCCGGACAGCAGGATCAGCAGGGCCACATCCACCAGTCCTTCGGCGAGGCCGGTCAGGCCCGGCGCCAGTACGGGCAGCACCAGCATGACCAGGGTCTCTGCCAGCGCGACAGCCACACTGACTTCAAGGAAAAGGCGCACCGGGGTGAAGGATGTCTTCATGTTGGCTAACGCTGGGGCGCTCGCAACGTCGTCCACTGAGCAACCCGTGGGTTGAAGAACCCGGACTGCGCATAGGCCTGGCGAATTACGCCCTTTTGCCGCAGCACCGATAGGCCGGCATTCAGGCTGTCAAGCAGTGCAGCGGCGCGGGCGTGGCGGCGGGAAACCAGAAAGTGCCGTGTTCCGTGCAGACTGATCTTGAGCCCGGGGATAGGCACCAGTCGAACGGTGTCGACGGTCAGCGACAGGTCAGTGGTGGCCTGAAACGGGGCCAGCAAGAAGTCGGCACGGCCGCCAGCAACCATTTTTGGCATGGCCGGCCATTGCCCGACATGCTGAAGGTGCTCCACACCCAGATGCTCCAGTGTGCGCCAGTCCACGATCCAGCCGCGGTTGGACAGCGCAGTCAGGCGTTGTACGTCAGGCAGCGTTTTGGCTGCCATGGCCTGGTGGTTGGTGGCCACAGTGTAGAGGCCGGCCTCAAATTGCCCCATCTCGACCATGGCGTCGCTGAAGTAGAAACTGGTGCTGGCCGCGGGTATGTCTTCCCGCCAGAAGCTGGTGCCACTGCATGCTGCGTGTGCCCACTCTATCTCCCGCAGGATGCGGGCGACGTTGGGCAACGCCTCAAGGCTCACCCGCTGGTCCCAACCGCCACGGCCCAGGGCTTGCTGGAGCAACACCACCTCCACAACATCGCGGCGCGTGGATGGGCCGCTGAAATCAGTCACAGACAGCGGATCGCGCCCTCGCAGAAACTTGCGATAGTCTTCCAGTACGTCCGTTGGTACAGCGACCACGAATCGACTTTCACCCAGTGCCGGCAGCGCCACGACGGCAGCAATCGAGGCCATATGGCCCAGACCCGCCTGCACCACGGAACGGCGCGTCAACCTGTCACGGTGCAATCGTGTTTTGACTGTGGAGTACATGGCCCATGGAGTGCCGGTGAAATGCCTGCACTTTACACCCCGCAATCACTGCTGGTGGCTACACCACGCCCCTGTCCCGCAATGCCGCGACCGCCCTGGCGTCCAGGCCCAGCCCGATGAGCACTGCGTCGGTATGCTCACCCAGCGCCGGCGGCGGCCGGTGTACCACCGCAGGCGTATCCACCAGGCGCAGGGGGCTGGCCACGGTTGCTATTGAAGTAATAGCGGTATGCTCAATGATTTCGAGGGCTAGCGGCTGTTTTAGCTTAAGCTTTCTGGCTACAACCTGTTCGTCGGCAAAGGCCTGGCCTATGGTGTTGATAGGGCCGCAGGGCACAGCCCTGTGTTCCAGCAGCGCAATCCACTGGGCCGTGGTGCGCTGGCGGGTGACGGCTTCAATGGCCGGAATCAGCGTGGCCCGGTGCTCGACCCGCAGGGTGTTGGAGGCAAAGCGCGGGTCGGCCGCCCACTGCGCCTGGCCGGTAGCCTCGCAAAAGCGCGCGAACTGGCCGTCGTTGCCAATGGCCAGCAGCATGGCGCCATCCGCCGTGGGAAAGTCCTGGTAGGGCGCCAGGCTGGGGTGGCTGTTGCCCTGGCGCTGCGGCACCTTGCCCGTGTTCAAAAATCCTGCGGCCTGGTTGGCCAGAATCGCCATGCCGACATCGAGCAGTGCCATGTCGATCAACTGCCCCTGGCCGGTGCGGTGCCGCACCTCGATGGCCGCCAGGATGGCGCTACAGGCGTAGACGCCGGTGAACAAATCGGTCAGCGCCACGCCCACGCGTTGCGGCCCGCCGCCGGGCGTGCCGTCGGCACGGCCGGTGATGTCCATCATGCCGGTCATGGCCTGGATCATCAGGTCGTAACCGGCACGTTCGGCGTAAGGGCCGTCCTGGCCGAAGCCGGTGATGGAGCAGTAGATGAGGCGCGGGTTCAGTGCTTTCAGGCTCGCATAGTCCAGCCCATACTTGGCCAAGCCGCCGACCTTGAAGTTCTCCACCAGCACGTCACTTTGCGCGGCCAACTGGCGGATCAGCGCCTGGCCTTCTGGCTTGGCGATGTCGATGGTGACGGAGCGTTTGTTGCGGTTGCAGGCGGTGAAGTAGGTGGCGTGTTCGGTGTTCTTGCCGTTGGCGTCCTGCAGAAAGGGCGGGCCCCAGTGGCGGGTATCGTCGCCCTCACCGGGTTTTTCAACTTTGATGACGTCGGCGCCGAGGTCGGCCAGCATCTGGGTGCACCAGGGACCGGCCAGAACCCTGGAGAGGTCCAGGACCTTGATGTGGGGGAGGGCGGAGGGCTTGTCGGTCATGGGTGCTTTCGTTTTGACTTTTTTGAAGCAGCAGGGTTTGTGTGACTTCATCCACCGGTGTTGGTGCCTGCCGGGAGGGGCAAGGCTGGGGGCCTCATCTGTCCTGGAGGCCAGCAAATCGGCCCCCAGCCTTGCCCCACCCGGCGAGCAGTAACGTGTGGGCGCAATGAAGTGGGCTAGAAGTTAGAACGCCGCAATCCCCGTCTGCGCCCGACCCAAAATCAGCGCATGGATGTCATGTGTGCCTTCGTAGGTATTGACCACTTCGAGATTCACCAGATGTCGCGCCACGCCAAACTCGTCGGAGATGCCGTTGCCGCCCATCATGTCCCGCGCCAGTCGCGCAATGTCCAGCGACTTGCCACACGAGTTGCGCTTGAGGATGGACGTGATCTCCACCGAGGCCGTGCCCTCATCCTTCATGCGCCCCAGGCGCAAACAACCTTGCAGGCCCAGCGCGATTTCGGTCTGCATGTCGGCCAGCTTCTTCTGGATCAGCTGGTTGGCCGCCAATGGTTTGCCGAACTGCTTGCGGTCCATCGTGTACTGGCGGGCGCGCAGCCAGCAGTCCTCGGCCGCACCCAGTGCGCCCCAGGCGATGCCGTAGCGGGCGCTGTTCAGGCAGGTGAACGGGCCTTTCAGGCCGCGCACCTCGGGGAAGGCGTTTTCCTCGGGGCAGAACACACCGTCCATGACGATCTCGCCGGTGATGGATGCACGCAGGCCCACCTTGCCGTGGATGGCGGGAGCGGAGAGGCCAGCCATGCCCTTTT
>Ga0208398_101102_pt1 | contig 11904 bp, 9 predicted proteins | sample LakWasMe79_HOW10_2_FD_183905 | JGI IMG/M metagenome (GOLD analysis project Ga0208398, IMG submission 183905) | Freshwater sediment methanotrophic microbial communities from Lake Washington under simulated oxygen tension - Sediment Metagenome... | ecosystem: Environmental > Aquatic > Freshwater >... | reverse complement strand
AAAAACGGGCACCGTTCGGTGCCCGTGAACTGTGACAGTGTCACTGAATTCGTTCGAGTTGCTCTGCTGTGTTTGTCTCCTCAGCCCCCGTAGGCAAGCGCTATTCGCACAACGCTCGCGTCGAGTGAGGCCAATGTAGGGTTAGCTGCCCATGCACGCACTTGGGGTTTCCACGCGGCAACACGCACCATTTTGGCAATGTTTGGATGCGCTCACTTTCCTCTAAACCTTCTATTTATGTGAACAGATCTTCTGTGTCCGAATACTTACTGCGCTGCCTCGCTTCCCCGTTGTGTTGCATTTGTGCGATAGCTGCGCACGACCTCCCCATTCAGCGGAACAGCGGCAGCGCGGCGATGCGGGCCTCGATCTGCGCCAACATCGCCACATAGCCGGCGCCGCCCACGCCGCCATAGCGGCGCTGGAATTCGGCCTCGCTGAGGAACTCGGGCAGGTCGGCCACCGCCGGCATGTAATGGCTTTCGGGCAGCGGCCGGCGCAACTGCTGCTGCAGCTGGGTGGCGCGCTCCATCGCCATCAGGCCCAGCCGCGTGCCGGCCTGGTCGGCGGCAATGTCGTTGAAGCTGAAACCACTGCCGCCGCGCGCGTCCGCCAGTTCCTTGTAGACCCCGATGGCCTTGGACATGGGCCCGCCGCCCTCGATCGCCAGCGCCGCCGAGATGAGGAAATGCTGGGAGAAATCATCCCGGCCCGCCAACGTGACGGTGAGCGGCATTGCGCGCGGCCAGCCACGCGCCGCCGGGATCAGCTTGCCCCAGTGCTGGCCACTGGCGTGCAGCGCCAGGGTCAGCAGCGCCGCACGGTTCTCCTGCATCGCGTCTTCACCCTGGGCGCTGCGCTGGGCTGCCAGCTCGAACAGCGCCGGCATCAGGGCCGCGAGCGAGACCGCGCTACCGGGCGCGAAGGCCTGGGTCGCGGCCACCAGGCCTTGCTGGTAGAGCTTGAAGCGCGCCTGCTCGGCCGGCTTCGCCCAGACGCCCAGCAGGCGATCCAGGCTGTCCTTGCGCCACTCGTAGACCACCAGCAGGCGGTCCGGCGCAAAGCTGATCTGATGCAGCATCTCCACCGGCACGGCGCTGCCGGCCTGCTCCATCAGCTGCTGCAAGACGCGCCGGAGCAGGCGCTCGGACAACCAGTCCGGCACCGGCAGCCGGCCGAGCCGAAGCCGGCTCACCAGCGGCCAGCCGGGCGCTTCCAGCAACTCGGCGCGCAGGTTCAGCCACGGCCCCGGCCAGGGCAGCGGCAAGCGCAGGCTGGCCTCCAGCCCGGCGCTGCCGGCGCGCAGGCGCAATCGGACGGCCATCGGGCGCACGCTTTGCCCCAGCTGATTGACCAGCAGCTCCAGCTCGCCGGCGCTGACCCTGGCCACGCGCAGGCCCTCGCGCGGGTCGCGCCGCGGGTCGTTGCGGCTCAGCACGGCGCGGGCGCGTTGCACCTCGGCCGCATTCACTTGCAGCTGGCTCTGCACCAAGGGCTCGGCCTGCAGGGCCAGCAACACGACGCTGATCACGCCAACCAGGAGCAGGGACAGAAGCAGCAGCAGGCAGCGCACAAGCATTCTCATGCCCGGCAGTCTGCCATCTGCCGGCAGCGGGGCCATGGACAATGCCGCGATGCTCAAGGACCCCAGCGCCGCGACGCCACGCCTCACCCTCCTGACCCTGGGTCGCGGCGAAGGCTGGCTGGGCATGCGCGCGCATGGCAAGCTGGGGCCGCGCGGCGATCAGCTCAGCCTGCTGCGGCTGGAGGGCCTGGCCGCGCATGACGCGCGCTGGCCGCAGTGGCTGGCGCTGGGCGTGCAGCCGGTGGATCCGGCGATGCTGCAATGGCGCCATCCCGCCCTGGGGCAAGACCTGGCCCCTTGCTGGACGCTGATGCAGGAGGAATTCTTCGGCGATTTCCGGGCCGACACCGTGCCGGCCCTGCAGGCCCAGGGCTGGCAGGTGCAGGTGGCACCCGGCTTTGCGCATGAAAGCCTGGCCGTCGATGCCTGGCACCTGGACATCGCCGACGCGCAGGCGCCGCAGGTCGAGGGCCTGGGCCTGGCGCGGCGCCAGGGTTCCTGGCTGCTGAGCCTGGGCATCGAGGTGGCGGGCGGCGAGCGCCTCGACCTAGCGCCGCTGATCGCCAACCTGCTGCGGCGCGACAAGCGCTGGCTGGACGCCAACGCCATCGCCGCGATGGACGACGAGGCCATCGTCAGCCTGCGCGCGCCCGGCGGCCGGCGCGTCCATGCCCAGGCGGCGCCGCTGAAGGCCATCATGGCCGCGCTGCTGGATCTGCTGGGGAGCGCCCGCCAGGCACCGCTGCACCTGAACGCCTGGGACGCGACGCGCCTGGCGCTGCTCGACGAGGTGCCCAACCACCGCTGGCAGATCCATGGCGATGCCGGCCTGCGCGCCATGGCGCGGCGCCTGCTGGCGGCCGGCGTACCCACTAGCGTGCCCGAGCCGCCGGGCCTGGGCCTGCGTCTGCGGCCCTACCAGCTGCAGGGGCTGGCCTGGCTGCAATACCTGCGCGAACAGGGCCTGGGCGGCATCCTGGCCGACGAGATGGGCCTGGGCAAGACCGCACAGGCGCTCGCCCATGTGTGGCTGGAGAAGCTTGCAGGGCGGCTGGACCGGCCGGCCCTGGTGGTGCTGCCCACCTCGCTGCTGTTCAACTGGGCCCAGGAGGCGGCGCGCATCACGCCGGGCCTGCGCGTGGTCGTGCTGCATGGGCCGGACCGGGCGGCGCTGTATCCCCGGCTGGGCGAGGCTGATCTGGTGCTGTGCACCTACGGGCTGATGTGGCGCGACCTGCGGCCGCTCTCGGCCCAGCCCTGGCATCTGCTGATACTGGACGAGGCGCAGGCAGTGAAGAACGCCCATGCCCGCAGTGCCCGCGCGCTGCGGCGCCTGCAGGTGCGGCACCGCCTGGTGCTGACCGGTACGCCGCTGGAAAACCATCTGGGCGAGCTGTGGGCCCAGTTCGACTTCCTGATGCCGGGCTTTCTGGGCGATGCACGCGGCTTCGCGCGCCTCTGGCGCAAGCCCATCGAGGTGAACGGCGAGGGCCGGCGCGCCCGCCTGCTGGCCGCGCGGGTGCGGCCTTTCATCCTGCGCCGGCTCAAGAACGAGGTGGCCGCCGAGCTGCCGCCGCTGACCCAGCTGGTGCAGCGTGTCAGCCTCCAGGGCAAGCAGAAGCAGCTCTATGAAAGCGTGCGCGTGGGTGCCGACCATATGGTGCGGCGCATCCTGGCGCGCCAGGGCTGGTCGGCCAGCCTGATCTCGGTGCTGGACGCCATGCTCAAGCTGCGCCAGGTCTGCTGCGACCCGCTGCTGCTGAAGGGCGTGCAGATACCGGCGGGCATCGAGCGCGCCAAGCTGGCCTGGCTGCGCGAGCGCGTGCCCGATCTGCTGGCCCAGGGCCGGCGCCTGTTGCTGTTCTCGCAGTTCACCGAGATGCTGGACTTGGTGGAGTTGGAGTTCCAGGCCCTGGGCCTGCCGCTGCTGAAGCTCACCGGCGCCACGCCAGCCTCGCAACGCGGCGCCATCGTGCAGAGCTTCCAGGCGCGCGAGGTGCCGCTGCTGCTGGCCAGCCTGAAGGCCGGTGGCGTGGGGCTCAATCTCACGGCGGCCGATACGGTGATCCATATCGACCCCTGGTGGAACCCGGCGGTCGAGGCGCAGGCGAGCGCGCGCGCGCACCGCATCGGCCAGGATCAGCCGGTGTTTGTGCACCAGCTGGTGGTGCAGGGCAGCATCGAAGAGCGCATGCTGGAGTTGCAGCAGCGCAAGCGGGCCCTGGCGGAAGGTCTGCTGGGCAGCGACGGCGGCGAAGAAGGTCTGACCAAGTTCAGTGCGCCGGAACTGGAGCGCCTGCTGGCACCGCTGGACGAGGAAGAAGAAGCCGACTCAGAATGACAAAGAGCGCCACGAGGGCGCTCTGCGGGGAGCCGAGCCGGAACTCAGCGCTTGCGGTCGAAACGGATGGCGCGCGCCAAGCTGCGGCGGTCGCAGCCGAGGCTACCGGATTCAAACGCTTCGTGCTTGCGACCCTTGTCCGTGTTCCATTCCGGCATCGGAATGCGACGGGGTTGGGGTTCGGTGCGATGCTGGGACTTCATCATCATGGCTTGAGACCTTTTGGTAAACGCCCGGGAGCTTCAATCCCGATCCGTTGCCAGGTTCAACGCCAGCGCGGGAAGCCCGGTTGACAACATTTCTTCAAAAATGTTTGCACCGATTTGGTGCCGAACAGCACAGCCGGATTTTTGGCTAAGCTGCGCCCATGCCCACACAACGCCATGGCCCCGACCCCGCCAGCACCACGCTGGTGGCCTGCCTCTGCGCCGGCTGGTGCCAGCTGTGCGCTAGCTACCACGACACCTTTGTCCAGCTGCGCGGCCTTTATCCCCAGTACCGCTTCGTCTGGGTGGACATCGAGGACGATGCCGAGCTGGTGGGCGACCTGGATGTGGAAACCTTCCCGACCCTGCTGGTGGGCGTGGGTGAACAGCTGCGCTTTTGCGGCCCCCTGACGCCGCAGCTGGCCACGGCCCAGCGGCTGCTGGACTCGCTGCGAGACGCCGGCCCGGCCCGCAACGCCGGCCCCGCGGCCCAGGCCCTGCTGGCGCGCCTGCAACACAGTTGCTGAGCGGGGTGCAGGGCGGGGCTCAGCGACAATGCGGGCCCTGCCTGGCTAAGCCGCACCCAACCATGACCGTACAACTCAAGACCTCGGTGGCCCGCACCACCCCCATCATTGCCGTCGACCGCGCCGCCTTCAAGGCACTGGCGCCCAAGCTGCCCAAGGCCACCCAGAACTGGCTCGCCACCTGCGGCTTCGGCGGCGCACCCGACAGCTTTGCCCTGGTGCCCGGTGCCGACGGCAAGCTGGGCCAGGTGTTCGCCGGTATTGCCCATGTGGCCCACCCCTTCGCGCTGGCGGCCCTGCCCAAGGCCCTGCCCGAAGGCCAGTACCACCTGAGCGACGAAGGTCTCGCCATTCCGGCCGAGCAGGCCGCGATGTCCTGGGAACTGGGCGCCTACCAGTTCGACCTCTACAAGCCGCGCAGCCGCCCCGCCGCCACCCTGCTGCTGGCCCCCGGCGCCGACGCCGAACGCGGCCTGGCCCTGGCCACCGCCATCAGCGCCACGCGCGACCTGGTCAACACCCCGGCCGAACACATGGGCCCGGAGGAGCTGGCCAAGGCCGCCGCCCTGGTGGCCAAGCAGCATGGCGCCAAGTTCAAGCAGATCGTCGGCGATGCGCTGCTGAAGCAGAACTTCCCCGCCATCCACGCCGTGGGCCGCGCCGCCACGCGCGCACCGCGTCTGATTGAGCTGATGTGGGGCAGCGCCAAGCATCCGCTGGTGAGCCTGGTGGGCAAGGGCGTGTGCTTCGACACCGGCGGCCTGGACCTGAAGAGCGCCGAGGGCATGCGCCAGATGAAGAAGGACATGGGCGGTGCCGCCAATGCCCTGGGCCTCGCCGCGCTCATCATGGCGCTGAAGCTGCCGGTGCGCCTGCAGCTGCTGATCCCGGCGGTGGAAAACGCCGTGGCCGGCAATGCCTACCGCCCCGGCGATGTGATCAAGACCCGCAAGGGCCTGCACATCGAGATCGGCAACACCGACGCCGAAGGCCGCGTGGTGCTGTCCGACGCCCTGGCCTATGCCAGCGAGCACCAACCCGAACTGATCATCGACCTGGCCACCCTCACCGGTGCCGCCCGCGTGGCCCTGGGCGCGCAGCTGCCGGCCCTGTTCACCAAGCACATGGACACCGGCCGCGAGCTGGTGGACCTGGGCCTGAAGCTGGACGACCCGCTGTGGCACATGCCGCTGTGGGCGCCCTACCAGGAGGGCATCGCCTCCAGCATCGGCGACATCGTCAATACCGGCCGCAGCGCGCTGGCCGGCGCCATCAACGCGGCACTGTTCCTCGAGTACTTCGTGCCCGAGCACCAGGACTGGCTGCACATCGACCTGTTCGCCTGGAACGACCAGCCGCGCGCCGGACGGCCGGTGGGCGGCGAGGCGCAAACCATCCGCACCCTGCTGGCCTACCTGGAAGAGCGCTTTAGCGCCTGACTGATGGGCTAAATACCTGCCTTGATCCAGTCGGCCGCCCGCTCGGCGATCATCAGCGTCGGCGAGTTGGTGTTGCCGCTGGTGATGGTGGGCATCACGCTGGCGTCCACCACGCGCAGGCCCGCCACACCCCGCACACGCAGGTGGGAATCGACCACCGCGCTGATATCGCCGGCGCGGCCCATCTTGCAGGTGCCCACCGGGTGGAAGATGGTGGTGGCGATATCGCCGGCCAGGCGCGCCAGCTCCGCATCGCTCTGGAACTGCACGCCGGGCTTGTACTCCTCGGGCTGGTAGCGTGCCAGCGCCGGCTGAGCCACGATGCGGCGCGTCAGGCGCAGGCTTTCGGCGGCAATGTGGCGGTCCTCGTCGGTGCTCAGATAGTTGGGCGCGATCAGCGGCGCCTTGGCCGGATCGGCCGACTGGATCTGCACCGTGCCACGGCTCGTCGGGTTGAGGTTGCAGACGCTGGCGGTGATGGCGTTGAAGCTGTGCAGCGGCTCGCCAAAGGCGTCCAGCGAGAGCGGCTGCACGTGGTACTCCAGATCCGGCCAGGCCTTGTCGGGCGAGCTGCGCGTGAAGGCGCCCAGCTGCGAGGGCGCCATGCTCATCGGCCCGCTGCGCCTCAACACATACTCCATGCCTATCTTGGCCTTGCCCCACCAGCTGTTGGCCAGGGTGTTCAAGGTCTTGGCGCCCTGCACCTTGAAGACCGCCCGGATCTGCAGATGGTCTTGCAGGTTGGCGCCCACCCCCTCCAGCGCCTGCTGCACGGCGATGCCATGACGATGCAGCAGCGCGGCCGGGCCGAGTCCGGAGAGCTGCAGGATCTGCGGTGAACCGATCGCGCCGGCGGCCAGCAGCAGCTCGCCGCCCGGGTTGAGTTTCACCGTCTCCAGCCCATACGGGGTGTGCACCTCGGCACCGCTGCAGCGCAGCTGGCCGTCCTCGCGCTGCAGCGTGAGCCGCTGCACTTGGGCGCCGGTCCAGAGCTCGAAGTTCGGCCGACCCAGGCAGGTGGGGCGCAGAAAGGCCTTGGCGGTGTTCCAGCGCCAGCCGGCGCGCTGATTCACCTCGAAATAGCCCACGCCCTCGTTCGTGCCGCGGTTGAAGTCGTCGGTGGCCGGAATGCCGGCCTGGGTGGCCGCCTGGGCGAAGGCGTCCAGCACCTCCCAGCGCAGGCGCTGGCGCTCCACCCGCCATTCACCGCCATGGCCATGCAGGGCCTTGAATTCATCGCTCACGCCCACGGCCGCGTCCAGGCGCCAATGGTTCTCGTGCTTCTTGAAATGAGGCAAGACCTGACCCCAGGTCCAGTCCGCGTCGCCACTGGCCTCGGCCCAGGCGTCGTAGTCACGCGACTGGCCACGCATATAGATCATGCCGTTGATGCTGGAGCAGCCGCCCAGCACCTTGCCGCGCGGGTAGCGCAGGCGGCGCCCGTTCAGGCCGGCGTCGGGCTCGGTCTGGTAAAGCCAGTCGGTACGCGGATTGCCGATGCAATACAGATAGCCAACCGGAATGTGGATCCAGTGGTAGTCGTCCTTGCCGCCGGCCTCCAGCAGCAGCACGCGCTTGCTCGGGTCGGCCGAGAGCCGGTTGGCGAGCAGGCAGCCGGCCGTGCCGGCGCCGACGATGATGTAGTCGAAGCTCATGCATCGCATGCTGGCGCAGCCGGCCGTCCGCGGCAAGCGCAAAGCTACTTACTCAAGCCATTGCCGAGCGCATACCAGTCCAGGCGTCGCGTCAGCACCATCACTGTCGCCAGCACGACAAACAGCAGCAGTGCCCCCACCACCAGCGCGGCCTGCTCCATGCACAGCAGCACGAAGAGCGCAGCGTAGAGCGCCGCCACCCCGCCACCGAAGACCAGGCCGCGCAGCCAGCCGCCCAGCATATGGGCGCCGTAATAGCCCAGCAGGGCCACCGCGGCGCCGGCTGCCGCGGCATAGGAAGGCTCAAACGCCAGATGCTCCGACAGGCTCAGCAATAGCAGGAAGAACAGGCTCTGCGCCAGACCCACCAGCAGGTACTGCACCGGGTGCACGCGCCGACCCGAGAGCAGTTCCACCAGCGAGACACAGGTGAAGGTGAGCAGGATGAACATCAGGCCGTATTTGATGGCGCGATCGCTCATCACATAGGGGTTGATGGGATCGACCATCTCGAACATCAGCGTGTCCGCCTCGGCCGCCTTGTCGCTATTCGACAGGCCCACGATGGGGCGGCCGCGCTGCACCCAGTCCGCCGCGGTGCTGGAAAGCTCGGACACCTGCCAATGCGCCTTGAAGCCCTGCGCACCGGTGCTGCGCTCCACCGGCAGAAAGCGGCCACCGAAGCTGGGATGCGGCCAGTCCGAGTGCAGGTCGAGGGTGGTGGACGCGGCCGCGGGCACGAAGGCAAAACGCTGCGTGCCCGCCAAATCCAGCTGGATCCGCAAGCTCAGCGCGCCCGCCTGTGCCGGCAGCGCGGCATGCAGGCCTTGCGGGTAGGCGGGGTGCAGCGTGCCGGGTTGCACCTGCAGGCGCTGCTCGCCCAGGCGCAGGTCCACACCGCGCAGGCCGCGCACATCGCTGGTGGCCAGCATCACCATCAGGTCGCCGCACAGCAGCCGGCTGCCGACATGCTCGGCCTGGGGCTGCAGGCGCTCCAGCGAGGGCCATTGCGCATCCAACTGCAGGCGGCCGGCATAGCCATTCACCTTGAATAGCCCGCGGTAGCGCGGCTCAAGGTTGAGGCCGCCGCCCACCTGCAGGCCGCTGGGCACCGCGCTGAGCATGAACTCGCGCTTGACGGCCACCTGGCGGCGCTCGCGCCCCTCGCCCTGCCACTCCTCCCATTGCTCGCTGCACTGCCGCGTCAGCAGCGGCCCCAGCAAGACCTGGCCCCCGGCCAGCGACTCTTCCACGCTGCGCACCGCCTCGCGCTGGCGCGCCTGGCGCTCGTCCACCAGCCAGCCGATGCGCAGCAGCACCAGACTCAGGATCAGGCTGACCCCGCTCAAGATCATCATCTTCCAGCCCCATGCGCGTGCCATCTTGCAGTCCTTCTTGTTGAGAGGTTTGCAGTCTGGCCAGGCCCGGTGAGGGCATTAGGGCGTGGGTGAAGCGACGGTGAAGATCACGCGCAGACCCGGCTCGGCGGGCTCGAAGTCCAGGCTGCCACCATGCAGCAGCGCCACCTGGCGGGCGATCGCCAGGCCCAGGCCCGAGCCCTTGCCACGGCCGTCGGGGCGGGCGGTGGAAAAGAAGCGCTGGCCGAGCTGGCCCCAGGCCTGCGCGGGCACACCGGGGCCCTGGTCGCGCAGCGCAAAGCAGGCGCGGCCGGGCTGGCGCCACAGGCGCAGCTCCAGCGTGGAGCCGGGCGGTGCGAAGTCCAAGGCATTCACGAGCAGATTGCTGAGTGCCAGCTCGAGCTGCTCGGCATCGGCCTCCACCTCGATGTGCTCGCGCTCCAGCCAGCGCAGCTGCAGGCCGCGCTGCGCGATGCGGCTGGCCTCGCGCGCCAGCAGGCGCTGCAGCAGCTCGTCCAGCTGCAGGCGTTCGGGATGGGCGGGGCTGCGCTGCAGCTCCAGCTTGGAGAGCTCCAGCATCCGATCCACCAGCTCGCGCAGGCGCTCGCTCTGTTCCACCACCTGGGCGGCAAAACGCTGGCGGTCGGCGGGCGCCAGTTCCTCATGCAAGAGCTCGCCGGCACCGCGCATGGCGGCCAGCGGGCTTTTCAACTCGTGCGTGAGCGCGCGCACCGTCTGCTCGATGTGCTCGCGGCCCTCCAGGCGCTCGCGCATCGCCTCCATGGCCTGCGCCAGGTCGCCCAGCTCGCCGGGCACCTGCGGCAAGGGCTCGCGCGCACCGGCCTGCACCCGGCGTGCGTAGTCGCGCAGGCGCCGCACGCTGAGGATCAGCCAGCCCGTCACCGCCACGCCGATGGCCAGCGAGAACAGCAGCAGCGAGAGCCCGGCGATCAGGATGCGGCGCTCGGCGCGGTCGATGAAGCGCTGCACCGTGGCCATGGGCTTGGCCACCGTCACCACACCCAGCAGCTTTCCGCCACCGCCGGGCTCGCGCACCGGCGCGGCCACATACATGACGTTGCTGCGCTCGTCGTCCTGCACATCGCGGCTGGTGCGGGCGCCGTATTCGCCGCGCAGTGCCAGGGCCACATCGCGCCATTGCGAGTAGTCCTGACCCACCGCAGCGCTGCCGGCACCGCTGTCCAGCAAGACCTGACCCTGGCCGTCGGTGACGTAGATGCGCAAGTCCAGGCTTTGTTTGCGCAGGCCCCAGATGCGCGCATCCACCGGGCGCCTGGCGTAGTCCTGCAGCTGGCGCGCCAGCCTTGTGTCGGCCAGCTTGCCGCCCTGGGCCACCAGGGCCAGGTCCTCGGCCGCCAGCTCGGCCAGCAGATTGGCGCTGTCCACCATGATGTCTTCCATCACCTCGCGCACGCTGGGCTTCACTTCCGCCAGGAAGACGCGCAGCACGAAGAAGGCCGTCAGCCCGGTGATCAGGAAGAACGCCAGGAACAGGCGCAGGCCGAGGCGCATCTCAGTCCTGCGTCAACTCAAGGGAATAGCCGAGGCCGCGGTGCGTGCGTATCGGGTCGAGCTCGGGCGCAGCGGCGCGCAGCTTGGCGCGCAGGGTCTTGATATGGGTGTCCACCGTGCGATCCATGCTCTCGGCCGACTGGCCCCAGACGGCATCCAGCAGGCTCTCGCGGCTGTGGATGCGCGAGGGTGAGGCCAGCAATCGCTTCAGCAGGCCGAGCTCGCGCCGCGTCAGATCCAGCAGCTGGCCGTTCAGGCGCACGCGCAGGCCATCGGCATCGAGCTCGAAGCCGTCCGGCTTCGCCACCGAGGCGGGCGCCTGGGCGCGCCGCAGCAGCGCCCGCACCCGCGCCACCAGCTCGCGCGGGCTGAAGGGTTTGGTGAGGTAGTCGTCCGCCCCGAGCTCCAGGCCCAGCACGCGGTCCCATTCCTCGGCCCGCGCGCTCAGGATCAGGATGGGCAGGTTGCCTTGCTGGCGCAGCTCGCGGCAGAGATCCAGGCCGTTGCCATCGGGCAGGCCCAGGTCCAGCAGGGCCAGATCGGGCGGCGCCTCGTGCAGGCGGCGGCGCGCTTCGTGCAGCCAGCTCTGGTGTTCGACCTCGAAGCCCTCGCGCTGCAGGGCGAACTGCACCGTGCCGGCAATCGCGGGGTCGTCCTCCAGCAGCAGGATGCGCGGCTTGTGTTGCAAGGCCTCAGCTCGAGAGATGCGTTGCCAACACGGGGAACAGCTTCACCAGCCCATCGGCCAGCAGCTCCACCGCCAGCGCCGCCAGGATCAGGCCCATCAGCCGGGTCATGATGCTGATGCCGGTCTGGCCCAGCACGCGGGCGATGCGGCCGGAGGCCGAGAACACCGCATAGGTCACCAGCCCCACCACCACGCCATAGCCCACCAGCACCGCCAGCTCCCACCAGTGGCGGGTCTTTTCGGCATAGATCACCATGGTGGAGATGGTGGCCGGACCGGTGAGCAGCGGGATGGTCAGCGGCACCACCGCGATGCTGGCACCGGCGTCCACCTTGCTGGAGCCCTCGCTGACATCGGCCTGGCGTGCCTCGGCCGGCTGGGCGTTGAGCATCTGCAGCGAACTGATCAGCAGCAGGGTGCCACCGCCCACCTGGAAGGAGGGCAAGGTGATGCTGAAGAACTCGATCACCTTGAGCCCCGCCACCGCGCTCACCGCGATCACCACAAAGGCCGAGAAGGCGCTCACGCGGATGGTGTGCTGGCGCTGTTCCTTGGTGAAGGTCTGGGTGAAG
>Ga0208398_101101_pt1 | contig 11906 bp, 13 predicted proteins | sample LakWasMe79_HOW10_2_FD_183905 | JGI IMG/M metagenome (GOLD analysis project Ga0208398, IMG submission 183905) | Freshwater sediment methanotrophic microbial communities from Lake Washington under simulated oxygen tension - Sediment Metagenome... | ecosystem: Environmental > Aquatic > Freshwater >... | reverse complement strand
GCCGTGAAGTGCAGGTGTCACGGTTCAATCCTGCAGACTATGCGGGCAAGGTCAACCCCAGTGACGCGGAAATTGACGCCTACTATCAAGCCAATCCCGCACAGTTTCAGGCCTTGGAGGCTGCCAGCATTGAGTATGTAGTGCTGGATCTGGATACCGTCAAAAAGTCCATCACACTGAACGAGGCGGACCTGAAGTCATACTACGAACAGAATGTCACGCGGCTGAGTGGCAAGGAAGAGCGGCGTGCGAGCCACATTCTGATCAATGCACCCAAAGATATGCCTGCCGATGACCGCAAGAAGGCCCGTGAGCGCGCTGATGCCTTGCTGGTACAGGTGCGCAAGGCTCCCGACACCTTTGCTGAGGTTGCACGAAAGAACTCACAGGATTCCGGTTCTGCGCCGAACGGTGGTGATCTGGATTTCTTCGCCCGTGGTGCGATGGTGAAGCCATTTGAAGACGCGGCATTCGCGCTGAACAATGGTGATATCAGCGATGTCGTCGAATCGGACTTTGGTTTCCACATCATCAAACTCACAGATGTCAAAACTCCCAAGCAGCGCAGTTTTGAGGAATTGCGTCCGAGCATGGAAGCTGATCTGAAAACGCAGCAGGCCCAGCGCAAGTTCGCGGAAACCGCCGAGACGTTTACTAACGGTGTCTACGAACAATCCGACAGCCTCAAACCGGTAGCTGAACGGTTGAAGCTGGAGATCAAAACGGTCGACAATCTGCAGCGCAAGCCAGTGCCTGGCGTGACCGGCGTGTTGGCGAATCCGAAGTTTTTGGCCGCCATATTCAGTGCGGATTCGCTGGAGAAAAAGCGCAACACCGAGGCCGTCGAGGTCGGACCCAGCCAATTGGCTGCTGCACGCGTGACTGCATACACGCCTGCGAGCACCCGCCCTCTTGCGGAAGTCCGTGCCATTGTGAAGGCCCGACTCGTAGCAAGTCAGGCCGCCGAGATGGCAAAAAAGGATGGTATTGAAAAGTTGGCCAGCTGGAAGGCCGCGGCACCAGCCGGCATGCCTGCGGCAGTGACCGTGTCCCGCGAGGGCGCACAAGTCGTTCCGGGTCCGGTGCTGGATGCTGTCCTGCATGCGGATACGACAAGTTTGCCGGTGTGGGTCGGAGTGGATCTGGGCGCCCAAGGTTATGTTGTCGCGCGGGTGAACCAGATTCTGCCGCGTAACGCGCCAGCGCCAGCGACGGCCGACCAGGAGCGCAAACAGTATGCGCAATGGGTAGCAAGCGCGGAAAACAAGGCCTACTACAAGCTGCTGACCCAGCGGTTCAAGGTTGCAATCAAGGCACCGCGTCCTGCGGCAAATGCGTTTGAGCCGCAGGCTTTGCCGGAATAGGGAAAACACCCGCTATAATCATAGACTCGCGGTGGCTGTAGCTCAGTTGGTAGAGTCCAGGATTGTGATTCCTGTTGTCGTGGGTTCGAGCCCCATCAGCCACCCCATATAAACATTGAAGAGCTTGCTATCAAACTGGTAGCAGGCTCTTTTTAATTGTGCTCCGTGTAGCCACTGTGTAGCCATCAGTACATTGTTTTGTACCAATTCCACCAGCCCCAGACGTAAGAAAACCCGGACTAGCCGGGCTTTGATTTACTTTGATTGTTTTCCATGTGAGCCCCGGACAATCCCGGCGCGGCAACGGTATTTCACCGTTATTTAACGTCACTTGTCCCGGTCTGGCGTTACTACCTCGCTCTACTTTAGAGTGCTGGCTCCGGTTCAAACCCTTGGCCTAACCTTGACGTACTCGCGCGTACTGTGTAAATCACAGTAACCCATTGCCACAAAAGGAAAAAGGGAGCTGACTCCCTACCCGTAACCTCCCCGTTATGCCTTCAAACCCTTGCTGTAACCTTGTGGTTCCCTTGCGGTTCCCTCGGGGCAACCTAGGGGTAATCTTAGGGTTCCCTCATGGTGTCGGGGCTGGGTGCTTCCCGGCCCGTTAACTGTTTCCTGCCTGTTATTGCAGGCGTTTGCCCGGTCAATCGTCGGCACTTTCCGACACTGTGCGGAATTGCTCCGGTAACTGCCAGCGGTCACGGTCAGCGCCATAGAGCATTGGTGGTTTCCAGTGCAGGGCACACAGGCCCGTTATCAGCAGCTTGTCTATCAAGGCTTGCGGCCTCATGGTGGGGAACATTTCAGACGCCAGCCCCAGCGCATCAAATGCGGCCTGTCCGGGCATGTAGTCGATACGCGTGCGGTCCTTCTTTGCCATGGTCATATCTCCTTAACTGATTGATGCGGTTCAGGTTTCTGCAATTGACTCCCTCGCGCGTACTGTTCAGAAAATCCAAGCTCGCGCAGTACGTCGCGGCAGTCCCTAGCCATGAATGCCACGCCACCAGCACCACGGATGCGGTCTAGGAATACGGTCTGTTCAGGGCGCAGCTTGCCGGTTGGGCTTTTCACTTCCACACCCAGCAGGCGGCCATCCCTCAATTGCCCCAGCACATCGGGGCAACCAGGCCAGCCAAAGCGGATAAACCTATTGCCCACCTTGGCGGCTCCGCTGTTCATCCGTTCGCACCAGACAACGGCGGGATGTGTTTTGAGAGCCTTCATCACCTCCACCAGTGCGGCAGATTCCGGGCGGTTGTTGCGCCGGGTTGGCCTCAGTTCTAGTCCGAATAGGTCATTCATGAGAGTCACCTACTGCATCAGAACCACTCCCGAAGATTCCATTTGCTCCCGAAGATTCCGTAGATTCCATTTCTCTGGAGATGGAATCTTTGGAACCTTCAGGGCTCTTGTGGGAATCTTCGGTGGGGTTTAGCTCAGGGTCAGGGCCACCGGGTAGGCGCATGTACCAACACCCATTCATGCCGCCCTTCTTGCGCAGAACCTTTAGCTTTTTGGATGCGCTCCATATCTGCTTCTTTGAGAACCCGGCAGCCTTCAGGGGCTTGGATGCCATCTCAACATTGGTCCAACAGTCTGAAACCAGTTCGGCCCTGAGCATTTCAGCGGCGTCACCTTGGTCGTGTTGTCCTTCTTCATTGGGGTCGCTCAATAGCTCACGGGCTGAGCCATCCACCGAATTACCCCAAGTCACATAGCTGGCCTCGATGCCCGGCAGCGGTTCGGATTGCTCAAGGTTGTACTCATAGCCGCCATCGTCTGGTCCGATATTGGATTTACTGCGGGCCAATATGCGCCGGTCTTCTTGCCCATCTTCGCCTTGCACCTTGGCGGCAACCATAACCACGCGAGCCACGGCAGTGAATGCCACAGAGCCTAGAACCCGTTGGGATGGGTCACCACCTTGCCCGCCTTTGCTGAAGTGCGTAATGCCCAATAGAGCGGCGTTCATGTTGGCAGCGAGGTCTACCAGTGGTTGCAGCGCCCGGCGGGTCTCGGTGTTCTTGTGACTGTCACCAGTAACGGCGCTAACGATAGGGTCAACGATGATTAGCCGCACATCCCCCAATTCCTCGGCTTGAGCCTGTAGCGCCACCATGTCGCGGGCTGGGTCAAATGCCTGCATAACCCCATCAATCCGCGTGCCACTCACAAAGTGAATGCGGCTCTTATCACCACCAGCCGCTATCAATCGGGGCAGTAGGGTGTCGGCTGGGTCGTCCTCTCCACTCCAGACCAGCACATTGCCGGGGGCGCATCGTGAGGCATCAGGCCAACGCCCACCACTGGTAACGGTAGCGGCGAACGAAATAGCAATTGTCGTTTTACCTTGCCCAGGTGCGCCAGCCAGTAAGTGCAGTTTGCCCAGCGCCAGCCATGCATGCCAGAGCCATGAAATGGGCGTAGGGGTCAGGCTATCTCCACACAGTAGTACTACCCCATCTTGTACGGGTGTCACCTTCTTAATGCGTCTGGCGTTGCTCAATACGTTTTGCATGAGGATGGTTTCAGCGTTCATGCGGCCTCCTTAAGAACATCGTTCAGGTCGTTTTGTTGTTGGTCTGTCACCAGCACCGTGCGGCCTTCATTAGCCCAACGAGTAGCGCAGATAGATGCGGCAGCCATTCCGGCGGCGTCTTGGTCCTGAGCGATAACCAATTCACCGACACCAGCCAGCACGGGGAACTGTGCAAGGTGTCCAGCGTCAATCGTTGCCCATACTGGTTGATATGCCCATGCCATTGATAGAGCGGTTTCGATACCCTCCGCGATGCCCAGCCAGTTCGTTACCCAATCATCGGGATAGAGCCTGATAACGCCATCCTTCAGCGAGTGATTAGCTAGCGGCATGCGCGGTGTGTCTAGGTCGGCTTTTCCCGTTGGTGTAATCCATGTGCGATGCAGGCTGAGATGCTCGCGGCTATGAACGTGCGTCACCAGTGCAACCAGTGCCGGGCCTACATGCCCGCTAGGATGCTTCAGGGATGGGTGCCACCTCAAATGCGTATCAGCCGGGGGAACCGCACATCGTCGTGATGCCAGATACAGCAGGGCGGTGCCACTCAGTTCCTGAGTACTGTTCCACAGATTCAAGCCCCAATCGTTCAGGCGTTCATTCTTTGGACCTTGTGCCTTGAATGCTGGCTTGATGGTTGGCACTCGCCGGACAATACCGCGCTCAGGATGATGTGATTCTGTGTAAGAGCATCGAAAACAATGCACTACACCTTTGCCATCTAGTTCCATAGTGAGCCCGGCAGTCTTGTCGCGTCCACCACGGCCACAGCTAGGGCAGGCAATGCGATGCTCTCCGGTTTCGTAGTCGCTCCATGCAATCATGCTGCACCTCGCATTTCTTGAACCTGAGCGATAACGGCAGGCGGTAGCGCATAGAGCGCGATACAGCGGCTGGGGCATTGCTCGGATGGTGCGGGCTTCTCAAAGGCTTGTATGGGCCATCCATCGTTTTTCAGCTTGTTGATATAGGCGGCTAGTCTCCATGAGGAAACGCCATCTATCAGGTCTTGATGGTCTAGAAATGTGCCTTGTAGAAGCTCACCTAGTACCAGCCCGGCAATGGTTGTATGCCTAGGCCATTTGACGGACAATTCAGGGGTCGGTAGAAACGAAAGTTGCTCACCGTTAACCCCGTTCGCATTGGTCTGTGTCGGGGTTTTTCTCATTTGGCAGCCCTCCACCAGCGAGAGGGAGCGGCACACCACAAGCGCAGTGCCAGCGCCATCAATGCGGCTCTCATGCCACCCCCAGCACGCGGCGCAATTCAGAGACAGGCCAGGCCAATCGTCCTGATATGCGCATGGGGCGCAATGGTCCATCTTCTTTGCAGGCCCAGCCGCGCAAGGTCTGTTCCCGGCGATTCAGGTGGAATGCAGCTTCAGGGGTGGGGAGTGTGGCTCGGGTCTCGTTCACCAGTGATGGGAATCGAGGTGCTGTTTCAAGGGTCGCAGTGTGCATTTAGGCTCCAAACAACACAGCGGGATTGCGGTGTCTGGAAACCTATTCTTTGCATAAACAATCAACGGACAAACCTCGGAGAACTTCCGGTGAAGTCCCGGACATTACTCGGAGAATCAGCCCTGAATGCGGTGCTTCGTACTTGGCAGACTGCTCATTACTGCGGCCAGGGTATTGACTGGTTTAGCCTGATTGAGCTTGTTTTTGGAGCGTGCCCATTGCATTGCGGCATCTTCATTCCAGTCGCGTACGCCAGCCTTTGCAGCATCTGATAGCCCATTGGTGCTAGCGTCTTGTAAGTCGCGCCTGATGGTGGGCCATTCATGCTCATGCTGTGCAATCAGCGCGGCTTTGTTGGTTGATAGCTTCGGTCCAGTAGCTGGGGCTTGAGGTTTTACTTCTATCGGTTCGGCTGCGGTCGGCATTTCCTTGGGCGGCATTGGACTGACCACCGGCCACCGAACATGGTCGGCAAACCCCTCTGCTTCTAGCCAGGCATCCACCCCGGAAGGCGTCACCTCGTCAAAGTATGCGTTGCACTTTCGGCCACGCACTGGCCCCCCGTCAGTGGGGTCTATAACCCTCAGTGTGTCACTGTCAAAGGCGGGCATCATGCGGTGTTGTAGAAAGTTGGCAGGGTTTAGCCCGTGCGCATCAGCCAGCACTTGAGCAGCCTCCGCCATGGTGTATCGGCCTTTGGCGTTGCGCTCTGCCTTGTCTGACAGATACTGGTTGTATCCATCGCCATCAAACATCCGTAAGCCACTCGCGCTAATACTTATCAGGGAAGGCGGTGCACTGAAAACCACTTTCCCCATTGGCGCAGGCGTTGCGGTCTGTGCTGGTCCCGCTTCTTGTGCGGAAAATGGAAATTCCCGATTCCACTTCCAACGAGCGAGCATCGCCCGAATGTCATCAGGAAACATCCAGTCGTAAAAGTCGCGCAACGTATGGTTTTCCAGTACGGGGGCATCGGTAGCCCGCGAGCGAATAGTGAGGTGCCCCGCGTAGTAGTCTGACTTCATTGTTTTAAGCAGGGCGGTGGCGTCGAGGTTGTATGAGTCCCCCAGAATTTGAGCGACTTCGCTCATGGTGTAGTAGCCCTTTGCGTGGCGCTTGAGCCTTTCCTGTAGCACTTTTTCGTGCTCGGCTTGGGTCATGTTGCTGGTGCTCGTTACCCCAGCTTCGCAATCCGTGAACTGAAACAGTATTGACAAACCACGGCCCGCGACGAACTCTCGTAGGTCGTTCACTGATACCAGCGCGCGTTTTAGTGCGGCACCAATCGGGAATGTGTGCGGCCCAAAGGTTAGCGGGTCTCTTACTGACAGGGTTCCAGTCTTGACCGCTTGCGCTAGTTCGCCATCTAGGTTCACACGAGCGGCACCATAGGCCATGCGGTCATCGTCATCGCCAGTGGCGGGCCAAAGCGCATCAGCTATCAAGTGCGCAAGGTCGCCAAATGGCACATGCATAGTGCCCTCAGGCAGGATGATTGATTTCATAGCACCCCTTCAAGGTGTCGCTTCATTAGGAGCCCCGGCCTGTCGGTGAAGGTGTCCGACTTTTCGCCAGCGGTAATTAGTCGCAGGCTAGGCGGGGGCAAAACTGATTAATCAATGGCAGGAAGTGGAATACCCCTGCCCTTCAAGCTGTATGCGGCTTGCTCATATGCAGCTAATGCGCCTTCAACTGTCCGTTGCTCATATGCCCAATCTTTAATTTTTTCCGCCTCTGATTCGAGCATGTCAATGCTTGTCTGAACCAGTTTAAGCATATTGGCCATTTGGGCGGGGTTGAAGTATGGCAACGGGTCGGCTTCGTCCCGCAGTTCACCGTCGAGGGTATTGACTTCGGCAATCTGCAGAATGGTGCTGCTACCGGATGCAACTGCTTGAACCCGTGTTGCAAATCGCATTAGAACGCTACCGGGCACATCGATATGGTTCGCTGCTTCATGCTCCCATTGGTATGGGGAAAACGTCCGTTGCGCAGTATCTTTAGAATCAATATCAGCCATTTTCAAAGTCCTTCTTTGATGTGGTCAGGGGCTGGCTTGTGTGTCACCACTTACCGGCCCCGCCTATTGCCTGAGAGCCGCTCAGGTGTCGGTGTCGCCCTTAGCTGGCGCAACGTATTTGGCATGCAGGTCGGCAAGGTCTTGCATTGCCCCAAGGTAAGCAGGCACCCATGCCTGTATCGGTGTCTCACCATTCACCCAGCGCGAGGGCGTGTTCTTGCTAACGCCAGTTTTTCGGCAAAAGTCCGATTGCTTCCAGCGCAGCTTATCTAGCGCGGCGGTGAATTGCTCAGGTGTCATGGTGGGTAACGTCATGGTGTTAATTTGTTGCAATGGAGTGTATCGCATGTTTCCCTAATTGGGTAAACTAAATGCGTAAACATACCCATTGTTAACATAACGCCCGTTGTATAAAGTGGAAATTGTGCATAGTTTTCTTCCCCAATGCGGGAATATTCAAGCAAATCAACGGGTTGCATGTGCCAGCCACATTGCCTATTAATTAGGCATCTGACAGATTGGTAAAACGGTTCAAGTTATCCACAGGCGCTAAGCAACCAGCCCCAGTTTTACGGGCACGGCTGCGGGGTCAAACTTAACCTTTGCCTGCTCCAGAATCCAAGCCTCTATGCGTGCATGGTGCAGCGCCAGCAGTTCCAGCGGCCTAACCGTGTAATGCTTTTCAGCGGTCGCGCTTGGCTTGTGCCCCATTACCTGAGCCACCACGCCCACGGGCACCTCTAGCCACTCTGTAAGGCTCTTAAATGAGCGGCGTAGGCCATGCAGCGTCAGCCCTTCCAGCCCAGCGGCTCTACATGCGCGGGTGTGGGGTGTGTTGGGCTCAGATATGTATCCCGTTGCGCTGGTCTCCAATATTTCCCCCACTGGTGCGGCCTTGCCCTTGGCGGCGCTTTTACGCTCACGGCGCGAAATGCTCTTGTCGTCCATTGCTAGGGCGCGGGCACTGGCAAAGACAAATTGATTGCGGCGGGGCAGGGCGGTTATCAGGCTTTCAACATAGGGCGTCAACGGTATCTCGCGCGCGCCTTCCACCTTGTCATTGATGCTGATTCCCTTCCATTGGATATTCACATCATCCCATCGCATCGTCAGCACTTCATTCAATCGAGCGCCAGTGAGTAAGAGCACTTGCAGGCATGCGGATATGGTCGGGTTGTTTATCTGTCGCACAGAGGCAAACCACGCTTCAAGCTGTCCCTTTTGGAGTACGTCCTTTTTCGTTCCAGCCTTGCCCAGTGCCTCGCGCGCCTTCTTTGTCTTGGCTGGGTTCTTGGCAGGTAGTAGTGCGGCATATTCGGACTGTTCAGCACACCAAGTGAGAAACACCGTTAACAGTCGCCAGGCAAGGCGGGCAGACGTTGGGCGGGTCTGTCCTTCTTTCGCGGCCCATTCCTCTATCCTTTGCTGGTCTAGGTCTTTAAGGGCAATCGGCATTAGTTCGGCTAGGGGCTGGGCGGTCGTTAGGCCCTTGCCTCCGCGCTTCTTACGCTCCACGCCTCCAGGTTGAATTTTGCTCATGTGGTCCTGATAGTGGGCATCACCCCAATAAGGGCGGCGTATCTCCACATACTTGAGCCACACCTCATGCACAGTGATTGCGGCCTGTTTGTCCGTTTCAATTTTTGTGAGCTCTGCGGCTTTCTTTTCCATGGCGGCGGCCTGTTGGTCTCGCTCCACCTGTCGAGGGTCGATACCAACATCCAGCATTACAGAAAGGCGGCGGGCTTCCACTCGGGCGGCTTCAATGCCCCAGTCGCTCACATCCCCAATGGTGCGGCGCACGGTCTGGCGGTCTAGCTTCTTTTCAAAGACATAGGACTTTGCACCGTTAGCCGTAACGCGCACCCGCAGGCCCTTGGTGTTGCTGTCCCGCATGAATGCCTGTTGCTTCCCATCGGGGCAGGACAGGCGCTCTATCAGGCCCGCTGTGAGGTCTTGGGGCTGGGTCAGGTCAATCTTTTGGTCTTTGGGTGGTCGTGCCATGTAACCCTCTGTTGGTTGTTTTCCTATCCCATGTAGCCACCATGTAGCCACATTTGGGATATTTTGGCGGATATCAATCAACGGAATTACTGTTTGCCCGGCCAGTGGTTAGCTTGTAACCTGTTGATTTGTATAGAGTGTAGCAACATAAATCTACACTTACAAATACTAAATTTATGGGATTGTGATTCCTGTTGTCGTGGGTTCGAGCCCCATCAGCCACCCCAAGTGATTCTTGAAGAGCCTGCTATCTCCCCGGTAGCAGGCTTTTTTTATGCGCCTGGATAGCTTCCGGCACAAGAGGAGAAATTCATGAGCAATGACACCAAGTCCTGCCCGGTGTGCGCTGAAACCATCAAGGCAGCTGCTACCAAATGCCGCTTCTGCAATACGGACTTGGCGGCGTTGGCAGCCTCCCAGCAGAGCCTGGCGGAAAGTGTCTTGTTCAACGGCCATCCTGCGGTCATTTACTCAGCTTGGCAGTGGCTGGCTGTCGCTTGCACGCTGGGCATTGCCTATATTTACTACTGGATCCAGAGCCTGGCGACCCGGTACGAAATCACGACTCAGCGTGTCAGAATTGAAAGCGGGATTCTTTCAAAGTCGAAGGAGAGCGTAGAGCTTTTTCGGATTGACCACTTCGATGTCCTCAAGCCACTGGGAATGCGCTTGCTTGGGCAATGTGTACTGCAGCTTCGCTCAACGGATACTAATTTTTCAACCGTGGTTGTGTTTGGTATTCCGGAGCTCGAAAAAATGGCTGACACTTTACGTGAGTGTTCGCTGCGCGAACGCACCAGAAGACGTGTTACGACCCTGGTGCAAGCATAGAAATTCTCATCAGCCGCCACCCAATCAGTCTTTGGGACTGAACACCAGGGTCAGTGATGGGGGGACGCGACCGTCCACGTCACGGGGTAAGACCTCAGTCTTGTCGATAGCGTTGAGCACCGCATCGTCCCACGATTTGACGCCGCTGGTCTTGACCAGTTTGCGGCTGATGATCGTGCCGTCAGGTGATGTCCGCACCTCGACCTCGGCGGTCGGGTTTCCGACAGGTGTCTCTGTGTAGGTGATATTGGGCTTGATACGCGCCCGAATACGCCCGCCATAGCTTGCCGATGGGCCGGAAGATTGTTTGGCATTGCCGCTGGAGTTGACGTCGCCGGAGCCTGTTGCCTGATCGGCCATGCGGTTCATGCGCTCAATTTGCAGCTTGCGCAGTTCAGCTACCTTTTTCGCATCTGCATCGATCTTGGCAGATTGCGCTTTCTGCTGATCCTGCAGAAGTTTCTTGTCGCGGGCGAGTTTTTCGCGCAACTCCTTCTCGCGCGCTTCTTTTTCTTCCTTCGCCTGCCGGACTTTCAGCGCCTCTTTTTGCCGGTCTTGCTCCAATTGCCTCTCACGGAGAAGTTTGGCTTTTTCTTTGGCAATGGCAATACTTGGGTCTGGAGCGGTGGGCGCTGGCGTGGGGATTGGTGGGGTCAGTACCTTGGACACGGGAGCCACACTAGGTTCCGGGGTAATTGTTTTTGGCTCTGGTGGCGGTGGGGCCGCTTGAACGGGCAGGGCAGACCAGAGTTCGGCTTCGACCGTAACCGGAGCAGCATCCCGCTTCCATTGAACCCCGAATGCCAGAACGGCCAGCAACAAGGCGTGAGCCACAATCGCCATGGCCAGCGCACGCACCAGACCCGGCACAGGCGGTGGGGCAAATTCCATACGTGCTTGACTGGCGGTCATTGCTGGATGGGTGTGAAGTTGTGCGTAATGGTCTTTCTAGTTGGCCAGCTGTACCGACAAGCCAACGCGCTGGATACCGGCGCGCTGCAACGTGTCCATGACCTTGACCACGCTTTCGTACTTCACGTTCTTGTCAGCACTGATGACTACTGCCGAGTTGGCCGTTGCCGCGCCATCGCGGGCCCCTTGCGCGCTCTTGACGGTGCTGGCCAAGTCCTTGAGTGACAGAGCAGAGGTCTTGTCTTTGATTTTCATTTCCAGGCTGTCGTTCTTGCCGATCACAATCTGAATAATCTGGTCAGGCTGGCGCGAAGCTTTGCCGACGCTCGGAAGATCGATCATGCTGGGCGTGATGAGTGGTGCCGTCACCATGAAGATGATCAGCAAAACCAGCATCACGTCAATGAAGGGCACCATATTGATCTCGTTGATGGTGCGCCGACCCCGGCCACGGTGTGCGATGGCTGGCATAGTCAGCGGGCAGCGTTGGCTTGTGCGCCTACGTTGCGTTGCAAAATATTGGAGAACTCTTCAATAAACGTCTCTTGCTGGGTCGCAATGCGATCAATGTCGCGGGCAAATCGGTTGTAAGCCACCACCGCTGGAATGGCAGCAAACAGGCCAATAGCAGTGGCTACAAGCGCCTCAGCTATGCCGGGTGCCACAGTGGCCAGCGTCACCTGTGTCAGCGCGGCCAGGCCCACAAAGGCGTGCATGATGCCCCAGACAGTGCCAAATAGCCCTACATAGGGAGACACCGAACCCACAGACGC
>Ga0208398_101100_pt1 | contig 11908 bp, 8 predicted proteins | sample LakWasMe79_HOW10_2_FD_183905 | JGI IMG/M metagenome (GOLD analysis project Ga0208398, IMG submission 183905) | Freshwater sediment methanotrophic microbial communities from Lake Washington under simulated oxygen tension - Sediment Metagenome... | ecosystem: Environmental > Aquatic > Freshwater >... | reverse complement strand
CCGACATGGACGCGCTGGCCCACCTGATCGCCAGCCCGAACTGCCTGCCCGGCCTGGGCGACGCCGGCGCCCATGTGTCGCAGGTGATGGACGCCGGCTGGGCCAGCTTCGTGCTGTCGCACTGGGTGCGCGCGCGTGGCCTGTACAGCCTGGCCGAGGCGGTGCGGCGGTTGACGTCGGTGCCGGCGGCGGTGATCGGCCTGCAAGACCGCGGCCGCCTGGCGGTGGGCCTGCACGCCGACATCAACGTGCTGGACCCGGCCACCGTGGGCGAATGCCAGCCGCAGATCGTGCACGACTTCCCCGGCGGCGCACCCCGCTACATCCAGCGCGCCACTGGCTACAAGGCCACCCTGGTCAACGGCCGCATCAACCTGCTGGACGGCGAACTCACCGGCGAACGTGCCGGCCAGGTGCTGCGCCACGGCCGCTGAGGCCGGACGGCGCTGGGCCCCTGCCGATTTGCGATCGCCGCATGGGCGCGACGGTCGGTTGACGGCGCTCTGAGGTCTTCTGTTTTGCTTGCTGGCAGCGGCCGTTCGTGGGTTGTTGGTGCGGTTGCACCGGGCCGGGTCGGCGTGTCCCGCTCCGTGTCCCCCGAAGGCCAGCCAGCGGGCTGACCTTCTCCTCCTTGACCTGCGCGGAACACGCCAACCCCCCCGGCGCTCCGCCAACAGCGCGGCATGCTCAGGTCCAAACCCACCGCATGCGGTGACGGTGAGTGGCCGAGGGCGCCGGGTGGCCTCGGCCAAGCGCAAGACCTACGAACGTCTGCTCAAACAAACACAACAAAGGCAGCAACGCGCCGTCGGCCACTGCTCGGACCTCTGCGGTCGAACGCCAATCGGTATCAGGCGGCACCGTCCCCGGTGTCTTCCCCGGCATCGTCCCGGCGCTTGCCGGAGCGCCGCGCACGGTCCAGCCGCGCCATCTCGGCCTTGCGTGCGGCCTTGGCGGCTTCCAGTGCCGCCGCCTCGGCGCACCAGGCCAGGTGCTGCTCGGGCGTCTCCAGCGTGATGCGGCCCAGCGCGCCGGTGCGGAAGTCGGTCAACAGCACTTCGGCCCCACGCTGCAGATTGACGCGGCCACCGGCCTGCACCAGGCCACGCTGGCGGGTGATGGCCTCCAGCAGCGCGTCCGACGCCATCGTGGCCGCCCCCGCCAGCTTGTAGCGCGCCTCGATGCGGTCGGCATAGGCCGGCTGCAGCGTCTCCAGCAGCGCCAGCGCCACCTCCTGCTCGTCGTAGGCATTGCGGCCCACCGCGCCGCTGGCCGCCAGGTGGTAGCCGCTGCGCTCCACCGTGATCTTGGGCCACAGCATGCCGGGCGTGTCGAACAGGGTGACATCGCCGGCCAGCACCAGGCGCTGCTCGACCTTGGTGATGCCGGCTTCGTCACCGGTCTTGGTCGCCTTCTTGCCCAGCAAGGTGTTGATCAGCGTGGACTTGCCGACGTTGGGGATGCCGCAGATCAGCACCCGCAGCGGCTTGACCAGGCCACCGCGCCCCGGCGCCAGCGCCCGGCAGGCGGCCACCAGGCGCGCGGCCGGCGCCTTCTCGCCGGCGTCCAGCGCGATGGCGCGGGTCTCGGGCTGGGCGTTGTAGTGGTCCAGCCACAGCGTGGTGCGCACCGGGTCGGCCAGGTCCTGCTTGTTCAGGATCTTCAGCGCCGGCTTGCCCGCGGTCAGCTCGGCCAGCAGCGGGTTGGCGCTGGCGCCGGGCAGGCGGGCGTCCAGCAGTTCGATGACCACGTCGATGCCGGCCTTCATGCGGTCGGTGATGGCCTTGCGCGTTGCGTGCATGTGGCCGGGAAACCATTGGATGGCCATCGGTGGGCGCCTTGTGCTTGGAGAGTGCGAAGCCGCCGATTGTCCCGGACCCGGCGGCCCGCCAGCGCCGCGCGTTTCGGCGCTGCGAAAGCCCGGCTTCCGCAATCACGGCTTGCGGCCGGTGCCACCCCCTGCCTAGGATGGCCACCAACAGCCCCCACTCCAGGAGACAAGCCCATGATCAGCCAGGACGTCACCGCCTTCGGCGGCCCGCTGCAGCGCCACGAACGCCCCACCCCGCAGCCCACCGGCGCCCAGGTGCTGGTGCGCACGCTGGCCGCCGGCATCTGCCACTCCGACCTGCACATCTGGCAGGGCTACTACGACCTGGGCCACGGCCAGAAGCTGGAGATGGGCACACGCGGTGTCGACCTGCCGCTGACCATGGGCCACGAGATCGCCGGCGAGGTGGTGGCGATGGGGCCGGACGCCAGCGGCGTGCGCCTGGGCCAGCGGGTGCTGGTCTACCCCTGGATAGGCTGCGGTGAATGCCGCGTCTGCCGGCGTGGCCAGGAGCACCTGTGCGCCAAGCCGGCGTTTCTGGGCGTGTTCCGCAACGGCGGTTATGCCGACCATGTGCTGGTGCCGCAGGGCCGCTACCTGCTGGACATCGGCGACATGCCCGCCGCCCAGGCCGCACCCTATGCCTGCTCGGGCCTGACCGCCTACAGCGCCATCAACAAGCTGGGCCCGGCCGTGCTGGCCGAGGAGAACGTGGTGGTGATCGGCGCCGGCGGCGTGGGCCTGATGGCGGTGTCGCTGCTGGGCCAGCTGGCCGGCAAACCGCCGGTGGTGGTCGAGCCCGACGCCGGCCGCCGCGCCGCGGCGATCGAGGCCGGCGCCGGCGCGGCGGTGGACCCGAACGCGCCCGACGCGCAGGCCCAGGTGCGTGCGGCCTGCGGCGGCGCGGTCTGGGGCGTGGTCGACTGCGTGGGCGCCGGCCGCACGGTGCAGATGGGGCTGGACCTGCTGACCAAGGGCGGCCAGCTGGTGCAGGTGGGCCTGTTCGGCGGTGACGTCACCGTCTCCACCCCGCTGGTGCCGATGCGCGCCATCGCCTGGACCGGCAGCTACATCGGCAGCCTGGACGAGCTGAAGGCGCTGTGGGCGCTGGTGGGCGAAAAGCGCTTCCGCCCGGTGCCCATCAGCTGCCGCTGCCTGGACGAGGCCGACGCCGCGCTGCACGACCTGGAGGCCGGCCGCGTGGTCGGCCGCGTCATCCTGACGCCCGAGTTGCTGGGCGCCTGACCTGGCCCACCCCCGAAGCGCCTGCGGCGCGGCAAAGCCGGTTCCGCGGCGACCGCTGGCGCCTGCCGCGCGATGCCGCGCTCAGCCGCGAACTCGGATTAACGCCTCCTGGGCGACGCTGGCCACCAGCGCGCCGTCGCGTGACCACAGGCTGCCGCGGCAGAAGCCGCGGGCGCCGGCCAGCGAGGGCGAATCACTCTGGTACAGCAGCCAGTCGTCGAAACGGAAATCCCGGTGGAACCACATCGCATGGTCGAGGCTGACGCCCTGCACCCCCGGCTGCGGAAAGTTCAGCCCGTGCGGCAGCATGGCCACACGCATCAGGCTCCAGTCGCTGGCATAAGCCAGCAGGGCCTGGTGGATCAGCGGGTCGTCCGGCAAGGCATGCGGTGCACGCAACCAGTGCAGGGCCTGGGCCGGCCGGACCTCGGGCTGCAGCGGGTCCAGCGGGTCGCAGGAGCGCAGGTCCACCGGCTGCGGCTGCTGCAGAAAGCCATGCATGCGCTCGGGCAGCCGGTCCAGCATCGCGCGCTGGCGCTGGTGCTCGTTGACCAGGCCCTCGGGCGGTGGCGCCAGCGGCATCTCGCCCTGGTGGGTGGGCCCACCCTCACGCTGGTGGAACGACGCCGACATGTGGAAGATCGCCTGGCCATGCTGGATCGCCACCACCCGCCGGGTGGCAAAGCTCTTGCCGTCGCGGATGCGGTCCACGTCGTAGACGATGGGCAGCGACTTGTCGCCGGCGCGCAGAAAGTAGCCATGCAGCGAGTGCACCGACTGGCCGGCCTGCACGGTGCGGGCGGCGGCCATCAGCGCCTGGCCCAGCACCTGGCCGCCAAAGACGGCCGGGCCGCCCACGTCGTGGCTGCGGCCGCGGAACAGGTTGTGTTCAAGCTGCTCCAGGCGCAGCAGGTCGACCAGGTCCAGCAGGGCCTGGTGGGTGTCGTCGGGGTCGAGGGTTCTCATCTTGTCCCCATTGTGCCGGGGCCGGCGCGCCGGCTGGGCCAGAATGCCGGCTGATGCCCGCGCTCCCGCAACCCATCCCCGCCGCCAGCGCGGCCGCACCGCAGGCCCCCGGCCCGCTGTCGTCCAAGCTGGCGCCACCCAGCGTCACCGCCACCCAGGTGCCGCGCGACGTGGTGGGCCAGCGCTTTGCCGCCGCGGGGGCGGTCAAGCTGGTGCTGGTGCGGGCGCCGGCCGGCTTCGGCAAGACCACCGCGATGGTGCAGGCGCGCGAACGCCTGGCCGGCCAGGGCGTGGCCACCGCCTGGCTGACGCTGGAGCGCACCGACAACGACGTGCCGCGCTTCCTGGCCTGCCTGCACCAGGCGGTGGCACAGATCGTCGGCGACGCCATCGACAGTGAATCGCCGCTGGACGTGGTGGAGGCCCTGGCCCGCCACGGTGCGCCCTTTGCGCTGTTCCTGGACGACTTCGAGCTGATCACCGAGCCCGCGGTGCTGGGCCTGGTGCGCGAGATGATCGACCACCTGCCGCGCCGCGGCCAGCTGGTGCTGGGCTCGCGCAGCCTGCCCGACCTGGGTCTGGGCCGGCTGCGCGCCACCGGTGCGCTGCTGGAGATCGACACCGAGGACCTGCGCTTCAGCCTGGACGAGACCCAGCGCTTCTTCAGCCTGCGCCAGGCGCCGGCACCCCACCTGCCCGCCACCATCCAGGCCCATCTGGCCGACCTGCACCGCAAGACCGAGGGCTGGATCGCCGCGCTGTGGCTGGCCTCGATGGCGCTGGACGCGGTGATTGCCCGCCAGGGCTCGGTGGCCGACTTCATCGCCCAGTTCTCCGGCAGCAACCGCGCCGTGGCCGACTTCCTGGCCGAGGACGTGCTGGCCCGCCAGACGCCCGAGATACGCGACTTCCTGCTGCGCACCAGCCTGCTGCGCCAATTCAATGCCCCGCTGTGCCAGGCGCTGAACCCGCGCAGCGACAGCCGGCGCATCCTGGCCCAGCTGGACGCGGCCAACCTGTTCATCACCCCCATCAGCCGCGCCGCCACCGGCGCCGCGGCGCCGGCCGACGACGAGCGCGAATGGCGTTACCACAGCCTGTTTGCCGACTTCCTGCGCACCCAGCTGGCGCGCGAGCGGCCGGATGAACTGGCGCGGCTGCACCTGGCCGCCTCCGGCTGGTACGAGTCCCAGGGCCGGCCGGTGCCGGCCATCGACCATGCCATCGAGGGCGGCGACATGCCGCATGCCCTGCACCTGCTGAGCCAGCATGCGCTGGCCTTTCTGGAGCAGGGCCGCATGCGCCTGCTGGCGCGCTGGTTTGCCGCCCTGCCCGCCGCGCTGCTGCGCGAGCAGCCGATGCTGCAGGTGGTCTCGCTGTGGGCCAGCACCCTGACGCGCGGCCCCTGGGACGCGATGGAGCAGCTGCGCGCCTCGGGCATCGCCGACAGCGCCGACGCCGCGGTGCGCGCCCATGTCAACGCAATGCAGCCGATGCTGCTGGCCATGATGGACCGCACCGAGGAGGCCAGCGCGCTGGGCCGCGAGGCGCTGGCCCGCGTGCCCAGCGGCCAGCCCTTTGCCGACAGCGTGCTGTGCAACGCGATGGCCCATGTGATGGGCGCCCAGGGGGAGCGTGAGCAGGCCCAGCGCCTGCTGGACGCCGCCCGGCGCGGCCAGCAGGGCGCCGGCTTCAACCGCATGTACAGCGAGTCGGTGGAAGGCCTGCTGGACCTGCAGCAGGGCCGGCTGCGCCAGGCCACCGCCCGCTTCCGGCTGGCGGTGGGCCCGGGGGGGGTCAGCCCACGCGCGGTCAATGCCGCCGGCGGCTACCAGGCCGGCCACGGCAACGCCTGGGCCGGGGTGCTCTACGCCGAAGCGGTGTACGAGGCCAACGACCTGGACGCCGCCGAGCACCTGCTCAACATCTACCTGCCGCTGGCGCGGGACGTGGGCCTGCCCGACCACATGATCCTCAGCCATGTGATGCGCGCCCGCATCGCCTTCCAGCGCGGTGACATCGACGCCGCGCTGCAGGTCATCACCGAGCTGGAATACCAGGGCCACCACCGCCAGCTGCCGCGGGTGGTGGCCAGCGCGCGGCTGGAGCGCGCCCGGGTGCTGATGCTGCAAGGCCAGGGCGAGGCCGCCGCGCTGGCGCTGGACCGTGCCGACGACAGCGCGGTCTGGCAGCGGGTGGCGCAACGCCAGATGACCGCCCACGACATCGACGACATGGCCATCGGCCGGCTGCGCTGGCAGGCGCTGTTCGGCGATGCCGCGGCGGCCGCCCGCCAGGCCGGCGCCATGGTCGACCAGGCGCGCAACGCGCAACGCAAGCGCCGGGCGCTGAAGCTGCAGGTGATCCAGGCCCTGGCGCTGCAGCGTGCGGGCGATGCGGCCGGTGCGCAGGCGCTGGTCACCGGCGTGCTGCAGCAGGCCTGTGCCGAGGGCTTTGTGCAGCTGCTGCTGGACGAGGGCCCGGCGCTGGGCCGGCTGCTGCACCAGGTGCAGGCGGCGCTGCAGGACGCCGCGCCGGCGCGCGGCGACCCGATCCTTGCCGACTACCTGCAACGCCTGCTGCAGATCGTCGGCCAGCGTGGGGACGACAGCGCCGACGACCCCGGCAGCGACGACGGCCCGGTCGATGCCCGGCCCGGGGCCGGTGAGGCCAGCGGCGGTGTCGACCACCTGACCGAGCCGCTGACGCGCAAGGAGATCCGCGTGCTGCAACTGCTGGCCGAGGGCTACAGCAACAGCGCCATGGCCGAAAAGCTGTTCGTCAGCGACAGCACCGTGCGCACCCACCTGCGCAACATCAACATGAAGCTCGGCGCCCGCAGCCGCACCCAGGCTGTGGCCATCGCCCGGCGGCTGGCGGTGATCCGCTGACCGGGCCGGCAGCCGCGGTGGTCAGGCGCCAGGCCCCGATGGGCGTGCGGCCGTGGGCCTGGGCGCTGGCCCTGGCCTGCGCCGTGCTGTGGCTGGTGCCGGTGGCCGCCGCCGCCCAGCCGGCATCGGCCCCGGCCGTGCTGCAGTCGGTGACGCTGCAGCTGCGCGGCCGCCATGCCTTCCAGTTTGCCGGCTACTACGCAGCCGAGGCGCTGGGCTACTACCGCGACGCCGGCCTGGCGGTGACGCTGCGCGAGGCCGGGCCCACCACCGACGTGGTGCAAGCCGTGGTCGACGGCCGTGCCCAGTTCGGCGTCGGCACCAGCAGCCTGCTGCTGGCGCGTCAGCGCGGCGCGCCGGTGCAGGTGCTGGCGGTGCTGTTCCAGCACTCGCCGCAGGTGCTGCTGGCCCGCGCCACCAGCGCCACCCAGGGCCTGCACGACCTGGTCGGCCGGCGCGTGATGATCGAGCCCCAGGCCCAGGAGCTGATCGCCTACCTGGCCAAGGAGGGGGTGCCGCTGGACTGGCTGCAACGCATCCCGCACAGCCAGGACCCCGGCAGCCTGCTGCGGGGTGAGACCGATGCGATGTCGGCCGAGGTCAGCAGCGCGCCCTTTGTGCTGGACGCCGCCGGCCTGCGTTACCACGTCTACACGCCGCGCGCCGCCGGCATCGACTTCTATGGCGACAACCTGTTCACCAGCGACACCCTGGTGCGCCGCCAGCCGCGGCTGGTCAAGGCCTTCCGCGAGGCCAGCCTGCGCGGCTGGCGCCACGCCATGGCCCACCCGGCCGAGGTCATCAACCTGATCCTGCAGCGCTACCCGCCGGCGGGCCGGCCGGCGCCCAGCCGCGAGGCGCTGCAGTTCGAGGCCAGCCGCCTGCGTGAGCTGATGCAGCCCGATCTGGTGGAGATCGGCTACATGTACCCGGGCCGCTGGCAGCATGTGGCCGAGGCCTTTGCCGATGCCGAGCTGCTGCCCCGCGGCACCCCGGTCGAGCCCCTGCTCTACCAGCCCGGGCCCCGGCCGGCGCCGCCCTGGCTGGTGCCGGCGCTGGTCGGGCTGGTGGCCGTCAGCGCGCTGGCGCTGTACATCGGCTGGCTCAACCGGCGCCTGGGCCGGGCGCTGGCCGCCAGCAAGGCCGCCGCCGAGACGCTGCGCCTGAGCGAGCAGCGCCACCGCCTGCTGGCCGACCATGCCTCGGACGTGATCTGGGTGCTGGACCGGCAGGGCCGCTACCGCTATGTCAGCCCGTCGGTGCGCAAGCTCAGCGGCCATGCGCCGGCCGATCTGCTGGGCCAGACGCTGCAGGCCGGGCTGGCGCCGGGCTCGGTGGCGCTGGCCGACGAGGCCCTGGCCAATGCCTATGCCGCGGCCGACGCCGGTGCGCCGGTGCCGGCCTTCCGCGGTGAGCTCGAGCTGGCCTGCCTGGGTGGCGGCACGGTCTGGGCCGAGGTCAGCACCTCGGGCCTGCGTGACGACGCCGGCGCCTTCAGCGGCATCCTGGGCGTCAGCCGTGACATCAGCGCGCGCCGCCAGACCGAGCAGCGCATGCGCCACATGGCCCAGCACGACAGCCTCACCGGCCTGCCCAACCGCGCGCTGTTTTCCGACCGGCTGCAGCAGGCCCTGGCCGCCGCACGCCGCGAGCGACGGCCGCTGGCACTGATGTTCCTGGACCTGGACCACTTCAAGCCGATCAACGACGCCTTCGGCCATGCCGTGGGCGACGCGCTGCTGCAGCAGGCGGCGCTGCGCATGCGGCAGTGCGTGCGCGCATCCGACACGGTGGCGCGCATCGGCGGTGACGAGTTCGTGGTGCTGCTGCGCACGGTGCACACCGCCGACCATGCGCTGGCCGTGGCCCGCAAGCTGGGCCGGGCCCTGGCCCTGCCGTTCGAGATCGGCGGCCAGCGGCTGCAGGTGTCGGCCAGCATCGGCGTGGCGCTCAGCCCCGAGCATGGTGACGACGAGATCGCCCTGGCTCGCCACGCCGACCTGGCGATGTACCAGGCCAAGCAGGCCGGCCGCGACCAGGTGCGGCTGTACGGCGCGGACGACGGCGGCTGATGCCGCGGCCGTCCGGGCCCTACTTCCAGGCGAACAGGGGTTGCTCGAAGTGCGCCACGCGGGTGTCGCGGCCCAGCACGCAGACCTCGCGGAACTGGTAGAGCATGGCCGCGGTGGGTGCGGCGATCCAGTTGTCGCCCACCGGCATCTTCAGCACCGGGTGCGGGCTCTGGCTGATGGTCTCCAGGATGGGCGCGTCAGCGCGCAGGAACTCGGCCACCGGGATGCGGTGGATGCTGGCCACCTCGTCCGGGTTGGGCGCCAGCGTGCGCGTCTCGCCGGCCCACACCACCACCGGCGTGATGGCATAACCCGAGCGGGTGACGAAGGTGTCCAGCCGGCCCAGCACCGCGGCCGGGTCCAGCTGCAGGCCGACCTCCTCGGCCAGCTCGCGCAGCGCGGTCTGCTCGGGCGTCTCACCGGCATCGATGCGGCCACCGGGCAGCGCCCACTGGCCGGCATGGTTGCGCAGGGTTTTTGAGCGGCGCGTCAGGATCAGCGCCGGGCGCTGGCTCCAGCCCCGCTGCTTGGGCAGGCCACGCAGGCCGGCCCCCGGCCCCTCGTCGGCGATGACCAGGGCCACCGCGGCGCGCTTGAGCGCCGCGTCATCGGCCGGTGCCTGCAGCGGCCAGGCGTCCAGGCGGCCGGCCACCAAGTGGCGGAAAGCGGCGTCGCACAACATCGTGGCGGCCGGCGGCTGAATGTGGTCAGTCCTGGAACACCGGTGCGCGCTTTTCCAGATTGGCCCGCACGGCCTCCAGCTGGTTGTGCTGGCCCATCAGGGCCACCTGCTCGTCGCTTTCGGCCTGCAGCAGCGCGCCGGCACTGGCGTCCAGCGTGCCGTTGGACTGGTTCATCAGCCGCTTGCCGGCGCGGATGGCGCTGGGGCTGCGGCCGGCGATGCCGGCGGCCAGCGCGCGGGCCTCGGCCAGCGGGTCGGCCACCACGCGGGTGGCCAGGCCCAGCGTCACCGCCTCGTCGCCCATCACGATGCGGCCGGTGTAGGTCAGCTCACGCACATGGTCGTCACGTACCAGGCCACGCATCAGCGGCACGCCGGCCATGTCGGGCACCAGGCCCCACTTGATCTCCATCACGCTCATGCGGGTGTCGGCGGTGATCAGGCGGATGTCGGCACCCAGCGCCAGCTGCAGGCCACCGCCGAAGGCCACGCCATGCACCGCGGCGATCACCGGCACCGGCAGTTCACGCCAGCCGATGCCCAGGTACTGGGCCGAGTTGGCGATGCCATGGGTGCGGGTGCGCAGGTCGCGGAAGCCGCCGGGCTCACCCTTGTTCAGCGCCGCCATGCGGCCCATGTCCAGGCCGGCGCAGAAGGCCTTGCCCTCACCGTGCAGCACCACCGCGCGCACGCCCTTTTCCGACTTGAGCCGGGTGATGGCCGCGGCGATGGCGTCGAACATCGCAAAGTCCAGCGCGTTCATCTTGTCGGCGCGCACCAGCGCGACGTCGGCCACGCCCTGGGCGTCGATGGTGATGCGGACGCGGTCTTCCATGCAGGTCTCCTGGGGATGTTTCGGTTGATTCTGGCAGCGCAACGGCGCCCGCCCTGTCACCAAGGCGGCCGCGGGCACATGTCAGGCTTCTGTGGCGCCAGGCGTCCGCCGCGTCGCATGAAACAGGCCGCAGCCAGCGAACGCCGCGGAACCGGCTCCGCCGGGCCGCTGGCGTTGCCCCCTTGAGGGGGCGCGCGAAGCGCGCAGGGAGTGGGCCCTTCAATCCGCGGTGATGTTCTTGGTGCGGACCACCTTGGTCCACTTGCTGATCTCGGCCGAGATGAAGCGGCCGAAGGCCTCGGGCGCGCTCGGCGCCGCCTCGGCACCGACGTCGTGCAGCCGGGCCTTGACGTCGGGCAGGGCCAGCACCCGCTGCAGGTCGGCGCTGAGCTTGGCCACCACCTCCTTGGGCGTGCCGGCCGGGGCCACGAAACCGGCCCAGGAGTAGGCCTCGTAGCCCGGCAGCCCGGCCTCGGCAAAGGTGGGCACCTGGGGCAGCAGCTCGCTGCGCTGGGCCTGGGCCACGCCCAGCGCGCGCACCTTGCCGGCGCGCACCTGGGGCAGCGCGGTGGGGGCGTCGGCAAACATCATCTGCACCTGGCCGCCCAGCACGTCGGACATGGCCGGTGCGCTGCCCTTGTAGGGCACGTGCAGCATGTCGGTGCCGGCCTGGATGTTGAACAGCTCACCCGCCAGGTGGGTGCCACCGCCATTGCCCGAGCTGGCATAAGCCAGCTTGCCGGGCTGGCGCTTGGCCAGTGCGATCAGCTCGGCCACGCTCTTGGCCTCGACCCCCGGGTGCACCGTCAGCACGATGGGAAAACGGGCGCCGAAGGTCAGCGGCACAAAGTCCTTCTCGATGTCGTAGGGCAGCTTGCCCTTGAGCGCCGGCAGCACCGTGTGGTGGATGGCGCAGACGAACACGGTGTAGCCGTCGGCCGGCGACTTGGCGGCATGGTCGGCGCCCACGCTGCCACCGGCGCCGGCACGGTTGTCCACCACCACCGCCTGGCCCCACAGCTCGCTGAGCTTCTGGCCCACGGTGCGGGCCACCGTGTCCACCGGGCCCCCCGGCGGGAACGGCACCACCAGGCGCACCGGCTTGGCCGGGAAGGCCTGGGCCCAGGCGGACGGCAAGGGCAGTGCCGACAGGCCCAGTGCGGTGAGGGCCAGCAGCAGCTGGCGGCGTTGAGGGCGGAAACGGTCGGTCATGGGGGTACGGGAACAGGGGTTCAGGAAGGCCCGATCGTCGCTCAGCCCGGCGCCTGGCCGTAGACCGGCGCGCGCTTTTCCAGGAAGGCGCTGATGCCCTCGTGGAAATCACCGCCGCGGGTGCACAGGATCTGGTTGCGGTCTTCCATCGCGATGGCGGCACGCAGGCCGGGG
>Ga0208398_101099_pt1 | contig 11919 bp, 10 predicted proteins | sample LakWasMe79_HOW10_2_FD_183905 | JGI IMG/M metagenome (GOLD analysis project Ga0208398, IMG submission 183905) | Freshwater sediment methanotrophic microbial communities from Lake Washington under simulated oxygen tension - Sediment Metagenome... | ecosystem: Environmental > Aquatic > Freshwater >... | reverse complement strand
GGCTTCGAGTTCGTGGACGCGGTCAAGGGCGGCACCATCCCCGGCACCTACATCCCGGCGGTGGAAAAAGGCGTGCGCGAGGTGCTGGCCAGCGGCGCCATCTCGGGCCACCCGGTGGTGGACGTGCGTGTCACCGTGTTCGACGGCAAGCACCACAGCGTGGACAGCAAGGAGATCGCCTTCGTCACCGCCGGGCGCAAGGCCCTGCTGGCGGCGATGCGCGAGGCCCGGTCCATCGTGCTGGAGCCGATCGTCGACGTGGAGATCACCGCGCCCGACGCGGCGATGGGCGACATCACCGGCGACCTGGCGGCACGCCGTGGCCAGGTCGCCGGCACCCACAACGGACTGGTCGGCAGCATGGTGATCCGCGGCCAGGCGCCCTTGTCCGAGCTGGCCGGCTACCAGACCCGGCTCAACGCCATGACCAGCGGCCAGGGCCGCTACACGCTGACGCTGTCGCACTACGAGGCGGTGCCACCCGGCGTGCAGCAGCAGCTGGTGGCGGGCTGGCAGGCGCACGAGGACGACTGACGCACCCGGATCGCCCATTCGGCCGGCCGCAGTGCACCGGCCCGGGGCGCCGCCCCCCCCCCTGACCCGGGGGGCGCTGGGCATGTCGCCTTGATGGCCGCCACGCGCAGCCGTTACAACCCGTTCAAACTGGGCGCGGCCCCGGGTGGCCAGGGGCCGCCGGCCGCGCCACCAGGGAGAACGGCTCTTGAAGACCCCAGTGGCGCACCTTCGGGATGGCCTCGTGTGCGCGCTCGCGGCGCTGCGCTTGCGGCGCTGGCCGGCGTCGGCCGACGACCACCCCCGCCTGCAATTCTTCGTGCGTGCACTGCTGGCGGCGCTGTTCGTCGCCAGCCTGATCCACACTTGGCCGGCGCTGGTGGCGCCGGTGGACCTGCCGCTGCGCGCCGTCATCGGCAACGTGGCCAGCCGGGTCGACGACGACGCCCGCCCGGCGGGCAGCACCGCACCGCTGCGGCACCTGGCGATCATCAAGCTGGAGGGCGAGGCCTTCCGCAGCCGCTACCTGGGCCGATCGCCGCTCGACCGCTGTGCGCTGCTGGCCGACCTGGCCCCGCTGCTGACGGTGGACAGCCTGCAGACCCTGGCCATCGACCTGGACCTGTCACCCACCACCCGTCGCGCGCTGCAGGGCGCCGACGACTGCGACCGGGCGCTGGACGACTGGCTCGACGCCCACCACGACCGCCTGCGGCTGATCCTGCCGCTGGACCTGGCCTTGCTGGACCAGGCCCGCGACCCGCTGGAAAAGCGCGAGGCCGAGGCCATCCGCGACTGGCTGCAGACCCGGCAGCAGAAGGGCCTGCACTTCGCCCGGCCTGAGCTCGACCGGCAGTTCGGCATGGTGCGCCAGCACCTGCCCCAGGCGCAGCCGGGCCTGGGCGTGGCCCTGGCCGAAGCCATCTGCCCGGCGGGCCAGGCGCCCGCACCGGGCAGCGGGCTGGTCGACTACTGCCGCAGCGTGGACGCGCTGCGCCACGCGCTGGCGCATCCCGAGCCGCGGCAGATCTCGCTGCACAAGCTGGTGCGGCAGCTGCCGCCGCGCAACCGGCTGGCGCTGGATGCGGGCACCGCCGACGCGCTCAAGGCGCTGGCCGCGCAAGGCCAGCCGATCCATTACGCCCTGGTCGGCGCCGGCTACACCCGCGACGACGAGCACGCCACGCCGATCGGCCCGCTGGCCGGCGTGGAGCTGCACGCGGCCATCGCCGCCAACCCGTTCGAGCGCAAGTCGTCCCTGGTCGACCTCGGGTTGGACCTGCTGGTGGGCGTGGCCCTGGCCTACCTGGTGCATGCGCTCTGGGAGAAGTACTACCTGCAGCGCCTGGGCCGGCTTGCGGCCGTGCCCGGGCGCCACCGGCCACCCGAATTGGCCTACCTCTGGCTGGTGAGCCTGCTGCTGGCCACCGCCGTACCGGCCTTGCTGCTTCAGTGGCTCAGCCTGCATGCCCTGACGCGCCTGGGCCTGTGGATCAGCCCGGCGGGCATGCTGGTGGGCATGCTGCTGGACGCCTTCGTCACCGGCGGCGTGCACAGCGCCGAGCACCTGCTGCACGAGACCGATCACCGGCTGCACGAGGCCGAGCGCAAGCTGCATGCCGCCGAGGCCCGCCTGGCCCACGCGCTGGCCGGTACGCCGCCCGCCGAGGCACCGTCGAACGGTGCCGTGGCAGCCGAGTCACCACCACACGGTGCCTCGCCCACCGGACCGCACCCCACGACGCACGACGACGCCGCGGCTTGGCGCGGCACCGGGGCGTTGCTGCGCTGGCCGCTGGCCTGGGTGCCCTCGCTCATCTGGATTGGGGTCCTGCTCGCGGCCCTGGCCCACTTGCTGCATTGACGCACCCGGCCACCGCCCACCATGCTTGCCTGCCCCCAACGCCCCACCGCACCATGCCCCTCCCGCACCGCCACCCCCTGCTGACGCTGTGGCTGCTGGTGGCCGCCGCCGCCAGCCACGCGGCGCCCACCACCGCCGCCGTGCCCTGCGACGCCCGGGACACGCTGACCAAGCTGGCAGCCAGCGGCAACGCCGGCACGGGCCTGCTGGCGGCGCTGACCAAGGCCTTCAACGCGCCCAAGGACATGTGCTCGTCGGTGCAGGCGGTGCTGCTGCGCCTGGCCAACAGCCAGGCCAGCGGTGGCCGCAAGCTGGAGAAGGACAAGCCCTTCAACCCCAGCACCGCGGCGGCCGAGTACGCCGCGGCCACCGCGCAGGCCGACTTCGCCGGCGAACTGGCTGCGCTGCAGGCCGGCGAGTCCGACCCGGTGCGCCGCCGCGTGATCGAAGCCGTGCTGCTGCACGACCTGGGCAAGTTCGAGGCCCGCGACCTGGTGCTCAACCAACTGGTGCCCCGATGAACCCCCACCCCGCCAACCGCCGCCACGGCCACCCCCGCCACCACCCCGTCCTGCTCGGGCTGCTGGCCCTCGGCCTGGCCGGCTGCGCGGCCGACGGCAGCTCGCCGCTGAACCGCCTGGCGGCCGGCGGCGCCACGGCGGCCAGCCCGCCGGCGGCCGACGGTGCGTCCGCGCCGGTGCGGCCGGGCGCCGGCCGGCCGCCGTCCGCCGCGACCTCGGCGGCGCTGGCCGGCCCGGCGCTGAAGATCGGCAACAAGGCCATCGACCCGTCGGCCGTGGTGCTGGACCCGAAGTGCGAGACCCTGGTCGAACCCTTCGAGCTGAGCGACAACTTCAGCGAGCTGACCAGCCTGGGCCTGGGCATGCTGGGCGACAACGCCGCGGCGATCGCCGGCAACTCGATCCAGAAGCTCACCGGCCAGACCACCGGCGCAGCCAAGCCGCCGGTCAAGCTGCGCCACAACATCTCGGCCACGGTGCGCAGGGCAGCGGTGCGCATGAACTGGCTGCCGATGAAGCTGGAGGTGATGTACGGCGAGCACCTGCTCGACGACATGAAGGACGGCCTGCTGCCGCGCACCGGCCGCATCGGCCCGGCGCTGTATGCCAAGGGCGACGCCCTGCTGGCCGAAGTGCTGGCCGCGGTGACCGAGCCGCATGCCTACCAGTTCCGGCTGCACATCAGCACCCGCAGCGGCGACAACGCGATGGCCCTGCCCGGCGGCCTGATCGTCATCGACAAGGCGCTGGTCGAGAAGCCCGAACTGCGCGACAAGGCCTACTTTGCCCTGGCGCACGAGGTGGCCCATGTGCTGCAGCGGCACGAGACGCGCTCGGTGCAGGCGCGCATCGTCGACACCGTGTCGCTGAGCAACGCCAAGGTGGACCTGGTCAAGACCATGCAGCAGGCCAACCGCGAGCCCGCGGCGGTGGTGGCCCTGGTGCTGACCGGCAAGCTGCTGTTCGAGAAGCACTTCGTCAACCAGGAACTGCAGTCCGACGCCTGCGCCGTGCGCCTGCTCGACCGCACGCTGGCCGACAAGCGGCGCGTGCGGGCGTCGATCCAGGCCTTCGTCGACGGCCTGCCGCCGTCCACCGACAAGCCCGGGCCGGGCCGGCCGCGCCCCGACCCGGTGGTGCCCGCCGGCAACGCCCTGCTGCAGCCCGGCACCGCCGACGCGGCAGGCGACCTGGTCGAGCTGGTGACGCGGCCGATCGACCGCCACCCGTCGACCGAGGCGCGCGTGCAGAACCTCAACACCATGCTGCGTGCGATCGAGCTGCCGCCGGCCCGCGCCGGCAATGCGGGTAGCGCCGCCGCGCCGGTGGGCGCCGCGGCCCGGCCGGCCGCGCCACGCGCGTCGGCACCGCGGCCGGCCGCCGCGGCCTCGGCCGCCGGCAACCGCGCGCGCTGAGACGAGGGCGAACGCGGGTCACGGCGGGTGGCGGGCGCCGGCCGGTGGGCGGTTGCACCGGCCTGGGCGCTCGCCCGGCAAGGCAGCAGCGGCGGCACAGGCTGTGGTGCCACGGCATCAAATACAGATGCGAATCATTTGCATTTGCGATAGCATCGCGGCATTGACCGCTCCGATGCCACGCCATGTCCACCCTTGCGCTGCCGCTGCCCACCGCCCCGCTGGCCAACCTGGCGCCGTTCGGCCGGCCCCGGCCGCGCCCCACCGGCCTGCTGGTGATCGCGGGGGCCCACCTGCTGGTGATCTGGGCGCTGCTGCAGGGTGAGATCTGGGCGCTGCTGCAGGGTGACGTGCTGCCTGCCGCGCTGCGCCAGGCGCAGCCGCTGGTGGTGGCCCTGATCAACGACGCACGGCCCGCGCCGCCGGCCGACCCGGCGCTGCCGGTGCCGCGGCCGCCCAGCGCCGTGCAACCCGCGCCCCAGCCGCTGCCACCGCCCGAGATCACCGTGGCCGCGGCGCCGGCGGCGCCGGTGGTGGTGGTGGCCGCCACCGTCCCGGCCGCCCAGGCCGCGCCGCCGGCTCCGGCGCTGGCCGAGCCGCCGCCGGTGCGCCCGGCCACGCCGACCCCGGCGCCCGTGGTGGTGGCGCCGCCGGCGCCGCGCCAGCTGCAGGCCAGCGCCATCCGCTACCGCACGCCGCCGGCCATCGAGGTGCCGATGGCCTCGCGCCGGCTGGGCGAGTCCGGCACCGTGCTGCTGCGGGTGCTGGTCGACGCCCAGGGCGTGCCGCGCCAGATCACCCTGCACCGCTCGTCGGGCCATGCCCGGCTCGACGAGCAGGCGCTGGCGGCGATGCGCCAGGCCCGCTTCCAGCCCGTCACCGAAGACGGTGCCGCCGTCGAGTGGCTGGTGATCGCGCCGCTGCAGTACGACGTCGACTGACGCACCGCCCCACCCTTCTTCCGCGCTGACGCAGGCCGCAGGCCGCCGGCCGGCCGGCCGGCCGCGCCGCCGCATGTCCGCCTCGAACCCTGGAGTCCTCACCATGTCCCGTCCCCCCGAACGCACCCTGCCCCTGCTGGGCGCCCTGGCCGCCGGCTTCGGCCTGGCCGGTCTGGCCGTGGCCCAGCCGGCGCCGCAAGCCACCCCGCCAGCGGCGGCCAGCGCCACCGCGGACGGCGACCGCCCGCAGGTGATGCCGGTGGTGCGCGCCAAGGCCAGCGCGGTGCGTCAGGGCAAGGACAGCGTGCAGGCGATCACCACCGGCATCGGCAAGGGCCACCAGGAGCTGCGCGACATCCCGCAGTCGGTGACGGTGGTCACCGAGCGCCTGATCAACGACCGCAACCTCGACACGCTGAAAGAGGCGCTGCACAACACCGCCGGCATCAGCTTCCAGGCCGCCGAGGGCGGCGAGGAGGACATCCGCCTGCGTGGCTTCTCGCTGGCGTCCACCGGCGACATCTTTGTCGACGGCCTGCGCGACCCGGCCTTCTACGAGCGCGACACCTTCAACGACGACCGGCTGGAACTGCTGCGCGGCTCGGCGTCGATGCTGTTCGGCCGTGGCTCCAGTGGTGGTGCGGTGAACCAGGTCAACAAGCAGCCGCTGCTGTTCGGCCGCAACGAGGTGGCCGTCACCGCCGGCAGCGGTGGCACCCTGCGCACCACCGTCGACCTGAACCAGCGCACCGGCGAGAACAACGCGCTGCGCGTGAACCTGATGAACACGCTGGCCGACGGTGGGGGTTACCGCCTCGACAAGCAGGGCCTGGCCGCCAGCTACGGCCATGGCATCGGCACCACCGACGAGTTCACCGCCAGCGTCTACGCCCTGAAAAACGACAACGGCATCGCCTACGGCATGCCCTGGATCGCGCCCAGCGCCGGCAGCACCGACCGCAACCTGCTGCCGGTGGACCCCAAGACCAGCTATGCCGCGGCCAGCGACCGCAACGCCGGCAGCGCCGGCACCGGCACGCTGCAGCATGTCCACCGTTTTGGCGCCGGCAGCGAGCTGAAAACGGTGCTGCGCTTCGGCCACTACGCGCGTGACCTGCGGGCCTCGGCGATCCGCTTTGCCGCGGCGGCCCTGCAGCCCGACGGCCAGGCCGTCACGCTCGACACGCTGAGCCCGGCCACCGTGCTGACCCGCGGCAACAACACCAAGATCCAGAACCTGGACACCGTCAATCTGCAGAGCGACTTCAGCACCCGCTTCCAGGCGCTGGGGCTCAGGCACCAGCTGCTGGCCGGCATCGACGTGGCCCGCGACCAGTTCGAGAGCTTCGGCGCCAGCACCCTGGCCAAGCCCAACACCACGCTGGGCACGCCCGACGATGGCGGCGGCGTCGACGAAAACCAGCGTGTGCTGACCCTGAACCGCCGCTTCAGCGCCCACTCGCTGGGCGCCTATGCCCAGGACATGCTGCAGCTCAGCCCGACCTGGAAGGTGCTGGCCGGCCTGCGCTGGGACCGCTTCAGCGGTGACTACACCACGCCCCAGCTCGGCGCCGTCGCGCCCACCCACCGCGCACGCAGCGACGCGCTGTGGAGCAAGCGCTTCGGCGTGCTGTACCAGCCCACCGCCTTCCAGAGCTACCACTTCTCCTACGGCACCTCGTTCAACACCTCGGGTGACACCTACCAGTACGACGCGCTGGGCAGCAATACGCCGCCCGAGGGCAGCGTCAACTACGAGCTGGGTGGCCAGCTGGACCTGGCCGACGGCAACCTGAGCCTGCGCTTCGCGCTGTTCCACGCCATCAAAACCAACGAGCGCAACCGCGACTCGGAAACCGTCAACCCGAGCAACTACGTGCTGTCGGGCCAGCGCCATGCCGCCGGCCTGGAGCTGGACCTGGCCGGCCGCATCAGCAAGGCCTGGGAGGTTTTTGCCAGCTACGCCTTCATCCCCGACGCCGCCATCGACAAGGGCACCAGCCTGCAAGGCGAGACCGTGGGCAGCCGGCCGGGCCTGACACCACGCCACAGCGGCACGGTGTGGACCACCTACCAGCTCACACCGACCTGGCGCCTGGGCGGCGGCCTGAACGCCCGCAGCGCGATGGCGCCGCAGCTGGTCACCACTTTCACGGCCCCCAGCTACGTCACCGCCGACCTGATGGCCGAGTGCACGCTGGGCGACCTGGCCTTCAAGCTGAACCTGACGAACGTGAGCAACAAGCTGTACGCCGACATGCTCTACCGCGGCCACTACACCCCGGGCAAGGGCCGCACGCTGCAGCTCACCGGCAGCTACCGCTTCTGACCCACCAACCCCGCCGCCCGCCATGCTGCTGCACATCCCCGACCTGCTGAACGCCGACGAGCTGGCCCGCGCCCGCAGCCTGCTGGCCCAGGCGCCCTGGACCGACGGCCGCACCAGCGCCGGGCCGCAGGCCGCGCGGGTCAAGCGCAACCAGCAACTGCCGGCGCACAGCGACGAGGCCCGGGCGCTGCAGGCCCTGGTGCTGGGTGCGCTGGACCGACATGCGCTGTTTTTCTCGGCCGCCCTGCCCAAGCGGGTGCTGCCGCCGATGTTCAACCGCTACGCCGGCGAGGCCAACCACTACGGCGACCATGTCGACCAGGCCATCCGCCACATCGGCAGCGGCCCGCTGGCCGGCCAGCGGGTGCGCACCGACCTGAGCTGCACCGTCTTCCTGGCCGACCCGGCCGGCTACGACGGCGGTGAGCTGGTCATCGCCGACACCTTCGGCAGCCCACGCATCAAACTGCCGGCGGGTGACGCCGTGCTCTACCCCGGCACCAGCGTGCACCGGGTCGAGCCGGTGACCCGTGGCGAGCGCCTGGCCAGCTTCTTCTGGATCGAGAGCCTGGTGCGCAGCGACGAGCAGCGCCGCCTGCTGTTCGATATGGACATGGCGCTGATGCGGCTGCGCCAGCGCCACGGTGACGACGCCGACGCGGTGGCGCTGACCGGCACGTACCACAACCTGCTGCGGCTGTGGGCCGACACATGAGCGCCGCACCACCGACACCCGACCCGGCCGCCGGCCCGCCGGTCAACCTGGCCGACTACCAGCGGCTGGCCCGCACGCACCTGGACAGCGGCGCCTGGGCCTACCTACACGGCGGCGCGGCCGACGGGCTGACCCGGCACGATAACCAGCAGGCCTGGCAGCGCCGGCGCCTGCTGCCCCGCGTATTGCGCCCGCTGGCTGGCGGCCACAGCCGCTGCCATCTGCTGGGCCGCGACTGGCCCAGCCCGATCCTGCTGGCCCCCACCGCCTACCAGCGCCTGGCCCATCCCGACGGTGAATCGGCCAGCGCCCTGGCCGCCGCGATGCTGGGCGCCGGCCTGGTGCTCAGCGCCCAGGCCAGCACGCCGCTGGAGGACGTGGCCCGCCGCATGCTGCCCGAGCCCAGCCGCGGGCCGCTGTGGTTCCAGCTCTACCTGCAGCATGACCGCGCCTTCACGCTGGACCTGGTGCAGCGCGCCGAGGCTGCCGGCTTCGAGGCCCTGGTGCTGACGGTGGACGCGCCCTGCCACGGTGCGCGCGACCATGAGCGCCGCGCCGGCTTCACCCTGCCGCCCGGCATCTCGGCGGTCAATCTGCAGGGCCTGGCGCCCCGGCCGGCGCGCACGCTGGCACCCGGTGGCAGCGCGCTGTTCGACGACCTGCTGCACGACGCCGCCACCTGGGACGACGTGGCCTGGCTGCGCGCCCACACCCGGCTGCCGCTGCTGCTCAAGGGCGTGCTGCAGGCCGACGACGCACGCCAGGCCGCGGCGCTGGGCGTGGCCGGGCTGATCGTCAGCAACCACGGCGGCCGCACGCTGGACACCGCGGTGGCCACCGCCGACGCGCTGCCGCGCATCGCCGACACGCTGGGCGGCGCGCTGCCGCTGCTGGTGGACGGTGGCATCCGCCGCGGCACCGACGTGCTCAAGGCCCTGGCCCTGGGCGCCAGCGCGGTGCTGGTCGGCCGGCCGGTGCTGCACGCGCTGGCGGTGGCCGGGGCGCAGGGTGTGGCCCATGTCATCCGGCTGCTGCGCGACGAACTGGAGATCGCGATGGCGCTGACCGGCTGCGCCACGCTGGCCGACATCCACCCCGGCCTGCTCTGGCCCGACTGACGGGCCCGCACGCCAGGGCAAGCGGCGTTTATCATCCGGGCATGAGCTCTTTGCACGACACCGCGCGCGTGCGCCTGGACAACGCGCTGCGGCTGTTCGACGAATTTGTGCAGGCCACCGTCAAGGCGCCTGATGCAGCCACCCTGCGTGGCCTGGAACGCCGCTTTGCCGAGCGGCTGCAGATCCAGCCCAGCTACTGGAGCCAGATCAAGGGCCGCTCGCGCCAGATCGGCGAGCGGCTGGCGCGCCAGTTCGAACAGCTGTGCCGCAAGCCGGTGGGCTGGATGGACGTGCCGCACGACGGCCCGGCCGCCGGCCCGGTGGCCACGGCCGGATCGGCCGCAGCGCCCGACAGCGCCGCCGCCTCGCCCAGCCAGCCGCAGGACGACGACGAGCGCTTCATCGTCGGCCTGGTGCTGACCTACTACCGCCGCCACCCGCAGCGTGCCCGCACCCGGCTGCTGGACCTGCTGGGCGAGGTGCTGACACCGCCGGCGCCGGCGCCCGACACCCCCGCGCCGGCCAGCCCGGCGACCCGGCCACGGCCCGGCCCCGCCGCGCGGCCGGCCGCCACACCGGCGCCCGCCGACGATCTGGCCCTGTGGGCCCGCACCCAGAGCGGCATCGCGCCGCTCAAGTCCAAGCGCTGACCCGCGCGCTGGCCGGTGGCCAGCCGGGCCGGGCCCCCTCATGCGCCGACCCTGGGATCGGGGCCAACCCGCTCCCTAGTTTGCAGGGTGAGCAAGACGCTTGCGCAAGATAAATTTTTGTTTATCATGAGCGCAAGTTTCCGGCAGGCACCCAGGCCACGACCTAGGAAACGAGCCCCCCGATCCACCCCCACCGCGACACCCGCCCGTCCATGGTTCCCGTGTTCCCAGCGCCCCGTTCCACCCGGACGCTGAGGCCGGCGCCTCGGGGTCGTCGCCTTGTCAGTGCCCCGCCGGGCGCCACGGCTGGCTGAGTCCGCTCGTCCCCGAGCCCTCACCCCCAACCGGCCCGGCGCTTGGCAGCGATCCGGGCCGGTCTGTTTGGGCCGGCCGTCCAGCCGTGTTGTTTGTCCGTCCCCTCGTCAGGCACCCACGTGCCAAGGAGCGTCCCATGAAGATCACCCTCGCCATCGCCGCGTCCCCCAAGCCCCGCAATCCGCTGGTGGCCGCCAGCCTGCAGCGCCGCGCCGGGGCCCACCGCCGATCGGCCGGCGCACAGCGCCAGCAAGCCCAGCACGCGCTGCGCCGCGAGCTGCAGCACGAACGACAGCCGATGACCTGAACCACCCGCGCTCCCCCACCCGTACCGACGGGAGCGCCATGGGAGATGACCATGAGCAAAAGCCTCTACGGCTTCCAGGGCCCGTTCGCCGCCCCGCGGGCCCAACCGCTGCGGCAGTTCGCCGCCCTCGGCCTGCGCCAGGCCAGCCGCAGCCTGGCCCGTCTGGCCCGCCAGCTCAGCCTGCGCCACGGCCGGCCGCCGCCGCCGCGCCCGCCAGAGCTGGAGTTTTATGCCGAGGCCGGTGCGCCCGAGGGGGCGCTCTACCTCGACGGTGAACTCGTCGGCTACCTGCCCGGCGTGAAGCGGCTGTGATCGGACAGGCCCGATGCCGGCCGAGGCGCCACCTCAAGCCGCACGCCGGCCTGCCGATAAGGCTGAGACGACTTGCCGCATGAGGTGCGCCATGGCCCAGGCCCCCGAATCCACCGCCCCCCCTGCCGCCGCGCCCCCGGACGCGGCGGCACTGCCCTTCATCGAGACACCGCTGCGCGACGTGGCCGGCTGGCTGGCGGCCTTTGACCGCCGCGAGATCCCGATCCTGGCGGCCACCGCCGACGCCATCGAAGAGATGCGTGGCAACGAGGACGCGGTCGACGCCCATCTGCTGGCCGACAGCATGGCGGCCGATCCGCTGGTGACGCTGAAGCTGCTGCGCCATGTGGCCCAGCTGCGCCGCGGCCGCGACCAGGCCGAAGCCGAGACCGCCACCGAGGCGCTGGTGATGCTGGGCATCACGCCCTTCTTCCGCGACTTCGGGCCGCAGCCCACGGTGGAGCAGCGCCTGGCCGCCCAGCCCGACGCCCTGCGTGGCCTGCGCCAGGTGCTGCGCCGGGCTCACCGCGCCGCACGCTTTGCGCTGGGCTTTGCGGTGCACCGGCAGGACCATGACGCCGCGCTGCTGCACGAGGCCGCGCTGCTGCACGACTTTGCCGAGATGCTGCTGTGGTGCCACGCGCCAGGGCTGGCCCTGGCCATCGCCGGCTGGCAGCAGGCCGAGCCCGGGCTGCGCTCGGCCGACGCCCAGCGTGCCTTGCTGCACATCCCGCTGGCCGACCTGCAGCAGGCGCTGATGAAGGCCTGGCGCCTGCCCGAGCTGCTGGTGCAGATCAGCGACGACCACCACAGCCACCTGGCCCAGGTGCGCAATGTGCAGCTGGCCATCCGGCTGGCGCGGCACAGCGCCCGCGGCTGGGACAACCCGGCCCTGCCCGACGACGTCGACGAGATCGCC
>Ga0208398_101097_pt1 | contig 11965 bp, 7 predicted proteins | sample LakWasMe79_HOW10_2_FD_183905 | JGI IMG/M metagenome (GOLD analysis project Ga0208398, IMG submission 183905) | Freshwater sediment methanotrophic microbial communities from Lake Washington under simulated oxygen tension - Sediment Metagenome... | ecosystem: Environmental > Aquatic > Freshwater >... | reverse complement strand
CCGCCAGCCACACCAGCGCCAGCGCGGTCAACCCCACAGGCAACAGCGACCCCCAGTTCAGCACGGCCCAACCTTGTGTCGAGACCAGCGCACCCGACGCGAATGACGTGAAGGCCATCACGGCGAACACACAGAAATTGATGGCCGCCTGCGCCCGGTCTTTTTCCTCGGGCCGGTAGGCCCCCATAGACAGTGTGGTGCTGCCGGTGAACAGCAGGTTCCAGCCGACGCCCAGCAGGAAAAGCGCGATGCCGAACTGGTGCAATTCCACACCCGACAGCGCGATGGCGATGCAGGCCAGGTTCAACGCCACGCCCACACCCATCACTGGCAGCGTGCCAAAGCGCTTGATCCAGCTGCCGGTGAAAAAGCCCGGTGCAAACATGCCGATCACGTGCCACTCCAGTACCAGCGCCGCGTCGTCAAACGACAGCCCGCACTGTTGCATGGCCAGCGGGGTGGCCGCCATCAACAGGTTCATGACGCCATAGCCCAGGGCCGCGCTGATGCAGGCCACCAGGAAGACCGGCTGGCGCATGATTTCCGATAGCGGCCGGCCACCACTTGCACCGGCCGAGGCACTGACGTGCGGCGGAAAGCGGACAAAGGCCATCAACACCATGGCCAGCAGGGCGACACCGGCCAGCACCACGTAGGCGCCGGCAAACGGCACGTCCAGCAGGCTGCGCGAGCGCGCGGCCAGGTTGGGCCCCGCAATGGCGCCCAGCAGGCCACCGGCCAGCACCAGCGACACCGCGCGTTCGCGTTGCGGCACTGGCACCAGCTCCGCGGCGGCAAAGCGGTACAGCTGGCCATTGGCGCTGTAGTAGCCCGCCACGACGGTGGCGGCCACCAGCAACCAGAAATTTTTGTCGGCCACGGCCCATGCCGCAGTGCAGGCAGAGGCGAAGGCCACGGTCAGGCCGATCTGAAACGAGGTGCGCCGCCCATAGCGCGACTGGGTGCGGGCCACCAGCGGCGTGCTCAACGCGCCGCCCACCACATAGCCCATGACGGGAAGTGTGGCCATCCACGCAAACGGCGCCAGGCTCAGGCCCACCAGGCCGTTGATGGCGATGAAGGCGACGTTGTTGGTCAGAAAGAGGCCCTGGCACAGGGCCAGGAGCCAGAGGTTGCGGTTCAACTCAGGCCGCGGCGGCCTTGCGTGGTGCCGCCTTCTTGGCCACTGCCTTCTTCTTCACCGCTACCGGTGTGGCTGCAACCTTCTTCGCCGGCACCTTTTTGGCAACCGTCTTGGCCACAGTGGCCTTCTTAGCAGGGGCGGCGGCCTTCTTGACAGCCGCCTTGGCCGCTGGTTTGGCCGGGGCTTTGGCGGCCGGCGTCTTCGCGGTCACAGTCTTGCCGGGCTTGGTTGCTGCGCCATCTTTCCAGGTCAACCGCGCCTTCTTGGCCCGCGCCACGACCTTGGCGATGTCTTCGTCCGAGAACACGCCGTTGACGCCAGAAATGGCCGCCAGCTTCATGCCGTGCTTGAGGCCCAGCTTGTAGATCTCCTTGACCTTTTCCCACTCGGTGTCGCGACCCACGGTGAACACTTCAAAGCGGCCTTCCAGCGCCAGCACGATGGTTTCGGCCAGGCAGGCGTAGATGACGTTGGGTGGCAGGCCAATGCTCTTGAGCCCCTTGACCTTGGTCGGCAGGTCGATCTCGCCGGACTCGATAACCAGCACGTCGGGGCGCTTGGCCACGTCGGAGGCTGGCAGGTCCAGCGGACGCGCCACGTCGGTGATGACGCAGCCGGGCTTGACCCGCATGATGTCCAGAATCTCCTTGCCCGCGCCGGAGGTGGAGGTGACGATCATGTCCATGTCGGCCAGCAACTCGTTGTAGTCGATGGTGGTAAACACCTTGGCGTCCGGTGTTTCCTTCAGGATGGAGGCCTTGAGTTCGTCGAGTTTGCTCAGCGTGCGCCCGGCCAGGTAGACCTCGTCGAACGACATGGCCAACAGGCGTGCACTGACCGAGCCGATGGAGCCCGAGGCGCCGATCACCATGGTCTTGGCGGCAACCTTCTTGTTGTGCTTGTTGATATGTACCAGGCCCATGCGGCGCATGGCGTCGGCCGCGGCCCACAAGGCGCCGGATGCCGAGTAGCTGTTGCCGGTGGTGATCGGCAGGCTGGAGCGCCGGGCCACGGTGACACCGGCGTCGCCGACCACCTTGGTGAAGGCGCCAAGGCCCATGATCTGCGCGCCCATCTTCTCGGCGATCTTGGAGGCCTGCAGCAGGCGGCGGTAGGTGAACTCGGGGCTGCGCGTCAGCATCTCCTTGGGCGTTCCGCCCACGGAGATCAGCCAGCCTTCGGCCTCGGCGCCGGTGGGCGAGACGATGTTGCTCATCTTGCAATACACCATGGGCGGCATGTGGGCCGCCAGCGTCTCGACCTTGTCCATGACGAACTTGGGTGTTGCCTTCGGGATCGGGAAGGCGTTCTTGATGTAGTTCTGGCTCAGCGGGTGGATGACAAACGCAAAGCGGCGGATGTTGCGGAACTTGCCGGTGGGGTGCAGCAGGCGCGGCTTGATGTCCAGCTCGGTCAGGATTTCGTCGAAGTCGTCGTCGGAGACTTCTTCCTGCGGCTTCTCCAGCGCGGCCAGGATCATGGCCTCCAGGGTGTTGATGCCCACCACTTCGGGGAACAGCTTGGGCGAGACGTCGATGACCAGGTTGACTTTGCACTTGGTGAAAAACTCCATGCGCTGATCATCCACCGCCGAGGTGATGATGGTCTTGCCTTCCAGGTTGGTGGCATTGCCCACGGCCTTGATCTCGGCAAAGGTGCCGACGATGACGTGGGACTTGACCACCACGTCCGCCACGAACTTGTTCTTCAGGCCCGACATCGCGCCTTCGAGCATCTGGCCGGTCTTGCCCGACAGCATGAAATTGCTGCCCTTGGCATACAGCTCCAGCTGCTCCAGCGAACCCAGCATCGTGGGTGCACCGGTCTGGAACAGGGCGTCGGCAAAGCTCAGGTTCTTGGTGTAGTCGGACATGGCCACAGCCATGTCGTAGTTGCGCATGCCCGAGAGAAACAGCACCAGGTTGTTGTTGAAGTAGTGCCCCAGCTCCTTTTGCACGTAACGCACCGCACGCACCTGCAACAGGCGGCGCAGCGTGGCGCCGGTGGTCACGGGCACGCGGGTTACGACATTGGTCAGGCGCTGGGTTTCCTTGTTGACGACGGTGCGCAGGCCCACGTGGTAGTGGTCGCTGATCTCACCCAGGCCAATGGCGTCGGCCGTGGCCTGCTGGCGGCGCATCAGCTCCCAGGCCTTGCCGGTGTCCTGGTCGGCACCCATGCGGCGCACCGAAAAAGACTGGCCCAGAAATTCGGTCTGGAATTCAAAGTCCTGCTTGGACGAACCCAGTGTCACCGTTACTACTTTTTTCATCAACCGCTCCTCTTTTTCGTTTCAATCGTGTTGCTTCAACTACCAGCGTGCATTGTGGCGCTATGCCTTTTTCCCTTTTCTCGCAGGGGCCGCCTTCGTTGGGGTCGCCTTGGGGGGCAGCGCCTTGCGGATCAGGTCTTCACATTCTTGCAGCGACATGTAGCGCGGCACCGGGTAGCCGGAATGGGCTTCCCAGCACGCGGCCTTGGCCAGTGCGGGAATGTCGGATTCCTTCAGGGCAGCCAGGAAGGTCGGGATGCCCAGGTCGTGGTTCAGCTGGTCGACGGCATCGAGGAATTTCTGGGCCAGGGCCTCGTCGTCTTCCGCGTGCGTGCCTAACTTGGCGGCAACTGCCAGCAGCGCCAGCCGTCCGACGATTGCCGGGTGGGAGTACTTCAGCACAAAGGGCAGCATGATGGCGTTGGCCAGGCCGTGGGGCGTGTGGTACAGGCCGCCAAACTGGTGGGCGATGGCGTGCACGTAGCCGACATTGGCGCGGGTGAAGGCAAAGCCGGCATACGTGGAGGCCAGCGACATCTTCTCGCGCGCTTCCAGGTTTTTGCCGTCGGTGTACGCGGTGCGCAGGTTCTCGAAGATCAGGCCCACGGCTGACAAGGCCATGCCGTCGGAGTAACTGGTGGTCCAGTTGCCGACAAAGGCTTCAATGGCGTGGGTCAGCGCGTCAATGCCGGTGGCTGCGGTGATGTGGGGTGGCAGGCCGGTCATCAGCGTCGGGTCCAGCGCGGCCATCTTGGGCACCATGCGCGGGTCGACGATGACCAGCTTCTTGTGATTGACCGGATCGGAGATCACGGCGGCCACGGTGACCTCGGAGCCGGTGCCCGCGGTGGTCGGCACGGCGTAGATCTTGACCGGTGCGCGCAGGCCTTTGAGGTAGCCGGCCAGCTGGTTCAGCGGTTTGGGGTTGGACACCGCCACGGCGATGGCCTTGGAGGCATCCATGGAGGAGCCGCCGCCAAAGGCCACGATGGCGTCGCAGTCGTGCTCGCCGTAGAAGTCGATGCCCTTTTGAATCAGCGGAATCGGCGCATCGGCGGTGATTTCATCAAACACCACAAAGTGCGCACCGCCCGCGGTCAATGCATCGGTCAGGCCTTTGAGCAGCCCCAGCTTGGAGATGATGCTGTCGGTGACGATGAGGATCTTGCGGTGGCCGAATCCGGCAATGGCCTGTCCCAGCCGCGCGCTGGAGCCGGGGCCAACCAGCAGCGTGGGCTGGGGGATGGGAATGAAACGGGTCAGCAAGCCGGCGCCCTTCATCAGGGTTCCAAGACCGGTGGCACGCAGGGAGTTACGCATAGCTTCAGGTATCAAGAGAGACTCCTTGCAGATAGAACAAAGACGGCACTGTAGTATGCCCATGCGCACAAGAGTTGGGGCGCCAACCTAGACACGGATAAACCCTGATGAACGAAAACCAGATGACTGAGGGGTTTGGGCGACAGAGCGTTCTGCGCAGGTAAAGGGGGAGCCCGCATAGCGGGCGGAGGACACGGAGCAGAACGCTCTGTCGCCCAAACCCCGCTAGGCCAGCAGACGTGCCAGCGCGGTCAGGGCTGCGGTTTCAGCGCGCAGCACGCGCGGGCCCAGGGTGACCGGCGCGAATCCGCAGGCCGCGGCGGCGGCCTCCTCTGCGGCGCTGAGTCCGCCTTCCGGGCCGGAGAGAAAGCTGCTGTGCGCCGCCACGCCGTGGGCCAGGTGCTGGCTCAGCGGGCTGGCGCCATCAGCCAGGGACAGCAACCAGCGCGTGTCATGGTGGCCCTTGGGCGGCAGGCCTTGCAACCAGGCGCTCAGGGTCTGCACCGGCCATATGCGCGGCACCCGGTTACCGCCGCATTGCTCGCAGCCCGAGACGGCTACGCTTTGCCAGTGGGCAACCTTCTTGTCGGCCCGCTCGCCGGAAAGGCGCAGCACGCTGCGTTCCGTCATCAGCGGCTGGATGCTGGCCACCCCCAGCTCGGTGGCCTTTTCGACCAGCCAGTCCATGCGATCGTTGGCGGGCATGCCCACGGCCAGGTGCACGGTGCCACCGGGCTCGCGCTCTACGGCATGGTGCGCACCCACCTGCACCTGGACCTCGCTGCGGCCCATGTGGGTGATGGTGGCATCCCATTCGCCGCCCAGGCTATCCCATGTTTCGCTGCCGGCTTGCGGGCCCTGTGTGCCATTGAACAGGGTGATCGCGTCACCGGGTTGCATCCGCAGCACCTGCACATGGCGCGCGGCGCCCGCGGGCAGGTCCAGCAGCGCGCCGCGGGTCAGGGGGGCAGGGCAGTAGAAACGGGGCATGATGCGCTATAAAATTAGGAGCTACTTGGTCAGTATTGACGAGGGCTAGCGGCTGATTTTGCTTAGGACCTGCCAAAGGCATAGGCAGTAGGCACCGGAATGCCCTCGACCCGTTCAATCAGCCGCAACAGGGGCTTGAGTTCCATGTAGCGTCCGCAGGTGGCCCGCATGTATTCAATAAAGCGCGGTGTGTCGGCCAGGTACTGGGGCTTGCCGTCGCGCAGCGACAGGCGGGCAAAGATGCCGGCCACCTTGAGGTGGCGCTGCAGGCCCATCCACTCCACGCCCTTGTAGAACTCGCCAAAATCGCTGCCCACGGGCAACCCGGCCTTGCGGGCCTTTTCCCAGTAGCGGATGGTGACGTCCAGGCAGAAGTCCTCGTCCCAGCTCAGAAAGGCGTCGCGCATCAGGCTGGCAATGTCATAGGTGATGGGGCCATACACGGCGTCCTGAAAATCCAAAACACCGAGGCGGGTTGCGGATGGTGCGCCAGCGCTGAGCGCGGGGGCCACATCCGGCACCATCAGGTTCCTTGGCATGAAATCGCGGTGCACATAGACGCTGGGCCAGGCCAGGTTGCTCGCCACAATCTTCGCGAAGGCCTCGTCCAGTGTTTTGCGCTGCGCCACATCCAGCGTGACCTGGCGGTGGGCGGCGATGTACCACTGCGGGAACAGTTCCATCTCGCGCAGCAGCAGCGGCGCGTCATACGCCGGCAGTACACCTTCACGCGATGCCAGTTGCCACTGGATCAGCGTTTCCACGGCGTCTAGGTACAGGTTCAGCGGCGGGGGCTCGCCGGGGCGAATCACCTGCTTCAGAGTCTGCGCACCCAGGTCGGTGAGCAGCATGAAGCCATGGACCTGGTCCCAGGCCAGCACGTCGGGTGCGCGCAGGCCCGCCTGGGCCATCAGGTCGGCGACCTGTGCAAACGGTTCGCAGTTTTCCAGATCCGGCGGCGCGTCCATGATGATCAGGCTGCGCGCGGGACCCGGCGGGGCTGTATCGATGCGCAAGTAGCGGCGGAAGCTGGCATCCGCGGACGCCAGGCGCACCGACGCCAGATCCAGGTGGTGAGCGTCCCGCACGCTGGCAATCCAGATGTCAAAGGAAGCCTGGCGGTCGGGGTCTGTCCACAGGGGCAGGTTCGAAGATCCCGGCGGATGGGTGTTGGCGATTGGGCTCATGGATAATCCATTCTACAAAGCCGCTCCACACTATCTCCTTTGACGCCACCTAGCGCTGAATCCCTGTCCCGTGTTGAACCTTCCCAACGTTCCATGCATGCTTCCCTGCGCGACCTGAGTCTCCGGTTACCGGGCCAGCGCCTGGCCCTGTCCAGCTTGGTCGTGGCGGCCGGATTGGCGGGCGCTTCGGTATGCGCCCAGGGTACGGGGCCAGCGCCCGCAGATGCCCTTTCGCTCAAGTCCACCGGTGTGCTGGAGGAAGCGTTGCCACCTGGGCAAACCTCCAAGGTCCCGGTGTTCATCATGGGTGATCGCATGTCGGGCCGGCCCGACCTGGATACCGTGGTCGAAGGCAACGTGGTGCTGCGCAAGGCCGGCACCGTGATCCGTGCCGACCGCATGGAATATGACCAGCCCAGTGACCAGGCCAGGGCCTCCGGAAACGTTCGCATCAACCGCAAGGGAGACGTTTTTGAAGGGCCGCTGCTGGAGCTCAAGGTTGAAGCATTCGAAGGATTCTTCAACGAGCCGCGCTACCACTTTCTGAAAAGTGATGGCCAGGGCCAGGCTGATCGTGCCGACTTTCTGGACGAAAACCATACCGTCGTCCACCATGCCAGCTACACCACATGCCGGCGCAAACCCGGCCCGGAATGGTTGCCGGACTGGGTGTTGCGGGCCACCAGCATCAGCCTGGACAACGACGAGGATGTGGGGGTCGCACAAGGGGCGGTGCTGAGCTTCAAGGGCGTTCCCCTGCTGCCCATTCCAGCCATCAGCTTTCCGCTGTCGGGCAAGCGAAAGTCAGGTCTGCTGCCCCCCACCATCGGTTGGGGTGCCGACAACGGGGCCGAAGTGACGTTGCCCTATTACTGGAATATTGCACCCAACCGGGATGCCACCTTCACACCGACCCTGATGACACGCCGGGGCGTCGATTTTGGTGCCGAATTCCGTTACCTGGAGCCCGGCTATACCGGCATCGCCAGAGCCAACTACATGCCTGGCGACAAGCTGACCGACACCGACCGGTGGGGACTGTCCTTTCTGCACCAGGGTGTCGTGGCCACGCCGGTAGGTCCGGTCAGTCTGGCCGCCAACGTCAACCGGGTCAGTGACGACAACTACTGGCGGGACTTCACCGCGAACAGCGGAATTGCGGATGCCAACGCCATTGCCAGTACCAGCGCCAGCGTGGGTGTGGCCACGACGCAGCGACTGCTGCCCTCGGGGTTGACTGCCAACTGGGGCCTGGGTGCGTTTTCCAGTTCGGTGCGGCTGCTCAAGTGGCAAACCCTGCAGGATGTCACCGCGCCTATCGTGCCGCCCTATGATCGGGTGCCCCAATTGACGGCACGCTATGCGCTGACCAATGTGCTGGGGATCGACTGGTCGGTCGACGGCGACTTTACCCAGTTTGAAGCCGACCGCAGCAGAACGCTGCAACCCAATACGCAGCGCGCCGTGGCCTTGCTCCAGGTCAGTCGGCCCTGGCTGGCGCCGGCTGGGTTTTTCACCCCCAAGGTGCAACTGCACGCGACCGGCTACCAGTTCGACAGCGCGTTGGCCAACGGCGCCCAATCCGCTGACAGCGTGGTGCCAACCGTCAGCCTGGACAGTGGCCTGGTGTTTGAGCGGGACACCCGCTTCTTTGGGCGCAACCTGGTTCAGACCCTGGAGCCGCGCGCGTTCTACGTCTACACCCCGTACCGTGACCAGAGCGCGCTGCCCAACTACGACACGGCGGCCAATGACTTCAACTTTGCCACCATCTACACCGAAAATGCCTTTGTCGGGCACGACAAGATATCGGACAACAACCTGCTGACCCTGGGCATGACCACGCGCTTTCTGGACGCAGACACAGGCGCCCAGCTGGCCCGCTTCGGCATGGCCCAGCGGCTGCGCTTTGAGACCCAAAGGGTGACACTGAACCCTGCGAATGCCCCGGCGCAGGCGGGTTTCAGCGACGTGATGCTGGGAGCATCGGTCAACGTGCGGGACGATTGGGCACTGGATTCGACGGTGCAATACAACGGGAAAACGGACCAATCCGTCCGTTCGACGGTGGGCACCCGCTACAACCCCGGCAACTACCGGGTGCTCAACGCGGCATACCGTTTCCAGCGCGATGTCAGTGAGCAGCTTGACGTTAGCTGGCAGTGGCCGCTCAACAACCTGTGGGGCGACTCCGGCCAGGAATTGGGCGCCGGTCGCGGCCAGGGCGAGGGGCGCTACTACAGTGTGGGCCGCCTGAACTACAGTCTGAACGAGCGTCGGCTGGTCGACACGGTTCTGGGCGTCGAGTACGATGCGGGCTGCTGGCTGGCCCGCGTCGTGCTGGAGCGCACGCAAACCAGCAACTCCACCGCCACGACACACGTGATGTTTCAGCTGGAGTTTGTCGGTTTTACCCGGCTGGGGCTGGGCGGAAACCCTGTGCAAAGCTTGACCCAGAATATTTCGCGTTACCAGAATCTACGGAATTCGGGCGGCACAACCAGCCGCTTTAGCAACTACGATTGAGAGACCATGAATTTTCGAATCTGGACACCTGTCCTTGGCTTTTTTTGCGCTGCAATGGTGTCTGGCTTGCATGCCCAGACCGCGCAGCAGGCGGACTACATTGTGGCGGTGGTGAACTCCGAGCCGGTGACCAACAACGAGGTTCGCACCACGATGCAACGGGTGTTGCAGGACATTGCCCAAAAGCGCCAGGTGGCACCGCCCGCCGATGAACTGCGCCGCCGGGTGCTGGAGCGCCTGATCAACGAGCGGGCACAGCTGCAGGAGGCCGTTGAGTCGGGTATCCGTATCGATGAGGGCGCTATCGCCGAAGCAGAGCAGACCATTGCGCGGCAAAACCAGATTGATGTGGCGGAGTTGCGTTCGCGTGTAGCCAAGGATGGTGTCAGCCCGGCGAAGTTTCGCAGCCAGTTGCGCGACCAGTTGATGCTGCAGCGTTTGCACGAGCGCGACGTGGAGGGTCGCATCCGCGTGTCAGAGGCCGATATTGACCGTTTTCTCGCGGACCAGCAGGCTGGCAATGCCGACCCACTGGCCCAGGAGATCAACCTGGCCCACCTGTTGGTGTCGCTTCCGGAAAAAGCCAGTGCCGATCAGGCTGCTGCGGTATTGCAGCAGGCGCAAAAGGTGCTGGGCCGCCTGCGCGGGGGGGAAGATTTCGCCGCCGTTGTTCAGGAACTTTCGGCCGCTGACCGCGCCAACGGTGGCCAGATGGGGCTGCGCCGGGCCGACCGGTATCCGCCTGCGTTTGTGGCAGCGACGCAAAACCTGGCGGTAGGCGAGGTGTCGGACATTGTCCGATCAGGAGCCGGGTTTCATATTTTGAAAGTAGTCGAAAGACGGGCTCCCGCTGCACCTTCGAAGGCGGTGGTGCAAAGCCACCCTCGGCACATCTTGCTGCGTACGGGTCCCCAGTTGACGCAGAGTGCGGCGATTGCCCGGCTTGCCGATTTCAAGAAACGCATCGAGGCCGGCTCTGCCACCTTTGAGGCTTTGGCCCGCGAGCATTCGGAGGATGGCAGTGCACCCCAGGGCGGGGACCTGGGCTGGGTGGGCTCGGGTGCCTTTGTGCCCGAATTTGAGGAACCCATGAACCGGCTGGCCGAAGGACAGGTTAGCGCCCCCGTGGTCTCACGTTTTGGTGTGCACCTGATTCAGTTGCTCGAACGTCGTCGGGTTGAACTGAGCCAGCGCGAGATTCGCGAGTCGGTTCGCAACCAGCTGAAGGAAAGCAAATACGAAGCAGCCTTCGCCACCTGGGCGCAGGAGATCCGCGGCAAGGCTTTTGTGGAGTTCCGCGAGCCACCCCAGTAACGCCCGCCATGAAGCACATCGCGCGCAAACGGTTTGGCCAGCATTTCCTGACCGACGGGGGCATCATCGATGCCATCGTGGATGCAATAGGTCCCAAGCCCGGGCAGCGTATGGTGGAAATCGGCCCTGGCCTGGCCGCATTGACGCAGCCGCTGGTCGAACGTCTGGGGCATTTGACCGTGATCGAGCTGGACAGGGATCTGGCCGTGCGTTTGCGGGGCCATGGGCACCTCACGGTCATTGAGTCCGATGTGTTGAAAGTCGACTTTGCCCTCGTGCAGTCGACCTGGAACGCTACACATTCGGTGGCAAATGACAATCCGGGCGGGGCCACTTCCGAAAAACTGCGGGTGGTCGGCAACCTGCCCTACAACATCTCTACGCCCATTCTTTTTCACTTGCTGGACGCGGTGCATGTGATTGAAGACCAGCACTTCATGCTGCAAAAGGAAGTGATAGACCGCATGGTGGCCAAGCCGGCGACTGCAGCATTTGGGCGGCTCAGTGTGATGTTGCAGTGGCGTTATGCGATGGAAAATGTGCTGCTGGTGCCGCCCGAGAGTTTTGACCCTCCACCGCGGGTGAACAGCGCCGTCGTGCGCATGGTGCCGCTGGCGGAGCCGCCGGTTGTCGATGTACCGCTCCTGAGCGAACTGGTCCAGGTCGCGTTCAGCCAGCGGCGCAAGTTGCTGCGCCATACGCTGGGCCGCTGGCTGGAGACCAGGGAGTTTGCCGGCAGCTTTGACGTACAACGGCGGGCCGAGGAAGTACCCGTGGCGGCGTACATAGAATTGGTTCAGCAACTGCAACGCGCGCCTGGGGCAACATGAGACTGACGACCTATACCGACTATGCGCTGCGCACGCTGATGTATCTGGCGGTGAACCGCGATCGCTTGGTCACCATACAGGACATCGCCAGCCTGCACAGCATCTCCAAGAACCATTTGACCAAGGTGGTGCACCACCTCGGTCAAATTGGCATTGTGGCAACCGTGCGGGGGCGCAATGGGGGACTCAAGTTGGGTCTTGAGCCGGCGGACATCAACATTGGTGCGGTGGTTCGCCAGACGGAGACCGACTTCCATATGGCAGAGTGCTTTCACAAGGAAAACAACCGTTGCGTCTATGCGTCGGCCTGTGTTCTGGAAGATGTGCTGGGTGCTGCAACGGCTGCCTACCTGAAGGTGCTGGACGGTGTCACGCTCCATGA
>Ga0208398_101095_pt1 | contig 11972 bp, 6 predicted proteins | sample LakWasMe79_HOW10_2_FD_183905 | JGI IMG/M metagenome (GOLD analysis project Ga0208398, IMG submission 183905) | Freshwater sediment methanotrophic microbial communities from Lake Washington under simulated oxygen tension - Sediment Metagenome... | ecosystem: Environmental > Aquatic > Freshwater >... | reverse complement strand
CCAGATTGAGCCCCATGTCGATTGCTGAAAACCGCCGCGCCCGATTCGAATATCACATTGAAGAACAGTTCGAGGCCGGCATGGTGCTGGAGGGCTGGGAGGTCAAGGCGGTGCGTGCCGGCCAGGTTCAGCTCACCGACGGCTACGTGATGATCCGCGACGGCGAGCTGTTTCTGATCGGCTGCCGCATCAACCCGCTGCGCACCGCCTCCACCCACGTCAACCCCTTGGCCGACCGCACCAAGAAACTGTTGATGAAGAAGGAGGAGATCCGGCGCCTGATCGGCAAGGTGGAGCAGAAGGGCTTCACCCTGGTGCCGCTGAACCTGCACTACAAGGGCGGGCGCGTGAAGTGCGACATCGCCCTGGCCAAGGGCAAGGACCTGCACGACAAACGCGAGACCGAGAAGAAGCGCGATTGGGAAAGAGAGAAGGGCCGCCTGATGCGGCACGCCGTTCCGTCCAACAAGAGCTCAGGCAAGGACTGAGAGCGCCTGCGCCAGGTCGGCGCGCAGATCGGCCTCGGCCTCCAGGCCGATGGCAAAGCGCACGATCTGGCCCTCGGCATAAGGCAGGCCCAGCGCGCGGCTGCGGCTCATGTCGTAAGGCACGGCCAGGCTCATCGGGCCGGCCCATGAATAGCCAATGCCGAAAAGTTGCAGAGCATCCACGAAGGCATCGACCTGGCGCTGCCCGTAGGCCGGCTTGAACACCGCGGAGAACAGGCAGGCCGCGCCGGCCGAACTGGTCTGCAGCCAGTACTCGTGCCCCGGCGAACCGGGCAATGCGGGATGCAGCACCCGCGCCACCTCGGGCCGTGACTGCATCCACGCCGCCAGCGCGCGCGTGCTGGCATCCTGGGCCCGGTAGCGCAGTTCCAGCGTGGGCAGGCCGCGCAGCACCAGTTCCACATCGTTCTGGCCCAGGCCGTAGCCCAGGTGCTCGTGTGCATGGTTGAGGCGTTCGTGCAGGGCCAGGTCCCGGGTGCAGACCGAGCCCATCAGGATGTCGGCGCCGCCCGAGGGGTATTTGGTGAGCGCCTGCATGACGATGTCGCAGCCCAGGCCGGCGTGCGTCTGCGGCGCGATCTCGAAGGCATTGAAGGCAAGACCTGCCCCCCAGGTGTTGTCCATTGCGGTCAGCACGCCATGCGACTTGCAGGCCTGCAAGAGGCCGATCAGATCGGGGAATTCGAGCGTGATCGAGCCGGCCGCCTCCAGCCAGACCAGCTTGGTCTGCGGCCCCAGCAGGGCCTTGAACCCCGCCGCGTCGAGCGGATCGTAGAAGCGGTGCGTGATGCCGAACTGCGGCAGGAAGGATTCGCTCAGATAGCGGTTCTGGCCATAGACGTTGTCCGGGATCAGCACCTCGTCGCCGGGGCGCAGCAGGCCCAGGCTCACCAGGGTCACGGCCGCCAGACCACTGGGCACCAAGAGGCAATGCCCGGCATGCTCGAGCGTGGCCAGGCGCGCCGCCAGCGTGTAGCTGGTGGGCGTGCCGTGCAGGCCGTAGCGGTAGCTGTGGCCGTCGCGCGGGCGCGGCGTGCGCAGGTCGGCGGTGTTCTTGAACAGCACCGTCGAGGCCTTGTAGACGCCCACCGGAAACGCATCCCAGCCCGCCGGCGCCCGGTAGGGGTGGTGGATCTGCTGGGTGCTGACGGCCTGCGCCTTGTTGTCGCGCTGCTGCTCGCTCATATGGGCATGGCGATCAGGTCATGGCCCTCGGTGGCGACGATGCGCGCACGCGTGAACTCGCCCACCTTGACTTGCTTGCTGGCCTTCTCGGGCGGCAGCAGGCGCACGGTGCCGTCGATCTCCGGGGCATCGGCGTAGGAGCGCCCCACCCCACCCTTGCGGCCCAGGGCCGGCGCGGAATCCACCAGCACCTGCATGGTGGCGCCGACGCGGCGCGCCAGCTTGGCGGCGGACACCCGTTCGGCCACTTCCATGAAGCGGGCACGGCGCTCCTCGCGCACGGCGTCCGGCAAGCCGCCGTCCAGCTCGTTGGCGCTGGCACCTTCCACCGGCGAGTAGGCGAAGCAGCCGGCGCGGTCGATCTGGGCTTCCTGCATGAAGTCCAGCAGGTACTGGAACTGGCCTTCAGTTTCGCCGGGGAAGCCGGCGATGAAGGTGGAGCGGATCACGATGTCCGGGCAGCTCTCGCGCCAGCGCAGGATGCGCTCCATATTCTTTTCGCCATTGGCGGGACGCTTCATGCGCTTGAGCACGTCCGGGTGGGCATGCTGGAAGGGCACGTCGAGGTAGGGCAACACCAGGCCCTCCGCCATCAGGGGCAGCACCTCGTCCACATGGGGATAGGGGTAGACGTAGTGCAGGCGCACCCAGGCGCCGTATTGCTTGGCCAGCTCGCCCATCTGCGCCACCAGGTCCAGCATGCGGGTCTTGACCGGCTTGCCATCCCAGAAGCCCATGCGGTACTTGACGTCCACGCCATAGGCACTGGTGTCCTGGCTCACCACCAGCAGTTCCTTCACGCCCGACTCGAACAGCGCGCGCGCCTCGTTCAGCACATCGCCGATCGGGCGCGAGACCAGGTCGCCGCGCATGCTGGGGATGATGCAGAAGCTGCAGCGATGGTTGCAGCCCTCGCTGATCTTCAGATAGGCGTAATGCTTGGGCGTGAGCTTGATGCCCGCGATGCCGCGCGACTCGGGCACCAGATCGATGAAGGGATCGTGGGGCTTAGGCACATGGGTGTGCACCGCGTCCATCACCTCCTGCGTGGCATGCGGGCCGGTCACGGCCAGCACGCTGGGATGCATCTCGCGCACCAGGCTGCCGGCATCGCTGCTGCTGGCGCCGGCCTTGGCGCCCAGGCACCCGGTGACGATGACCTTGCCGTTCTCGGCCAAGGCCTCGCCGATGGTGTCCAGGCTCTCCTTCACAGCGTCATCGATGAAGCCGCAGGTGTTGACGATCACCAGATCGGCGCCGGCAAAGGTCTTGGAGGTTTCATACCCCTCCGCACGCAGCTGCGTGAGGATGAGCTCGGAGTCGGTCAGCGCCTTGGGGCAGCCCAGGCTGACGAAGCCGATCTTGGGGGCGGAGTTCTGGACGGGTGCTTCATTCATGCCGGGATTATCTCAGCCCCGGCCGGCGCTGCTATTTCTTGGGCGGAAATCCTGGCATGCCTGGCATGCCGGGGAAGGCCTTCTGCATCTGCTCGGTCATCTGTTCGATCAGGTTCTTGGACTGCTCGACATAATTGCCCATCAGGCCCTGCATCACCGGCGACTGGCCGCTTAGAAACTGCGACCACAGCTCGGGGCTGAAGGGCAGGCCCTTGCTCTGCTCGGTGAACTTGCTCTGCAGCTCGCCGAAGGTCTGCATGTTCTTTTCCAGATAGGCCCCCATCACGCCCTGCATCGCATTGCCATAGAAGCGGATGATCTGCTCCAGCAGCTGGGTGGTGAACATGGGCATGCCACCGGTCTCCTCCTCCAGGATGATCTGCAGGAGGATGGAGCGCGTCAGGTCCTCGGCCGTCTTGGCGTCGCGCACCTCGAAGGCGATGCCCTCCAGCACCATCTTCTTGACATCGCTGAGGGTGATGTAGCTGCTGGTATGGGTGTCGTAGAGGCGGCGGTTCGGGTACTTCTTGAGTACGCGCGGACCGGCGGCCGTGCCTTCTGCAGAGGCAGACTTGCCGCGACGGGCAGTAACCATGAAAACTCCCAGAGAAAACCTTGCTGTATTCCGGCAGATTCTAGGAGTCGGCGGCAGGCGGGGCTGACGGGTTTACCCCTGCGCAGCCACAGCATTGCGCGGAGTTCGCTCAATGCCAGGAAAGAAAAAGCCACCGCAGCATGGCCGCGGTGGCTTGTCGGGAGGGGCAGGTGCGGATCAGGGCGTGACCAGCACGATGTCGGACTCCCGAGCGGTCTTCGCGCTCGAGTGCAGCAGCAGGAAACCCTTCTGCGACGGAGAGGCCAGGTCGCCGCCGGCCGGGCTGCTGATGCCGATATTGCCGCTGCCGCCAATCGGCGTCACCACGCCCGAGGAAGCCGCGGCATAGCGTGGCGTGTCCAGGGTGTGAACCATATTGGTGACGGCGTCGGTCAGGTCGCCGGTGAAGTAGTTGTCAAAGGCGTAGACCGAGAACCTGAACTTCTGCGATGCGCTGGTAATGCCGATGTCGGAAGCCAACACGGTCGCGATCAGATTGGACGAGTTCAGGTCGGCACTCGCGAAGAAGCGCGTGATAGACGCGTTGCTACTCAGGTTGACCACCGTGATGACCGTCTGGCCCGTCACGCCAAAGCCGCCGTTCTCGGTGTTGTAGATCACATAGTCATCCACACCATCGTTGTTGGCATCGACATAGATATCGAACTCGGCCGGATAGGACGGATGGGCGCGCGAGCCAAAGCCGGCCACGGCGAACTGCACCACCAGGTTGCCGCCCGAACTGGCCGGCCGCACCCCCACCGCCTTGAGGTCGACCAACACCTGCCCGCCACCATAGGGCGGCAGCACGGTGCTGCTCTGGGCGCTGGTGCCGGTGAGAGCGAACACATCGGTCTGTCCGGCGATGGCGCCTGCCGCATTGCTGAGCGTCATGACGCCGCTGCCGCTGCCGCCCAGATTCACGCTGGTGGTGGCACTCACCCCCGCACTCTTGCGCGGCAGCACGTGCCAGGGCACGGCGGCGGCTTCCAGCCCATCGGACACGCTGACGTAGCCGTCGAACTCGGCCTGTTGCAGCAGTGCACCCGTGCCCTGGCTGGAGGCCGCACCCAAGGGCCAGGCAGGCAGCTTGGACGCATCGATGCTGAGGCTCAGGCCAAAGGCGGCCGTGCCGTTCGCGGGCACCGTGATGCTGGCCGGCGCAGTCAGGGTCACGGCGCCGCTGGCCGCATCCGCGGCATAACGGAAGGAGCGCGTGATCTGGTAGGTGCGCGGCGACGGACTGTAGTTGCGCACCGCCACCTTCTTGCTCAGCGTGCTGATGCCGGTGGCATTCACCGCGCCGAACGAGAGGCCGACGTTGTACGGATTGCTGGCGTCCCAAATCCCGGTGTTCAGCGCCGCTGCCGCATCCACACGCAACTCGCCCGCGCCGATGCGCGACACTGGCGCCAACTCACCCGGCACGGTGGCCGGATTGGTATAGACCGCCTGGTTCGCCGCATTCATCAGGCGCGCCTTGATCTCCGCCGGGCTGGCGCTCGGGAACTTCTGCAGCAGCAGGGCCGCCGAGCCGGCAATCATCGGCGTGGCGCCCGAGGTACCGCCAAAGCCACCCTCGTCGGCACCCGTGCCATTGAGCGCGGACACCGAGGCTCCCGGCGCGCCGATCTCGGGCTTGATGAGCGAGAAGTTGTAGCTGGGGCCGCGCGCCGAGGTACTGGCCATGCTGCCCACCAGCGGGATCGATACCGCCGGACTGACGCTGACCAACACGGCAGAACCCGCCAGGGCAGTCTTCAGCGTATTGCCGGTGGCCTGCGTCACCACCAGTGTCTCCACCAGGGGCGAGCCGCCACCATAGCTGAAGCTGGGTGCGTCGCCCGAGGCATTGTTGGCAATCAGTACACCGATCGCACCCTTGGCGGCCGCATTCGCGACCTTGATGCTCACCGAGCAAGTGCCGCGGTCGATCAGCGCCACCATGCCGGTGAAATCGATCGTGTCCGCGGCCGTGCAGGCCAGCGCCGCGTTCGAGCCGGTGGCACCGGCACGACGCACCGAGCCCGCGAACCCGCTCACAATCGGCGCCCAGTCCACCGTCGCGGTGTTGCCGTAGGTGCCGGCGATCGCTGGCGGCGAGTTCACCACCAGCGGCAGGGCCTTGGCCGTGGGCATAGCGGTCTGGGCGACGCTGATGGCCTCGGGCGCATTGGACGGTGAACTGACGATGTAGGGGCGGTCGCCAGCATTACCCGCGGCCACCGCGGCCACGATGCCGAAGCGCACGACGTTGGAAACCGCTTCGGTGGAGGGATTCTCGCGCTGGCCATAGTTGGCACCGAGCGAGAGATTCACCACATCGGCAGCATCGGCAAAGCTGAGGTCGCCGCGCGGGTCCATGGCCCAGTCCAGGCCCTGCAAGATGGCAATACCGCTGCAACTGGTAGCAACGCTGCTGCACACCTTGACGGCATAGAGCTTGGCGCCCGGCGCCACGCCCTTGTGCAGGCCGTCCTGGCTTGCGCCAGCGGCGATATCGGCCACATGGGTGCCATGGCCCGAGCCCGAGCCGGCATCGATCGGATTGGGGTCGGGCGCCAGCGCGGCATTCGGCCAGGCTTCGCCCACGAAGTCGTAGCCACCGATCACCTTGGCCGAGGGGAACAGCGCGGCCGGTGCCGGCCCGGCCGCGGCGGCGGCCGCCGCAGTGAAATCGGCCAACTGCCCGGAGCCGCCCAGATTCCGATGCGTGTAGTCGATGCCGGAGTCCAGCACCGCGATCTTCACGCCGCTGCCGGTGAGCCCGAGGCTGTGCAGCGCCGCGGCGCCGACATAGGGCACGGTGCTCGTGAGCGAGATCTGGTGGTCCACCACCGGCCGCACCGCCGTCACGCCGGCCAGCTTGGCCACCTGCGGCAGCTTGGACGCATCCACCGAGATCACCAGGGCGTTGTAGGCCTTGCTGACGCGTGCCACCTCCCGCCCACCCAGGGCGCGCACTTGCGCCGCCAGGCTGTCCTGCTTGCTCTTGAGGCTGGACATATAGGCCTGGCGCTGCGCCAGGCTCATGCTCGAACCCAGACGCTTGGCATTCGCACCGACGGCCAGGGCCAAGGGCGGATCGCTAAGGCGCAAAGCCACTTGCACGGCACCACTTTGCTGGCGCAGCTTGGGCCCCTGATCGGCCGCCAGCACCGGGCTGGGCAAGGCCAATGCATCGACGGATACGGGCTGCTGCGCCTGCGCGCTGAGTTGCGTGACCAGCAGGGCAGCCAGCGACAGCAACGGACGGAAGGAAGGAAGATGGTGACGACGCGCATTCATGACTGCAACTCCTTCAACTGGCGAGGCTGGCGCCGTCTCGCCACATACGCCCCCCATCCAGCCAGCATCACCAGGGCCAGGCTGGCGGGCTCGGGGATGGCAGCGTTGGTAGCACCGGTCAGGAAGATGTCATAGCTGTAAGCCGATTCGGTGCCGGCGGCAAAGCCAGGCATCCAGCCGTTCAAGGCGCCGCTGCCAGGGTCTGCGGTCAGCAGATCGGTGAAAGCTCCGGGCGCAAAGACGGACTGGCTCGCGCCATCCAGCGCGCCGAAGCCGCCAAAGGCGATGGCCAGGTAGTACAGCCCCGCCGCCAGCAAATTGCTCGGGTCCCCGGCGGGCAGCAGGGACGTCAGGCCCAGGCCATCGTCGTCGTTCGAATAGACGCCCATGCCGGCGGCATCGAACAGGAACAGCTGGGTATCGAAGGCCGAGCTCAAGGTGGTCCAGGCACTGAACGAGCCCGGATTGGCAATGCGTATCTGGTAGAGGTCGACCTGGTAGATGGTGTCGCCATTCACCGCGGTGCTGGAACTCAGCATGCCGTGGATTTGCGAAAGGCTGTTGAAGCCGCTGTCGATGGTGACTTGCGCGCTGGCCAGGCCATCGCCCGCACCCGTCAAACCCTTCTCGTTCCAGATATAGCCCGCCAATGCGGGCGCGGGACAAGCAAGGGCAGCACAGACAGCGGCCAGCGAGGCCAGGCGTTTCGGGTATTTGCTCATCATCGCGCAGACTCCAGTGACGGTCCCAACGAGGGAACTTGGTTTGAATGGCGCGATGCCATGACGCAGCAGCAACGACGGATGAGAATTCTGGCCAGCCGCTACCAACGATCAAGCACCACACCTCCGTGACGCCCGACTATGAGGCATGACTTCTTTCACACGCTAGGGCCACATACCCCACGTTCACGGGGGCGTGCCAAGGCGGCACAGCCCGCATGGGGTAGTGCCGGCCGGTGCCGCCCATGGGAAGAAGGGCATGACGATCCGGTGCGCCGCCGTGCACGGGGCCGGCATACCCTAGGGAAAGTACCGAAGCAGCCGCATCAGGCGGGCAGCGCCGCCTCGCGCCATTCCGCGGGCGGGCGCCGTAGCGCCGCCAGCACCTGAGCCTCTTCGCGGCAGCTGAAGACCTGCAATTCGCCATGGCGCACACAGGCCTGCAGATCGGTTTGGGCGTGCAGCATCAGCGCCTCAGCGCTGCTGCGCTCCTGCAGCCCACGGCCCGCCGCCAGTCCCACCCAGGCATTGCGCCCGGACCGCTTGGCCGTCAGCAGGGCCAAGTCGGCCAACCGCACCACGTCCTGCCAGCCGAGCGCGCGCGGATCGGCATCCACAAAGGGCAGGCAGGCAAAGCCGATCGAGCAGGTGATGGCCAGCTGGCGGCCATCGTCCAGCACAAAGGGACTTTCCACCACCACGCTGCGCAGGCGCTCGGCCAGCTCCTGCACACGCAGGCGGTTGGTGTCGCGCGCCACCGCCAGGAATTCCTCGCCACCCCAGCGCACCAGATGATCCGACTCGCGCAGCACCGTGCGCAGGCGGCGCCCGAACTGCACCAGCACCGCGTCGCCCGCAGCGTGGCCGTACTGGTCATTGACCTGCTTGAAGTGATCGATGTCGATCAGGAAGAACAAGCTGTCGGTATCCACCGGCTGCGGCACCGCGGTCAGGCCGGCCTCGCGCGCGCGCCGCTGGCTGGCGGCGATTTCGGCCTCGATATGTTCGGCCAGGAAGCGCCGGTTGTGCAGGCCGGTGAGCGGGTCGCTGATGCTGGCCAGTTCCAGCACGCGCGACTTTTCTTCAAGCGCGCGCGAGACCTGCTCCAGCGCGGCCGTGCGCTCGCTCACCTTGAGCTCAAGCTCACGCTGGCGCCTGCGCAGCCAGCGCGTACGCAGCTGCACCACCGCCACCAGGGTCAGCAGCAAGAGCAACAGCACCAGCAACTTGAACCAGAGCGTCTGATGCCAGGCCGGCAGCACGCGGATCGGCAGGCTCAGCACCGCCTCGCTCCAGGCACCGTCGCGGTTGGAGCCGCGCAGCTGCAGCTGGTACTGGCCGGGCGGCAGGTTGGTATAGCTGGCCAGGCGGCGGGTCGCGTCGCTGGCGATCCAATCGCGGTCGAAGCCCAGCAGGCGATGGGCATAGCGGTTGCGATCCGGTGCCGAATAATCGAGCGCCGCATACTCCACCGCAATGCTGTTCGCGTCGGGTTGAATCTCCAAGGCGGACAACTCGGCCAGCCGCGCCGGCCCGACGCCGCGCAGCAGGCCGCCCGCCACCAGCTTCTGCCCACCCGCATGCAGCTCGCTGATCACCAGCGGTGGCCGGTAGCTCCAGGGCTGCACATGCGCGGGCCGCACGATGGTCATGCCGCCGGCGCCGCCGAACAGCAGCTCGCCCTCGCTGCTGCGCGCCGCCGAGCCGGTCCAGTAGGTCTGGAATTCCACCCCTTCGGCGCGCCGCAGTGCTCGCACCTCCAGGGTCTTGGGATGGATGCGCGCCAGGCCGTTGTCCGTGCTCACCCATAGCTGGCCCTGACCATCCTCCAGCAAGGCGTTGACGGTCTCGTCCGGCAAGCCCTCGGCCAGCCCGATACGGCGCTGTTGCCCATCCGGCTCCAGCAATTTGATGCCGCCGCCATAGGTGCCGACCCAGAGCCGTTGCTGGCGATCGGTATAGAGCGCGGTGATGAAGCCGGCGCTGGGCTGCGCGCCCGTGTTGCCAACGTCCAGCGGCACGGGCCGCACCGCGCCGGTCTCCGGTTCGAGATGGTTCAGGCCATTGCGCGTGCCGATCCAGATGCCGCCGGCCGCCGCGCGCGCCAGCACGACGATGCGCTCGTCGCTGAGGCGCTGGCCCCGCCCGCGCAGTTCCAGGCGAGCCTGGCCGCTGCGCAGGTCCAGCGACCACAGGCCATCGCTCTGCCCGCCGATCCAGAGCTTGCCGCCATCGGCCAGCAGGGTCCAGGTGGACGCGGCCGGATCGCGGCCCGGCCATTGCACGCGGCTGACGCGGCTGCCGTCGGCGGCGGCGCGGTAAAGCCCGCGCTTGGTGGCGATGTAGACCTGGCCATCGCCGCCCAGCTCCAGGGCCAGCACGATGTCCGCCGGCAGGGCCGACTCCGGGCGCCGCGCATCCGGCCGCAGGGCTGCCACCAGCGCACCGCTGCTGTCGATGATCTCGACCCCGCGCTTGTGCGTGCCCAGCCAGAAGCGGTCCGGGCCGACCGGTAATATCCAGCTGACCTCGTTGCTGGCGGCCTGCTCACCCGCCTCGCAGCGCAGCTGCGGCGCACAGGGCGGTGCCCCGTACATGGTGAGCACGGCCGCCTGGCCGGGGTCGTGGCGGCTCAGGCCGCGGTTGCTGGCCACCCAGACCAGCCCCGAGCGGTCGCGGTAAAAGCCGCGCACCGCGTTGTCGGCCAGGCTCACCGGCAGGCTGGGCAGGTGACGGATATGGCGCGTCTGCCCCGTGGACAGATCCACCACCTGAATGCCCTGCGTCAGCGTGCCCAGCCAGATCTCGCCCGGCCTGGCCTCGATGATGTCGGTCACCGGCTCGTTGCCGAGCATGGCGGCCTGGGGTTGCGCAGCGACGCTCCGCACCGGCAGTGCCGCGGCGTCGGCGCGCGCCATTTTGAAGGCGCCGTGCTGGGCCGTACCTATCCAGACCTGGCCCAGGCTGTCTTCGTGCAGACTCAGGGTGCGCGGCTGGGGCCCGCCGGTGGGCAGGGGCACGGGGGCAAAGCGCGGCGCACGCACCTCGCGCCTGAAAAGGCCCTCTTCGGTACCGACCCACAGACTGCCATCCCGGCTGCGCAGCAGACTCAGCACCTGCAGGCCGGACAGGCCGGCCGCTTCGCCGGACAGGCGCTGGATCGCCGAGCTGGCAGCGTCCACATGGTCCAGTCCCGCATTGGTGCCCACCCAGAGCCCGCCGTTGCCATCGTCGATGATGCTGTTGACGCTCACATGGCTGAGCCCGGCCTGGCCGACCGGAAGGGTGGTGAAGCTGTTGCTGGCGCGCTCGTAGCGCACCAGGCCCGCACCGCTGGTGCCGATCCAGAGCCGGCCGGAGGCATCGGCATGGAGGGTCTGGATGAAGTTATCGGGCAGCGCGGTGGGCTGCTTGGGATCCGCCTTGTAGACGCGGAAGCGGTAACCGTCCCAGCGCGCCAGCCCGGCCAGGGTGCCCACCCACAGAAAGCCATCGCCATCCTGGGCCACCGAGGTCGCGATCTCGTTGGGCAGGCCCTGCTCCTGGCGCAGATGCTGGAAGCTGGTCTGCACCAGCGCCGACCAGCGCGCCGGCGCTGCCCCCGCATGCGCGGCCAGGCAGGGCAGCACCGCGAGCAAGAGGCCCAGCACCCAGGGCAGAAGTCCGTAGGCGTGGGGAGCGTGCTGTGGCGGGAGATGCGGCTGAGTCACGCCCGCATTGTGTACGAGGGCCGGCGCGCCCAACATCGGCGCAAGCCCGCAGAAGTCAGCACCCTCGGCGCAAAGCAAAAAGCCCGGCAACTTTGTGAGTTACCGGGCTTCCGTGTACTAGGGTGTACCTACCAAATTTGGTAGGCGCGATTGGATTCGAACCAACGACCCCCACCATGTCAAGGCGGGGAAATGGCATTTCTTTGGACGCCTTGGGACGACGTTTTACCTATGAAAACAGTGTTTTCATGTCCCATGAAGTTCGGTAGAGTACGGAAAAGATTTCCGTACTTTTTCCGTACTTTTTCCGTACTCCGGATTGGCCATGGCAACCAAGATTGACACCGTTTCCGCTCGCGACCGGCTCAAGCCTCGGCGAGAGCCGTATTGGCATCGATTGTCGAAGGGCTGCTATCTCGGCTTCCGCAAGATGAGCACAGCTGGACATGGCAATTGGGTGGCTCGGGCCATGCAAGAAGCCACCCGCAAGGAGGCCTACAAAGCCTTGGGGGATCTATCCGAGCTTCCAGATCACCTTCGGTTCGACTCAGCGCAGAAAGCTGCGC
>Ga0208398_101093_pt1 | contig 11982 bp, 10 predicted proteins | sample LakWasMe79_HOW10_2_FD_183905 | JGI IMG/M metagenome (GOLD analysis project Ga0208398, IMG submission 183905) | Freshwater sediment methanotrophic microbial communities from Lake Washington under simulated oxygen tension - Sediment Metagenome... | ecosystem: Environmental > Aquatic > Freshwater >... | reverse complement strand
GACATGGTGAAAAAATTCCGCGTCTCGCTGGCGCTGCAACCCATTGCCACTGCGCTGTTTGCCGATTCGCCCTTCACCGAAGGCCAGCCCAACGGCTACCTGAGCTACCGCTCGCACATCTGGACCGATACCGATCCCGACCGCACCGGCATGCTGGACTTCGTGTTCGAAGACGGCTTCGGCTACGAGCGCTACGTGGATTACCTGCTGGATGTGCCGATGTATTTCTCGCATCGGAATGATGTGTATGTGGATGCCAGCGGCAAATCGTTCCGCAAGTTTCTCCGCGGTGAGCTGGATGTGTTGCCGGGCGCGCTGCCTACCCTGCGCGACTGGAACGACCACATGACCACCGCCTTCCCGGAAGTGCGGCTGAAAAAATTCCTGGAAATGCGCGGTGCCGACAGCGGTCCGTGGGGGCGCATCTGCGCCTTGCCGGCGTTTTGGGTGGGCCTGCTGTACGACGATACGGCGCTGGATGCGGCCTGGGATCTGGTCAAGGATTTTTCGATGGTCGAGCGCCACGCGCTGCGCGACGGCGTGCCGAAACATGCGCTGGGCTTGCCGTTCCGCAACGGCACGGTGCGCGATTTGGCGCGCGAGGCGGTGAAGATCGCGGTGGCCGGCCTGCAGCGGCGCGCCATGCGCAATCGTCATGGCGTGGATGAGTCGCGCTTTCTCGATGAATTGATCGAGATTGCCGAATCCGGCAAAACACCCGCCGAGCGCAAGTTGGAGCTGTTTCACGGTGAATGGCACGGCAGCGTGGATCCGGTGTTTTGCGAGTTTGCGTACTGAAGACGGTCACATCCGCAACAATTGCTGCATCGCACCAAAAATGGGGTAGCCTGCCGGGATGATCCCATCCAATTCCCCGCTGCGCGAACAGCTTGTTTTCGCCGAATCCGATGCTTTGCTGCGTGACGATGTGCGCCGGCTGGGCGCGATGGTCGGGCAGATGTTGGCCGAACAGGTCTCGCCTGGTTTTCTGGAACAGGTGGATAGCCTGCGCCGCAGCGCGATTGCGCGGCGCGAACAGGCCGCGCCGGTGGCCGAGTTGGCGGGCCAATTGGCGCAGGTGCCACTGCAGGAAGCGGAAGGATTGGTGCGTGCATTTTCGGCGTATTTCAGCGCCACCAATGTGGCCGAGCGCGTGCACCGGATCCGCCGTCGGCGCGACTACCAACGACAGGTCAGTGCGCCGCAGCCGGGTGGGCTGGAAGAGGTGTTGCGCGATCTGCGCGATGCCGGCGTGGGCCTGCCGGAATTGCAGGACATGCTTGCGCGCACCTGCATCGAACCGGTGTTCACCGCGCACCCCACCGAAGCGGTGCGGCGTGCGCTGCTGCTGAAAGAAAAAACCATTGTCGAGCGGTTGGTGGCGGATATCGATCGCACCCGCACGCCACCCGAGCGCGGCGCGGACGATGCGCTTATTCGGCAATCGCTGACCACCGCGTGGCAGACCAATGAAGCGCCGCCGCTGCGCCCCAGCGTGACCGATGAAATCGAGCATATCGGCTTCTACCTCACGCAATCGCTGTACCGCGTGTTGCCGGTATTTTTCGAGGTGCTGAGTGTGGCGGTGGAATCGGTGTATGGGCAGCGCATCGAGCTGCCGCCACTGCTGCGCTTCGGCACGTGGGTGGGCGGTGACATGGATGGCAACCCCAATGTGGGCGCGGCCACCATCCACACCGCGCTGGCTTATCAGCGGGCGCAGGCGCTGAGCTGCTATCAAACCGATTTGCGCAAGTTGGGCGACATCCTCACCCAGAGTCATGGCCACGCCGAGGTGGATGCCGCCGTCGACGCCCGCGCCGCCGCCCATCGCGCCTTGTTTCCCAAAGGCGCGGTGCGTAGCCGCCCGCGCTTGGCAGACATGCCCTATCGGCAACTGCTGTGGGCGATGCGTGCGCGCTTGCAGGCCACCGGTGATGGTACGCCGGGTGCGTATCCGGATGCGGCGGCGTTTATCGACGATCTGGAGTTGATTGATGTGAGCCTGGCGCGCCATCGCGGCGAGCATGCCGGGCGCTTTGCATTGCGCCGCATTCTGTGGCGGGCACGCAGTTTCGGTTTTCATTTGGCTGCGTTGGATTTGCGCCAGGACTCGGCGGTGCACGACGACGCATTGGCAGCGCTGTTGGCGGATACCGAATGGATGTCGCGCAGGTTGGATCAGCGCGTGGCGCAATTGCACGCGTTGATCGAAGGGCAGGTCGCCGTGCAGCCGGATGCGGCCGCACTGACCCTGGATGTGTTCCGCGCCGTGCAGTCCTTGCGTGCAAGCTTGGGCCAAAATGCGTTTGGGCCGTACATCATCAGCATGGCGCGCACCGCTGCCGATGCGTTGGCCGTGCTGGCGTTGGCGCGCATCGCCGGTTGCACAGACGCCGGTGAAGTGCCGCTGGATGTGGCCCCGTTGTTTGAAACCGTGGCCGATTTGGAGGCGGCGCCGGATGTGATGCGGATGCTGTTTGAAGATCCGTTGTATCGGCGGCATTTGGCCGCGCGCGGGGATCGCCAGATCGTGATGGTGGGCTACAGCGACAGCGCAAAAGACGGCGGCGTGCTGGCGTCACGTTGGGCCTTGCAGCGTGCCCAGGTTGAGTTGTTGGATGTGGCGCAAGTGGCCGGCGTGCAGCTGGTGTTTTTCCACGGCCGTGGTGGCTCGGTCAGCCGGGGCGGTGGCAAAACCGGGCGCGCGATCATTGCCGCGCCACGCGGCAGTGTGGGTGGCCGTCTGCGCATGACCGAACAAGGTGAGGTCATTCATCGCAAATATGGCATTCGCGCATTGGCGCTGCGCAATCTGGAGCAAATGACGGGCGCGGTGTTGCGCGCATCGTTGCGGCCACGGCCAGCGGAGCCGCGCGAAGACGGCTGGCGTGCAATTGCGGCTGAATTGGCGCAGCTCTCGCGCACGCATTACCGCGCATTGGTGCACGAGCATCCCGATTTCCCCACCTACTTCCGCGACGCCACGCCGGTGGACGTGATCGAACGCCTGCACATCAGCTCGCGCCCGTCGCGCCGCCGCGATGGCGGCATTGCCAATCTGCGCGCCATTCCGTGGGTGTTTGCGTGGTCGCAAAACCGTTCCGGCCTGACCGGTTGGTATGGCTTGGGCACCGCACTGCAATCAGGTATCGATACCCATGGTTTGCCAGCCATGCAAACCATGGCGCGCGACTGGCCATTCTTCGCCGCAATGATCGGCGATGTGGAAATGTTGCTGGCCAAATCCGATATCGACATCTTCGAATGCTATTCGCAACTGGCGGGGGACTTGCATCACGCCCTGTTCCCGCAAATTGCCGAAGAGTTTGCACGCACGCGTGAGGCCATCCTTGCGCTCAAGCAAAGCGACAGCTTGCTGGCCGATGATTACCGCCTGCGCTTGTCGATCCGCCTGCGCAATCCGTATGTCGACCCGATCAGCCTGCTGCAAGTGGAACTGCTGCGCCGCTGGCGTGAAGGCGGGCGCACCGATGAGGCGCTGTTGCGTACGTTGGTGTCCACCGTAAACGGCATTTCGGCGGGGATTCAGAACACCGGCTGAGCGGCGGCATGTGCGCGGTGCTGCCGCATCATGGATGGCAACGGAGCCACGATCGAAATCGCTTGCACGGACTATCATGTGGACTGCTGAGTCCTTTGGAGTTCCCCATGAAATCCCGCGCCGCCGTTGCCTTTGCCGCAGGCGAACCCCTCAAGATTGTCGAGATCGACGTTGCGCCGCCCAAAGCGGGCGAAGTATTGGTGAAGATCACCCACACCGGTGTCTGCCATACCGATGCGTTCACGCTGTCCGGCGAGGATCCGGAAGGCCTGTTCCCGGTGGTGCTGGGGCATGAAGGCGCGGGTATCGTGATCGAGGTGGGCGAAGGCGTGACCAGTGTTGCGCCGGGCGATCATGTGATTCCGTTGTACACCGCAGAATGTGGTGAATGCCTGTTTTGCAAATCGGGCAAGACCAACCTGTGCACCGCGGTGCGCGCCACGCAGGGCAAGGGCGTGATGCCCGATGGTACTTCGCGCTTTTCCTACAACGGTCAGCCGCTGTATCACTACATGGGGTGCAGCACCTTCAGCGAATACACCGTGGTGGCCGAGGTCTCGCTGGCCAAGATCAACCCCGCGGCAAACCCGGAGCATGTGTGCTTGTTGGGTTGTGGCGTCACCACCGGCATTGGCGCCGTGCATAACACCGCCAAGGTGCAGGCGGGCGATTCGGTCGCGGTATTCGGGCTGGGCGGCATTGGGTTGGCGGTGATCCAAGGTGCGCGGCAAGCAAAAGCCGGCCGCATCATCGCCGTGGATACCAATCCGTCGAAGTTCGCGATGGCGCGTGAATTCGGCGCGACCGATTGCGTCAACCCGCAGGAGTTCGACAAGCCCATCCAGCAAGTCATCGTCGAGATGACCGGCTGGGGCGTGGATCACTCGTTTGAATGCATCGGCAACGTCAACGTGATGCGCGCCGCACTGGAATGCGCGCACCGTGGCTGGGGCCAGAGCGTGATCATCGGCGTGGCCGGTGCCGGCCAGGAAATTTCCACCCGCCCGTTCCAGCTTGTCACCGGGCGCAAGTGGATGGGCACTGCGTTTGGCGGGGTGAAGGGGCGCAGCCAATTGCCGGGCATGGTGGAAGACGCGATGCGTGGCGACATCCAGTTGGCACCCTTCGTCACCCATACGATGGGCCTGGAGGCCATCAATGAGGCGTTTGACTTGATGCATGCAGGCAAGTCGATTCGCAGCGTGGTGGGTTTCTAATGGAGAACGACTGATGGAGAACGACTGATGGAGCGCATCGAACGCCACGCCTGTTTCGGCGGCTGGCAAGAGGTGTATCGGCATGCATCAGCCGTGCTGGATTGCACGCTGCAGTTCGCCATCTACCTGCCGCCACAGGCGCAGCACGGCAAGGTGCCGGTGCTGTACTGGCTCTCTGGCCTGACCTGCAACGAACAAAACTTCATCACCAAAGCCGGTGCGCAGCGCTATGCTGCCGAGCACGGGATCGCGATTGTCTGCCCGGACACCAGCCCGCGTGGCGATGCGGTGGCCGATGCCGAAGGGTATGACCTTGGCAAGGGGGCGGGCTTTTACGTCAATGCCACACAAGCGCCGTGGGCGGCGCACTACCGGATGCACGACTATGTGGTGCATGAATTGCCGGCGTTGATCGAGGCCAATTTCCCTGTCACATCCGCACGCGCCATCAGTGGGCATTCGATGGGCGGGCATGGTGCGCTCACACTCGCGCTGCGCAACCCGGGGCGTTATCGCAGCGTGTCGGCGTTTGCGCCCATCGTGGCCCCCATGCAGGTGCCGTGGGGGCAGAAGGCATTCGCCGCGTATCTGGGCGAAGACCGCAAAGCGTGGGCACGGTACGACGCGACGGCACTGATTCAATCCGCCACGCAGCACTTGCCAATGCTGATTGATCAGGGCGGTGCTGACGGATTTCTCGCTACCCAATTGCGCCCGGACTTGTTGCGTGCGGCGTGTGATGCCGCCGGTCACCCGTTGACTCTGCGCATGCACCCCGGCTTTGATCACAGCTACTACTTCATCGCCAGTTTCATCGGGGAGCACATCGCCCATCACGCGGGCAATTTGAAGTCGGTATAGGCAAAACGCCCGTCGCGCAGCACGCTGTCGCCGCGTGCGATGGGGATGGGGTGATGGAACATCGGCCCGGCAAATACGCAAGTGTGGAATTCGCCGTTCTCGCCGCAGGGGTCGATGCTGGTCGGCAGTGCGGCGAGCAATGCGGCATCGAAGGCGTGGCCCGCGAACGCGGCATCCAGTTGCGTGGTATCCACGCAGCACAACTGCGCGCGCAGGCCACCGGCAATCATCGTGCGCGCCAGTTGCGTGGTGTCGCTATCAAACAACGGAAACAGCGGCGTGATGCCCAGCGTCGCGCACAAATCCTCGCGCCAGGCGCGGATATCGGACAGGAATAAATCGCCATAGGCGATATGCGCAAGCTCCGGCCAGTGCGATTGTGCGCGCCCAACGGCGTTGCTGAAACTGGCGATGTAGGCCGCGTTATCGGCCGCCTGCGGGATCCAGGCTTCGATCACCGGCAGGCCCGCCGCCTGTGCTTGTGCGTGCAGCACCTCGCGGCGAATGCCTTGCATCGAAATGCGGTCGAAGCCTTCGGTCAGCGTGCTGAGCAGGCCCACCACGTCGAATTCGCCGCGCTGGCGCAGCGCATGCAGCGCCCACGCAGCATCCTTGCCGCCGCTCCATGAAAGCAGGGTGGGTGTCATGGTGAAGCAGCACAAAAATCAGGCGGCGGCAACGTCGCGCAATTGCCAGCCGTGGCCGGCCAACAGTGCCATGCGCTGGCGCAGCAGCGCGGACGGCAGGTGGGTGACCACTTCCAACTCCACATGCAGGTCGTTTTGATGCCCGCGCACTTGCGCATCGGGGTCGGTGGCACCTAGCGCGGGGTCAACATCATCGGGATCGCTCTGTTTTGCACTCCAGCGTTCGAACAGCAGGTTGGTGCGTAGCGCCTGCTGCAATTCGTCGGCAAAACCATCTGCCCCTTGGGAGTGGAAGCTCAGCTCGGCGTCGTCGCCACGGGCAGTGGCGGGATCAGGCAGGCGGATGTAATAACGGGTAGGCATGAAGGATCCGGTTGCGAGGGAAAATGGGGATGCAAGCTGACATCCTAACAGCCGCGCTTAATCGAACTTGCGCGGCTCGGCAGCAAACGCCAGCACGATGGCCCCCTTGCCCACGTTGACCAGCCCGGACAGGCCCATGAAGCTTTCGAACATCTCGACATTGTGTTCGGCACACGTGGCACGCAGGCGGTCATAGCCTGGCAATTTGCGCATGTCGGCAAGGCTGCCACCATAGCTCAGTGCCATGGTGGGGCTGAGCAGGCCGGCACGCACTTGCTTGCCGGCGTAGTCGAACAATTTCTCGGCAGCCGCAGTGAATCCTTTGACCTTGGCTACCGGGCCGGTGTCACCCTTGTTGCAATGCAGGATCGGCTTGATGTCCAACGCCGTGCCCAGCGCCGCGCTGAAGAAGCTGACGCTCTTGTCGCCACGCTTCTTGATCCGGTTGCGCAGGTAATGCAAATCCGGCGGCACCATGTAGCCTTGAATATTGCTGGCCAAGCTTTCCAGGTGCGCACGAATCTTGGGCGGTGTTTCACCCGCAGCGCGCATGCGGGCGGCTTCAACCACCAGCACACCGACCGCCGCAAATACGTTTTGGCTATCAATCACGCGCAATGCAAACGGCGTGGTATTGCCGCTTGCTGCACGCACCGGTTTGTAATCGTTGAGGATGGTGTAACTGGCCTGCACCGCGTTGTCGTGAATACCGCTGCGTGTGCGGGTGGTGGTGATGCAAAACACGTAATCGTAGTCATGCACCAATTTGCCCAGGAACAAGTCGTGCACTTGCTGCACGGTGTAGGGGGTAGTTTCGGCCTCGAATGCGCGTTCGGCGGTTTCGCCGGTAAGAAAGCTCATGGTGGCCTCCTCATTGCGGGTGTCGGCCAAGATCGCCTGCCCGATCTGAATCGTCACCGGCAAGATCACGATCTGCTCGCGATCAATAAAGTCATTTGGAAGATCGCAGGCCGAATCAGTGATGATGCCGATACGCATTTGACGCCCCTTCAAATTTTGACCATCCACTGACGAACGTACCGCAAATGTGCGCGTTTTGCACCGATCAGCATCACGTTTCGATGCTGCGATGCCGCAAGCCTTCACCTGCAATGAACACTAGTGGCATGCTGAACGCTGCAGCCCCTCATGCACTTCGGCGATGCGCCAACAGGAGGGCCATTCCTCAGGTCAACAGGAGACCAAAAGACCACGCATGAAAAGCAAACAAGACATCGTCGACAACTGGCTGCCACGCTATACCGGGGTGCCGCTGGACGGCTTCGGCCAGCATATTCTGTTGACCAATTTCGGCGGCTATCTGGCGCATTTTTCCGAGATGACCGGCGCGCCGATTGTGGGGTTGGACCGGCCGATGCCCAGTGCCACCATTGACGGCATCACCTTGATCAATTTCGGCATGGGCAGCCCGAATGCAGCCACGGTGATGGATCTGCTCTCGGCGATCTGCCCGAAGGCAGTGTTGTTCCTTGGCAAATGCGGTGGTTTGAAACGGAAAAACCAATTGGGTGATCTGGTGCTGCCGATTGCCGCGATCCGTGGCGAAGGCACCAGCGACGACTACCTGCCACCACAAGTGCCGGCGTTGCCTGCGTTCGCGATGCAGCGCGTGATTTCGACCAGCATTCGCGACCTGGAGCTGGATTACTGGACCGGTACCGTGTTCACCACCAACCGCAGGGTGTGGGAGCACGACGATGAGTTCAAGGAAAAACTGCGCACGATGCGTTGCATGGCGATTGATATGGAAACCGCCACCATCTTCGCGGCCGGCTTTGCCAACCGGATTCCGTGTGGCGCGCTGCTGCTGGTGTCCGATCAGCCGATGATTCCGGAAGGCGTGAAGACGGAAGCCTCCGATGCCAAGGTGTCCGCCGAGTTCGTGCAAAACCACATCAAGGTCGGTATCGAAGCGCTCAAACTTATTCGCCGCAATGGCAAGTCGGTGCGGCATTTGAGGTTCGACGAATGAGCCCGGATATGGCGAAGGGTTTACTGGCGTTCTGGCGCGAAGCCGGCATGGGAAATTGGTTTCGCGGCGGCGAGGCATTTGATGCCGAATGCCGCGCACGCTGGCAGGACGCGCATTTCGCCGCTGCGCGCCGCGAGTTCGATGGCTGGATGGATGCGGCCGACGGCGCGCTGGCACTGGTGTTGTTGCTGGACCAGATTCCGCGCAACATCTTCCGCGGCAGCGGCCATGCCTTCGCCACCGATCCGTTGGCGCTGCACTGCGCCACGCGCGCCATCGACGCCGGCTTCGATGCGCGGGTCGAACCGGCGCTGCGGTTCTTCTTCTACCTGCCGTTCGAGCATTCCGAAGCGATGGCCGACCAGCAGCGTGCGGTGGCGCTGTTCACCGCGCTGGATGATCCCGATTTGCTGGGCTACGCGGTGGCGCACCGCGACGTGATTGCGCAGTTCGGCCGTTTCCCGCATCGCAATGCTGCGCTCGGGCGCACCCACACGCCCGCCGAGCAGGCGTGGTTGGATGCGGGTGGCGGGTTTTGATCAGTAGCGCGGCAGCGATGAATCCAGCTCCGCCCACGCCACAATCCCGCCGGCCACGTTGTAAAGCTCCTTGAAGCCCAATGCACGGAAGTGCTCGGCCGCTTGCTGGCTGCGTGCGCCGGCTTGGCACAGGAAGGCCAGGGCGGTGTCCTTCGGTAGTGCTTCGATTTCTTCCACGCCGTCATCGAAGGTGCGGTACGCAACCGGCACCTGCGCCAGTGCGCGTTCCTCGGCGGGGCGCACATCGACCAAGGTCAACGTGCCGGCCTGCACACGCTCACGCACTTGCGCCGGGGTCAGCGGCTTGACCTTGGCGGGGGCGTTGGGGTTGTCGATGATCAAGCCTTTGCCGCGCGCATCGTCGGCCCAATCAATGGTCAGGCCGCGCGCGCGCTGGGCGCTGACCAGATCGAACTGGGTGCGGATACCGGCGGCTTCCGTGGCGATGGCCGCGCTATCCACCGGTGCCAGTTGCAGGCGTGCATTGAAGCCTTGATCGACCTCGATTTGCAGCGCATAGCCTTCGCCGGCATTGGCGAGTGCCTGCTTCAGCATCTCGGCGGCGGCATCGGTAATCGTGATCTGCGGCGGCGTGCGGTCGGGTGCCGGCAGCCCCAGCGCCGTGTGCAATTCACCGCTGGCAGCCATCTGGGTGACGATGTCGCAGCCCCCGACCAGCTCGCCATGGATGTACAGCTGCGGGATGGTCGGCCAGTCGCCGTAAAGTTTGATGCCATCGCGGATTTCCGGATCGGCCAGCACGTTGACATGGGCATAGGTTGCGCCGGTGGCATCCATCGCCGCGGCGGTCTTGGCCGAAAACCCGCATTGCGGGGCCTCCGGCGTGCCCTTCAAGAACAGCACCACCGGGTTGGCAGACAGAACGGATTCAATGCGGGCGCGCAGGGCGGGGTCGAGCGACATGGGGCAGGTCCAAACGCAATAAGGAGAGTCTGCAATTCTACGCCGCCCACGCTGGCGGCAGGCTGACCGGGGTCAAGGTGAAGCCAGCAAGCCTTTTGCGACCGGCAGCGCCGCATCGGCCCAGCGTGTGTACTGCACCGCTGCGGGGTGCAGCCCGTCTTTCGCCAGCATTTGCAAGGTATCGCCGGCATCACGGCTGATGCCGGTGATATCGACAAAAGTCACGTTGTGGCTGGCACACACGGTCTGTGCGGCGGCGTTGTAGGCATCGATTTCCTGCGCGATGCGGCGTGGGCTGCGCAATTCGGTGCGCGCGAACGGGGTGATGCCCCAGTCGGGAATCGACAGCACCAGCACGCGCTCGACACGGTTGCCGGCCAAGGTGATGGCACGCTGCAGCAAGTGTTGGAATTCGTCGCGGTAGTTGGCCAGTGCACGGCCACGGTATTGGTTGTTGACGCCAATCAGCAGACTGACGAAGTCCCACTCACCCAGCGGCTCGGCTGCGTCCATCGCTGCAGCCAATTCGTCGGTGGTCCAGCCGGTTTTGGCGATGATGCGTGGGTCAGCAATGGCGATGCCGGCGTCGCGCAGGCGTGCAGCCAGTTGCATCGGCCAACGGCCCGCGTCATCGACACCTTCGCCGATGGTGTAGGAATCGCCGAGAGCGAGATAGGAAATGGGGTCAGAGAACATTTTTCGGCAACTCTTCAGCTTGCCCATGGCGGCAAGCAAATGTTCTCCCACCCCATTTCCGGGCGAGGGCGCGCGGCATCACGCCACCGCGCTCTGCCGCTGCGTGCGTTCGGCGCGCCGCGAAAGCACGCGGTCGATGCGGGTGAACACTTCGCGCAGCATCGGTGCTTCGGGCAGCAATGTGACGCGGAAGTGGTCGCGATACGGCACGTTGAAGCTGGTGCCAGGCACGATCAGCACGTCTTCCTGTTCCAGCATTTCCAGCGCGAATTCGTGATCGTCAAAACCTTGCGCGGCCGCACCGACCACGCGTGGGAAGCCGTACAGTGCGCCTGCCGGCGGCACCAGCGACAGGTGTTCGCTGGCGGCGCAGCTGTCGATCAGCACTTTGCGGGTGTCATGCAGACGGCCACCGGGGCGCACCAATTCACCAATCGTGTCGGCGCCGTGCAGGGCCTGTTCGATCGCGAACTGGCCCGGCACGTTGGCGCACAGGCGCAGCGCACCCAGCAGGTCCAGCGCGTGGTGGAAGTCGCCGCAGGCCAGCGGGTCGCCGCTCAGCACTGCCCAGCCCACCCGCCAGCCGCAGGCGCGGTGCACCTTGGACAGCCCGCCGAAGCTCATGCAGGGCAGGTCGCCGGCCAGCGGCGCGACCGGCTGGAACACGGCGTCGTCATACAGGATGCCGTCATAGATTTCATCGACCAACAGCAGCAGGCGGTAGCGACGCGCGATTTCGACAATCCGCTCCAGCAGTGCGCGCGGGTAATTGGCGCCGGTGGGGTTGTTGGGGTTGATCAGCACGATGGCGCGGGTGCGCGAGGACACCAGCGATTCGATCTGCTCGGGATCCGGTAGGAAGCCGTTGTCGCGGTCGCATTTGTAATACACCGGGCGGCCGTCGTTGAGGATGGTGGCCGCCGACCACAGCGGGTAGTCGGGCGAGGGTACCAGCACTTCTTCGCCCGGGTTCAGCAGGGCGCGCAGCGAGATGTCGATCAGTTCCGACACGCCGTTGCCGACGAACACGCGCTCCGGCGAGGCATTGGGCGTGCCGCGCTGCTTGTGGAAGGCAGCGATGGCTTCGCGCGCTTCCGGCAGGCCTTGCTGGTGGGTGTACGGGTCGGTGCGGGCGATGCCGCCGGCGATGGCGGCTTGCAGATGCTCGGGGGCACGG
>Ga0208398_101092_pt1 | contig 12022 bp, 13 predicted proteins | sample LakWasMe79_HOW10_2_FD_183905 | JGI IMG/M metagenome (GOLD analysis project Ga0208398, IMG submission 183905) | Freshwater sediment methanotrophic microbial communities from Lake Washington under simulated oxygen tension - Sediment Metagenome... | ecosystem: Environmental > Aquatic > Freshwater >... | reverse complement strand
GCGGATCGGCCAGCTGGCCGCTGTAGGCGCGCAGATTGGTGTTGCCGACCAGGCCACGCACCAGGGTGAACACGCTGCTGCTGCGCAGCCAGTGGGCGTCCTTGGTCGGCACGTCGACCAGGATGCGCGCGCTGCCGTCGGCGCCCAGCGCGATGCCGCGCACCCGGCCGATCGGGAAGCCGGAGAAGGTCAGGTCCATGCCCACCACCACCCCTTCGGAGTCGTCGGCCACCAGCACCAGGCGCTGCGTGGTCTCGAAGACGCCGCGGGCATACAGCACATAGCCGATGGCCCCACACAGCAGCAGGGCCATCAGCGCCAGCAGCGCAGCGGCCTTGGCTTCGAGGTGGGCGACGGCGGGCAGTTCGTCGGTGGCGGGGGGCGGGGCGGCGGGCGTCATGGGCGGGACGGGTGGGCGCTCAATAGTAGTTGCCGACCAGGGAGACGGCCTCGATCAGCAGGATCACCAGGAACATGCGCACCAGGACCTGCAACTCGACGCTGCCGCGCCGGTGTGGCCGGGGGGCGGCCGCCGCCTGCAGCACCGAGGCCATCGGGATCAGCGACACCGCGGCGCTCAGCAGCAGCACCTTCAGCCCGAAGACCAGCGTCACCGCCGGGCTGAAGACGCGGCCGACGGTGCGGGTGTAGCGGTCGAAGCCGCCGCCGGTGAACCCGTGCACCGACAGGTAGGCCAGCAGCAGGGTCAGCAGCCCGCTGACGGTGGCCAGCAGCAGCACCGCGAACATGCCGGCCAGCACCCGTGGCAGCACCTGCGGCAGCCGCGGATCATGGCGCTGGCCCGGCGCCGGGCCGGCCGAGGCGCGCAGGGCGGCGATGTCGGCGGCCAGGGGCAGGGTGCAGCGCAGCGCGGCAAACAGCGCGGCGGCCAGCGGGATCAGCTCCAGCACCAGCACCCGCACCACCATCTCCAGCGCGTACTGCGACAGGCCGTAGCTGAGCGCGGTGACCACGACGATGCGGATGATCACCAGGCTGACCAGCGCACTGACCACGGTGAAGCCGGCCAGCAGCGGCAGGCTGGCCGCCAGCAGTTGGTGGGCCAGCGCCCGGCGCTGGGCCGGCCCGTGGCTGCTGGGTGACAGCGCCAGCACCAGCATCAGGGCGCCCAGGTGCACGATGGCCCACCAGCCGGCCAGCCAGGCCTGCAGCGGGCGCCACAGGCCCATGCCCGGCAGCCAGGAACGGGTGAATGCCATGGCCGCATCATAGGCAGGCCGGGCCCGATTCCGGCCACCGGGCGCGGGCCGCTCAGAACGGCACCGGGCTGTCGAAGGCCTGCGTGGTCAGCGCATCCCCGGCCGGCAGCGTCAGCCCGCAGGCGTGCAGCAGCAGGCGTGGCGCCGCGTCGGCGATGGCCGGCGGGGCGTACAGCGCATCGCCCAGGATCGGGTGGCCGATGGCGGCCAGGTGCACCCGCAGCTGGTGGGTGCGGCCGGTGACCGGCAGCAGCTGCAGGCGGGTGGTGCCGGCGCCGGCATCGTGGGCGATCACCCGCCAGCGGGTCAGCGAGGGCTTGCCGCGCTGGGGGTCGACCTGCTGGCGTGGCCGGTGGGGCCAGTCGGCGGCCAGCGGCAGGTCGATGTCGCCGGCCTCGTCGGCCAGCAGGCCGGCCACCACCGCTTCGTAGCGTTTGTGCACCTGGCGCTCGGCGAAGGCGATCGACAGCTGGCGCTGCCAGACCGCACCGCGGCCGAACACCACCAGGCCCGAGGTGGCCATGTCCAGCCGGTGCACGACCAGCGCGTCGGGCCAGTGCCCGGCCACCCGGGTGGCGAGGCAGTCGGCCTTGTCGGCGCCCCGGCCGGGCACGCACAGCAGGCCGGCGGGCTTGTCCACCACCACCAGGCGGTCGTCCAGATGCACCAGCTGCACCCGGGGCATTGACACCAGGGCAGCGCCTTCGCTCATGCTGGGCAGGCCACCGCTGGGCGCGGCGCGGACCGGCGGCGATCAGCCGGTGGCGCGCAGGTCACGGGCCGGCAGCGGAGCCAGGGTGATGTCGCCGTACCAGGCTTCCATCTCGGTCTTGAGGGCGTCGGCATCGGTGAGCACGCCCACGCCGACGATGGGGCCGGGCAATTCGCCGAACACCCGCTGGTAGTCGGCCACCACGTCGCGCTCGTAGTGCAGCCAGCGGCCGGCGCGCTGGGCACCGGATTCCACCGTCAGGTACTGGATGCGCGCGGTGCGGTGGTTGCGGTGCACGGTTTCGGGGGCGTGGCTGCCACCGTCCCAGACGTACATCAGCGTGGCAAACGGCAGGCGCTGTCCGGTGAACAGCTCCACCTGCTCGAAGAACAGCCGGTCGCGCAGCGGCAAGCGGGTGTCATCGCCGCCGAAGGCCAGGATCAGCCGCGCCGGGCAGTCGTCGTGCTCGGCCACGCCGACGTCGGCATGGCCCGGCACCTCGTGCACGCGCCAGCTGAACTGCAGCTGGCCAAACCGTGCCGGGTCGATGTCGACCGCGCAGCGCAGGCCGGTGGCCGACTTCGAGGCCCGGGCATGCAGCACCCGCCGCTGGTCGGCATCAACCACCGCGTAGCGGGTGGGGGCCAGGTCGCGGCGCATGGCATACGGTCGCCAGCCGGCCGGCGGTTGGCCCGGTGCACCGGCGGAAAACGGCAGCACATGGCTGGCCGGCGCCACCTCGGGTGGCACCGCCGCCACCGGATCGGGGGTCGGCGATGTCGCCGCGCAACCGGTGAGCGCCGCCAAGCCGGTCAGGCCCGTGCCCCAGCCGGCAACGCCGGCCAGCAGTGCGCGGCGACCCGCGCACGCCTGTCTGGATACCTTGTTCATGCCGCCACCTGTTGCGGCGCCCCCGGGCGCCGACATGCCAAAACGGCGCAATGGTAGCGGCAGGGCCGTTCGCTCACACGCCCGGTCCGGGGTGTGGCGGCGGCGCGCCGGATCAGCGGGTGCTGTTTTCCTGCGAACGCAGGGCGGCAGCACGCAGGTCGGCGGCGAAGCCGGGCTCGGTGGCCTCGATGCGCTTGGCCCAGGCCAGCACGTCGTCGGCGGTGCGCGGCTCTTCCTGCTGGAAGCTGAGTTGCCACTGGTCCAGACGGCGCAGGCCGTTGATCAGGGCCGCCGCCATGTTGGCGAACCACAGCGAGCCGCGGGGAACGGCCAACCGGGTCGGGCGGCCAAAGGTCATGGATGCACTGGTCATGATGTTGACTCCATCGGTCTGCACAGAACCCGGATCGGGTTCGTGTTGCGGTGCAGTATAGGGTTTTCCCTAGAATTTTGCTCGGGTCGGATTTGACCTTGCTCAATCGGCAAAGTGACGGGTTTCACGGCTTGACCTGTCGGCAGGCTGGCAGGACACTGAACGCCCCATCCACCGACCTGAAGGAGCGTGACATGAACCAGATGCCCACTGCCCCCCTGTCGGTCCACGCGCGCTGAGCCTGCGCATCACGGTCCCGGTCTTCCCGGCCTGATCCGCGCCGCCCCCTCGCCGGCGCGCCCGAACCGACCCCCTGATTCCGCCCCGCGGCGCGCCTACCTTGCCGCCGCGTCCTGGCGTGGCCCCGGCGTGCCGGCGGCGGCGCTGTTGGCTGGGCGGCGGTGCGGCCAACGGGACGCCCGCCCCCCGGCCTGGATGGTTGAGACCGCAATGATGGAAACGATCGATTTTGAGGCGCTGGTCCGCATCGGGCTAGGCCCGGTGATGCGCCGGCAGCTGGCGCTGGGTGTGGCCGATGCCCAGGCGCGGCCGATGCGGCTGCTGGCCGTGCAGCGTGACCACCTCCAGGTGCACGATGGCCAGTCAGCGCACCGGGCACGCTGCAGCCCGGCCCTGGCCCGCGACCTGCAACATCAGGGCGAAGCCCTGGCCGTGGGCGACTGGGTGCTGGCCCGTCCGGACGGGTTGACCGGCAGCGGGGCGCGCTGGTGCGTCGGCTGCCGGCTGTTGCCGCACAACCAGATCAGCCGCCGCGTCACCGATGGCCGGACGGCCGACGGCCAGGGTGGGCTGCAGCGGCAGGCGCTGGTCAGCAATGTCGACACCGCCTTGCTGGTGATGGGCCTGGACCACGACTTCAACCTGCGCCGCCTGGAGCGCTACCTCGCACTGGTGCGGCTGGCGCCGGTGGACGCCGTGCTGCTGCTGAGCAAGGCCGATACCTTGCCCGCCGACCTGTGCGCCACGCGCCTGGCCCGGGCGCAGGCCCTGTTGCCGGCCGGCATGGCCGCACTGGCGCTGGACCTGCGCCAACCCGCGGCCGCCACCGCCCTGGCGCCCTGGTTGCAGCCCGGCCACACCCTGGCCCTGCTGGGCAGCAGCGGGGCGGGCAAGAGCACCTTGGCCAACACCCTGCTGGGCAGCCTGTCCGGCCCGCAGCAGCCGACCGGCCCGGCGCGGGCGGACGACGGCCGTGGCCGCCACACCACCACCGTGCGCACGCTGCTGCCGCTGCCGGGGGGCGCCTGCCTGATCGACACCCCCGGGCTGCGGGCGCTGCGGCTGGACCTGGCGGACGTGGATCACCTGGCCGAGGCCTTTGGCGACGTGGCACGGCTGGCGCCGCTGTGCCGCTTCCGCGACTGCCAGCACCGCCAGGAGCCCGGCTGTGCGGTGCGCGAGGCGGTGGCCGAACCGCGGCTGCGCAACTACCACAAGCTGCTGCGTGAAGCCCGGCGTGATGCCCAGGGTGTGCTGGAGCGCCGCGCCGAGATCGCGCTGTGGAAGGCGCGTGGCCGTGCCGCCCACCGGCGCCTGCGCGACAAGCTGGGCCAGCCGGGTTGAGCCGGGGCGCCGGCACCGCGGATCGGCGGCGGGCGGGGCGGGCATACTCGCCGCCAAGCCCCACCCGCCTGCGATGCTGCACATCCCGACCTTGATGCTGGCTCTGCTGCTGGCCTTTCTGCTGCTGACGCTGGAGCTGGGCGTGTCGCAGCGGGGCCTGCGCGACCGGCCCGAGCTGCGGCGCTGGACCCTGGGCTGCTGGGTGCTGCTGGCCGGATTTGCGGCGCTGGCGGCGCGCGCGGTGCTGCCGCTGTGGCTGTCCATCCTGTTCGGCAACGGCCTGGTCTGCCTGGGCCTGGCGCTGTATGTCCAGGCGCTGTACCTGCTGCTGCGGGATGGCCCGGCGCCGCGCTGGATGATGGGGCTGCAACCGGCGATCTGGCTGGCCCTGCTGGGCATGCTGGACTGGCCGCTGAACCAGCGCACGGCGGTGCTGTCGTTGATCTACGGCAGCCTGCTGGCCCCCGGCGTGCTGGTGATCGTGCGCCATGGCTGGCGCGCCGAGCGCTCGCTGCGCATGGTGGCGCTGACCCTGGGGTTGTCACTGGCCGCCCATGGCCTGCGCGCGGTGCATGCCTGGACCACGCCGGACGACTATGGCGATCTGATGCAGGCCAGCCTGGGCCAGGGCCTGACCTTTCTGTTCGCCTTCATGGGTATCCTGGGGGCCGGCTTCGGCTTCGTGCTGGCGGTGTTCGAGCGGGTGGCACACCAGATGGAGGAGTTGGCCACCCATGACGGCCTGACCGGCTGCTACAACCGCAGCACCACCGATGCCCTGCTGGCGCATGAACTGCAGCGTGGTCGCCGCGCCGGCGCGCCGGTGGCGTTTGCGCTGCTGGACCTGGACCACTTCAAGCAGGTCAACGACCAGCATGGCCACCGCACCGGCGACGCGGTGCTGCGCGCCTTTGCCCAGGCGGTGCGCAGCCGGCTGCGGGCGTCCGACGTGTTCGGCCGCACCGGTGGTGAGGAGTTCGGCCTGGTGCTGCCTGCCACCGACCTGGCCGGTGCGCGCTGGCTGCTGGAGGCGGTGCGGCGTGAGGTCGAGGCGCTGAGCGTCACCGGCCGCGACGGCCAGCCGGTGCGGGTGACGGTGTCGGCCGGCGTGGCAGTGGCCACGCCCGAGGCCACGCTGTCGGGCGACCGGCTGTACGGCCAGGCCGACCAGGCGCTGTACGAGGCCAAACACGCCGGCCGCAACCGGGTGGAGGCCTACGGCCTCGGCGCCGGTGCGTCGCAGGCGCTGCCGCTGGGCTGAGGCTAGTAGTTCAGCCCCATCGCCTCGCGCACGTCCTTCATGGTCTGGCGCGCCACGGTGCGGGCGCGCTCGGTGCCCATCTCGACGATCCAGTGGATCTGCTTGGGGTTGGCCAGGTAGGCCTCGGCCCGCTCGCGCCAGGGTTGCTGCTCACGCAGGATGGCGTCGATCACCGGCTGCTTGCAGTCCAGGCAACCGATGCCGGCGCTGCGGCAGCCCTTCTGCACCCAGTCCTTGGTCTCGGCGTCCGAATACACCTGGTGGAACTGCCAGACCGGGCAGCGGTCCGGGTCACCGGCATCGGTGCGGCGCACGCGCTGCGGGTCGGTGGGCATGCGCTTGACCTTCTGGGTCACCACCGCCGGCTCATCGCGCATGGCGATGGTGTTGGCGCGGCTTTTACTCATCTTGTCGCCGTCCAGGCCCGGCAGCTTGCTGACCTCGGTCAGCAGCACCGCCGGCTCGGGCAGCACGCTCTTGCCGCTGCCCTTGAGGTGGCCCAGCAGCAGCTCGGCCTCGTCGGCGCCCAGCGCACCGGCGTCGCGCACCTTCTTGACCAGGGCTTCCCCCTTGGCCAGGGCCTCGGCCGAGCCGTCCTGGCCATAGGCCTTGCGCTGCTTCTCGACATAACGTGCATCGTCCTTGCCCAGGCGGCCCAGCGCGGCAGCGACCAGGGCGTCGTGGTTGGCGGCGCGGCCGTACAGGTGGTTGAAGCGACGCGCCACCTCGCGCGTGATCTCGACGTGCGGCGCCTGGTCCTCGCCCACCGGCACGTAGGCGGCCTTGTAGATCAGGATGTCGGCGGCCTGCAGCAGCGGGTAGCCCAGGAAGCCGTAGGTCGCCAGGTCCTTGTCCTTGAGCTTTTCGATCTGGTCCTTGTAGGTGGGCATGCGCTCCAGCCAGGACAATGGCGTGCCCATGGCCAGCAGCGTGAACAGCTCGGCATGCTCAGGCAGGCGGCTCTGGATGAAGATCGTCGCCTTCTCCGGGTCCAGGCCGGCGGCGATCCAGTCGATGACCATGTCGTAGACGGTCTTCTCGATGACCTCGCGGTCCTCGTAGTGCGTGGTCAGCGCATGCCAGTCGGCGACGAAGTAGAAGCAGTCGTAGTCGTCCTGCAGCCGCACCCAGTTCTTGAGCGCGCCGTGGTAGTGGCCGAGGTGCAGGGCGCCGGTGGGGCGCATGCCGGAGAGAACGCGGGGTCGCATGGATCAGTCCTTCGCTAGAGCCGCGGATTCTCTCAGACGTACACTGCCGCCCCTCATGAAGCGCATCGTCATCCTGATCTCCGGCCGCGGCAGCAACATGCAAGCCATCGTGCAGCGCTGTGCCGCCGAGGGCTGGCCGGCACAGGTGGTGGCGGTGGTCAGCCACCGGCCGGGTGCGGCCGGTCTGGACTTCGCGCGCCAGCAGGGCATCGCCACCGCGCTGGTCGAGCACACACGCTTCGCCAGCCGCGAGGCCTTCGACGCCGAACTGGCGCAGGTGATCGACGGTTTTGCGCCGGACCTGGTGGTGCTGGCCGGCTTCATGCGCATCCTCAGCGACGGCTTTGTGCAGCACTACGCCGGCCGGCTGCTCAACATCCACCCCTCGCTGCTGCCGGCCTTTGCCGGCCTGCACACGCACCAGCGGGCGCTGGCGGCCGGTTGCAAGGTGGCCGGGGCCACGGTGCACTTCGTCACCCCGACGCTGGACCACGGCCCCATCGTGTCGCAGGCGGTGGTGCCGGTGCTGCCTGGCGACACGCCCGACACCCTGGCCAGCCGCGTGCTGGCGGTCGAGCATGTGATCTACCCGCAGGCCGTGCGCTGGTTCGTCGAGGGCCAGCTGCTGCTGGACGGCGGCCAGGTGCGCCAGCGGGCCGGCGAGTCCCAGCTGCTGCTGGGCTGATCAGCCCGCTGCGCCGGCGGGCGCGTCCAGCGGCGCAAAGCGGCGCTGCACCACGCCGTCCACTGTGACGTTGTCGAAGAACATCGCCCAGGGCCGCACCCACAGCGCCCCTTCACCGTACAGCGGCCGGTACAGCGCCAGCGGTTCCAGGGTTTCGCTGTGGCGCACCACGCCGATCAAGGCGTACTCGTGGCCCTTGTAGTGGCGGTAACGGCCGGTGGGCACGGCCGGCAGCGGCGGCAGATCGGACATGGTGGTTGGGCCGGATCGGCGGGGCAGGGATAATCCCCGGATGCATCCTACCGCCCTGCTGGACCTCGCCACCGAACTGTTGCGCGCCGTGCTCAAGCTCGACGCGCCCGCCGACGGCATCGTCTCGGCCTTTTTCCGCAAGCACCGCAGCCTGGGCCCGCGCGAGCGCCATGGCCTGGCCGAAACCGCCTATGCCGTGCTGCGCCGCCGCCCGCTGCTGCAGCACCTGGCCCAGAGTGGCACCGGCGCGCTGGAGCGCCGCCTGGCCATCCTGGCCTGGGCCGGCGACCAGAACCTGCTCAAGGGGGCGGTCGGCCCCAATGAGGCGCAGTGGCGCACCCAGGTCAAGTCCATTGACCCGGCGGGCTTTTCCGACAAGCTGCGCCACAACCTGCCCGACTGGCTGGCGTCGGCGCTGCGTGCCCAGATGCCGGACGAGGAGTTCTGGCCGCTGGTGGCGGCGCTGGACGAGCCGGCCGCGCTGGACCTGCGTGTCAACGTGCTCAAGGCCAAGCGCGAGGACGTGCTGTCGGTGCTCAACCAGGCCGGCCTGCGGGCGGCGCCCACGCCGTTTTCGCCCTGGGGCATCCGCGTGCCGGGCAAGCCGGCACTGCAGAAGTTCGACGCCTTCACCCGCGGTGACATCGAGGTGCAGGACGAGGGCAGCCAGCTGCTGGCGCTGCTGGTCGACGCCAAGCGGGGTGAGATGGTGGTCGATTTCTGCGCCGGTGCCGGCGGCAAGACCCTGGCGCTGGGCGCGGCAATGCGCTCCACCGGCCGGCTTTACGCCTTCGACGTGTCCGGCCACCGACTGGCGGCGCTGAAGCCGCGCATGGCGCGCAGCGGGCTGTCCAATGTGCACCCGGTGCAGATCGCCCATGAGCGCGACGAGCGCATCAAGCGCCTGGCCGGCAAGATCGACCGGGTGCTGGTCGACGCGCCGTGTTCGGGGTTGGGCACGCTGCGCCGCAACCCCGACCTGAAGTGGCGCCAGAGCCCGCAGGCCGTGGTCGAGCTGCAGGCCAAGCAGACCGCCATCCTGGCCAGCGCCTCGCGGCTGGTCAAAAGCGGCGGCCGGCTGGTCTACGCCACCTGCAGCCTGCTGCGCGACGAAAACGAAGCCATCGCCGAAGCCTTTGGCGCAGCCCATCCCGATTTTGTGCCGTTGCCGGCGGCCGAGGCGCTGGCGGCGGCGCATGTCGAGCGCGCCGCCGAACTGGTGCAGGGCGACTACCTGCGCCTGTGGCCGAACCGCCATGCCACCGACGGCTTCTTCGCCGCCGTCTGGCAACGCCGCTGAGCCCGGCTCGGGCACGGCCGGAGCGCCGTGCCGGCCGCACCGGCGCAGCCGCTTGTGCTGGCGCGAACCGGCCGCATCTGCTGTCATGCGGTGGCTGGGCTACGCAATTTCCGCGCCCACAATGGGTTGCGGTCGCCTACAATCCGAGATTCGCCCGAAATTTTCATGGGCGTCAAGGTGAACGATGAGTCTGATTTCGACCCTTTGGATGTCCCTGGTGGATTGGTTGGCCCATGGCCTGTGGGCCAGCGCGACCTGGTGGCAGGTGCTGCTCGTGACGCTGGGCATGACCCACATCACCATCTCCTCGGTCACGATCTTCCTGCACCGCGCCCAGGCCCACCGGGCGCTGGACCTGCATGCGATCCCGTCGCACTTCTTCCGCTTCTGGCTGTGGCTGACCACCGGCATGGTCACCAAGGAGTTTGTTGCGGTGCACCGCAAGCACCACGCCAAGTGCGAGACGGAAGAAGACCCGCACAGCCCGCAGACGCGGGGCATCAAGGCCCTGCTGCTGACCGGCGTGGAGCTGTACCGTGCCGAGTCCAAGGTCGCCGAGACCATCCGCAAGTACGGTCTGGGCACGCCGGACGACTGGATCGAGCGCAACCTCTACACCCGCTACAGCTGGCAGGGCGTGGGCCTGATGCTGATCATCGACCTGGCTCTGTTCGGCGCCATCGGCCTGACGGTGTGGGCGGTGCAGATGCTGTGGATCCCGGTCTGGGCCACCGGCGTCATCAACGGCCTGGGCCACTGGTGGGGCTACCGCAATTTCGAGGCCACTGACGCGTCGACGAATGTCTCGCCGTGGGGCATCCTGATCGGCGGCGAAGAACTGCACAACAACCACCACACCTACCCGACCTCGGCCAAGTTCTCGGTCAAGCCCTTCGAGTTCGACATCGGCTGGGGTTACATCCGCGCGATGGAGCTGGTGGGGCTGGCCAAGGTGCGCAAGACCGCGCCGCAGCTCAAGCTGGGTGCGGTCAAGCCGCAGGCCGATGCCAAGACGCTGGAGGCGATCATCGCCAACCGCTACGAGGTGATGGCCAAGTACGCCAAGGAGCTGCGTGCGGCCAGCGCGGTGGAGCTGGCCCGCGTCAAGGCCCAGGGCAGTGCGCACCTGAGCGACCTGCAGGTCGCCCAGCGCTGGCTGCACCGTGACGCCGAGAAGATCCCCACCAGCGTCAAGCCGCAGCTGGAAAACGCCGTCAAGGTCAGCCCGCAGCTGGCCAAGCTGGTGACCATGCGCGAAGAGCTGCGCCAACTCTGGACCCGCACCAATGTGTCGGCCGAGCAACTGGTGACCGACCTGCAGCTCTGGTGCAAGAAGGCCGAAAGCAGCGGCATCGTGGCGCTGGAGGATTTCTCCCGCAAGCTGCGCGCCGCGCACGCCTGACGGCAGGGTTCGCCCGCCGATGTACAAACAAAGGGCCCTTCGGGGCCCTTTGTCATGGTGGCGTGCGGTTCAGGGCGGCTAAAGGTCGTACCAGCCGATGCCGGCCACCCAGCCGCTGCTGCGCTCGGCGCCTGTGCGGCGCTGCTGCCAGGCGATGTCCATGGCCAGTCTCTCGCGCCGCAGCCAATGCCGCAGGCCGATCTGCCCCAGTTTGTCGTCGCCCTGGCGCGCCAGTTCGGCAAACAGCAGGCTGCGCTTGAACACCTGCTGTTCCACTGCCACCGCCGGGGCCCAGACCCGGCGCGTGCGCTGGGTCTTGAAGACGCCGGCGTTGATATGCACCAGCGGGCCGCCGCGGTCACCGCCCATGAGCTGACCGGGGTCCAGCGACAGCGGCAGACGCAGCGTCAGGGCCTTGGTATTGCGCTCGGTGCCACGCAGGCGTTCGACGCCCAGTGCCACGCTGGCGCCCAGGCCCCAGCCGTCGCGCGCGAGCACGTTGAACAGGTGCTTGAACTCGATCTCGGCCTCATGGCCGGTATCGTCGCCGGCACGGTCCAGGCTGCGTGTCAGTTCCAGTTGCAGCGAATTGGCGCTGTCGAAGACGTATTCCGGTTCGACCGAAAAACTGCGCAGGCCGCCGATGCGCCGAGCCCAGGACTCGAAGCTCCAGGTCTGCTCATCGTCTTCCGCCACCGCGGTGCGGGCCGATTCGAAAGGCCGGTCGTTGGCCAGGCCCGCGGTGGCCAGGGTCAGTCCGGCAGCGGCCAGGGCAATCTGCAGCCAACGGCGCGCAGTGGGGTGGGGAAGGCTCATGCCGACAGTGTCGCCGATGCCAGGCCCTGGCCGGCCGGTGCGCGCCAGGCCGACGCCGGACGAAAAAAAACCCGCCGAAGAGGCGGGTTCTTTGCGCTGGCGCGATCCCGCGGGATCACTTCAGCTTGATTTCCTTGAACAGGACGTGCTTGCGCGCCTTCGGGTCGAATTTCATGAATTCGAGCTTTTCGGGCGTGGTCTTCTTGTTCTTGTTGGTGGTGTAGAAGAAGCCGGTTCCTGCGGTGGATTCCAGCTTGATCTTTTCGCGTCCGCCTTTGGCTGCCATGGTGTGCTCCGGTTAACGGTTGACTTCAGCGG
>Ga0208398_101090_pt1 | contig 12032 bp, 7 predicted proteins | sample LakWasMe79_HOW10_2_FD_183905 | JGI IMG/M metagenome (GOLD analysis project Ga0208398, IMG submission 183905) | Freshwater sediment methanotrophic microbial communities from Lake Washington under simulated oxygen tension - Sediment Metagenome... | ecosystem: Environmental > Aquatic > Freshwater >... | reverse complement strand
CCTCCCACTCCCTCAATAATATGGATTTGTTCGTAAATTATTTTGCGCAGCTCCTCGTTATTGGCCGCTACAATTTTGATAAACAAAGCATATTTTCCCGAAACCCAATGGCATTCCACAATCTCAGGAATCAATTTAAGCTGCTCGGCTATTGAGTAAGCAAAACGAGCTTCTTTAGTAGTGATTCCTGTGTAAGTAATTGTTTCAAAACCATATGCTTTTGCGTTTAACTTTACAGAAAAACCAGCAATCAAACCTGATTCCTGCATTTTTTTTATACGCAAATGCACCAACGAATTGGATACTTTTAATTCCTTGGCCAATTCGGAATAAGGAATTCTCCCGTTCTCACTCAGTTTTCTGATGATTTCCTGATCTAAATAATCAGTATTTTCGTTGTTTTTGGAGTTTACCATGATTTGAATAATAGGTTGAAAACTATAACATTGACAATTCTAAAGCAAAAAAAGCTTTTAAAACTGTCAAAATTACATAAATATTATTCAAATATGTCTATTTATAAATAATCGATTCTTAAATATGTTAGTTCAACAGATTTCTATCTAGTTTTGTGTCATTATTACAATTCAAAAACATAAACAGAAATGGACAAAAATCAACTGCTTTCGAAACTTTGGGAACAATATGCTGAAATAACCCCATCTGCAAAAAAAATACACACTTTATTAGAAAATAAAGGCGAAACGATTCAAAATGACCATATTGCGATTCGTACTTTCAATGACCCACGCATCAACATTGAAGTATTGGAAAAACCATTCCTTGCCGTAGGTTATGAAGCCCGTGGAGAATATATTTTTGAATCCAAAAAACTATTTGCTCAACATTACGAGCACACTACAGATACAAATGCTCCGAGAATTTTTATCTCCGAACTGGAATTGGAAAAATGCTCAGTTGGATTACAGGAAACTGTAAAAAACATTTTGGACGATTGTGACCAAAACGACTTTACCCACCCTGAATTAGTACTGAACGGCGTGGTTTGGAAATCAAATTCACAGGCGATTTATCAATCGTTACTGGAAGAATCGGAATATGCTGCCTGGATGTACGTATACGGCTTTCGTGCAAACCATTTTACCATTAATGTTAACGCCTTAAACCATTTTGAAAAACTGGAAGAACTGAATAATTTCTTGGAAGAAAACGGATGGAAATTGAACGCTTCCGGCGGAAAGATAAAAGGAACTCCTGATCAATTATTGGAGCAATCCAGCACATTGGCAGATTTATACGCTGTCAATTTTGAAGAAGGTTCTTTTGAAATCCCATCCTGCTATTACGAATTTGCTTTGCGCTACGCTATGCCAGAAGGTAATTTATACCAAGGATTTGTCGCTTCATCAGCCGATAAAATCTTTGAAAGCACCGATGTGAAACTTCAAAATTAAACACAAAAAAAACAATACAATAACTTGTCAAATTCTCTATTTTACATAGTGAATCGTGACAAGTTATTGCTTTTTTAAAGAAATATCGTTCTTCTTTTTGCGAAATCGGCTTAAAAAATTAATTCTAAAATAAATAAATCAAAATTTAAAATTGGTTTTTAAGCTTTAAATTTAAAAATACCCAACTAAAGAGATGATTTATAACAATAATCTTAATTCTCGTTAAAGGGGGCAGTATTATACCAATAAATTTTCTCAATAACTTTATCTTTGCACAAAAAATTGACAAATAATTTCTATTTGTGAAAAACAGTATAAAAATGACAGAAAATCAGGAAACATTTATATTCGATTTTGACAGTACTTTCATTAAAGTCGAAGCACTTGATGTGTTATGTGAAGTAATTTACCAGGACAGTGCAGCGGGAGAACAAATATTAAACGAAATACAGCATTTGACCAATCTGGGAATGGAAGGAAAACTTTCGCTGAAAGAATCCTTGACCAAGAGAATTCAACTGTTGCAAGCCAATAGAGACCATATCGGAACTGTGATTGACGAATTAAAAAAGAAAGTAACTGCTTCTGTGATCAGAAACAGAACTTTTTTCAAACAACATTCCGACAATATTTATATCATTTCAAACGGTTTTAAGGAAATTATCATCCCTATCGTTTCAGAATACGGTATCAAACCGGAACACGTTTTGGCCAATACTTTCAAATTTGACCACGACGGAAAAATTGTTGGTTTTGACGAAAAAGACGAATTGTGCGAAAACCAAGGAAAAGTAAAGAAAATCAAATCATTGAACCTTAATGGCGAAGCCATCATGATTGGTGACGGGTATACCGATTATGAGACCCTTGAAGGCGGAGCGGTAAGCAAGTTTTTTGCTTTTACAGAAAATGTTAGTCGCAAAATTGTGGTGGACAAAGCCAGCCAGATAGCACCGTCATTGGACGAAATTCTTTATGAACTTTCATATAAAGCATCGGTTTCCTATCCAAAAAACAGAATTAAAGTTTTGTTATTGGAGAACATTCATCAGGATGCCGTTAAAATCTTTGAACACGAAGGTTATAACGTAGAAACGATGAAAGGATCATTGTCTGAAGAGGAATTGATCGAAAAAATTAAAGGCGTTTCTATTCTTGGAATCCGTTCAAAAACCAACCTTACGGCCAAAGTTTTGGAACATGCCAATAAACTGCATGCTGTTGGGACATTCTGTATCGGGACGAATCAAGTAGATTTAAATGCCTGCAGTATGAAAGGGATTTCAGTTTTCAATGCGCCATACAGCAACACCCGTTCTGTTGTGGAATTGGCTTTGGGACAAATCATTATGTTGGTTCGTAACACTTTTGAAAAAAGCAAAATGATGCACCAAGGTGTTTGGGACAAATCTGCTACAAACAGTGTTGAAATCCGTGGTAAAAAATTAGGTTTGGTTGGATACGGAAGCATCGGATCACAACTTTCTATCGTTGCCGAAGCATTGGGTATGAAAGTATATTTCTATGACGCTGTTGACAGACTGGCTCTTGGAAATGCAAAAAAATGTTCTTCGTTAAAAGAACTTTTGGCTCTTTCAGACGTGGTTTCTTTACATGTGGACGGGCGTGCCAGCAACAAAAATTTAATCGATGCCGAAGCTTTTGAAACTATGAAGCCAGGAGTTATCTTTTTGAACCTTTCAAGAGGTCATGTTGTTGATATCGAAGCATTGGTAGCCAACCTGAAAAACGGAAAAATTCACGGTGCTGCTGTCGATGTTTTCCCTTACGAACCAAAAAACAATGACGAACCGTTTGTTTCCGAATTACAGGGATTGCCAAACGTTATTTTAACACCTCACATTGGAGGAAGTACCGAAGAGGCACAAGAAGATATCGGACATTATGTTGCCAATAAAATAATCCAATATATTAATACGGGTACGACTTACGGAAGTGTTAACCTTCCTGAAATTCAGCTTCCTGAGCTTCAAAGCGCGCACCGTATCATGCACATCCATGAAAATGTGAAAGGTATTCTGGCAAAAATCAACACCATTCTTTTGGAGTATGACAATAATATTTTGGGCCAATATTTGAAAACCAATGAAACTTTGGGTTATGTAATTACCGATATCGATAATTTCCACAATAAAGAATTGGAGAAAAAATTGAAAAATATTTCAAATACCATCAGATACAGAATACTTTATTAAAATATTTTTTGACTTTAGGTTTCTGATTTCATGAGTTCTAAAGTTTAAAATCCAAATAAAAAAACTTTGCGTCTTTACGTCTTTATGAGAAAATGTCTCACAAAGACGCAAAGGCGCAAAGGCGTTAAAAACAAAAAGATTATCCATTTGATTTAAAATTTCGGATTTCGTCAATCTAAAATAAAAAATCATAAATCTAAAATAAAAATGAAGCTTGAAAATCTTGAAAAGCAATTAGTTGGGAAATTATTGTACGACAAAACCATGCGTACGCTTTATTCCACTGATGCGAGTGCTTACAAAGAAATGCCGTTGGCGGTAGCCATACCAAAAACGAAAGAAGATATTCAAAAAATTATCGCTTTTGCCCGCGAAAACAAAAGCAGTGTAATTCCGCGTGCGGCCGGAACTTCCCTTGCCGGACAAGTTGTCGGAAACGGAATTGTGGTTGATATTTCGCAGGAATTCACCAAAATCCTTTCTGTTGATCCGGTTGAAAAATCGGCTTGGGTAGAACCAGGGGTGATTCGCGACGAACTGAACTTACATTTAAAATCCTATAAATTATTCTTCGGTCCTGAAACCTCAACCAGTAACCGCTGTATGATCGGCGGAATGGTAGGTAACAATGCCTGTGGCGCGAGATCCGTGATTTACGGTTCTACCCGTGAGCATTTGCTGGAAATCAAAGGTTTTTTGGCAGACGGAAATGAAGTGACTTTTGGCGCTTTGACCAATGCTGAGTTTGAAGACAAATGCAACGGAATCAATGTGGTTAGCCCATTGGAACAGGCCATTTATGTTCAAGCCAAAGAATTACTGGGTTCACCTGAAAATAGAGTTTTATTCGAGGAAAATTATCCTAAAAAGACAATCCCGAGAAGAAATACAGGTTATGCCTTGGATTTATTGGCAGACAGCCAGCCTTTTGGCGATCCGACCGAAAAATTCAATTTCTGTAAATTAATCGCCGGTTCTGAAGGAACATTGTTCTTTTCGACAGCGATTAAACTGAATTTGGTGGATGCGCTGAAACCGTACGCCGGTTTGGTTTGTGTACACCACAACAGCATCAACGAATCGTTGAAAGCTAATCTTGAAGCGTTGAAATTCAATCCGGACAGTGTTGAGCTGATCGATCATTATATCTTGGAATGTACCAAAGAAAATATCGAGCAAAGCAAAAACAGATTCTTCGTTGAAGGTGATCCGCAAGCCATTTTAGTTGTTGAGTTTTTAAGGGATTCGAAAGAGGAAATTGTGGAACTTGCCAAAGAAATGGAGGAATTGATGCGTTCCAAAAATCTTGGTTACCACTTCCCGATTGTTTGGGGTGAAGACACCAATAAAGTCTGGAATCTTAGGAAAGCGGGCTTGGGATTATTATCTAATATTCCCGGCGATGCTAAAGCGGTTGCCGTTATTGAAGACACGGCGGTTGACGTAAATGACTTACCTGATTTTATCGAAGATTTTAATGCTGTACTAAAAGAGCGAAACCTCAGCTGTGTGCATTATGCCCACGCCGCAACAGGAGAATTGCACCTTCGACCAATCATTGACTTAAAAACCAAAGAAGGAACGGCCCTTTTTAGAACAATAGCTACCGATATTGCTCATTTGGTTAAAAAATACAAAGGTTCACTGAGCGGTGAACACGGCGATGGAAGACTTCGCGGTGAGTTCATTCCGCTGATGCTGGGAGACGAAATCTACCAAATGTTTATTCAAGTGAAAAATACTTGGGATCCTTGGGGAATTTTTAATCCAGGAAAAGTAGTAAATACGCCTCCAATGGATACTAACCTGAGATACAATCCAGGTCAGGACACTCCAATGCCGGAAACCTATTTTGATTTCTCAGAACACAATGGTTTTGTGCGAGCAGCTGAGATGTGCAACGGATCGGGAGACTGTAGAAAAACCGAAAAAAGTGGTGGTACAATGTGCCCAAGTTATATGGCAACCCGTGATGAAAAACATACCACACGTGCCAGAGCTAACATACTCAGAGAAACCATCACCAATTCGACCAAACAAAATAAATTTGACGATGAAGCTTTGTTGGAAGTTCTCGATTTATGCTTGAGCTGTAAAGGATGTAAATCCGAATGTCCGTCGAATGTGGATATGGCGAAGCTAAAAGCGGAGACTTTACAACAATACCATGATAAAAACGGAGTGAAATTCCGCTCCAGATTAATTGGTAATACTCCAAAAATCAACCAATTGTTTGCTTCGGTACCGTGGTTGTACAACTTTGGTTCAACTGGAATCTTAGGGAACATAATGAAACGTTCGACAGGTTTTGCCACCGAAAGATCGTTGCCATTGATGTATAAAATCACTTTTGCTAAATGGTTTAAGAATTTCAAACAAAGTGGTAATTTTTCCAATGGAAAAGTCTATTTGTACAACGATGAATTTCTGAATTTCTTAGATGTGCCTATTGGTCAAACTGCTGTACAATTATTTAACCGTTTGGGTTATGAAGTAGTAGTTCCTGCAATCGGAATCAGCGGAAGAACATACTTATCAAAAGGAATGCTGAAAGAAGCACGGGAAATCGCCGAAAAAAATACTCAGGCTTTCGCCAAAGAAATGCCAGAAAACGCAATTTTGGTAGGAATTGAACCTTCAGCAATATTATCTTTCCGTGATGAATATCCTGATTTGTGCCATGGTGAATGGAAAGAAAAAGCCAAAGCATTCTCCAACAGAGCGATGCTGATCGAAGAATTCCTTGCCAAAGAACTAGACGAAGGTAGAATTACCTCAGCTTCATTCACTGAAAACACCGAAAGAGTCCGTATGCATGGTCACTGTTTCCAAAAAGCTTTATCTTCATTGGTACCGCTCAAAAAAATCCTAATGTTACCAAAGAACTATACTGTTCTCAATATCCCAAGCGGATGCTGTGGTATGGCAGGATCTTTTGGTTATGAAAAAGAGCATTATGATATTTCAATGAAAGTTGGGGAACTCGTTTTATTCCCAACCATCCGCGCCGAAGAAGAAGCGACCTTGATTTCGGCCTCAGGAACTAGCTGCAGGCACCAAATAAGCGACGGAACCAGCCGAAAAGCATTTCACCCTGTTGAAATACTTTTTAAGGCTTTAAAATAGAGATATTCGATTTTAGAATTTAGAATAAAGATTTTTGATTGCAGATGTTTTTAGGAGCATCTGCAATTTTTTTTTGGTTTAAACTGTGGTAGAATTTTTCTTATTTTTGAAGAAATTAGATACAAAATCATTTGATTAACAAAGTAAAAAGTAATAAATGCCTTTTTATTTTGTAAAGAATTCTTAAAAACTTAATAATAAAATGGGTAGAAACATTTCAATATTCGCAGATTATCATCAAAAAGAGAACTCACTAACTAACTATTGTGGCTTATTACTCAAATTATTATATGAAGAAAGTCCAAAACAATTTCAAGAACTAATAACAACATTAGTTAAAACTGATAAAAATATTGTAATCGGTCCAACTTTTACCCAACAAACAAAAGAAGCTAAAAGCATTCCTGATTTAGCGATAACTCAAAAATCATTTTCAATTTTTTTTGAGACTAAACTTACTGATTGGTTCTATGAAGATCAAATAAATAGGCATGTTAATGGATTCAATCAAAATTCTGAAGACAAGATTTTATTTCTTCTATCTAACTTCGAGTCAGATAATTTAGAAAGTAGATTCAAAAAGGAAATTAAAGATGCTGCTAAAAGCAATATCGTATTGCAGCCATTAAGTTTTGAAGATTTTATAGGTTCATTAGAGCAAGTATTCAGGACGGAATATTTACGAAATTTACTTGAAGATTTTAAAATTTATTTAGATAGAAATGGTCACATTCCAAAATGGAAATATTTATTAGACGTTGTTAATTGCAAAGGAACAATGCACGAAATTAATGAAAATGTCTATATGTGCCCTGATACCGGAGGACCATATAATCACAGACGAGCAAAATTCTTTGGCCCATATGCTGACAAAAAAGTTTCTCACATATATGAGATAAAATCAGTTGTTGTAATAGACAAAAACTTAGAGTCAGGAAAAGTTAAATGGAATAATACGAATCAAAAAGAAAATAATTTAATTGCAGAAGCATTTGAAAAATTAAAAAAATGGGAATGGAGAATAAATGAAAATAAATCTGTTTCAACGCAAGTGTTTTTGTTAGATAAAAAAGAGAAAACTAATTTCAAAAAAGACTCTTCAGGTGGAATGATGCAATCGAAAAAATATTTTTGGGATATTGCATTGGATTGTAAGTCTTCAGAAGAACTAGCAGAAAAATTATTTGAAAAAGATTGGAGTAATTTTGAATAATTAAATATCGTGTAAACAATCCGATAACAAAAATATAAATCAACCCAATGAAAAAAATAATCGCAGCAATCAACATGACACTCTACGGGTTTTGCGACTATACGACAGGGATTCCCGATGAGGAAACCCGCTAGCGCGGATTTGCAATCCGTGCCTGCACTGGTACAAATAAAAACAATACGATTGTGTTACATTTCACCAATTGAAATAATTACTAATATCCAATTAACAAAATGAAAAAATACTTTATCTTTTTAATTTTAATAATCTGTTCAGCTACCTATTCTCAAACTACTGAAGATAATGAGAAAATCTATAACATTAATGAGCTGGATAAAAAACCAGAATTTAAAGGCGGTATGGACAAGTTTTATAAATTTGTAGGCAAAAGCTTTCGTGTCCCAGATGTAAAGGGACTAAAAGGAAAAATTATTGTAGAATTTGTAATTGAAAAAGATGGTTCAATTTCAAATTTTGTAGTAGTACAGGATATTGGCTACGGTACTTCTGAAGAAATAACGAAAATATTTAAAACCTGTCCGAATTGGCAAGCAGGAATTAAATCTGAAAAAGCTGTTCGATCATTGTTCAAACTCCCCATAACAATAATGGCAGCTGAATGATAGTGTAAAATAAACAATGATAACAATTGATACACTCCCTCAACAATTTTAAATACATAAAACCTTAAATAGCCTCAAACATTTTCCCCGGCAAAGGCCGAATCACTCCTTTTAATTCCATATTCAACAGTAAGCCGGAAATTCTGTAAATCGGGAAATCACAATGCAGGGCGATGATGTCCATCAATTCTTTTCCGGTTTTCAGAAGATAATCATAGACTTTCTGTTCGTCATCATCGAGGGTTACAAAAAGCTGTTTTTGAACCGCTTTGGTTTCCTGCACAATATCCCAATTCAGGTTATAAATCAAATCGGCGGCACAGGTAAGCACGCTTGCTTTTTGGGTTTTGATCAGGTTATTGCATCCCTGACTGTATTTGTCGGTGGTACGGCCGGGAACGGCAAAAACATCCCGGTTGTAGTCATTGGCCATGTTGGCCGTTATGAGCGATCCGCCTTTATCCGCCGATTCGATGACAATCGTAGCCTCAGACATCCCGGCGACTATGCGGTTTCGTCTCACGAAATTTTCTTTGTCCGGATTTGCCGTACTCCAGAATTCAGTCATAAAACCGCCATTCTGCTCCATTTTGGCAACATACCTTTTATGCGGTTTCGGGTAAATCTGGTTCAGACCGTGAGCTACAACCCCAATCGTCTGCAAGTTATGTTCCATCGCCAGTTGGTGTGCCGCGATATCGACACCGTAAGCGAAACCGCTTACTATTATGGGGTCCAAAGGCGCCAAATCTTCGATTAATTTCCGGCAGAATTCAGTACCGTAAGAGGTGATTTGGCGTGTACCGACAATACTGATTATTTTTCGGTTTTTCAAACTGATATTCCCCGAGGAAAAAAGCAAAACGGGTCCGTCAATACAGTGTTTAAGGCGATCCGGGTAATTTTCCTCCTGAAAACCCAGCACCTCAATGTTGTTCTTTTGGATAAAATCGACCTCTTGTTTTGCTTTTTCAAAAATGGTTTTATCATTAAAATTTTTCAATAATACACTGCCTACACCATCAATGGCGGCAAGCTGTGAGGTTTTGGCATTCAAAACCGTATCGGCAGTTCCAAAATGGGTAAGCAGTTTTTTGGCCATTATATCCCCCACTCCTTCAACCCTTAACAAAGCCAATAGGCTAAATAAATTTTCTTCTGACATATCTTACAATTATAAGACAAATTTTTGAATATCAGAAGTAAAAAAATCAGACTTTTAGTATGAAAAATTCAAATGCAAAATTTATTAAAAAATAAACAATACTTTAAATAACTGAAAACGTTGAACATACGAATTGTTAATAAAAATTGTGAATAAAATTTTGATAACTATTACCGTTATTTATCTTTGTTATTATGAAAATAGAACTTTACATCGCGCAGCTTTTATACCGTTATCAATGCGTAACGGTTCCTGGTTTTGGGGCATTCCTGACCGAAATCCAATCGGCTCAACTGCTTGAAAACTCACATTCTTTTTTCCCGCCAAAAAAGACGGTTTCCTTTAATACGCATATTAAAAACAATGACGGATTATTAGCCAATCATATCGCTCAAGCGGAAAAAACATCGTACGATTATGCTCTGAGCGCAATCGAGTATGAAGTGTTGAACTGGAAAAAAACTCTGCAGGAAAACCGTTCATTTTCTATAAAAAATATTGGTGTATTAACCTTGAACGCCGAAAACAATATTCTTTTCACTCCAAATGAACAGACCAATTATCTGGCGCAGTCTTTTGGATTAACCAATTTTGTTTCTCCCGCCGTTAAAAGAGAGACCGAACTTCCAAAAACTGAGATAGTATTTGAAAAATCAACACCGGTGGTTATCGAAGAAGAAAAACCTGTTTTCAATTTTGTTCCGGAAACAAGAGAAAGAAGCCCTTATCTGAAATATGCAGCTGTTTTTGTTATCGGACTGGCCGTTGCGGGTTCCATTGGTTATCCAATGTACCAAAATCAAATAGCCTCTGAGACTGTTTTGGTTGAAACAGCTGTTCAAAAACAGGTACAGCACAAAATTCAGGAAGCTACTTTCTTTATCCAAACCCCGATACCGGCTGTTACGCTGTCTTTGAAATCTGAAAAAGATGTGGTGGCTAAATTACCGTATCATATTATGGCTGGTGCTTTCAGAAGTGAGGCCAATGCCCAAAAAAGATACAACCAATTGATTGCAAAAGGCTTTAAAGCAAGAGTTCTGGGCATAAATAAAAACGGTTTATATCCTGTTTTATACGGAAGCTACGCTACTTTTGCGGAAGCGGAAAAAGAAAAAAATACAATAACAGAAACCGACAATCCGGAAGCCTGGATTCTTATTCAGTCTTTGTAATAAAATAAAAAACTGCATCACTAAAATCACAGACAAAACTTTTTAAATCGGTTTTGTCTGTGATTTTTTATTTTCAGCATATACAATTCCTCCTAACCTACAAAGCAAGGCTGTTTTTAACCACTTTACCGGAGTTTTTCTTCAAAAAGAACAGTATAACTGTTTCTGCTCAAAAAACCTCTTAAATAGCCCGATTTTACACTCATGGAGCGGCCAGTTTTAAGTTCGAGTTCAAACCTGAAAAGAATAAAAACATAAATCACTGAAATTAAAAAAGTTACAAAACTTTTGTTAAATTTGGTAAGCAAAACCGTATTTATTCTGATTCGGCTTTTGGTTTTAAATAAATCAATCCGTTGTTTTTTAATAACTGCTAAAAACAAAAGAATATGATGAAAATAACTAACTCCTGCCTGATTATTTTTTTGTTCACCTGTTGCCTTTCTGCACAAAACAATGAAAAAGAAAAAACCATGGAAATATTCGGATTTGTAATGATGGATTCCGGCTATGATTTTGGCAGAATGAATCCGGATTGGTACGATACGATGAGACCGACACAGATCTTGGACAAAAATGGAAATGAATACCAAAGTCAAGGTGCATTTTACATGAGTGTTCGGCAAACAACGTTTGGGATAAAAAACTATATCGAAAGTCCTTTGGGTCAAATCAAAACACATTTCGAATTTGATTTGTTCGGCATGGGAAAAGAAGTGGGAAACACCGCTTTTCGTCTTAAATACGCTTATGCCGAAGTGGGAAAATTTGGATTTGGGCAAATGAACAGTTTGTTTACCGACATTGATCTTTATCCAAACATTGTTGAGTTTATGGGGCCTAACGCTGTACCTTTTATCCGCAATGTTCAAATACGCTATACGCCAATCCAAAATGTAAACCATAATTTTTCAGTAGCGTTGGAACGTCCCGGAGCAACCGCAGACCAAGGGCAATATGGTGCCGAATTTGTTTATCCTCCAATACTTGAAGGAATGGAACCCCGATTTTCCTTGCCCGATTTAAGCTCAGAATACCGCTATACCGATAAATGGGGATATGTAGAATTGGCCGGTATTGTGCGAAGCATAAAATGGGA
>Ga0208398_101089_pt1 | contig 12036 bp, 11 predicted proteins | sample LakWasMe79_HOW10_2_FD_183905 | JGI IMG/M metagenome (GOLD analysis project Ga0208398, IMG submission 183905) | Freshwater sediment methanotrophic microbial communities from Lake Washington under simulated oxygen tension - Sediment Metagenome... | ecosystem: Environmental > Aquatic > Freshwater >... | reverse complement strand
CCGAGACGACATCGCCCACGCGGAGCTCATCCAGAAGCAGCGCCAACTGGCGGATGGTTTCCACAGACTTGCCATTGACCGCAGTGATGATGTCACCCAGGAAAATACTGCCGTCGCGGGTAACTGTTGACTCCTGCAGACCGGGAACGAGCTTTCCGGCAGGCGAGCGCAAAACCACAACACCGCGGACCTCAAGCGCACTGGCCAAGCGCTGATTGAGATCTTCATCCATGCGGAGCCCCAAAGAAGGGCGGACGTATTTGCCAAAACGGATGAGTTGCGGAACCACGCGGTTGACGGTATCCACAGGCACAGCGAAGCCAATACCGGCGCTGGTGCCGCTTGGGCTGTAGATCGCCGTATTGATGCCGATCAGACGGCCGGCCGAATCCAGCAAGGGGCCACCCGAGTTGCCGGGGTTGATGGCGGCGTCCGTCTGTATCAGGTGCTCTACCAAAGAACCCCTTTCGCCAGGCAGCGAGCGGTTCAACGCTGACACAATGCCGCTGGTGAGCGTCCAGTCCAGGCCAAACGGGTTGCCAATGGCAAACACTCTTTGCCCAACCTTCAGGTCATGGCTGGCGCCCAAAGGAACCGGTGGCGGCGGTTTGTACCGACTGCCGATCTTCAGAACAGCTATGTCATGGACCGGGCTCGCCCCGACCAGACTGCATTTGTAGTCACTACCGTCCACCAGTTTCACCGTTGCTTCACTGGCGCCCTCGATCACGTGGTAGTTGGTGACCACGTGGCCCGCATCGTCCCAGATGAAGCCGGACCCCGTGCCACGTGGCACCGACAGCACGTTGCGTGACCAGAGGTCCTGAACGACGGCACTGGTGCGGATGAACACCACCGAGTCGCGTGTGTGCTCAAACAGGGCTATGGTGGATTTCTCATCCGCGGCCAGTTCGCCCCGTGCAGTGACTGCGCGTGGTCCAATGCCGCCTGGCGAGGCTGCAACCGCGGTGCCCGTCAGAGTCAGCACCAAGGCGCTCCCAATGGCGAACAGGACCATGACCAGCCAGATCCGGGCGCCCCATTGCGGTCGGGCTTCGTTCCTGCTCGACATGGTCAATCGTCCGGAAGCAGGCGGTAGCCCATGTCATGCCAGCTTCTTTGACCGGCTGCAAGCGCCTTGATGGCGGTTACGAACTCGGCCCGATATTGCGCAATCTGACCCGATTCGACCGCGCTTTCCAGCAAGCGATGTGCGTCGGAACGGGTCAATGCAATATCGCCTGAGAACCAGGCAGTCAGCCTCTCCATGGCACCAGCCTTCATGGGTATCTGGTGGGTATTGCAATCGGACGGCATACCATGCCGACGCGTTGCATCGGCCTGCGCGAAGGAATGGTTTTTTGACATAGCGATCACTCTCCAGTTGTTGAAGCAACCGGGGGAAGCACGCTTCCCCCGGGTTTCACCGTACTACGCTCAGTAGTCCATATCGGCGGTCGCAGCCGCTAACGGCTTGTCCTCTTTCGGTGACTCGGCCACGCTGGCGTCGGTCGTGAGGATCAGGCCAGCGACCGAGGCGGCGTTCTGCAGCGCAGCGCGCGTGACCTTCGTGGGGTCAATGACGCCCATTTGGATCAAATCGCCATACTGCGCCGTGCCTGCGTTGTAGCCCCAGGGGCCTTTGCCCGCCAGCACCTTGTCAATCACCACCGAAGCCTCATCACCTGCATTGGTGGCAATGACCCGCAGCGGCTCCTCAATGGCGCGCAGGACGATCTTGATGCCGGCGTCCTGGTCGTGGTTGGTGCCTTTCAGGTCTTTGACCGCAGCGCGTGCGCGCAGCAAGGCCACACCACCGCCCGGGACGATGCCTTCTTCCACCGCAGCCCGTGTGGCGTGCAATGCGTCGTCGACACGGTCTTTCTTTTCCTTCATCTCGACCTCAGTGGCCGCACCGATCTTGATGACAGCCACGCCACCGGCCAGTTTGGCGATGCGTTCCTGCAGTTTCTCCTTGTCATAGTCTGACGTGCAGTCCTGCATTTCAGCTTGCAGTGTGGAGACCCGTGATTTGATCCTGGCCTGGTCTCCCGCACCGTCGATGATGGTAGTGGCGTCCTTGTGGATCTCCACGCGCTTGGCGCGACCCAGATCCGCAATGGTTGTCTTGTCCAGTTGCTTGCCGGTTTCTTCCGCGATGACAATGCCGCCGGTGAGAATGGCAATGTCTTCCAGCATCGCCTTGCGCCGGTCGCCAAAGCCGGGTGCCTTGACTGCAGCCACCTTCAACACGCCGCGCATGTTGTTGACCACCAGCGTTGCCAATGCTTCGCCTTCCAGGTCTTCTGCAATGATCAGCAGCGGCTTGCCCGCCTTGGCAACCTCTTCCAGGACTGGCAGCAGATCGCGGATGTTGGAGATCTTCTTGTCATGCAGCAGCACCAGCGGATCGTCGAGCGCGCACACCTGCTTTTCGGGATTGTTGACGAAATAGGGGCTTATGTATCCGCGGTCAAACTGCATGCCTTCGACCACGTCCAGTTCGTTCTCCAGGGACTTGCCATCCTCCACCGTGATCACGCCCTCCTTGCCCACTTTTTCCATCGCCTTGGCAATGATGTCGCCGATGGCCGTGTCGGAGTTGGCTGATAGCGCCGCCACCTGGGCAATTTCCTTGTTGGTGCTGCAGGGCTTGGACAGGGCCTTGAGTTCGGTCACGATGGCCTGCGTGGCCTGGTCGATGCCGCGCTTGAGGTCCATCGGGTTCATGCCGGCAGTCACATATTTCATGCCTTCCTTGACGATGGCCTGCGCCAGCACGGTGGCCGTTGTGGTGCCGTCGCCAGCCACATCGGCGGTTTTGGACGCGACCTGTTTGACCATCTGAGCGCCCATGTTTTCAAACTTGTCCTTGAGCTCAATCTCCTTGGCGACGGTCACGCCATCCTTGGTGATGATGGGGGAACCAAAGCTCTTTTCGATGACCACATTGCGGCCCTTGGGACCCAGGGTGACCTTGACGGCGTCGGCCAGCGTGTTCACACCTTTGAGGATGCGGGTGCGGGCGCCATCATGAAACTTGACTTCTTTTGCTGCCATTTTTCAATCTCCTAGTGAATCTGTGAAATACGTAATCAAGCGACTTTCTTCAGGTGGGCAGAACCGCCAGTTGCAATGATGCCCAGCACATCCTCTTCCTTGAGGACCAGCAGTTCCTGGTCATCGACTTTGACGGCCTGACCCGCATATTTGCCAAAGAGCACGCGGTCGCCTCTGGCCACCTGCAAAGGGCGCAGGCTGCCGTCCTGCAGCAGGCGGCCGTTGCCTACCGCGATGACGTCGCCCTGTTCGGGCTTCTCGGTGACCGTGTCGGGAATGACAATGCCGGATGCGGTCTGTCGTTGTTGATCAATCCGCTTAACGATAATCCGGTCGTAAAGGGGACGAATTTCCATGACGAAATCTCCTGTTCAAAATCAGATTAGGGTTACTTGCCGGGCCACACGGCTCGACAAGCTGACTCAGGGAATCAGCGATTTTTGAAATATGGATTCGAGCAGGAGTTTCAAGGACCGACCCCGCAAAAAGTTTTTGCCCAAGCGTTAGAGCAGGACCATGCGACTGCTGTGTCCCAGGCGATAGCGGGTTTGAGAAAGGCGAGTTCCAACAACCGGTCTGGCAACGACGGGACAGGGGAGCTTGCGGCTTCCATCGGCCTGCAAAGTGTCGTCGCCTGCAGAGTCGCTCCAAAGCCCGTTTTTTACTGGATGGAATTGCCAGCGCACATAGCCGACGCGTGCGCCAAAGTGCATCAGGTCCTCGCGATCTGGGGCTTCCGCCAGCATCAAAGCTTCGGCGGGGCCATCAAAGGGGTTGTCTGCAAAGGCCTGGCGGCACTCTAGCGCCTCGCGTTCGGATGCGCCGGCAGTGTTGCATCCGCGCCGCTCTTCGCGCACCAGGTCCCACGCGCCAAACTGCCACGCAGCCTGCAACATGGCGTCATCCAGGTTTTCCATTGTTCGCCACGTATCGCTCAATTGCAGTGCCGAACCGGGAATGCTCACGGGGGTGCGCAGAGGTGCGTCGGCTTGAGAAAGTCGTGGCGCCTGGGGACGGACAAATCCGTGCCAATGCACCATCAGCAGCACCGGCGTGTTGGCGCGGGGAACGGCTGTCAGCGACACAGCCACTACCGGCAGACCAACAGACTGGACCTGATCCACTACCTTGTCGAAGACTTGCATGCCTCACAATCTCCTGAGCGTGAGGAAATTCTGTACGAACTTTTTTCCTTTTGCAACTGCCCCTGACATCGCCCCGATCCGGCTACTCATGGCTTGCTTCGTCAAACCCGGTCTGCAGCGTGTCGCTCGATTCCCGCATCACCCGCGGGGCCTCCGTGGCATTGCCGCGTTCGACCAGCACGTTGCCGGCGAGCCAGTAGATCTGGCCGCCCAGGAGCAACAGACGCAGTCAATGGAGCATGGCAGGCGGTACTGTCGCTCAGGGGCAGGCGCCGTGTTGGCCCCCCGCCAGAGCGGGCACGATCTGACCCAGTGTGCGCTGGCCCTGATGGATGGGGGTGCCGGGGACCAGCGGCTGTGCGGTGTCCGGGGTTTGCAGCGCGGCGTCAAAGGCTTTGATCGTCATGCAGGCCAGTGCCGTGCGGTCGGCGTCGGAAACCCTGGCCAACATGCCTTGCGCGTTGCGCTGGCTGCGGTCAAAGGCGGCTTGGTCGCGGGCCCCTTGCTGGGCCAGCAGGAAGGCCCCGTAGGCCAGGCGGGTATTGGCCGGCAAGCCCACGCCGTCCCGCAACAAAACCCCCAGGGCGTTCAACCCTTCCAGATTGCCCAGGCTCCAGGCCGCCGCAAACCAGCGGTAGGCCAGCACATAGTCTCTGGACACCGGGTCCGCGGTCAGATACGACAGGCCCATCGCGTGGGCCGCAGTGCCTTCGCCATGCTCGGCCAGGCGTGTGTAGAGGGTGCGCAACATCGGCTGGTCGCCGCGTTCGCGGGCCGCGCTGGCGGCCTCCAGGCTGGCGAAGGGTTGAAATGGCACGTTTTCCTGGAACTGGGGGTTGATCTGGGGTGGCACCGTGTAGTCGGCGGCCTCGCGCATCGCGCGCAGCGTTTTACCGAATTCCGCAAACTGTGCGTAGCCCTTGTTGTTGCCCACGTTTTGCACATCGAACGCGGGCGCACTGTAGGCGCGCAACGCGTTGGCGCAGCCCTCGGCGGTCGGAGGCTGGCGGTGGAAGTGGATCTTGGCGTTGGCAATGATTCCGTTGGACAGCGCCTTCAACAGGGCGCCGGACTCGCGCTGGTACTGCTCCGCGCTGATGGATTTGGCGTGGGTCAGATATTGGTCCAGCCAGACCCGCGCGCTGACGATGTCGTCCTTGTTGCGGTCAAACCAGGCCTTGGCAATGGAGACCACACGCGGCGACTCGGCGGGCATCAGCGTACCGCACTCCGCCCGCAGCATTTGCAGGCTCAGCTCCTGGGTCTGCACAAAGGTGGCCGCAGCGTTGCGGCGTTCAATCTCGGCGGGGTCCAGTGCGCTCACGGGCGCCGCGCCCAGTTGCAGACCGGTGACCAGTAGCAGAACTCCGGTCAGGATCTGGCTTGGGCACATGCGGGGAGTAGGTTTTGGCATGGGCGCAGTTTATCGCGGCGCTGGAGGCTTTCTGTCACAATTGACGTTTACGTAAACGTCAACTCTTTACAATCCCCGTCCATCACTGTTTAGGAGAAACCAGCATGTCGGATTCCATCGTTATCGTCGGCGCAGCCCGCACCCCCATGGGCGCATTCCAGGGCGACTTTTCCAGCCTCGCGGCGCATGACCTGGGTGGCGCGGCCATCAAGGCGGCGGTGCAGCGCGCGGGCATCAGTCCGGAGCTGGTGACCGAGGTTTTGTTTGGCAACTGCCTGATGGCGGGCCAGGGCCAGGCGCCGGCGCGCCAGGCCGGCTTCAAGGGCGGCCTGCCCAAGAGCGCGGGTGCGGTCACTCTGTCCAAGATGTGCGGCTCGGCGATGCGCGCGGCCATGTTTGCCAACGACATGCTGATCGCCGGCAGCCACGAGGTGCTGGTGGCCGGTGGCATGGAGAGCATGACCAACGCGCCCTATCTGTTGCCCAAGGCGCGCGGCGGCTACCGCATCGGCCACGACCGCATTTTTGACCACATGATGCTGGACGGCCTGGAAGACGCGTATGAAGCCGGCCGCTCCATGGGCACCTTTGGCGAAGACTGCGCCGCCAAATACAGCTTCACCCGCGCCGAGCAGGACGCCTTTGCCACCGCCAGCGTGCAGCGCGCCAAAGCCGCCACCGAGTCCGGCGCGTTTGCCGCCGAGATCACGCCGGTCACGGTCAAGGGCCGTGGCGGTGACGTCGTCGTCTCCATCGACGAAGGCCCGGGCAAAGTCAAGCTGGACAAGATTCCCACACTGAAACCCGCCTTCAAGAAAGACGGCACGATCACTGCCGCATCCAGCTCCAGCATCAACGACGGCGCCGCCGCGCTGGTGATGATGAAGGAGAGCACCGCCGCCAAGCTGGGCTGCAAGCCGCTGGCCCGCATCGTGGCGCATGCCACGCACGCGCAAGAGCCCGAGTGGTTTGCCACCGCTCCGGTGGGCGCCACGCAAAAGGCGCTGGCCAAGGCCGGCTGGGCTGTGGGCGATGTGGACCTGTGGGAAGTCAACGAAGCCTTTGCCGTCGTGCCCATGGCGCTGATGAAAGAGCTGAACGTGCCGCATGACAAGGTCAATGTCAACGGCGGGGCTTGTGCGCTCGGCCATCCGATTGGCGCGTCCGGTGCGCGCATCATGGTCACGCTGATGTATGCGCTGCAGGCCCGCGGTTTGAAGAAGGGTCTGGCCACGCTGTGCATTGGCGGCGGCGAGGCGACCGCCGTGGCGCTGGAAATGCTATAAAGTTGGTAGCGATATAGGCACATTCCACGAGGGCTGGAGGCATAAAAGACCATGAACGTTCTCGTCATCGGCGCATCCCGCGGTATTGGCCTGGAGCTGGTGCGCCAGTACCTGGATGCCGGTGAGCGCGTCATCGCCACGGCGCGCGACGATGCAGCGTTGGAGCGTCTGCGCGTGCTGGGGGCGGTGCCAATCAAACTGGATGTGGCCAGCCCGGCCAGCATCAGCGGTCTGGCTTGGCAACTGGATGGCGAGAAGATCGACATGGCGTTCTATGTGGCCGGCGTCATGAGCCGGGGCGATGCGCTGGCGCCACCGACCCAGCCGGACTTTGACCTGGTGATGCATACCAATGTGCTCGGTGCCATGCAGTCCATTCCCCAGGTGGCGCCGTTGGTGGAGGCGGCGCTGGGGCGCTTTGCCTTCATCAGCAGCGACATGGGGCATATAGCCGGCGTGTCGTCCAGCTACAGCTGGACCTACCGCGTCAGCAAGGCGGCGCTGAACATGGCCGTGGCCGCCGCACAGCACAATTACCCGCAGGCCATTCTGGTGGCGCTGTCACCCGGCTGGGTGCAGACCGACATGGGCGGCAGCGGCGCGCCATTGACCGTGCTGAGCAGCGTGGCCGCGATGCGCGCCACACTGGCTCGCCTCACACCGGCCGACAGCGGCCGCTTCTTCGGCATCGATGGCCAGCCCATGGCTGGCTGGTAAGTACACAGTAGAACCCTTCAGGAGACCTTGACCATGTTGTTGACCCAAGACCAGGAAATGGTGCGCGATGCCGTGCGCGACTTCGCCCAGGCAGAGCTGTGGCCCCATGCCGCCAAATGGGACAAGGAACACCACTTTCCCAAGGAGGCACACCAGGGCCTGGCCGCGCTGGGCGCCTATGGCATTTGCGTGCCCGAGGAGCTGGGCGGCGCCGGGCTGGACTACCTGACGCTGGCCCTGGTGCTGGAAGAAATTGCCGCAGGCGACGGTGGCACCAGTACCGTGATCAGTGTGACCAATTGCCCGGTCAATGCCATTCTGATGAAATTTGGCAACCCGGTGCAGAAGAAACAGTGGCTGGAGCCGCTGGCGCAGGGCAAGCTGCTGGGCGCCTTCTGCCTGACCGAGCCGCATGTGGGCAGCGATGCATCGAGCCTGCGCACCACGGCAGTGCTGGAAGGCGATGAGTACGTCATCAACGGCGTCAAGCAGTTCATCACCAGCGGCAAGAACGGCGACGTGGCCATTGTCATCGCCGTCACCGACAAGGGCGCCGGCAAGCGCGGCATGAGTGCCTTCCTCGTGCCGACCAACGCACCGGGTTATGTGGTGGCACGCATCGAGGACAAGCTGGGTCAGCACAGCAGCGACACGGCGCAGATCAATTTCGACAACTGCCGCATTCCTGCCGAGAACCTGATCGGCAAGGAAGGCGAGGGCTATGGCATCGCGTTGGGCGGGCTGGAGGGCGGGCGCATCGGCATCGCGGCGCAGAGCGTGGGCATGGCGCGCAGTGCGCTGGAGGTTGCGGTGGCCTACGCCAAGGACCGCCAGAGCTTTGGCACGGCCATCTTCAACCACCAGGCCGTGGGCTTCAGGTTGGCGGAGTGCGCCACGCAGATCGAGGCGGCACGCCAGCTGATCTGGCACGCGGCATCACTGCGCGATGCGGGCCGGCCGTGTTTGAAAGAGGCCGCGATGGCCAAGCTGTTTGCCAGCGAAATGGCCGAGAAGGTGTGCAGTGCCGCGATTCAGACCCTGGGTGGCTATGGCTATGTCAGCGACTTTCCGCTGGAGCGCATCTACCGCGACGTGCGCGTCTGCCAGATCTACGAAGGCACGAGTGACGTGCAGAAGATCATCATCCAGCGCGCACTGGCGGGCTGATCTGCCCCACGGGTGGGACTCGCTATTCTTGTGAGAACTGGAATTCGATCTGTGTCGTGCGTTCGCTCAGGATAGGCTCAAAGCGCCACTGTGCGATCGCTTCCATTGCCGATCTGTTGAGGCGACGGTTGTTGCTGGAAATAACTGATGGTGTCGCGACCGTGCCATCTTTCTGAACGTTGAAGGCCAGCCGCACCTTGGCGTTGATGGCTTCATTGCGTAACTCGCGCGGAATGGTGGGCTCCACCACTGCAATCGGAACCAGGGGAGTTGAGGCGTCAGAGATCACTTCTGGCTCCGCAGCCGCGGGTGCCACCGCGCTTGCCACTGCGGGCATTGCTTGGACGGGCGGGGGCTGTGGCGCGTCGGCAGTTGCAGACGTCGATGGTTCGGATGTGGCCGCTGCCACGCCGTCAGCCTCAGCAGCCGTGGCGGGCCCCTTCAGCTCGGGTTTCTTGGTCGACGCGGATGCAGGCGTGTCCGTCTTGCTGCGCGGCTTGCTTGGATCGGGCTTCTTGGGTTGGTCGGCAAAGTATTTGATCCAGCGGTACACGTTGTCCGCCTGGCGTTGGGATCGTTCCATGCCAGTCGAGTCCGACGCAGCTTTGGCTGGCGCAGGCGCTGGTTGTGCGTGCACCGGCCATGCGAAGCCCAAGCAGACCAGGGTCACATGGCAGGCCAGGGATAATTTACGAACGAAGGGTGATGGGTTGAACAACACGGATCCTGTTCTGGAAAAATGGCAGATTGCGTAGCGTGCGTGCCACTGCGCGGGGTAGTATCAAGTCAAACTTGCACGGAAACCATGGGGCTTACCCCGATTACAGGAGAGCAATAAACATGCCGATTACCAAATCATCCCGCGACCTGGTCGATGAAGCCATGGAAGAGATCCGGACCTATACCGTGGGCGAAGTCTTGCCCCGCTTGAACGATCCCAAGACCCTGCTAGTGGATATTCGCGATATTCGTGAGCTGGCCCACGACGGCACCGTGGTGGGCGCATTCCACGCGCCGCGCGGCATGCTGGAGTTTTGGGTGGACCCGGCCTCGCCCTACTACAAGCCGATTTTTGGCGACGAGACCAAGGAATACATCCTGTTCTGTGGCGCTGGCTGGCGCAGCGCATTGACCGCAAAGACCTTGCAAGAAATGGGCATGACCAATGTGGCCCATATCGATGGTGGTTTCACCGAGTGGGCCAAGCAGGGCGCGCCGACCGAAACGCTGGAAGCCCAGAAGGCTAGGCGCGCGGCGAAGGCCTAGTTTCCCCGCCGGGGGGGGCGGCTACCGCCCGCAGGCAAAACGCCTGGATGGCGGCAATCAGGGCGGGGGTTTCCAGTTCGGGTTTCTGGGGTGTGGGCCAGGACAGTGGCCCCACCATGGCTTCGGCAATGACGCCCACCAGCGCGGCAGCGCTCACGCTGGGCGGCTGGTCTGCAAATTCCCCGCTCGCAATGCCCTGCGCCACCAGTTCGACGAACACATCGGCATAGGCGTGGCGGTACAGCAGCCGCTGCGCATCCACCAGGGCATCCACCGGTTCGGCAATCAGCGCAAACGCCAGACGCGGGTTGCGCAGCGCCCGCAGGGCAAAGGCCTCCACGGCGCGCTGCAGACGTTCGCTGGGGCTGCCGGCACCGAGGGCAGTAGCGCGTACCACGGCGACTTCGCGTTCGGTGGCAATGCGGAACACTTCGGCGCAGAGCTGTGCCTTGGACTCAAAGTGTTTGTAGACCGCACCCGTGGCAATGCCGGCCTCGGCCGCCACCGCCAGTATGGTGAGTGCACCAAACCCCCCTCGGCTCACCAGCGCCAGCGCCGCGTCCAGCAGCTTCTGCCGGATTTCTGCTTTGCGTGCCATGGTCTTTTCGGTGGGGCGGTATGCCATCGGTTCTGCTGCCTGATTGAGGGATTTTGAAGAAGCGCCACTGTAGCGCAGCGGCAGTTTTCATAAAATGAACTAACATTCATACTTTGAATTTCGGCCAAACGCTGCCGACAGTTACTGTGTTGCCCAAGGAGTCCCCCATGCTGCAAACCACTTTCCCCAAAGCCACCGCGCCCGCCAGTATTCAGGGGCACCTGGCCGAGACCCACGTGGTGGAAAACCAGCCACCACCGCTACGCGACTACAACGTCTATGCGCAGGACGTGGCCCTGGTGGAGGCCGTGGCGCGCGAGGGTGCCGCATGGGCCGGTCAGCAGTTGCAGGCGTTTGGTGCGCTGACCGGCAGCCGTGAGGTGATCGAGCTGGGCTTCCAGGCCAACGAAAACAAACCGGTGCTTTACACGCACGACAACTACGGCCACCGTATCGACGAAGTACGCTTTCACCCGGCCTACCACCGGCTGATGCAGCTCTCGATGGAGCACGGTCTGCACGCATCGCACTGGCGCAAGCCCGGGCCTGGCGCGCACGTGGCGCGCGCCGCCATGTCCTACCTGCAGGGCCAGGTCGACGCGGCACATGGTTGCCCGGTGACCATGACCTCGGCCGTGGTGCCCGCCCTGCTGGAACAGCCCGAACTGGCCGCGCAGTGGCTGCCCAAAATCACCGCCTTGCAGTACGACCACCGCAATATTCCGATGGAGCAAAAATCGGCCATCACCGTGGGCATGGCCATGACGGAAAAGCAGGGCGGCTCCGATGTGCGGGCCAACACGCTGCGCGCCACGCCGCTGGGCGCCGAAGGCCCGGGGCAGCTGTATGAGTTGGTCGGGCACAAATACTTTGTGTCGGCCCCCATGAGTGATGCCTTTCTGGTGCTGGCGCAGGCACCCGGTGGTCTGTCCTGTTTCTGGCTGCCGCGCTGGCGCGCAGACGGCAGCAAGAACCCGCTGCAAATCCAGCGCCTGAAGAACAAGATGGGCAATGTGGCCAACGCCTCGTGCGAGACCGAGCTGCGCGGCGCCACGGCGCACATGGTCGGCGGCGAAGGCCGTGGTGTTGCGACCATTTTGAAGATGGTCACCATGACGCGCTTTGACTGCATGGTGGGGTCGAGTGCCGGCATGCGCCAGGCCGTGGCGCAGGCCTTGCACCACTGCGCCCATCGCTCGGCTTTTGGCAAGCTGCTGTCCGAGCAGCCGCTGATGCAAAACGTGCTGGCGGATCTCGTCATTGAGAATGAGGCCGCGCTGGCCATGACCATGCGCATTGCCAGGTCACTGGACGCTGGCGGGGCCAACGAACACGAAAAAATGTTGGTGCGGGTCGGCACCGCCGTCGGCAAATACTGGATCT
>Ga0208398_101088_pt1 | contig 12037 bp, 13 predicted proteins | sample LakWasMe79_HOW10_2_FD_183905 | JGI IMG/M metagenome (GOLD analysis project Ga0208398, IMG submission 183905) | Freshwater sediment methanotrophic microbial communities from Lake Washington under simulated oxygen tension - Sediment Metagenome... | ecosystem: Environmental > Aquatic > Freshwater >... | reverse complement strand
GCCGCGGGTTGAGCAGGCAGCCTTCGGGCACCGTGACGCGCAGCGGCTTCAGACAGCCGGCGTTGAGCGGGATGTCGTCGTCGACCAGCGTGCGGAAGACGTACAGCACCGCCGCCATCGTCACCGCGCGTGGCGCGTTGAAGTTGTCCGCGGTCTGGGCGCTGCTGCCGCTGAAGTCGATGTGGGCCTCCCGCCGGGTGGCGTCCACCGTCACCCGCACCCGGATCTGGGCGCCGTTGTCCATGGCCAGCGTGAAGTCGCCGTCCCGCAATGCGGTGATGACGCGGCGCACCGACTCCTCGGCGTTGTCCTGCACATGGCCCATGTAGGCCACCACCGTGGGCAGGCCCCACTGGGCCACCATGGCCTGCAACTCCTGCAGGCCCTTTTCGTTGGCGGCGATCTGAGCGCGCAGGTCGGCCAGGGTCTGGTCCGGGTTGCGCGCCGGCCAGGGGCCATCGGCCAGCAAGGCGCGCAGCTCGGCCTCGTGCAGCTGGCCGTCACGCACCAGCAGCTGGTTGTCGATCAGCACACCCTCCTCGGCAATGGTGGTGGAGAACGGCGGCACCGAGCCCGGCGTGATGCCGCCGATGTCGGCATGGTGGCCGCGGCTGGCGACGTAGAACTGCGGGCTGGTCGGCGGCGGGCCGTCGGCCGGGGCCTCCAGGTACACCGGGGTCACCACGGTCACGTCCGGCAGGTGGGTGCCGCCGTGGTACGGGTCGTTCAGCACATAGACGTCGCCCGGTCGCATCGCTGGGTTGCGCGCGATCACGGTCTTGATCGACTCGCTCATCGAGCCCAGGTGCACCGGCATGTGCGGTGCGTTGGCGATCAGCTGGCCCTGGGCGTCGAACAGCGCGCAACTGAAGTCCAGCCGCTCCTTGATGTTGACCGAGTGCGCGGTGTTCTGCAGCCGCAGCCCCATCTGCTCGGCGATGTTCATGAACAGGTTGTTGAACACCTCCAGCATCACCGGGTCGGCCGCGGTGCCGATGGCCTGGGCGGCCGGACGCGGGCGCACACGCCGCAGCGTCAGTGCACCGCCTTCGCCCACGGTCGCGGCCCAGCCGGGCTCGACCACGGTGGTGGCGTTGCGTTCGGCGATCACCGCCGGGCCGCTGACGCAGGCGCCGGCGGCCAGCGCCTCGCGCTGGAACAGACCGGCGTCGCGCCAGCCGTCCGCGGCGCCGTCGTCGCGCGCGCAGTGCATGCGCACGCTGGCCAGCGGAGTAGCCTCGCCCCCGGCCGTGTCGGCAACACCCGTGCCGCTGCCAGCCGCCGGCGACAGCGCGTCCGGGGCACCGATGGCCTCCACCGTGGCGGCCTCGATGACCAGGGCCCGGCCCGGCATGCCGAAGGCAAAACGCTGGCGGTAGGCCGCCTCGAAGGCCTCGGCCATCACCACGGCGTCGGCCGGCGCCACCGCCAGCGCGGTGTCGGTGCCCTGGTAGCGCAGCAGCAGGCGCTCGACGCGCCGAATGCGTGCGGCCGGTACGCCCTGGGCCAGCACCTCGGCCACCGCCGCCGCGCCCAGTTCCGCCAGACGCTCGCGGGCGGCGGCCAGGCCGGCGGCGTCCAGCGGCCGCTCGACCGAGGCCTCGCGCATCGCCGTCTGGTCGGCCAGGCCCATGCCGTAGGCCGACAGCACGCCGGCCAGCGGGTGAATGAAGACGGTGGACATGCCCAGCGCGTCGGCCACCGCACAGGCATGCTGGCCGCCCGCACCGCCGAAGCACTGCAGCGTGTAAGCGGTGACGTCGTAGCCGCGCGCCACCGAGATGCGCTTGATGGCATTGGCCATACTGGCCACGGCGATCTGCAGCGCACCCGCGGCCACGCCTTCGGGCGTGGTCGGGCGGCCGGTGGCCTGCTGGATGCGGCCAGCCAGCGTGATGAAGCGCTGGTGCACCACGTCGGCGTCCAGCGGCTGATCGGCGCCGGGACCGAACACCGCGGGGAAATGTGCGGGCTGCAACCGGCCCAGCATCACATTGGCATCGGTCACCGCCAGCGGGCCGCCGCGCCGGTAGGCGGCGGGGCCGGGGTTGGCGCCGGCCGACTCGGGCCCGACGCGCAGCCGCGCCCCGTCGAACTCGATCAGCGAGCCGCCGCCGGCGGCCACGGTGTGGATGCTCATCATCGGCGCGCGCATGCGCACGCCGGCCACCTGGGTGTCGAAGGCGCGCTCGAACTCGCCCGGCTCACCCGCCACGCCGCCGCTGAAGTGCGAGACATCGGTGGACGTGCCGCCCATGTCGAAGCCGATCAACCGGCCATGGCCGGCCGCCACCGCGGTACGCACCATGCCGACGATGCCACCCGCCGGGCCGCTGAGGATGGCGTCCTTGCCCTGGAAGCGGCCGGCCTCGGTCAACCCGCCCGAGCTCTGCATGAAGTACAGCGGCACACCCGGCATCTGCCGCGCCACCTGGGCCACGTAGCGCGCCAGGATGGGCGACAGGTAGGCATCGACCACGGTGGTGTCACCCCGCGGCACCAGCTTGATCAGCGGGCTGACCTGGTGCGACACGCTGACCTGGCTAAAGCCGATGCCGCGCGCGATGCGCGCCGCCGCCAGCTCATGCGCACCACAGCGCCAGCCGTGCATGAAGACGATGGCGCAGGCCCGGATGCCGGCGTCGAAGGCGGGCTGCAGGTCGCGCCGCAGCGCCGCCTCGTCCAGCGGCCGCACCATGCCGCCGTCGGCGTCCAGCCGCTCGTCGGCCTCCACCACCTGCTCGTACAGCAGCTCGGGCAGCACGATGTGGCGGTCGAACAGCCGCGGCCGGTTCTGGTAGGCGATGCGCAGCGCGTCGCGGAAGCCGCGGGTGGTCACCAGCACGGTGCGGTCGCCCTTGCGCTCCAGCAGGGCATTGGTGGCCACCGTGGTGCCCATCTTCACGCACTCCACCCGGTCGGGCGTGATCGGTGCATCGGCGGCCAGGCCAAGCAGGCGCCGCATGCCTTCGACCGCCGCGTCGGCATAGTGCTCGGGGTCGTCGCTGAGCAGCTTGGCGGTGGCCAGCGTGCCGTCCGGCCGACGCGCTACCAGATCGGTGAAAGTACCGCCCCGGTCGATCCAGAACTGCCATTTTTTGGCTGAAGGGCTTGTCATTGTTGGCATTTCTGTGTTTACACGGTGTTGACAGAAGAAAGTTTGATGTAGATTTCAAGTAGTCTTCGAAGACGAAATTGGCAAGACGTTGACTCCGTTCGCTGCCGCACCATGGAAGCTACACTCCAAAAAAAGCTCTATGCAGCGTGGGTAGTCCAATGAAACAGTCGCGTGCAGTGTCCTCGGAGTTCTCTATGACGCCAGTCGTCATTGGCTGCCGAACATTGGCATTGTGATACTCACCTCAGCAAGCATACGGTGCCTTTGAATGTTCACGTGCCAGCTTGTCATGGTCACCATACTTGGCAGACCTGACGTAGGTCTTTAAGGGAACGCCTGTGGAAATCGTCCTTGGAATCGTCGTTGTCGTCGTACTTCTCATCATCTTTGGGAAAATGAAGGGCGCGCCTGAACCTACGACGATGTCGGATGCTGCAATATTTCAGCGTCTGCAAACAGAGAATGCCTGGATCTCAAAATACCTGAGTCAGCCACTCTCAACGCAGCAAAGTGAGTCGCTGAAGCGCATGTACGCCGAAAAGACTGCCTACATAGAAAACCTCAAGAAGCAGCTCGTTGAACGCCAAATGGCCCAGCAAGCGCAAGCTGTCAACGCAGAATTGGAACCGATTCTGAAGCGCGCAGCCGAGCTCGTAAAGGAAGGCATGCCCGAAGCGGAAGCCCAAGCTGCCGCCCTGAAGGAGTGGCATCAAAAAACCTAATGAGCAAATCCGCATTGCGTCGTGAGAGCCACGCCCAATGCTGCTGGGCACTCGCAAACAGCTACTGCTCGGCAGCCTCGCATTTGCTCGATACCCATACGGCCGAGACATTCATGCCGTCGATGTTCCTACTTCTACATGCTCTTGAGCTGCACCTAAAAGCCTATCTGATCTCCCAGGGCCTTAATGAAAGGCAACTCCGCGCGATCGGCCATGACCTTGTCGCATGTCTGAGAAGTTGCAATACGGTTGGATTCCGGTCATACGTCTCACTCTCGTGGGCCGAACAGTTGCAGATTGCTCGCCTCAATTTGTACTATCGGGATAAAGAGTTGGAATACTTCGTACCCAAGCCCAGAACTTTCGGTAACGTTGACCGTCTACGTAGTACCTTAGATCGCATTGCGAAAGCGGTCTTTGACCCAATTACCGTAGAGTCGTTTCGTGCCCTGCGTTCTGATTGAACCGACCCTGAGCACAAGTGGAGAACCGCCGAATGATTGAAGAGAAAGATGTGAATGTTGCTGCACTTTCTGATGTATTCCGTGCGGCCTTCATGGACGTTCAGTCTGTCGATGACAATAGTTTTACCGTTAAGGGAATTAATTTTCCATTTCATCTAAGAATGAGCATTGAACCTGAACATAAGCTCATTTCTTTCACTGATGTAAATCGCATCTATCGTATCAGTGTCGGTGACGCACTTACGCTTTGTAATGTGGGCAACAAGTCGTTGGGGCCTGCAAGGTTCTTTTTGGTTCAAAATGAGACTGCCTTGCTCGCAATCACTCAGTACCAGATGACCTTTGAAAAAGGCGTCTTACCTATTCACATAGTGACGAACTTCCGCGCATTTGAGCAATGCGCAGGATCAGCTGTTCGAGAACTATTCAAAGATTACATTCGCCCGTGATCTTTCCTGCCGAACATTGATTCACGAAGACAAACAGGCTCCAGCGCACGACACATATCGTGCGCCGTATTGTCATTGAAATTCGTTAATTTCTATTACGGTCAAGATGGCCGCTGTATTACGTCAACCTCTCTCGACACCAAGCGATGTCATGTGTAGGGCTTGATAGAAGTCGTGACCGCCGCCCGATGTAGCTGTCCGAGCTTGTGCCTCGACTTCTGCATGTCCAGACGCTCCGCGCTCGTGTCGGCCTGAACCTTGAGCAGCTTGGCCCTGTCCTTCGCCGCGCTCGCGTTCGCCTTCATCCTCTTCACGCGCTGTTCGGCCGCGCTCGCTGCCTTGATCTCTTCAAGCCTCATGTTGCCTCCGATAAAGTACCGTGTATTTATCAGGTGCTGCCATGCCGCGAGCCGAAACCTGCCTGCTCAACTTGAACACGCTAACCGTTGACGAAGCGTTGCGACTCCGTGACGCTGCTAAGTTGCAGCGTGAGCGCCGGCCTGACTTCCGATGCATCGACTGCAACCAGCCCGTCAAAGCGCACCGAGAAGGCAGTCACGGTGCCGCGCACTTCGAGCACTTTGAGCGGAACCCAACTTGCCAGTTGAGCGACCCGTTGCGCTCGTGACTTGCCGACATATGAAGCTCAGGATGCCAGTGTTGGGACGCTGATCACATTGCCGCGCCCGTACTGGGCTTCGAGCAGTTGCTTTGCTGCGATGGGGTTGTCTGCCCTGATCTGCGCCCACACAACCATCGTGCCGCTACCGGTGCCACTGCGCACGCGGACTGTCGCCTTGTAGGTCTTCATCGAACACGCTCCATCTTTCGTGCAGAAAACTCGTTCCCTGAACCCCGTAGCAGGCCCACGAACACAGACCCCTGCTACAGCCTGACGATCTGCCCTGCCGCCGCATGTGCAGCCCGTAGGCCGTGCTGCGCATCTGCACCGCTGCCAGCAACTTTTCGCCAGTGGTCTGCGCTTCTGACCGCGCATTCGGACCGGCCCGTTCCGCCAGTCAGCAGGTCAAGAACCGAGAACGTCGAAATCGCAAATCAGCAAGCAAGCCGCTACCGCTGATCCGCGCTCGTGTTTCGATGGGCCAGATGTACCGACCCATCGAACCGTTGGCTTTCAAGCCGCCCGACTACCAGTCTTGACCGCCTTGCGCTTGAACGCCGAACCAAGCTGCGCACTGGCCGTCTCGACCAGCGCATCCAGTTCGCCAGCTTCGGCCGCCGCCCGCACGCTTTGCAACGCATCGACCAGCTCCTGCATCGAGCCGACTTCGATGGCCGTCTTGCCCTTGGCCAGTTCAAGTGCCCGGCTGCCGTAGTTCACGGTCACCAGGAACTTGCCTTCGCCCGCCTTCCACCACCACTGCTTCACGCGAGTCGGCTTCAGCGCACGCTGCCGGCCACCATCGGCGTCAACGACAACACGCATGCGCTGAGCCTGGAACTCGGTGCCGTTGATCGCCGCAGTTGCCAGGCCAATCTGTTCGTCCAGCTTGCCCACCAGCTTTTCACGGCGAGTATCTGCAACCGACTTGCGACGACGCACGGCAGACACCAACTTGAGCTTCGTAAATTGCATTTGAATCTCCTTTCGCTGCAAATTTCACAATGCCTAAATAGTAGTGTCACCACCAGCCAAACGCCTACCAGAACTTGCCGCGAAATAATAGAAAGACGGCGCCGAAACCTTGAAGAATGCTAAATACTGCACACTATTATGAGGTTTTCATGAGCGCAAATAACACATTTTCCTTTGCTCCTATCGGCCTTCGAGCGGCCAACAGCACAATGATCGCCAGATACGGGCCATGGCTCGACTACATGCTTACAGTGACCTTTAACGATGCAGCGGCCTACAGCCCGCAAAGCGAAGAACATGTGCATACCCAGCTACGACACATGCGATGCACATTGAATAGCGCAACCTGGAAAAACAGGACTCAGTTCAACGACAAGTGCAAGATCATCTTCATACCGATCATTGAGGGCGCACGTGACGACAAGCGTATTCATGCTCATATTCTACTTGGCAACGTCAAGGACAGAATGCATGTCATTCAGTATGTACAGAACTACATACCGAGAAGCAACTGGCTGGCACCGAGATTCGACTTGACAAGCATCTACGATGCCGATGGAGTCGCGTGGTACACAGCCAAGGAAACGGCCTTCAAGAACATCGACGCAGTTGCATGGGAGCTTGCGTCGATTCCTAGGCCATTGTTGCCAAGATAAGGCAAAGATTCACCGACGCAGAAGCCAAACAGAATGTACGGGCCACGCAGAGCAGAACGTTGCGATGCGTGCTTAGGTGATGAAAATTCAAGAAAGTCAACGGGCATTTTGATGCTCATTGCTACTGCATTGCCTAAATCATCCTGAATCATCAAACATCATCAAGAACCACACACAGAGTTCTGTATCACGACAGAGTGACACTTGACAGAATAGTCAGAACTCAGAACAGATTACTTGAACAGCGATAAATACTGAGAGCGAATGCGTGATGAAGTGACCGGCACGAATGGGTGGGCAGTAAACAAGGAACGCTTGCATGTGCGACGCACTAGATCGCCCTGCAAGCGTTTTTTTTCGTGTCGGGGCACGAGGGTAGCCGGAATTGAAATCAACGCTGTAGCGCGGGGCTGCGCTTGTAAGGTACGTTGCCCAGGTGCAGCGCCCCAATACATCACATTTTTGTTAAATTGTGAGGTTATGCGCTAAGTCGTTGATATTGCAGTGGTTCGGTACGCTGCCACTCCGGTCGACAAACCACAACGTCAGAAACTACTATTGAATACAACAAAAAGTGAGGTTTTGGATGAAACAGGCAAAGACACTGACTGCGCAGGAACTGCGCCAGGCACTGGGGCACATTGCGTTGACGCGGCACGCGAAGCGCGACAGGGCTGCGTGCTTGTGCATGCACTGGGCTGGGATGCGAGTGGGGGAGGTAGCTGCGCTGCGCGTGGGCGACGTGCTCGATGCCGCTGGCAACGTCAGGGGCGAGCTGCGGCTCGAAGCTCATCAAACAAAGGGCCAAGTCGGCCGCACTGTGTTTGTGAACGAGCGGCTGCAAAAGGAGCTTGCAGCGTATGCGCGTACTTTGCGGTCGAAGGACTCGACGGCACCATTTTTCGTAACGCAAAAACGTACTGGGTTCAGCGCGAACACGCTGACCCAGCACTTCGGTGAACTCTACGCACGCGCTGGCCTGGAAGGTGCTACGTCGCATTCAGGCCGACGTACCTTCATAACCTCCCTGGCGTCCCAAGGTGTATCTGTACGTGTACTTGCAGCCCTCGCAGGCCACAGGTCAATCCAGACGACGCAAAGGTATATCGACGTGAACGACAACATGCTGCGCAATGCAGTTGAACTTGTTTAATCTACCGAATGACACGGGCTGCCTGGAACACCGCCGGCGTTCCCCCGGCAGGCCCCAATGGCTCTTCACTTTGCTCTTCGAAGTCATACCCGATATCGATTGCTAGCTTCATAAGCTCAGCAAGCAGGTCACGTATTTTCTCTTCACTGCCTGCCAAGGCCACTACGGAAGCCAACTGCCCCTTGCTCTCAAGGTAATCAAGCAGATCTCGGGCCTTGATTCCTAATGGGTTCTTCGTTGGTTCAAGTCTGCTCAACATCCGACTCAGGTGCCATTGATCAATCCTCAGTAATGCACGGTAACGAAAGGACTGCAATTCAATTGCTTCAATCTCTAGTATCAGTTGCGCCATAACTTTTCCTTGATTTGTTGATAAATGACGACGGCCGCATGCTTACAGCATGCGAACCGCCGCCAACCGCTCACGTCAGTGCTTTGTGTTACTGCGGGCCGACACGTTGTCCTTCATGATTTTGTCGATTGCGTCGTCGTACATACCTTGCTCAACTTGCTTTGCCAGCATATCGAGCACTTGCGGCACCATACTTTCCGACACATTGGGGACGAAAGTGCCGCCCGCGATTGCATCTTTCAAGTATCGATTGCCATACTTGATACCCACCGCGAATCGACCATCAGCTTGTTTCTTGCAAGTGGAGTCGACACTATCAGTCGAAGTGCCATTGAAAACAGCAGCGTTTTCACGCAACTTCTCGACTGTCTTGGTACGAGCCTCGTCCAACGTATCACGCTTGCTGCGTGAAGACGAAACATTGCTCACCGGCATTGCACCGGGCAGCAGTACGCGAAGTTGATCGAGAATCGTCTGAGTATGAGATGTAGCCATTTGATATTTCCCTTTGAGTTATGTCGCTGCGTAATTGCAACCGACAACTGAACTGTAGGGAAACCATCTCAAACCATCTAGGAACAGTATGCCTCCCGGCTTTGTTCCCTGTCAGAAGATGTCGAGCACCTTGGACTCAAATGGCCTGTCATCGGGGAAGCTGGCCCGGATCGTGTTGGCCGCAAACGCCTTGAACTCTCGTCGGCTGCGGTTCAGCATGGCCTTGTACGACTCGAACCGCTCCTCGGACAACGTGCCGTCCCTGGCAAGCTGCTCACGCGCCTTCGGGTCGATTGACCAGCCCATGTAGTCCAGTTCGTTGCGCACGAACTCAGTCACAGCCACACGGTATGGGCGTTCGTCGAAGGTGACCGGGTCATAGCGATAGCTGCGCGTCACCGACCTGCATGCCTTGCGCACCTGTTCGATGCCGTTGGCTGGCCGACCGCCCTTCTCGTTCAGCGCGTACTTCGGCCGTGGCGCTGCCTCGACCTTGCCGCTTGCGTACTGACGTGCCAGGAGCGCGCTGACGATGGCAGTGGTGGCATTGGCATCCGGCTGCATTGGCACTTCGAGCAACACGAACCCGGCACGCGCGACGTACAGGCTGGCATCGTTTACCAATCGGGCAGCGTCAATGAACAGGTGCTTTCGGGGCTCGAACCACTCGACCCAAAGTTGGCTCGCCATGCCGTCATCAGGCCAGCCGTCCAAAGTGCCGAAGTCCTCGTAGATGTCGCTGATCTTGTCGAACTTGGCTTCGTAGTGTCGGCACCGTTCGTTGTCACCTGCATCCCGGGCGTCGCAATAGATCGAGTAGTCGATGTTCTGGCACAGACACTGGTACCACAGGCTGACCCACTCTTCGGTCATCGCAGTCGTCCTTCGCTTGGAAGCAGCGCAATTTCACCTGGCACGGAAGCGTTCCTCTCCGGCGTACTTGGTCAGCTCGTCACGTCTCTCGGTCGTTGGCACATGGTCGTAGAACTTCTGGATCATCTCAACGCTCGTGCCCGTGTTCTGGGCCAAGTCGTACACGCTGACGCTTTCCCTTCGGCGCATCGTGATGTAGGTGTGTCGCAGTGAGTAGATGGCCAGCTTCTTGCCTACCGAATCCGTCTCAACTCCGGCCGCCTTGATCAGCGTGTTGAAGCCTTCGCGGAAGTCATTGATCACCGTACCGTCGTTGTCGCACCAAAGATAGTCGTCCGGGCCAGCAAAGTCATTCTGCTTCTTGCGCCACTCGTGCCACGAGCTGAGCACCATGTACGCCACATCGGTGCCAATGGTGATTCGTGTCTTGTTGACCTTGCTGTGCGTGGCGTGCACGAACACCTCGACCGAATCCTTGCCATCTGAAGTCCGCGTGTAGCTGATGTCCCGCCACCGCAAGTGCCGAGCCTCGCCGGGTCGCAGACCAGTGCCGACCATGAACCCGATGTACGCGAACAGCATGCGCCTGTATCGCGAAAGCCGTGCGTCGTGCCCATGCTTGCCAACACCGTCTCTCCACGAGCGTTTGGCCGCAAACGCCATGAGTTGATCCAGTTGCGCGGCAGTGAACGCTGAGCGTGTCTGCTTCTTTTCTACTACCAACTTGAACGTCAACGCGTTGCCGCTGTAGGTGCCGCGCTCGTTGGCCCAACGCAGAAACTGCTTGAAGCCGTTGACCTCCCACTCAATGGTACGCAGTGCCGGCTTAGCTTTTGCGTTGCCGTGAACGACAACGCCAGCGCTGATCTGCTTCGACCAGTAGCCATGCCTCCAGGACTCGTACTGCTTCAGGTCATCGGCGCTCACGTCCTGTATCGACTTGCTTCCGATGTACTCGATGAAGTACCGAACGATGCTCTTGCGGAACCCGGTCAGCATGTGCTTCGAGTACCCACGCATACCCTTGGCTACACCGTCCTCGTACTGCTCCATGAAGGCTTCAATCTCAGCCTTCACGCTGCCGGTCTTGATGGGCTTGTTCTCCCGTTCGAGCAAGCAGATTTCGGCGTATCTTTGCCGAGCGCGATCCAGGGCTTCGACCTCGTCAGTCGTGTTGAGACTTTCGGTGATGTACCGCTGACCGTCCGCGACCTTCTTGTTGGTGATCTTGAACCGGGCGTAGTAGACATCGCCCTTGAGCAGCCGCCGCGCATAGACGCTGATCTTGTTGTCCGAGATGCGCTGTATCGCAGTCATTAGCGTGTTGACAAAATGTTTACACGCCCAAATTGTTGCGCTAACTGCTTGATTTTAAAAGCGATAATTTAACGCTTTAGCAGTCCAGAACTGCCAGCGGCGGGGGGTGTCGTGCATGGCCACGCTCCTGTGCATGGGCCGCAGTATCGGCCAGCCGCCCGGCCGGCTCCCAGGGGCACAACTGCCGGCCTTCCACCGGCCATTTCAGGCGATGCCGCGCCGGTGCGGCGCCTAGCATCGAGCCGCTGCCATGCTGCCGCGACTGCGGCCAGCTGAGCCAGCTGTGCCCTTGCCAGGAAGCCACGATGTCCGACATGTCCCTGCCGCCGCTGACGTTGGTACCCATGCCCGAGGGAGGCGGCGCCCCGCCGTCGCCGCAACGCCCGGCCGCCGCGCCTGTTTCCGGACCCTTTGCCTGGCCCACGCCGCCCACGCCCGGCTACCCGGCCCCGGTTTGCCAGACCGAGCCCGAGCCCTGCGAGATCGAAGGCCCCAACGGCAAGGTCAGCCAGGGCCGGTTGACCCATTTCGACACCGACGCGGCGCTGGTGCACATCCAGATCCCGCCGTCGCGCAGCACGCTGGCGCTGAAGCTGACGCAGTTCCGCCGGCTCACGCTGACCCGCCCGCTGCTGCCGGTGCCGGCACCGGTCGGCGCCGCCTTCGACGCCACCACGCCGCTGCTGCCGCAGCGCACGCTCAGCCCCTGCCGGCTGCGCTACAAGGACGGCCAGCAACTGACGCTGGACAGCGTGGGCCAGGTCGACACGCCGCAGGGCATCTTCACCTTTGCGCCGCTGGACACCACCGGCCGGGTGCTGCGCAGCTTCTACCCACGAGC
>Ga0208398_101085_pt1 | contig 12044 bp, 7 predicted proteins | sample LakWasMe79_HOW10_2_FD_183905 | JGI IMG/M metagenome (GOLD analysis project Ga0208398, IMG submission 183905) | Freshwater sediment methanotrophic microbial communities from Lake Washington under simulated oxygen tension - Sediment Metagenome... | ecosystem: Environmental > Aquatic > Freshwater >... | reverse complement strand
CTCTCGGGCGGGCCTGGGCCCAGACCAAGCGAAACGACGGCAGCCGCCTGAACCTGGAAACCCCGGCGGCCACGGCCGGCATACGCGGCACCGATTGGGAGCTGGATGTGGACGCCAACGGCAAGACCCTGCTGACGGTACTGTCCGGTCGTGTGGAGTTTTCCAATGCGCAGGGCGCCGTCACGGTGAACAGCAACGAGGCGGCCATCGCCGAGGTGGGGCGCATACCGGTCAAGATCCAGCTGAGCAATCCGCGTGATCGCATCCAGTGGGTGAATGCGCTGACGGCCGATCCCTTGCGCCATCTCTTCGCGGACCAGGTGCCGCCCGCCCTGAAGCCTGCCCATGAGGCCTTGCGCAGGTCGGACCTGGGCGCCGCGCAAGCCGCGTTGCAGGCTGGCGCTGCGTCCGCCCCCGGCGATTGGGTGGCGATTCTGCGCAGCGCGCAGGCGATTCTGGCCGGCGACACACCGCTGGCCCGACGGACGCTGGAGAACCTGGTGGATGCCGTCCAGGGTGTTGCGCCTCCCGCTTACCTGATGTTGTCGGATCTGCAATTGGTGTCCGGGGAGTTCGACATGGCCGCCAACACACTGGAGGCCGGCCTGAGCCGCAGCCCCCAGGACCCCGAGTTGCTGGCACAGTTGGCTCGCGTGTACCTGCTGGCGGACCGCCTGTTTGAGAGTGCCAAAACCCTGGCCCGCTCGCGCAATGCCGACACGGCCAGCGTGCTGGTGGCAGAGGGCGATCTGGCACGCCGTCAGGGCGATGTGAACACCACACTGGAGGCCTACAGCCGTGCGAAGGCAGTTGCGCCGGGCGACGACAGGGGCTGGTTCGGGCTTGGCAGTGCACAGAGTGAGCGCGAAGAAATCAGCCCGGCCCGCGCCAACTTGCGCCAGGCGTTGGCCCTGCAACCGCAAGGCGCTGGCTATGCCGGCGAGCTGGGCACACTGGAAACCTTTGCCAACCGTTTTGATGCGGCCGATGCGGCGTTTGCGGCCGCGCTGGAACGCAACCCGGCCGACTACGTGGCCTGGACCGGTCTGGGGCTGCTGCGGCTGAAACAGGGGCAACCGAAAGTGGCGCTGGACGCCTTCCTGCGCGCCGGCGTCATGGAGCCACGCTACGCGCGTGCCAAGGCCTACACGGCGGTCGCCTACTACCAGCTGGGGCGAGCGGGCGATGCCGAGGAAACCCTGCGCCAGGCGTCCGCGCTGGATGACAAGGACCCGGTTCCGTACCTGTTGTTGTCGCAGATCTATACCGACCAGTTTCGCGCCGGCGAGGCCGTGCAGGCCTCGCGCGAGGCGGTCAAACGCCTGCCCTACCTGAAGTCACTGAACCAGTTGGCAAGCAACCAGAAAGGCAGCGCCAATTTCGGCGCCTCGCTGGCATTCTTCGGGCTGGAGGATTGGGCGCTGGAGCTGGCCCAGGAGAGCTACTACCCCTACTGGGGCGGCAGTCACCTGTTTCTGGCGGACCGCTACGCGGGGGAGTTCAACAAGAACTCGGAGTTGTTTCAGGGCTACCTGAGTGACCCGCTGGCCTTTGGCGCGAGCAACCGGTTTTCGACGCTGTTGCAACGCTCGGGGCACTATGGCGCCGTGGGCTACAACGTGGACAAGACCTTTGCGCAGCTGCAGATGCCGTCTGTTACCTTCAATGGCCTGGTCAACACGTCGGTTCCGATGGCCTATTTCGCGCAGTTGCAGCAGGGTTCCGCCACGGGTTTCCCGATTGATATCGGGGCCTGGTCCGACCAGCCTGCGTTCCACGACCCGAGTGGCCTGTCTGACGTGCGTGCCCGTGTGGCGACGCTGGGTTTTGGCATGCAGCCCACGGAAAACCTGGGGCTTTTTGCCTATACCAACGAGTTCAAGGCGCGCATTGATGGACACAATTCGTTTGCAACTACGGCGGAAAACACGGTCCGCCACAGTGCCTTGGGGCTCTCCTATCGATGGTCACCGGTGTCCCAAACCTGGTTCAAGCTTGGCAGCAGTGAGGAGTCGACGGATATTGCGGGCTACCCGGTGTTGTTTGGTTCGGGTGGTGTGCTGGGACTGGTCGCCATCAATGCGCAACCGTTCAAGCAATTCAACGACCTTCAGCTTCGCCATACGGTGGATCTGAGTCCGAACACGCGCGTGTCTGTCGGATTGGAGACGGTCAAGGAGTCGCAGCGCAATGAATCACAGGGCGGGGGTCCGATCTTCGCAACGGGGAATGGTTCTGCGGGTCAGAGTGATCTCATTCTCTTTGGCGGGACTAACGATATCGACCGGCGGTTTACTGCGGTGACAGGGGCGGCACAACACCACGTGTCTCCGAGCCTGTTGTTGGATGGGGCCGTTGCGGTGAACCGCATCACGGAGAACACCGTGGGTGAAAACGCCACGGCCCTGTTGCTTGCTGATACGCTGACAAATACCAGTGTGCGCACCAATCCCACAACCGACCAATGGGCGCCCCGCGTAGGCGTCGCCTTCAAACCTGCGGAGCACATCAGCGTGCGCGCCGCCTACCAGGACTGGGTCCGGCCCCTGAGTGTGAGCACACTCAACAGTGTGGAGACGGCAGGCATTCCGTTGGAAGACCGGTTGGTCGAGGCCGGAGGCCGCTTGAAACGCAGCGTGGTGCAAATAGGTTGGACAGCGGGCGAAGCGACGTATCTGACCGTCAAGGCCGATCACCAGGAGGTTCGCAATCCGGTGTCCCCCGGTGTTGATTTGCGTACTCCGACCTTGCCTTTTCTGGAGGCCTTGCGCAACGCGCAAAACGTCAACCTGTCGTCGGTGGATGTACTGGAAGACACGCCCGACTTTGAACAGGGAACCGTCAACGCCATCTCGGTGGGCCTGAATCGCCTGTGGACGTCCCGGCTTTCGGGCTACTTCAAGTACACCCTGCAGGACACCACCAGCGAATATGCCGATGAGGACGCACCGTCAGGACGGATCACCGGCAAGCGCATTCCCTACCTGCCGCGCGATACCGTGGTCCTGGGTGCCACCTGGGCCAGCGGTGCACGCGCCTATCTGGGCGCGCGTGCGGTGTATCGGTCGGACCGGTTTGAGGAGAAAGAGAATCTGACGCTTTGGCCCGCGGGCTGGAGTGTGGATCTGATTGGCATGTGGGAGACCGCGGACAAACACTGGGCTCTTGGCGTGGCGGCGCTCAATATCGGGGGGAACAAGTCGTCACGGCAGATCGAGCGCTATGTTGTCGACGCGCGCTACCGGTTTTAGCCAGACCTGGCGCCTGCGCGCCACGGTGCTGGTGGCCGCTCTGGCTGCCGTCCTGCTCGTTGGGCTGGGCTCGACGACGCGCCCCTGGCTGGGAGTTGAACACAAGGTCTTCGACTTTTTCACGGCGGTCACCGCAACGCGACAGGTCGACGTGCCGGTTGTGATCCTGGCGATTGATGAGCCGACGTTTCAGGAACTCCGACTCCAGTGGCCGTTTCCACGCCGCTTGCACGCCCAGGTGCTGGACCGCTTGCGTGCCGATGGGGCTCTGGCGGCGGGCTTTGACATGGTCTTTGCCGAACCTTCCAATCCAGAAGATGACGCCGCATTGTCCCGGGCGTTAAACGCTGGTTTGCCGGTGGTGCTGGCGGCCAGCCGTGAAAAGACCGAGAGCGTGAATGCGTCGCTGTGGACCGAGGTCCTGCCGTTGGATACCTTCCTGGGCGGGGGGGCAGTTGCCGGGCAAGTGCGGGTCATGCCGGACGATGATTTCGTGGTGCGCCGCCACACCCGCCATGAGGATACGTTTTCGGCCCGCCTGGCCGCGTTTGCCGCGCTACCTCCGCGCACCGCTGCGTCCGCCGCCGGCACCTATCTGATCGAATACCTCGGGCCGCGGGCAACGTTCGATACCCGCTCCTACTACCAGGCCCTGGAGCCCGGTCTGCTCCCCACAGGTTTTTTCAAAGGCAAGATTGTTCTCATAGGACGGTCGGTCCGTACGGCCGTGGAGCTGACGGCTTCACAGAGCGATATGTTCAATTCGCCGTTTTCCGTGATCGACGATGCGGACCGGCTTATTCCGGGTGTGGAGGTGCAAGCCAACCTGATCAGCAACCAGCTGACCGGTGGTGGCTTGAAGCCTGTGCCTTCCGCACTCGGGTTGGCGCTGGTGGTGGCCATGCTTGCCGTGCTGGGGCTGGTGGGCATGCGCGGGCACCCGAGCGCGACTGCGATCCTGGCGGTGCTGCTGGCGGTGGGCGTGTGGCTGCTGTCGTACGCCTTGTTTGCGGTACACAAGCTGTGGCTGGAACCGCTGTTTCCCGTCGCGTCGGTGGCAGCGGTCTATGGATCGGCCATGCTGCTCAACTATGTCGCCAGCCGGCGCCGCGCCCTGCAAATGCGCGCCATGTTTTCGCAGTATGTTCCCGAGGAAGTGGTGGCCCGTCTGGTCGAACGTCCGGACCTGCTGAAGCTCGGTGGCGAGGCGCGGGAGCTCACACTGATGTTCACGGATCTGGCGAATTTCACCACGATGTCGGAGCGCCTGACCGCGGAGGCAACGGTTGAGGTCCTCACCGAGTACTTCAATGTCATGACCCCCATCATTCACCGCTATAGCGGTACGGTGGACAAGTTCATCGGCGATGCGGTGATGGCTTTTTGGGGGGCGCCACTGGCGGACTCCCAGCATGCAGAACATGCAGTGCGAGCAGCCATCGACATGCAAACTGCCATGCGGGCGCTGGCCGAGCGGCTGACCAATCGGGGCCTGCCGTCAATTTCCATGCGCATCGGCGTGCACACCGGGCGCGTGGTGGTGGGCAACATTGGGTCGTTATCGCGTTTTTCTTACACCGTCATTGGCGATGCAGTGAATCTGGCCGCGCGACTGGAGGGCGCCAACAAGGCATTTGGTACCGGTATTCTGGTGTCAGATGCAACGGCAGCGTTGCTGCCTGCCGACATCGGGCTGCGGCTACTGGACCGGGTGATTGTCAAAGGCAAGAGCGAGTCCATCGCGGTGTATACGCCGTGCACGGATGCCGCCCTGATTTCGAGCAGTTCAGCCGCAGTAGATGGTTTTTACGCACAGCAATGGGATACCAGTGAAGCTGCGTTTCGCAGTGTGTTGCTGGCCAAGCCAGACGATGCGTCGGCCATGCGGTTCTTGGATCGCATCGCGGCCCAGCGACAGAAAACCGAAGGAATGGTGGTTTCAGAACCGCTGTCGCTGGACAAGCTGTAGGCGTCGCCGGGTCGGCGATCGCGTGGCTACAACTTTCCGTATTGCGTGCCGCCAATCATGATGCCGCTGTCCAGGGGAGCGAGGTCGGACTGGTATTCCCACTCTCCCACACGCACGACCGGTGGCGCCAATCCGTTCTGCAGGGCTTCCATGAAGGCCTGCGCTTCCTCGTCCGAGACCGGCTGGTAGGCGTGGCGGGCCAACGAGGGCTCGCCATTGCTTTGCTTCGCCGGTTGCGCGGTGGCCTGCTGATGGGCTTGGGCTGTGATCGCGCTACCGTCGGTGGCTGGACCATCCGCAGCGCGTGAATACCGGTCAAACTGGCTCTCGGTTTCACTGACCCGCCAGTAGATGCCGTCAATCATTACACCGAATCTTTTGTAGGCATTGGAGCGCATCAGCTTTTCCAATGCGGCGAAGCTTTTGGTCCTGGCCTCTTTGCCGGTGACGAACGATTTGGCGACATCAATCATCGCAATGAACCGGTGGTGGCGCACATCCACCGGCATGACCTTGAACTTGTACATGCTGCCAATCACCTCCATTGCGAGGAAGCTTTCACGAATGGACTGGTACAGCATTTCCTGGCGAAATGCCTTGCGCTCTTCCAGATCCATGCGCTTGACATGGGCTTGCAGGGCGGCATCGGCCTCGGCAGTGGATTTCTTTTTGGGTCGGAACAGCGAAAACATAGTGTTGCGTGGAGTTCACGGATTCTAGCCTCGGCTTTTTGCCGCGGGAAAATCCCCGTGTCAGCACGCCGTTGCCTCTGCTAGCATGCCCCTTCAACTTCTTCCCACTGATGCTCGCTTTTGTCCTTCGGAGATTGTTTCAGGCCGTGATCGTCATGATTGCGGTAGCTTTCTTTGCCTTCATGCTGTTCCAGTATGTGGGCGACCCTGTTGTTTTTTTGCTGGGTCAGGACGCCAAGCCGGAACAGATTGCGCAGCTCCGCACCGATCTGGGACTGGACCAGCCATTTTTCATACAGTTCGTCCATTTCCTGGGCAATGCCGTGCAGGGCGAATTCGGCCTGAGTCTGCGCCAGGGCGCCAAGGTCTCCCGGTTGATTGCCGAGCGGTTTCCCGCCACGCTGGAATTGTCATTGGTCGCAGCGGTGCTGGCGCTGGTGGTAGGGGTGCCCATGGGCGTGTATGCCGCACTGAAGCGCGGCACCTTCGTCAGCCAGTTGTTCATGACCGTCTCCCTGCTGGGCGTCTCACTGCCAACCTTCCTGATCGGCATTCTGCTGATTCTTTTCTTCTCGGTGATGCTGGGCTGGTTTCCCAGCTTTGGGCGTGGTGAGGTGCAGACCCTGGGCTGGTGGAGCACCGGCCTGTTGACCGGGGACGGCTGGCACCACATTGTCCTGCCTGCCATCACATTGGCCATCTTTCAACTGACGCTGATCACGCGCCTGGTGCGTTCGGAAATGCTGGAAGTGCTGCGCACCGACTACATCAAGTTTGCCCGGGCCCGGGGCCTGAGCAGCCACGCGATCCACTTTGGCCACGCGCTGAAGAACACACTGGTGCCCGTCATCACCATCATCGGGCTGCAACTGGGTACGCTGATTGCGTTTTCCATCATCACGGAGGCGGTGTTTCAGTGGCCCGGAATGGGGCTGCTGTTTATCCAGGCGGTCACATTTGCCGACGTCCCGGTCATGGCCGCCTACCTGTGCCTGGTGGCCCTGATTTTTGTCGTGATCAACCTGGTGGTGGATCTTTTGTATTTTGTGGTTGACCCGCGTTTGCGCGTGGGCAACACAGGGGGGCATTGATGCGGAGTTCACATGCAGCGCCAACGCTCAGGGTCAGGGGTCGGGCCTTTGCGCAGATATCGGAGTTTCACCCGGAGCTCACGGCGTTTCGGCGGGACCTGCACGCCCACCCGGAGCTGGGTTTTGAAGAGGTCTATACCGCGGCCCGCGTCAAGGAGGCTCTGGAGCGCTGTGGCGTCGATGCGTTGCACACCGGAATCGGCAAGACCGGCCTGGTCGCCACCATCCAGGGGCGCAGCAACACCAGCGGGAAGATGATTGGCTTGCGGGCCGATATGGACGCGCTGCCGATGACCGAACTCAATGAGTTTGCGTGGAAGTCAGCCCGCGCTGGCCTGATGCACGGTTGCGGGCATGACGGCCACACGGCGATGCTGGTGGGTGCGGCGCGGTATCTGGCGGCGACCCGCAGCTTTGATGGCACCGCGGTGTTGATCTTTCAACCGGGTGAAGAGGGCTATGCCGGTGCGCGGGTCATGATTGAAGACGGGCTCTTTGATCGCTTTCCGGTTCAGGCGGTCTATGGCATGCACAACTGGCCGGGCCTGCCGCCCGGCACTGTGGGGTTGAACGCGGGACCGATGATGGCGTCTGCCGACCGGGTGACGATTGAAATTGCGGGGCGGGGCGGGCACGGTGCCCACCCCTACCAAACCATTGATCCGGTGGTGGTGGCAGCGCACATCATCACGGCGATCCAGAGCATTGTGTCGCGCAACGTGCGCGCCATTGACAGTGCGGTGGTCAGCATTTGTGCCATGCACGCTGGGGACCCGGGTGCCATGAGTGTGGTGCCCGGCAAGGCGACCTTGGTGGGCACGGTGCGCACCTTCAGCCCCGAGGTGCAGGACATGGTGGAGCGCCGTCTGAATGAGTTGTGCAGTGCGGTGGCCCTGGGTTTTGGCGCAACGGCGGCGGTGCACTACGAGCGCATTTACCCCGCCACCATCAACTCGGCGGATGAAACCCGTTTTGCCGCGGATGTGGCGACAAGCCTGGTGGGTGCCGACCACGTGGTGCGCGATCTGGAGCCCAGCATGGGGTCTGAAGATTTTTCCTTCATGCTGCAGGTCAAGCCCGGCGCCTATATGCGTATCGGCCAGGGCGCCGAGAACGGCGTGGGCAGCTGTTTGCTGCACAACACGCGCTACGATTTCAATGACGATATTTTGCCGCTGGGCGCTGCCCTGCACGCAGGGTTGGTGGAGCAATCCATGCCGCTATCTGTTTAGACCGCGTTTTTCTTTTTCAACCAAGGAGCCATTCATGCATTTCCACAAGAAGTTTGCGTATTCCCTGCTGGCAACGGCGCTGGCGGCTGCGGCCTTGCCTGCGTCGGCCGTCACGCTACGTATTGGCAACCAGGGGGATGCCCTGTCCATGGACCCGCACTCGCTGAATGAGTCGCTGCAACTCAGCGTCACCGAGAATGTGTACGAGCCCCTGGTTGTGCGTGATCGCGACTACAAGCTGGCACCGGCTCTGGCTACTGCGTGGAAGCAGACGTCCCCGACCGTTTGGCATTTTGAACTGCGCAAGGGTGTGCAATTCCACGATGGCACGCCGTTCACCGCCGATGACGTGATCTTCAGTTATGAGCGCGCCAAGAGTGATGGCTCGGACATGAAGACCTATGTTGGCCAGATCAAGGAAATCAAGAAGATCAACGACCACTCCATCGACATCGTCACCCACGTACCGTTCCCCATCCTGCCGGAGCTGTTTACCCACTTTGACATCATGAGCAAGAAGTGGTGCGAGACCAACCAGGCGACCAAGCCGGTGGATCGCCGCAAGGGCATTGAAAATGTGGCCTCGTTCAAGGCCAATGGCACCGGCCCCTTCCGCCTGCGGGAGCGCCAGCCCAATGTGCGCACCGTGTTTTCCCGCAATGGCAGCTACTGGGGCAAGATCGAAGGCAACGTGGACGAAGTGATTTTCAACGTCATTGGCAATGACAGCACACGGGTAGCTGCACTGTTGTCGGGAGAGATCGATGCCATGGAGCCGGTACCGGTGCAGGATGTGGAACGCCTGAAGGCCATGCCCAACCTGAAAATCATGCAGGGCCCCGAGTTACGCATCATCTTTTTGGGCATGGACCAAAAGCGTGACGAGCTGCTGTTCTCCAATGTCAAAGGCAAGAACCCGTTCAAGGACAAGCGCGTGCGCCAGGCCTTCTACCAGGCCATTGACATCGAGGGCATCAAGCGCACCGTGATGCGCGGCGCCTCGACGCCCGCCGCGCTGATGTTTCCGCCCCAGGTCAATGGTTTCGCACCAGACCTCGCCAAGCGCCTGCCGTTTGACGTGGAGGCGTCCAAGAAATTGTTGGCCGAAGCCGGTTACCCCAATGGTTTTGAAGTCTCCATGAATTGCCCGAACGACCGGTATGTCAATGACGGCCCCATTTGCCAGGCCGTTGCGGCCAACCTGGCCAAAGTGGGCGTCAAGATCAAGCTGGAAGTGGAGACCAAGGGCACCTATTTCCCCAAGGTGCTGCGCCGTGACACCAGCTTCTACATGCTGGGCTGGTCGTCCAGCACAGTGGACGCGCACAACGTGATGCAGGCGTTGATACAAACCCCGGGAGAGGGTGGCCGCGGCCAGTTCAATCTGGGAGCCTACAGCAATGCCCGTTTCGATGAGTTGACCGAGAAGGTCGCGTCAGAGACGGACGCCAAGAAACGCAACGACATGATCCGCGAAGCCATGAAGATCCACCAGGACGATGTGGGCCACATCCCGCTGCACCAGCAGGCCCTGAATTGGGGTGCGAAGAAGAACATCGAACTGGTTCAATGGCCGGACAATGCCATGATGTGGAAATACATCACCGTCAAGTGAGCGGCCGCCGCATGACGGGTTTTTTCCAGCGCGCCTGGCACGGCGATCTGGGCTACAGCTTTCGCACCTCACCGGTGGCGATGGCTGCGGCCCTGATTGCGTTCATCTGCCTGTTCTGCGCGGCATTTGCCAATGTGGTGGCGCCGCACAATCCGTTTGACCTGGCAACGCTGGAGCTGTCCGACGCGTTTCTGCCGCCGCTGTGGTTGGCCGATGGCAACCCCAAATATCTGCTGGGCACCGATGATCAGGGGCGCGACATTCTGTCGGCCCTGATGTTTGGCGCGCGGATATCGCTGATGGTGGGGCTGGCATCGGTAGCCTTGTCTGCGGTGGTGGGGGTCACGCTGGGCCTGGTGGCGGGGTTTGTCGGTGGCACGCTGGACGCCTTCATCATGCGGGTGTGCGATGTGATGCTGTCCTTCCCCGTTATTCTGATTGCGTTGTTGATAGCAGGGGTGGGCCGAGCCCTGTTTCCCAATGCGCCATCGGCCATGGTGTTTGGCGTGCTGATCCTGTCGATTTCGCTGACCGGGTGGGTGCAGTACGCCCGCACCGTGCGCGGCTCCACGATGGTGGAGCGCCACAAGGAATATGTGCAGGCGGCGCGCCTGACTGGCGTGGCGCCCCTTCGCATCATGCGCCGCCATGTGCTGCCCAATGTGTTGGGCCCCGTGATGGTGCTGGCCACCATTCAGGTGGCCACGGCCATCATCACGGAGGCAACCCTGTCATTTTTGGGTGTGGGCGCACCTCCGAACTCACCGTCACTGGGCACGCTGATCCAGGTGGGCAATAAATTCCTGTTTTCCGGCAACTGGTGGATCACAGTCTTTCCGGGTCTCATGCTGGTGCTAATTGCATTGAGTGTGAACCTGCTCGGTGACTGGTTGCGCGATGCGCTGAACCCGCGCTTGCGCTAGTGGTATGAGCCTTTTACAAGTCAAAAACCTGGTGGTTGAATTTCCAGGCCGCCGCGGAACCTTGCGTGCACTGGATGATATTTCCTTCGATATCGCCCCCGGTGAAATACTCGGCATTGTGGGTGAATCTGGCGCCGGAAAATCATTGACCAGCGCGGCCATCATCGGTCTGCTGGAGCCACCTGGACGCATCAGTGGGGGGCAGGTCTTGCTCGAAGGCGAACGCATCGATCATTTGAACGAAGTGCAGATGCGCCGCATTCGCGGGCGCCGCATTGGCGCGATTTTCCAGGATCCGCTGACTTCATTGAACCCCCTGTACACCGTCGGTCGACAACTGATAGAGACCATCCAAACGCATTTGCCGGTGACGGCCGAGGAAGCCCGCCTGCGCGCCGTCTCACTGCTGCAGGAGACCGGGATTGCCGCTGCCGAACAGCGCCTGGGCCACTACCCGCACCAGTTTTCTGGCGGCATGCGCCAGCGCGTGGTGATTGCTCTGGCGCTGGCGGGTGAGCCAAAGCTGATCGTCGCGGACGAGCCGACGACGGCACTGGATGTCTCCATTCAGGCGCAGATCATCACCCTGCTTAAAAGCGTCTGCAAAAAGCATGGCGCGGCCGTGATGTTGATTACGCATGACATGGGCGTGATTGCCGAAACCTGTGACCGTGTGGCGGTGATGTATGCGGGGCGGATTGCCGAAATAGGCCCCGTTCACGATGTGATCAACCGCCCGTCCCACCCCTATACCGAAGGTCTGATGGCCGCCATTCCCGATATGACCGTGGACCGTGAGCGGTTGAACCAGATAGATGGGGCCATGCCGCGGCTGGATGCCATTCCAAAAGGCTGTGCGTTCAATCCGCGTTGCCCCAGGGCGTTTGACCGCTGTCGCCAGGACCGCCCTGATTTGATTGCCAGCGGTACCACGCACGCGGCTTGCTGGCTGCACGCTGCCGACGGGGACGTTGTGACATGAGCCCTATCGCACCCCAACCCAGGCCACTGGTTCAGGCCAAAGACCTTGCCAAGACCTTCGATGTGTCGCCGCCCTGGTTGAACCGTGTGCTGGAAGGCAAGCCGCGTCTGCTGCTGCATGCGGTGGATGGCGTCAGCTTTGAGATTGAAAGAGGGAAGACACTGGCGCTGGTCGGGGAGTCGGGCTGCGGCAAGAGCACGGTGGCCCGGTTGCTGGTGGGCTTGTATGCGCCCACCCGCGGAGGACTGACCTTCGATGGCCAGGATGTGCATGCGACGCTCAAATCGCC
>Ga0208398_101084_pt1 | contig 12060 bp, 8 predicted proteins | sample LakWasMe79_HOW10_2_FD_183905 | JGI IMG/M metagenome (GOLD analysis project Ga0208398, IMG submission 183905) | Freshwater sediment methanotrophic microbial communities from Lake Washington under simulated oxygen tension - Sediment Metagenome... | ecosystem: Environmental > Aquatic > Freshwater >... | reverse complement strand
CGGCGCCTACGACTACCTCACCAAGCCGGTGGACCTGCGCCAGTTCCGCATGGTGGTGGCCTCGGCACTGGGGCGCATGCCGGCCAGCCTGCCCTCGGTCGTGCCCTCGCAGCTGCCCTCCGAGACGGCCACCCAGGAACCTACCCTGCCGACACCACGCGCGCCGGCGCCGGTGCCCCGCAAGGCGGTGCCCAGCGCCCAGGAGCTTGCCGACACGCGCGCGGCCACCGCCCTGGACCGTTTGGTGGGCGACTCGCTGGCGATGCAGCAGGTGCGCGCGCTGATCGAGAAGGTGGCGCGCAGCATGGCGCCGGTGCTGCTGCATGGTGAGTCGGGCACCGGCAAGGAACTGGTGGCGCGCGCCATCCACGATGTCAGCGCGCGCTCGGCCCAGCCCTTCATCGCGGTGAACTGCGGCGCCATTCCCGAGCAATTGCTGGAAGCGGAGTTCTTTGGCTATCGCAAGGGCGCTTTCACCGGCGCCAGCGAAGACCGTGAGGGCTTCTTCCAGGCGGCCAATGGCGGCACCCTGTTCCTGGATGAAATCGGCGACCTACCGCTGGCCATGCAGTCCAAGCTGCTGCGCGCGCTGCAGGAACGCTCGGTGCGGCCGGTGGGGGCGGTGGTGGAGGCGCCGGTGAACGTGCGCCTGCTCAGCGCCACCCACAAGGATCTGGCGCTGGAGGTGGGAGCTGGGCGCTTCCGGCAGGACTTGTATTACCGGCTGAATGTGATCCAGATCCGCGTGCCGCCGCTGCGCGAGCGCATCGAGGATCTGCGCCCCATCAGCGAGCGCGTGCTGACGCGCATTGCCCAGGATGCCGGCGTGACGCCGGTGCCGGTGCTGACCGCGGCGGCACTGGCGCAGCTGGCGCGCTATGCCTTCCCGGGCAATGTGCGCGAACTGGAGAACCTGCTGCACCGCGCCCTGGCGCTCTCGGGCGGGGAGCGCATCGACGCCGATGACCTGGGCCTGCCCGAGTCGCTGCTGGACGATGCTGAGTTCACGCCCAGCGAACTGGGCGGCCTGCCCGGCGAGGCGAGCAGTGCGGTGACGCCCGGCGGCGCCGAGCAGCCCCTGCCCAGCGATCTGGCGGCCTATCTGGACGAAGTGGAGCGCGGCATCCTGGTGCGTGCACTGGAGCAGCACCGCAACAACCGCACCGCCGCCGGCGCCAGCATGGGCTTGTCGCTGCGGCAGATGCGCTACCGCATGGCGCGCCTGCACATCACCGTGGGTGAGAGCGATGGCAGTGAGGGGCTCTGAGTCCTGCACATCTGGTGGGTGCGAGGGCTGGCACGAGGGCTGGTGGCAGGCGGCCGAGCGCCTCGATTCGCCCAACTTCGGCGCGCGCCCCGCGGGCGTGCCCGTCGATCTGCTGGTCTTGCACAGCATCAGCCTGCCGCCGGGCGAGTATGGCGGCGATGCGATCGAGCGCCTGTTCACCAACCGGCTCGATTTCGATGCCCATCCGTACTACCAGACCATCCGTGGCCTGCAGGTCTCGGCGCATTTTCTGATACGCCGCGATGGCGCGCTGCTGCAGTTCGTCTCCTGCGACCAGCGCGCCTGGCATGCCGGCGCCTCCAGCTACTGCGGGCGCGATAACTGCAACGACTACTCGATCGGCATCGAGCTCGAGGGCCTGGAGGGCGAGCGCTTCGAAGCGGCGCAGTACGAGGCGCTAGAGGTGCTGCTGGAGGGCCTGCGGCGGGCCTACCCGATTGGCAGCGTGGTCGGGCATGAGCATGTGGCACCCGGCCGCAAACAGGACCCCGGCCCGGGCTTCGACTGGGCCCGGCTGCGCAGCAGCGTGGCGAGCGCCGGTCTTGAGCTGCCGGTGATCTAGGGGTCTGCGCCGGGGCACGGTCGACCGCATCTGCGCGATGCATATTTGACGCGGCCTGCCGGCCGCTTTGCCGCTGCAGGCCTTGCAAACAAAGGCCCTGCCGTCGCCAACCCCGATGCCATCGGGCTTGACGCGGCCCCCGTGCTTCTCGGTGCCCGCCAAGCGCTTGCGCAGAGGCATTTTGCTAGCGTGTCAGGTCTTGCCCGTCAACGGGGTTCGCACGCTATTGGTAGTGCTTGAAGAGGCCTGGACCCCCAGATATAGTGTCTCTTCATGCTATCCTTCTGACTTGGGAAATCACTGACATGCCCGTCGCAGCCGCTGCCGTCAGCCCTCGAACCTTGGTGTTTGCCAAGCGTTCAGGCGCTCAGGCAATGCGTGGATGGGCCCGGAATGGCGCCGCTTACTGCGGCGCTTTTTTGTCGGTGATCACCCGGTCAGCACCATCGCATGCGCCGGAACGCGAAGACCTCGTCTTGCGTTCCGTGGAGTGCCGCTTTGATCGGGCGCCCCCCAAACCATTTGAAGCCTGAAGCCCGACCGCCTCGCGGTGTGTCGTGGTTTTGCCCATTTCAGATTCGAACGAGATCAGACGAGGAAAGACAAGCATGCAAACCGTTGTTGCCAGCACGCCCGCCGAGCACGCGCACACCGCCTCCGTGGGCGGCGGCGCCGCACCCAAGCAATCGGCCTACGCGGCCTACCAGATCATCCGCCGCAATGGCGCGGTGGTCTCGTTCGAGCCCAGCAAGATTGCCATCGCCCTGATGAAGGCCTTCCTGGCCGTGCATGGCACCACGGGTGCGGCTTCGGCCAGCGTGCGCGAGACGGTGGATGGCCTGACCGAAGCGGTGGTGCGCGCGCTGCTGCGCTCGCGCCCCAGCGGCGGCACCTTCCATATCGAGGACGTGCAGGACCATGTGGAACTGGGCCTGATGCGCGGCGGCCACCATGAAGTGGCGCGCGCCTATGTGCTGTACCGCGAACGCCGTTCGCAGGAGCGCCTGCGCCAGGGCGAGGTGGCGGCTCCGGTGGCCGAGGCCCAGCTGACGGTGATCGACGCTGGCGTGCGCGTGCCGCTGGACCTGGCGCGCCTGCAGGGCCTGATCGTGTCGGCCTGCGCTAATCTGGGCGCCGACGTGAAGCCCGATCCCATCCTTGCCGAGACCAAGCGCAACCTCTACGACGGCGTGCCCATCGACGAGGTCTACAAGGCCGCCATCCTGGCCGCCCGCACCCTGATCGAGAAGGACCCCGGCTACACGCGCGCCACCGCGCGCCTGCTGATGCACACCATCCGCCGCGAGATCCTTGGCGAGGAGGTCTCGCATGAGCAGATGCCGGCCCGCTATGCCGATTACTTCCCCGGCTATATCAAGAAGGGTGTGCAGGCCGAGCTGCTGGACGAACGCCTGCAGCAGTACGACCTGGTCAAGCTGGGCGCGGCCCTGAAGGCCGAGCGCGACCTGCAGTTCGATTACCTGGGCCTGCAGACCCTGTTCGATCGCTACTTCCTGCACAGCGATGGCAAGCGCATCGAGATGCCGCAGGCCTTCTTCATGCGCGTGGCGATGGGCCTGGCATTGAACGAGATCGACCGTGAGGCGCGCGCCATCGAGTTCTACGAGGTGCTCTCGAGCTTCGACTTCATGAGCTCGACGCCCACGCTGTTCAACTCGGGCACGCGCCGCTCGCAGCTCTCGAGCTGCTACCTGACCACCGTGGCCGACGATCTGGATGGCATCTACGAGGCGCTGAAGGAAAACGCGCTGCTCTCCAAGTTTGCGGGCGGCCTGGGCAATGACTGGACCCCGGTGCGCGCGCTCGGCTCGCACATCAAGGGCACGAACGGCAAGAGCCAGGGCGTGGTGCCCTTCCTCAAGGTGGTGAACGACACCGCCGTGGCGGTGAACCAGGGCGGCAAGCGCAAGGGCGCCGTCTGCGCCTATCTGGAAAGCTGGCACCTGGACATCGAAGAGTTCCTGGAGCTGCGCAAGAACACCGGCGACGACCGCCGCCGCACTCACGACATGAACACCGCGAACTGGATTCCGGATCTGTTCATGCGCCGTGTCATGGATGGCGGCGACTGGACGCTGTTCAGCCCCTCGACCTGCCCGGACCTGCACGACCTCTTCGGCAAGGCCTTCGAGGAGGCCTATGTGGCCTACGAGGCCAAGGCCGACCGCGGCGAGATCAAGCTCTTCAAGCGCATGCCCGCCAAGGATCTGTGGCGCAAGATGCTCTCGATGCTGTTCGAGACCGGCCATCCCTGGATCACCTTCAAGGACGCCTGCAATGTGCGCTCGCCGCAGCAGCATGTGGGCGTGGTGCACTCGTCCAACCTCTGCACCGAGATCACGCTGAACACCAACGACAACGAGATCGCGGTCTGCAACCTCGGTTCGGTGAATCTGGTGCAGCATCTGAAGAATGGCCAGATCGACCACGACAAGCTGAAGAAGACGATTGCCACGGCCATGCGCATGCTGGACAACGTCATCGACATCAACTACTACGCCGTCAAGAAGGCGCGCGACTCGAACCTGCGCCATCGCCCGGTGGGCCTGGGCATCATGGGCTTCCAGGACGCGCTGTATGCACTGCGCACGCCTTACGCCTCTGACGCCGCTGTCGAGTTTGCCGACCGCTCGATGGAAGCCGTCTGCTACTACGCCTACTGGGCTTCGACCCAGCTGGCCGAAGAGCGCGGCCGCTATTCCTCCTACCGCGGCTCGCTGTGGGACCGCGGCATCCTGCCGATCGACTCGCTGAACCTGCTGGCCGAAGCGCGCGGCGGCTATGTGGAAGTGGACCGCAGCAGCAGCATGGACTGGGACGCACTGCGCGCCCGCATCGCCAGCCACGGCATGCGCAACAGCAACTGCGTGGCGATCGCGCCGACGGCCACCATCTCCAACATCATCGGCGTGGATGCCTCGATCGAGCCCTGCTTCGGCAACCTCTCGGTCAAGTCCAACCTCAGCGGCGAGTTCACCGTCATCAATGAATCGCTGGTGCGTGACCTGAAGAAGCTGGGCCTGTGGGACGACGTGATGGTGATGGACCTGAAGCACTTCGACGGTTCGCTGCGCCGCATCGACCGCGTGCCCGAAGAGCTCAAGGCGCTTTACGCCACCGCGTTCGAAGTCGAGACGCAGTGGCTGGTGGAAGCCGCGGCACGCCGCCAGAAGTGGATCGACCAGGCGCAGTCGCTCAACATCTATATGGCCGGTGCCTCGGGCAAGAAGCTCGATGAGACCTACAAGCTGGCCTGGCTGCGCGGCCTGAAGACGACCTACTACCTGCGCACCATGAGCGCCTCGTCGGCCGAGAAGAGCACGGTCACGAAGTCGGGTCAGTTGAACTCGGTGTCGAACGCTGGCGGCATGAATGCAGCGCCCGCAGTGGCCGCGCCGGCACCGCAGGCAGCGCCGGTTGTCAGCGCGGATGCAACGCCCGCCACCGACATCAAGTTCTGCTCGATCGATGACCCGGGCTGCGAAGCTTGCCAGTAATTGAAGTGCTTGCCGCGATCACCAAGAGGTGGTCGCGGCAAATCATGAACGCCCGCGATGCGAGTGTTCATCGATGCAAACGGCGATCAGCTGTTTTTCAGATGCATCGATGAGCGCTTGAACGGCAGGACTGCTGCGTGCAGCGAAGCTGCACAAAATCGATGCAGGCCAGCAACAGCGAAGACGCTGCGCTGTCAAGAAGTCCTTGGTGTTTGAACACAACACTCTGATAATTCACGACGATAGGAAGGCCACCATGTTGGTTTGGGAAGAAGAACTGAAGCCCACGCTAAGCGCGACTGTTAGCGCCCACACAAACGCAGCGACGAGCACTCCGCCGGCCGCGCGTGCCGAAGCCTCCGCGCAGCATTCTTCCGCCCCCACTTCCACGTCGCATGACGCCGCCAGCGCGCGCCGCGTCAACGCCGCCGACAAGCGCATCATCAACGGCCAGACCGATGTGAATCAGCTGGTGCCGTTCAAGTACAAGTGGGCCTGGGAGAAGTACCTTGCCACCTGCGCGAACCACTGGATGCCGCAAGAGGTCAACATGTCGCGCGACATCGCGCTGTGGAAGGACCCGGCCGGTTTGAGCGAAGACGAGCGCCGCATCATCAAGCGCAATCTCGGCTTCTTTGTCACCGCCGATTCGCTGGCCGCCAACAACATCGTGTTGGGCACCTACCGCCACATCACCGCGCCCGAGGCTCGCCAGTTCCTGCTGCGCCAGGCCTTCGAGGAAGCGATCCACACGCACGCCTACCAGTACATCGTCGAGTCCCTGGGACTGGACGAGAGCGAGATCTTCAACGCGTATCACGAAGTGCAGTCGATCCGGGACAAGGACGAGTTCCTGATCCCCTTCATCGACGCCATCATGGATCCGCACTTCGTCACCGGCACGCCGCAGAACGACCAGACCCTGCTGAAGAGCCTGATCGTGTTCGCCTGCCTGATGGAAGGTCTGTTCTTCTACGTCGGCTTCACGCAGATCCTGGCGATGGGGCGCCAGAACAAGATGACGGGTGCGGCCGAGCAGTACCAGTACATCCTGCGCGACGAGTCCATGCACTGCAACTTCGGCATCGACCTGATCAACCAGATCAAGCTCGAGAACCCGCATCTGTGGACGGCCGAGTTCAAGGCCGAGATCAAGGCCTTGTTCCAGCAGGCGGTGGAGCTGGAGTACCGCTATGCCGAGGACACCATGCCGCGTGGTGTGCTGGGCCTGAATGCATCGATGTTCAAGGGTTATCTGCGCTATATCGCGAACCGTCGCGCCACGCAGATCGGCCTCGAGGAGCTCTTCCCGAACGAGGAAAACCCGTTCCCCTGGATGAGCGAAATGATCGACCTGAAGAAGGAACGCAACTTCTTCGAAACCCGCGTTATCGAATACCAGTCCGGTGGCGCGCTGAGTTGGGACTGACAGGGCACCCTTGGGTACGGCGCCGAACAGTCCTTTGTTGAAAGCTCATCAATGAGATCAAGCTTTGCAAGTCCTCAACCGACCGACATAGAAGCGGCGGTGTGGGCTTGTGCCCCCATTCATCGTACTGAGGCGCTCCTCCTGGGCGACTCTCAGGCGGTGAATAACTGCACCGCGGCGGACCGGTCCGTGGCGGGCAGTGACTTTTCCACTTGATCAAGGAGAAACGAAATGGCAACTGCAAAGAAGGCGCCGGCCAAGAAGGCCGCTCCCGCGAAGAAGGCTGCTCCGGCTAAGAAGGCCGCAGCTCCGGCAAAGAAGGCCGCTCCGGCCAAGAAGGCTGCCGCACCTAAGAAGGCTGCTGCTCCTGCCAAGAAGGCTGCTGCACCGAAGAAGGCTGCCGCTCCTGCCAAGAAGGCTGCTGCACCGAAGAAGGCTGCTGCTCCTGCCAAGAAGGCCGCTGCACCGAAGAAGGCTGCTGCTCCTGCCAAGAAGGCTGCTGCACCGAAGAAGGCTGCTGCTCCTGCCAAGAAGGCTGCTGCACCGAAGAAGGCTGCCGCTCCTGCCAAGAAGGCCGCTGCACCGAAGAAGGCTGCTGCTCCTGCCAAGAAGGCCGCTGCACCGAAGAAGGCTGCCGCTCCTGCCAAGAAGGCCGCTGCGCCCAAGAAGCCGCCCGTCAAGGCTGCTGCAAAGGCCAAGCCGGCTGCCAAGGCTGCTGCAAAGCCCGCCGCCAAGCCGGCTGCCAAGAAGCCTGCCGCCAAGAAGGCTGCTGCTGCCCCTGCTCCTGCTGCCAAGCCTGCCGCTGCTCCCGCAGCCAAGACCGCACTGAGCCCGCAAGCTGCCTGGCCCTTCCCGACCGGCAACAAGCCCTGAGCTTGAGCGCATGGGCCCCGCGGGGCCTTGTGTATGAAACCCGGCTTCGGCCGGGTTTTTTTATGGGTGGAAGATTTCCACCGTGTAGCCGGTGACGCGCTGCTTGCCGGTGCTGAGCACCAGCTGCAGCGCCTGCTCGGCGCCCGCGGCCAGGCTGTTCTTGCCGAGGTTGAACTCTGCCGGCGAGAGTGCGCGGCGCGCCACGATGGCGCCGTTGGCGTCGGTGAGGGTCAGGTCCACCCAGGGCAGGGCGAGTTCCCAGCCGCTCTTGTTGCGCAGGGCGAGGCTCAGCTTGTAGTGATTGCCCGAGGCTGCAAGCGTCAGCGCGCTGCTTTCCACGCTGATGGCGTCGATACGCTTCCAGGGCCTGATCTCGCAGCCGAGCTGGGCGCAGGCGGCCCGCAGCTGGGGCAGGGCCTGCGGATAGATGGCGGCGGCGGCATCGCGGAAATGCCAGAGCACTTGGGCCGTCAGGCCCAGCGCCAGCAAGATGCTGCCCAGGGCCAGCGCCAGGCGTACCGGGCGGCGCTGCCAGCGGGCCTGGCCTTCGGCACGTTTGAGAAAGCTCGGCACCGGTGCGGCGGCCGGCGGGGCGGCATCGGGGACCGGGGCGGCGCTGGCGGCAGCGGCCAGACCGGGCGCCAGCACCACGTCCTGGTCGTCGGCCGGCGGTAGCAGGGGCGCTTCGGGCGCCGCTGCCTGCTCGGGCTCCCAGTACGGTTCGCGCCGATCCGCTGCTGCGGCCGGCTCCTGCTCGTCCCGTATCAGCTGGGGGTCGGTACTTGCTTCGGCGGCGGGCGCATCGTCGACGGCCGGTTCGGCCGCGGGCCTGCGCCCATCCGCGGGAATGACCCAGGTTGCCTGCTCGGCAGGCGCCGGCGGGGCGGCTTGTTCAAGTGCTGCATGGTCGGCAGGCGCCGGCGCTTGCGGTGGCCAGGGCGGCGGTGCCTCGCGGTCCATGTCGAAGAGTTGCTCGCGGGCGTCGAACACCTCGGCGCAGCGGCCGCAGCGCACCCAGCCATCGGAGACGCGCAGCTGATCCTGCACCACCCGGAAGATGGTGCCGCAAGCGGTACAACGGGTGGCCAGGCTCATGCGCGGATCATGCCATTACTTCACAGCCTCTCAGGCCTGGCGCTGTGCCGTCATCAGGATCCAGCCCTCTTCGCGGTCGCTCACCTCGAGCTTCACCCAGGGCGCATAGGCGGCCTTGAGTTCATCGGCCTGACGCTCCAGGATGCCGGCCAGCACCAGGTGCGCGCCGGGGGCCAGATGCGCGCACAGCAGGGGGGCGAGCAGCTTCAGCGGCGAGGCCAGGATATTGGCCAGCACCAGCGGGTACTCGCCCTTGGCGGCATCGGGCAGGGCGGCGTGCAACTGCACCTGGTTGGCTTCGGCATTGGCCAGCGATGCGGTGATGGCAGCCGGGTCGATGTCCACCGCGTCGATCTGCTGGGCGCCGTGCAGGGCCGCCCCGATGGCGAGGATGCCCGAGCCGCAGCCGTAGTCCAGCACGCGGTTCCAGACGGATGGCTGATTGGCATGCTGCGCAATCCAGCGCAGGCACATGCGCGTGGTCGGGTGCGTACCAGTGCCGAAGGCCAAGCCCGGATCCAGGCGCATCACCTTGGTGGCCTGAGCCGGCGCCTCATGCCAGGAGGGCACGATCCAGAACTCGGGCGTGATTTCCACTGGCGCGAACTGCGACTGCGTCAGGCGCACCCAGTCCTGCTCGGCCACCGCCTGGATGGTCTGCACATGCACATCGGCGGCCCAGTCCTGCGCCAGCACCAGGGCGGCGGCCTCGGTGGCCTCGGCCTCGGTGGCGAACAGGGCCTTCACCACCGAGCGCTCCCAGCCACCCTTGGGGGCTGGCATGCCGGGTTCACCGAACAGGGCCTGTTCGGCGGGCGTGTCGGCATCCGCGTCTTCCACCGAGACGGCCAGCGAGTCGATCTCCATCAGCGCATCGCTGACGACCTCGACGTCGTCCTCGCGGCAGATCAGGATCAGTTCGTGCAGGGTGGCGGACATCAGCGCTTGTGCTGGGACATCCAGCCTTCCAGGTAGTGGATGGAGGTGCCGCCTTCGATGAACTTGGCGTCCACCATCAGCTCGCGGTGCAGCGGGATATTGGTCTGTATGCCCTCCACCACCGTCTCCGACAGCGCGATGCGCATGCGCGCCAGCGCCTGCTCGCGCGTGTCGCCATGGGCAATGATCTTGCCAATCATGGAGTCGTAGTTGGGCGGCACGAAGTAGTTGGTATAGGCATGCGAATCGACGCGGATGCCGGGGCCGCCGGGCGGATGCCACATGGTGATGCGGCCGGGCGAGGGCACGAACTTGACCGGGTCCTCCGCATTGATGCGGCACTCGATCGCGTGGCCGCGCATGGTGATGTTGCGCTGGGTGAAGGGCAGCTTCTCGCCAGCGGCGATGCGGATCTGCATCTGCACGATGTCGATGCCCGTGACCATCTCGGTGACCGGATGCTCCACCTGCACACGCGTGTTCATCTCGATGAAGTAGAACTCGCCGTTCTCATAGAGGAACTCGAAAGTGCCGGCGCCGCGGTAGCCCATCTTGCGGCAGGCGGCCGAGCAGCGGTCGCCGATCTTCTCGATCACGCGGCGCGGGATGCCTGGTGCTGGCGCCTCCTCGATGATCTTCTGGTGGCGGCGCTGCATCGAGCAGTCGCGCTCGCCCAGCCAGACGGCGCTCTTGTGGCTGTCGGCGAGGATCTGGATTTCCACATGGCGCGGGTTCTCGAGGAACTTCTCCATGTAGACCTCGGGATTGCCGAAGGCCGCACCCGCCTCGCTGCGCGTCATCTGCACGGCGTTCACCAGCGCCGCCTCGGTGTGCACCACGCGCATGCCGCGGCCGCCGCCGCCGCCGGCCGCCTTGATGATGACCGGATAGCCCACCGAGCGGGCGATGCGGATGATTTCCTTGGGGTCGTCGGGCAGGGCGCCTTCCGAGCCGGGCACACAGGGCACGCCGGCGCGGATCATGGCCTGCTTGGCCGAGACCTTGTCGCCCATCATGCGGATGTTTTCCGAGGTCGGGCCGATGAAGGTGAAGCCGCTGCGCTCCACGCGCTCGGCAAAGTCGGCGTTCTCGGAGAGGAAGCCATAGCCGGGGTGGATGGCCTCGGCATCGGTTACCTCGGCGGTGGCGATGATGGCCGGCATGCTGAGATAGCTCTGCGCCGAGGGCGCCGGGCCAATGCACACGGCCTCGTCGGCCAGCTTCACATACTTGGCGTCGCGGTCGGCCTCGGAATACACCACCACCGATTTCACCCCCAGCTCGCGGCAGGCGCGCTGGATCCGGAGCGCAATCTCGCCCCGGTTCGCAATCAATATCTTCTTGAACATGGCCGGGCCTTACTCGATCACGAACAGGGCTTGGCCGAATTCCACGGGTTGGCCGTTCTCGACCAGGATCTTGGTGATGGTGCCGGTCTTGTCGGCGTCGATCTCGTTCATGATCTTCATCGCCTCGATGATGCAGATCGGCTCGCCTTCCTTGATTTGCTGGCCCACCTCGGCAAAGGACTTGGCGTTCGGGCTGGAGGCGCGGTAGAACGTGCCCACCATGGGCGACTTCACCACATGGCCGGTCTCAGCCGCGGGGGCGGGCGCGGCCACGGGCGCGGCGGCGGCCACCGGGGCGGCAGCCGCCACGGGCGCGGCGGCGACCGGCATGGCCTGGGCCATCGGCACCATCACCGTGCCGTCGGACTTGACGATGCGTACCTTGCCATCGGCTTCGGTGATTTCAAGTTCAGAAATGTTCGACTCGGACACCAGGTCGATCAGGGTCTTGAGCTTGCGCAGATCCATAAGGCTTACCTCCAACGGGAAGATTGATTGTTGTGCTTCTAATGCCGACCAAGCTGGCGGCTGGCTCGATCTCAGCCCGCCGGACTGAGCTTGGCCAGCGCGTACTGCAAGGCCAGCTGATAGCCCTGGGCGCCCAGTCCACAGATCACGCCATCGGCCAGATCCGAGAAATAACTGTGCTGCCTGAAGGCCTCGCGCTTGTGGATATTGGACAGATGCACTTCCACAAACGGCAGCGCCACCGCTGCCAGGGCGTCGCGCATGGCGACACTGGTATGGGTGTAGGCGGCCGGATTGACGATGATGAAACGGCATCCGTCCTGGGCCGCCGCCTGGATGCGGTCCACCAAGGCGCCCTCATGGTTGCTTTGGAAGGATTGCAGCGTGATGCCGGCTTTTGCTGCTGTCTCGACGAGATCAGCATCGATTTGCGGCAAAGTTCGCGCGCCATAGATCCCAGGCTCCCGCGTTCCGAGGAGATTGAGATTGGGGCCGTGAATCACGAGAATCTGCATCAGCGACGTGCGTAGCGGTTTAGA
>Ga0208398_101083_pt1 | contig 12076 bp, 11 predicted proteins | sample LakWasMe79_HOW10_2_FD_183905 | JGI IMG/M metagenome (GOLD analysis project Ga0208398, IMG submission 183905) | Freshwater sediment methanotrophic microbial communities from Lake Washington under simulated oxygen tension - Sediment Metagenome... | ecosystem: Environmental > Aquatic > Freshwater >... | reverse complement strand
CGCTTTTGCCATTCCCTCTTTAAATTTCTTACCTTTTGCTTCCTGTTCCTTTTTCTCTTTTTCGCCTTTTTCCTTTTCCATTGCCGATTGCTTTTTAGCTTCTTCCAACTGTTTCATAAAGGCTTCCATATTTACCATTAAACCTGAAGCGGTTTGTAAAGGAGCTGTTATCTGCTGAAAAAATCCCTCATCCAATTCTTCTGCCGTTCCCCTAAGATTAAGTGGTGGTATCAGTTGTTTTGCGCTATCTCCGCATTGTTCGTTTTGGAGCATAACCGATACAATAAGGTTGTTTTCTGCTCCCTTTGCTATGGTTAGGTGTAAATCTCCTTGTATGTCCATTTGTGCTATCTGATTGAAAAAATTAGTCGTTTCCATAATTTAGTTTGATTTTATAGTCTAACATTTGTTTAATTGTAGCTTCGTCATGTCCAATGGCACGTAAGCGTTCTTCATATTTTTCCATTCTCTCCCTGTAATCCTGCTCGGCTTCTTTTCCACGTAGTATCAATAGGTGTGTGTTCCAGCCTGTCATAGCTTCCCTAATTATAATATCAAGTTTAAATACGTATAATCTTTTTTCAGAGTGTTCCTCGTCAGACAGCTCAATCTCTGCATATTGGTTTAAAACGTTCCAATAATTCAGCGACCAATCTTGTTTGTCTCTGCGTTCTGCTTCTACAAATTGGTTAAAAAGGTAGTCTGCAAATTCGTTTTTGTCCTTATTTTCCTTTGTCATGATTGCGATTTTTATATAGGCGACCACCTGTGCAGGCAGTCGCCTGTAATTATTAATTGAGATTTAAGATTTCCGCACCGTCTATTGAAAAGGCAGTACATAGTTCAAATGCTTTTTGTGATTTCATTTGTGCTGTTCCACCCATAACAATAGATTGCAGTTTGGCTTCATCATCCTTGTAACTGCGCACATTTTGGTAGTAGCCTGTCACAGCATTATACGCCCCGAACAATGTGCCTTTGGTGGTGTCCATTTGTTGAGTGTCGCTTGTCATAGCGTAGGCAAAGGCATCTTGCACCACATTTTTGAACACGGTGGAAACTTCATCATCCGCACCCTTTTTAAGTAAATCCAATGTTTCCTTGTTTGGACAAAGTGCTAATTGGATTAGTTTTTTTACTTCTCGGTCAGTTACCATTACTTTAGCCCATTCATTAAATATTCCCTCTAACTGTGTGCTTAAGGTATCCGCCAAGCCCATAAGTTTGTGGGCATTTTCCAAATGCTGTTTTGCTCCCGAAGTATGTTTGATGCGTACCACGTTGCTCATATTACGAAGCGAGGCGTTAAGGGTATTTTGGCAAACAATGCGGATAGGAGTGAAGGCTGCTGTAATGCTTCCACTGCCATCGTGCGAAGTGGTTAGGAAAATGTACTTTTCCGTAACATCATCGCCATTGCCCACTCGGATATAATCGGGTAGTTTAGCTGTGATAAATATGCGTTCGCCCTGTCCCAATGCCCCCGCAGTCTCGTACAGTATTCCCTCGCCACCACCTACAATAGCATCAAAGAAATTGAATGCTTCACGGTTTTGTACGATGTGGTAATCTTTGCCCACCACACCCAATACGGCATTGTTATCGGTACGGATATTGGCAAAGTAGTTGGGAACGTGCAGTTCGTTAATGCCTATTTCGATACCATTTGCGGTTTCAATGATTCCTGAGCCGTTGGTATATAAAGGTGTTTTAATGACTTCATAGTCTAACCCTGCATGTTTTATGGCTTCCGCACTTGTTGGATAGTCCTCTACAATTTGACCTAAACTGTGCCACGCTTTTTGCTGAACGCTGAAAAATGAATAACGCCCTGTACTCTTGTTGAAATTGATATTATGTGCCATGATAAAATGATTTAAAAAGGTTAAAAATTGTTTGAAAACCTGCAGTTAAAATGGGAGGTCGTTCTCTGTTTTGTTATTATTGATTCCCGTGGCAGTTTGTGCCGTTTCGGATTTTTTACCGCCTGCGTGCAATTTGATTTGCGAGGTATTGAAATTCAGCCCTGCGTGTGCTTCTCCGTCATTGCCTGTCCACGCTCTTGCGCTTACCCTGCCTGTGAGTTCTACAAGAGTACCCTTAGTGAGTATGGTCACTACCTTTGCGCTAAGCCAGTAGGCACAATCAAAGAAGGTTGTCTGCTCTATACGTTCGCCCGCTTTATTTCGGTAACTGTCGTTGGTCGCCACTGAAAAGTTTACTACCTGTTTGCTGTTTGACAATGTGCGTACCTGCGCATCTTTTGTCACTCTTCCGATAATGTTCATGATTTCTGCTTTTTTAGTGAATTGATTTTTTTTTGAAATTTATTTATTCGGCAATGAGAGGAGGTGCTGTTTTGTTTCATCAAATCCATTTTTAATATTTTATTTCTCATTGCTGACATTTTTTTTATTCGTTTAAAGAGCCGGAGTATGCTATGTTTTGTTTCATGAGCATAAAAAGGTGAGTGTTTAGCAATAGCAAGGCTTTGATAAAAAATACAACCCGGATGGGTGGAGATTTTTTATCAAATCTGAAGGGCCAGGCCTTGCTATTGCGTTAAGAACACGGAGTTACCTTTGCTCCTGAAATAAGACAAAAGCATACTGGTTTTTGAATACAAAAATGAAGGGGAAGCAATGATGATTGTATTGGACAAATGCAAATGAGATTAAAATAATGCATCTGTCTTGACCAGAAAGGTATTTAGGAACATTGTTATTTGGTATATTTGAATAAAATAGTTTACTTTATTTTGCAAGAATAAATAACTATTGTAACTTTTTCGTAAAAAAAATTCTCAAAAATATTTTTATGATTCAAAGAATACCCTTATCCGAATTTCCTATTGGTATGAATCAAGATGCTGATATTAAGGGTGCTTATTATTGGTTTAAAGAATTTATTTCAGAAAAAGACTGGGAACGAAGAAAAAATGAAATAGAAAATTATCTAACTAGTATTGTAAGGGTTTCTGAACCCTTTTCAGAACCAATAAATGAAGGTACATTGCTTGTAATTCAAAAAGACCAAATTGGTTGGTATTTGTATCTCGTGCATACTTATCTTTTTGAAGCACACAAATATGAATATTATCAAGGAGCAAGGGTCTTGCCTATCTTTAAGCGCATTGGGATGAATCTTGATTTAATAAAAGATATTGAAGGCATTAATAAAAAAATAAGAGATTTATTTAAGAAAAGAACAGCAGAAGCAGATGCGATTTTGTTTGAGATACTGACAGCTCTCCTATGGAAAAGAAATGGCTGGATTGTTAAAGTAATTGAGGAAGGTAAATCAGGGAAAACTCCAGATTTTTCAGTATCAAAAGATAATGTGGAATGGCAAGTTGAATGCAAAAGACAAAAAAAATCATCTGACTACACTTACAGAGAAACTAAAAAAAGGCAAGTACTTATATCAGGTATAAGTAAAATGTTGGTTCAATATAATGTATTGCTGGACATTACTTTCCACGTTGAGTTGGTTTCCTTGCCAGATACTTATTTAAGGGATGTTCTTGAAAATATAATACCGAAGACAAAAACTCCTGGAAGGATAGTTTCGAATTTTGAAGTGGATATAGATATGACATTTGTCGATATATTTTCAATACAGGAACATTTAAAAATAAACTATGTAAAAATGAGCTCTCCCCAACATTTGGAACTTATTGCCAATAAAGAAATTGACCATTCCAGTTTTACGTCTGGTTTTATTGGGAACTTTGTTTACGTCGGAGATGATAATGTAAACAATTTATATATCTCAGAAATAGTTAATGCTTTTGGAGTCCATTGTAATTGTGATGCAAGTGAAGCATTATTTGCGAAAGCTAGAGATGTCCGAAATCATATTCAGGATGCAATTAAACAATTTACTCCAGATAAGGATGCAATTGTTCATATTGGAATGGAAACATTCGACGGGCCCGAGGTAGAGCGGGTTAGATTGGAAAAAATATTATATTCGATGGGCAATATTGATACTCAGAATAATAGATTATGCTGGATTTATTATCATTACTTTCAATCATATACAAGATCCTACATGGACTGGTATTTTGATGAAACCGTTAGTATTGCCACGTCATTCATTAAACTTCTTCCTCCAATTGAAAAAACTTTCCTGATTATTCCAGAAGATGAAATTTCTATTGAAAATGCTTCTCACTGGGATAAGGATCTGCCTTAAAAGCAGTATATTTTGGTTGAACTCACTTCTACGATAACCTACAGAAGTATTTATGTTATTAATTTTTTTAGCTTATGATAGTAAATTATGTCCGCATCGAGAATTACAGGAATTTTAAGTATTTTGAAACCACTTTAAATAAATTGGCAATTATCATCGGAGAAAACGATTCAGGTAAATCTAACTTTCTTCACGCCTTAAAACTCCCTTTTTGCTCAAGTGAACTTGAATTCAGAAATAAGAATCTTCTGCCATTGGATTTTAATGCCGAGTCGGTTAAAGAATTTTATGATAAAATAAAAAGTGGTGCCGGCGACAAGGAGTTGTCTGACAGCATCCCAATAATTAGGGTTACAGTCCGGTTTGATGATATAGGAAGTGATCACTATGCCAAAGCGATAGTCGGAAACTGGATAAAAACAGATAACGGCAATATTGTTTATGAGATTCAATACAATTACCAACCTAAAAATGAAAAAGACTTTCTTGAATTGACAAAGAAGCTAATAAAGGGCAGTGATGCAAATAAGAAAGATCTCTCTTTACTGATTCCAACCGAACTTTACGAATATTCGATAATCTCTACCAATAATTTTAAAACTATTCCTTACAATGATCTTAAGCATATTACTATAAACTCTATCAATGCTGAACGTGATGATTTCTCAGAATCGAGTTCTATGAAATCAAATAGCATCCTGACACGTCTGTTGGAAAAGAAGCTTAGTAAAGATGAAAAAGCTAAAATTCATGAGGCTTATTTTGGTTTTTTTAAAGAAATTAAGGATCAGGATAATTTTAAAAAAATATTTACCCGTGATGTTGAGTTTCCTGATCTGGATCGGTTTGTCGCCAATATTGACTGCATTCCCAATCTTGCCAATCTAAAAAATATATTATCCAATATTACTTTGGCTTATGGGGACGAGTTTTTATATCAGAAGGGGCTTGGGCAACGGAATATTATTTTCATTATATTATTTTTTCAGCACTTTAAAAGTAATAAATCCAGTTTTAATTTAAGTTTTATCGAAGAGCCGGAATCGCATCTTAGTACGAATAATTTAAATTTGGTAATAAATTACGTCAAGAAAAGTGTAGCTATCAGCGGCAATCTGTTTCAGACCATAATATCAAGTCATTCTCCTCAGGTTATCAATAAGCTTGAATTTGAAAATGTAATTGCTTTCTCTAGCAATAAGGCTGTTTCTTTTAATGATGTTGATAGTGCACTGGTCAAATACTTATCCAAACGTCCAAATTTTGACATCCTGAAATTGTTGTTTTCCAATCGGGTAATCCTTGTCGAAGGCACCACTGAAGAGATGTTTATCAATACAATACTTGATCTGGATAAAAATAGCTTAACTAATATTGATGTAATAAGCATCAGCCAAAAAGGGTATAAGACATTCCTTGAAATCTGGAAAAAATTAAATGATGGAAATACTAAAAAAATTGGGGTGATCCGTGATTTTGATGATCAACCCAATGCAAAAATGGAGCACGATGCCTATGGCAACAAAAAGACTATTTTCGTTGAAACTACAAAAGGATATACGCTGGAAGATGATATCGTTTCCGCAGGAAAGAACTGTACACTTATCTCAAAACACTTTGGTCTGAATAATGATCAGCAAACGGTCTCAGATTTCTTGAAATCCAGTAAAGCGGATAATATGTTTGACCTTTGTAATGCGATGCAGGATGGAACTATTGTAATTTCAATACCTGATCATATTACCTCAGTTTTAAAGAACCTAAAATGATAGAAATCCAAATAGCGGGAGCAGGTGCCGGCAAGACATATAATCTATCAGAAAAAATTATCCAGTTTCATGAGGAAAATACTTCCCATAAACTGATTTATGCTATTACATATACCAATGCTGCAAAGAAAAAAATTAATGATGAAATCATAAAAAGACTTGGATATATACCCGATAAGGTAAGGGTTGAAACGGTTCACAGTTTTTTTCTTAATGAAGTAATCTATCCGTATTCCCATTTTACAATTTCCGAGGTTTATAATAATGCTGTTTCATACACCCTCCCAACAGTTCACGCTTATAAAAATAAGAAGCTTAGTTTATTAAAGCAAAAATTTATAATACATAGTGAATCGGTCTTTAACAAAGCAAAGATGATTATTGACCGCTCGAACAGCAAACATGGAAATAAAGCCAAAAAGGCCAAGGTTGATTTTGTTAATTCCCATATTGCTGCAAAAATCAGCCATATTTTTATTGATGAGGCTCAGGACTTGGATGGGGATGCCCTATGCGTATTTAAGATTTTGGGTGAAAATGAAATAGCAGTTTATATGATTGGGGATCCAAAGCAGGCTATAAAGTTTCCTGGTGCATTCAGAGATTTCATTAAGCAGTCTACAGGAAAAGGTTGCAATGTTTTATCTAATAATAACTTTACAAAAAGAGTACCAGTTGAAATTTTAAAATTATCTAATCCACTGTGCCTAAGTGAAGAAAAACAGACAAATACTAATGGAAAAGCAGGTAGGGTTGGTTATATTAAATCAAGTAATGAAAATTACCGTCTAATAATTGATCATTATAAATCCTTGGGACATTTAATTTATATTGAAGAAAAACAAGGATGCTATGATACTCACTCCAGCCGTAATCTTTTCCTACCACTGTCTCTGGAAGAAAAATTGCATGGCATTGCTGTAAGCCGAGATTTAGACGGACGTTTATTCATCGCATCAATCATTTCAGAGATTACTGAGCGCTTCAAAAACAGCTCATCAAAACAAATAATTACATGGCTCTCCAAACATTCTGATCTAAGACTTGAAAGAGAGGAATATGCTGAACTTATACAGCATTTGGAGCAGGTGTTAGCCTCCGGAGAAAGCTCAAAATTTGTAGTTTCAAGCATTGAAGCAGTAAAAGGACTGGAATCAGAAGTATGTATCTTTATATTGAATCAGACGATGTATGATTACATCACTCAAAATATTCCCAAAGCAAAGCATCACAATAAAAACTGGAATAAGGCATATGTTGCGTTGACACGAAGTTGCGATACTCTAATATTTGTCTTGGATCAAGAGCTGTTTTCAAGAAACAATATTATGGAAGTTGAGGGTTACTTAAAAAACATGGGTATTGATGAAATAACTTCGCTTTAATTCCCTTAAAGTCATTTTTGATTTTCTTGGCTTTAAGCTGATACTGAAAGTTTTTACAGATTTATAAAGTTTATTTTTTAAAGCCAAATAGATCTTTAGTATAAATTAAGTATAGAAATTTAAATTTTGGATTATCGCAACATTCATAATTTTCCCAAGTTCCTTCATCAAAAATGAATGTTTGACACCTATTGAAAAGATTTTTTTTACGATCAATGGTGTTCCATTCCAATCAAATTTTTTGCCACTTAAAAAATCTCTTCCCATAAACCATTCTTCTGGCTTATTCTTGCACCAGTATAATAAAGCTCCTTTTAAAAAGTCATATATTCTTTCCTTTTCTGCAGCAGTAATATTTGTCACATTTCTAATTTCTGTGAGAGGTATAATGCACATTAATATTTTTGCAAAGGGTTATTTTCTAGACTTCCAATCTTTGATATAATTTTGCAATCCAGTTTTAGCACCACCAATAAAATATCCTCCAGAATTTAGTTTATTTATGAGCTTAATAACATCATTTGCATTGTCCGAATTCCAATTTAATTCTGTAGTTAAATAAGCAAATACTTCTGAAGAATCTAATTTATAATCATATTTGTAAAGTGCTCTCAAATATGTTTTGCATCGTTCTTCGTCCATTGGATGTGTTATACCTGTAGACATATTTATTGAACTTGATAAATCATTAAACGCTTCTTGCGTTACCTTATCTGGAAATGGCATTTTTATACTTTTTTCTTCAGAATCAAGATTAATTGCTCCCCAAGATTTTGCCCAATTTTGCACGTCGGGATTTTTCCATTGATGTGCAATTATAGCCCTAGTACTTTCAAAATCATCATATTTCGACAATTCTTCGGAACGTAGTCCGAAGCATATTAGAATCACTTTTTTTTGCCAACTGTCTGAAAAAGTTCTTACTGTTTCAATTTTAAAAATCGGATATTTTGGGTCTAATTTGACACCTTTAAAGTATGAATTTAGATTTCGAGTTCCAAATATGCGTTCTAAATAACCTGTGTTATTTTTTGTGTGAATAAGAAGTACAACTTCATTAATGTTCTCTAAGTCATTACAAAGTTGCAAAGCTTTTTTGAAAGCCAAAACTTCGGCTTCTTTAATTGGCCCGGTATTATCATTGTAGTATCTAATTTTTTCCATATTTGTTATTTAGATTATCTTCATTAATATTTCACTCAACGTCAGTGTGTTAATAACCTCCATTTTAATATTTCATATTCTGACTCTTATCTTTGAAAAATCTAAAATATGCAATTCTCCGAGGGGTGTTTTAGGTTTTTAGACAGTCTGACGTGTCACAATTAGAGAGAGTTATATCTGCTGGGCAGAGGCGAAGTTAAAGAAAAGATCGTGGATTTAGCATGAATGAGCAACGGCAATTAACGGCGATTGCGCAGGATTAATTTTCTTTTTTGATTTGCGCTACAAGTTCATAGTATAATTCTTTGAACGATTTATTTTCCATTTCCCAAATAAGGTTTTTCCCAAATTGAGAATCCCAAAATTTTAAACCGATGCAAGCAATTCCCCACGCATCATCGTTTTCGCTAAGGTTAAGCCTTTCTAGAGCGTTTGTTAATCTATCTTCTGCATTTGGATGTTTTATTCCTTCGGTGGTAGCTTTAAAATAAAACATAACAAGAATACCGAAGATAACACCAATTTCATTTGATAATTTTTGACCTTCAGCTGCAAAATGTTCTGGCTCAAAATACCCCTTCATTATCGAATCAATTGCGTAATTATCCGCTTCATACTCCATCTCGCAGAAACGAGACTTGTTTGTATTCTTATTTATTTGTTTAAGATGTTCAAATTTAAGATGTGCATACTCGTGGCAAAGAATAAACTTAATTGCTGAATTATAATATAAAGTTGGTTGCTCTATATAGTTTCGGTTTTCAGCTAAATACTTTTCTGGATTTGGTGATGTATCAATATCCCACTTTTGGAAATCTACAATTAGGAGTCTTGCATAGTCAAACATTTCACTGGCTACTTCGATGTTTCTTTGCGTGATGGGATGTACAATTTTACCATTTAACTGATTAACTCTTGGAAAATCGACAGTTTCTAAATATGTAGTATAGGTTGCGTAAATTGCACACCAGACAAACGAAAGAAAAGTTTCATGTACTTCTATTTGATTAGTTTCGCCGACGATTCTTGGAGTCCAAAATTTGCCATTGTCTTTTCTTAATGGAGTTTCCCCATAAACTAAATCTATTTTTGGATTTACCTTACCATCTTTTATATCTGTTAAAATCTCTTCAAAGAATTGTGGATTTGTTTTCTGGAACATATAAAGTAACATTGGATGATGTGGTCGAACTGGTTGTGTTCCACCGTGTATTTTAGGACGGTAGAGATTTATTGTTCCTTTATTTTGAAATATCCAATTCATATCGTGATTTTAAATATGTGCCCTTCTTATTAAATTCACCTAAATTAAGGTGCCTTTCATTTATAAAAAGTGGACTTCCTTTTACTTGTAAATATACTTTTTTAAATCATTAAAAAGATTTTGATGACCTTAGGATTTTATTCTTCTTTCGAAGAAAGCGGTAAGCATCATTATCTGCTTTCGAATTGAAAGCAGATGAGGCTTCCACCTTTAAGCAAAAGACCAAAATTCATTTCCTGCTATATACAGAATTATCTATTTCTCTATTTAAATGAAATTTTATTAGTTGTTTCCCTTTTTTTCTCGTCGATGATTTTTGTATATATCTGTGTGGTCTTTATGTTTTTATGTCCCAGCATTTTTGATACTGTAAAGATATCCGTCCCAGCCGCCATCTGCAATGTTGCATACGTATGCCTAAAGCAGTGAAATGTAATATGTTTTTCAATTGATGCGTCTTTAACCCAAATAGGCAACAGTCGGTCTACGTCCCATTTTTTTAAATCATAAAAGACTCTCTTATATTGTGTCTCTTTTTCACCTAAGAACTCGAACGCTTCCTGGGAAATAGGAAGGGTTACTGGGTTGTCCGTTTTTTGCTGCTTAAATCTGATGTAATATCCTTCGCTTTTACTATACTGCACTTCTTCCCATGTAAGTTTTGCAATATCGGAATAGCGTATTCCTGTTAGCAGAGAAAACATGCAGACGCGTTTAACAATCTCTTTTTTGCATGGTGTCCTAAACAACCTTGAAGCTTCTTCCATAGTTAGGAAATTTCTTTGGGACTCCTGTTCCTTGATGCTATCAACCGCAGCATTAATATCAGTTTGCAGTAATCCTTTCTTATAAGCTTTTCGAAGGGTGGCCTTGATCTTGTTAAAATAGGATAATGCAGTGTTTTGAGCCAAAAACTGGTCTTTTTTCTTTAAACATTTTGCCTTCAAAATGTATTCCCTGAAGTCCTCAATAATTGTTACATCAATTTCCTGCATTAATATGTCCTCGTTCTTAAGAAACTTTTCAAAGTGGATAATTGCATATTTCCAGATTTCAGCGTTATTGCCAGTCTTGATTTCTGCTGTCTGTTTTAGATACTGTAGAAATGATTTTTCTCCTATTTCCTGCAGACGTAGCCGCTCTTGCTCAAATGGTGTATAGATTTGCTGCTTGTTCAATTCATTAAGCCTATTTGCACAAATCATCTCGGCCTTATGCAAATTTTCTGAATTCATTGCTTTATCAATATTATTTTTTGGTTTTGAAACCATATACAAACCTAAATATTCTCTGCGCGAAAATTCACGAGTTTTAGCGTTATAGATTGGAGGAAAAAAATCAAGGTATAATGTAATCTTTCCGCTTGGCAGCGTCCTTTTTCTTAATGTAACATTTATATTTTTCATCTTCCAACAGCATTAAAAATTATATCAATATCCTGTTTGGCTACACAGGTGAATTTTCCAACAGAATATTTTACTATACCCTGCCGTTGAATCAATAGATAGAGCGCTCCTGAAGAAATATTGTACTTCTGCTGAATTTGCGTGATAGTATAGCAATTGTCAAAGCCAGGAAATTGCTGTCCAGTCTTCAAGGTAACATCCTGAATGGGAATGGCAAAGAAAGCTTCAAGGTCGCATCTGCGGAGAACAGTCCTTTTGCCAAACTTTGCAATGTCCAGATATCCATTGTTAACTAACCTGTAAATGGTACTCCTGCTGATTCCGAAAAGAAGGCTGGCCTGAGTAATTTTTAGAAACTCAAGTGGCTTTATTTTTTCCAAATCTGTGTTTAAAAGCTGAACGGTTTCGTTATTGCTTTTTTCTACTTTTCCTTTACGTACCAATGCTTTATAGCCCCGACTGTTGCAAATGGGTGAACAATATCGCGTTCGTGTTGTTTTGGCTGTGAACTGTTTTTTGCAGTGCTCACAAATTCTGATAACCTCAATTTTAGAACTCATAATGTGATCAATTTTGTATCCCATTGTGTCTATGTGTGTCAGATTGTGTCATCATCTCACCAAAAAAAAATCTTGATGCAGATTTTTTTTTCGTGGTACAATAATGGTACAAAAAGGAACAAACTATCTGTAAATAAAGCTAAATAAACAGAAAGAAGAATCCCAGTTAAAATGCCGTTTTATGACATTTTAACTGGGATTCTTTGTTCTATTTTGTGATGTTTTGTAAGATTTATTTTCCAATACAAAAATTAGCGAAGATATTTCCCAGCAATTCGTCATTAGTAACCTGTCCTGTAATCATCCCGAATTGATACAAAGCTTCGCGGAT
>Ga0208398_101081_pt1 | contig 12082 bp, 7 predicted proteins | sample LakWasMe79_HOW10_2_FD_183905 | JGI IMG/M metagenome (GOLD analysis project Ga0208398, IMG submission 183905) | Freshwater sediment methanotrophic microbial communities from Lake Washington under simulated oxygen tension - Sediment Metagenome... | ecosystem: Environmental > Aquatic > Freshwater >... | reverse complement strand
TTCAACCCGCCGCAGGTCATGGGTCTGCTGCAAAAGGTCTGAGGCGGCGTAGCCGGTTCACGTCCAGGCTGCCGGAGAGACTGAATTCCATCGGCAACGGTTCAGCCCCCAGGCGTGCCACCAGCAATTCGGCACACAGTGCCGAAAAACTCAAACCGCGCGCACCCATGCCGACGCACAGCCACAGCCCGGAACCCGACGCGGTTTCCACAGGCCCCACCAGTGGCATGCGGTCATGGGTCACGCAGCGGGTGGCCGACCATTGCGCAACCGGTCCGCGGTCCAGTGTCTCGCCCAAGTCAAACCCCTCCAGTGGCAGCAACTGGCTGAGCCGTTCCATGTTGGCCGTGTGTTGGGCCCTCAGGTCGGATGCTGCCAGGGCGTCTGGCTCGAACGTGGAGCCAGCAAACCATTGCACACCACGGGCGCTGGGCACGTGTGGAATGAAGCACCCATTGCCGTTGACCGGCGTTTGCGGCAAGCCCTCCAATGCCTCGGCATAGGTGCCGTGGCTCAACGTGCCGTGGACGGCCTGCAGGGCGGGAACACCAGACCCCGATCCTTTGAGCAATGCCGCGCAACCCATGGCATTGGCCAGCACCACCACTGCATAGCGGCCCAGATTCTGCCCTTGCGAGTCGTGCAGTGTCCAGTGTTCGTCGGTCCGCTGGAGTGTGGCGATCTGTGTGTTCCCGACAAAGGCAATTCCCGGTGAAGCCAGCCAGGCCTGTACCAGTTCAGCCGGTTTGATCCAGCAGGCTTGGGGGTGCCACAGCGCGGTGCCATCGGGACGTTTTTCAAGCACACCGCTGGGCTCCCAGTCCTGGCCGCGCACCAACAGGTGGTCAGCATGCTGCAAGAGCAGGCGTGTCCCGTTGCGGGACAGACGCGATCGTGGATTGTCATCGGCGGACACATGCGGAACGGCCAACCCCGCGGGCAAGCCGGACGCACCACCTGTCGGGCGCGCCTCCTGATCAAAGACCGTGACCCGCCAGCCGCGCACAGCCAGCGCGTGGGCTACGCTGGTACCTGCAATGCCGGCTCCAACTACTGCGCAATGGCCTGGGCTGCGTGCCACATGGTGTGACGGAGTCCGGCTGGTCGGAATACTCCAGCGCGGGTTAAACGTGCCACAGAGAGCGTTCGCAGGCCCCACCGCGCTATCCAGTTCAAACCCGGTTGCCTGCAGCAGGCCAGGCAGTTGCGTTTCGGTTACGGCGGTGGTTCGGCGTGTTGGCGTGGTATCCATCCAGAACCGGGTTCCCCGCTTGCATCGGCGTGCCAGCAATTGAGCCGCCCATTTGTCGGCTGGCGATGCACACAGCAGGGTCTCGGCCTGAAAAACCTGCTCGGCGAGCATCACCTGTGCATCGCCAATGCACAACGTCAGTGAGACCTGCGCGTGGCTCAGAAGAATGCGGTGAAAGCCGGTCCTGCGATCCCGAAACTGGTCGGCCAGATCCCGGGCAAGACTGCGGCTTTCGTCGTCTGGCGCGTTGACGGGAATGTTGAGTTGCGGCGCCACACTGGCAATACCCACGTAGTGCAACAGGCGGGGGCGCCGGGGATCCTGTTGCCAGGCTTGCCAGAGGTTTAAGAAGCGCTGGCCGTCCTGAAAGTCGGTGTCAAGCACCGTCCACGCGTCGCGATCTGCCCAGGCTTCCGGCAGGTCAACGCACGCAAGGTCAAGGACTGGCGTTGGCACCGCCGGGCGATGTGTCGCAGCGCTCAGGCGGACGGCGGAACGTAGCCTTGCGCGGCGTCGGCACCGGAGCCAAAAAAGTGACTTTCCATCTGGCGGGCCAGGTACTGGCGGGCGCGGGCATCGGCCAGATTGAGGCGGTTTTCATTGACCAGCATGGTTTGGTGCTTGAGCCAGGCGGCCCAGGCCTCCTTGCTGACGCTTTCCCAGATGCGCTTGCCCAGCTCGCCAGGGTAGGGTGGGAAATCCATGCCTTCGGCTTCTTTGCCCAGCTTGATACAGTTAACGGTGCGTGCCATGGAAAACCTCGTTTGGAATGAAAAGGGGGTTCATAACGAACCCGTAGCCTGAATCTTATTCGGTTTGCCAGGCCAGAACCCAAAAGCCACAGGATTGAATGGGGAACTTCGCCGCAAGAATGCGCACCAATCAACGCAAAGTGCCAACCCTTGGCGTCGTTTTTTTACAGGAAGCCGGATTTTGAATTACGTTTTGACCGAACTGGATACCGCGCCCCGGCGCGTCTTGGCACTGGTGTGCGCAGCCTGCCTGGGCCTGCTGGCCTTTGGCGTCTACCTGCAGCAGGTGGTCGGTCTGGACCCTTGCCCCATGTGCATCGTCCAGCGGTATGCTCTTATTTTGGTAGCGTTATGTGCAGCATTGACGGGGGCTAGTGGCCGAAAGAGCTTTCATGTGTTTGGTAGTGGCCTGATGGTTGTGCTGGCAGGGTCCGGCGCCTATGTGGCCGCGCGCCAGACCTGGCTGCAGTGGAACCCGCCCGAAGTCGTGTCCTGCGGGCGCGACTTCTACGGCATGATTGAGACCTTTCCGCTACAGCGCGCAATCCCCATGATCTTCAAGGGCAGCGGCGACTGCACCAAGGTGGATTGGACCTTTCTGGGCGGCTCCATCGCCAACTGGTCGTTCCTGTGGTTTTGCGGGATGGCATTGGTTGGCGCACTGCTGGTCTGGCGTCAGTCACGCAAGGCCTGATTGGCTGCAAGCCAATAGATCAATCGTTCAATAGCTCGGGGCGGGCAGGCTCCACTCCTTTGTCACGGCCCCGGCACTGTTGACGCTCTCCAGGCGAACGCCAAAACCCCACAAGCGGGCTGTGTGTTTCAGCACCTCCTGCGTGTTGTCGCCCAGCGGGCGGTCCAGGTACTGGGTGTGGCGCAGGGTCAGCGTGCGGTCGCCCCGCAGGTTCACATTCCAGGCCTGGATATTGGGCTCTCGCGTTCCCAGGTCATATTGCAGCGAGAGGGTCTGGCGCAGGTCTCGGTAGCCAGCCTCATCGTGGATAGCCGCCACCTGCAGGTCTGACATCTTCTCGTCATCGTGGATGGCAAACAATCGGAAGTCACGCATCAGCTTGGGGCTCAAAAACTGGCCGATGAAGCTTTCGTCCTTGTAGTTGCGCATGGCATGGTCCAGCGTGGGCAACCACGGTGCGCCGGCCATATCGGGAAACCAGATGCGGTCTTCCGCCGTGGGAGCCTCGCAAATGCGCTTGATGTCGGTGTACATGGCAAACCCCAGCGCATAGGGGTTAATGCCACTGTAGGCGCGGTGGCCCACCGGTGGTTGGTAGATGACATTGGTGTGGGAGCTGAGCCATTCCAGCATCACGCCATTGCTCAAATGGCCATCGTCGTACATGGTGTTGAGCAGTTTGTGGTGCCAAAACGTGGCCCAGCCCTCATTCATGACCTGGCTTTGGCGCTGCGGGTAGAAATACTGCGCAATTTTGCGCACCAGTCGCACAATTTCTCTCTGCCAGGGCTCCAGCAGGGGTGCGTTCTTTTCAATGAAATACAGCAGATTCTCCTGCGGTTCCGCGGGAAAGCGCAGGGCCTCTGGCGCTTCATCGGTCTTGCCGAAGTCCTTGGGCAGGGTGCGCCACAGGTCGTTGACCTGTTGCTGTGCGTACGCCTCACGGGCGCGCCGTTCGGTCAACTCCTGCGCCAGACTCTTCTTGCTGGGGCGGCGATAGCGGTCTACACCGAAATTGGCGAGCGCATGGCAGGAGTCCAGAAAGGTCTCCACGGCTTCCAGACCATGGCGTTCTTCACACTCGCTGACGTAGCGGCGGGCAAACACCAGGTAGTCGATGATGGAGGACGCATCCGTCCACATGCGAAACAGGTAATTGCCTTTGAAAAAACTGTTGTGCCCATAGGCCGCGTGGGCAATCACCAAGGCCTGCATGGCGGTGGTGTTCTCCTCCATCAGGTAGCTGATGCAGGGGTTGGAGTTGATGACGATTTCATACGCCAAGCCCATGTGGCCGCGGCGATAGCGTTTGTCGGTGGCAATGAATTCCTTGCCGTAGCTCCAATGCCGGTAGTTGATGGGCATGCCCACACTGGCATAGGCGTCCATCATCTGTTCGGCGGTGATGATCTCCAACTGGTTGGGGTAGGTGTCGAGCCCGAAGCGCGCGGCGGTGTCCCGGATCACGTCGTGGTAGCGCTCGATCAATTCAAAAGTCCAGTCACTGGGGTCGGGCAGTGGCTCGCTGGCACGCGGTGGCGCAGGCAGCGGCTCTGGCAGGCACTGGTGTACACGCCGCTCATGGCCCAGGGGAATTCGGGCCGGGTCGTCCTTGTGCCGGTGTTCGGCGGGGCGCGGGGCCAAAACAGGCAGCGTGTTCATGCCGTTTCCCCTTCCTTCTTGAACAGGTCCCGGAACACCGGATAGATCTGCGTGGGGTCGGTCACCTTGCGCATCGCAAAGTTGCTGTGGTTGGCGGCGACATCGGTGTATTCTTCCCACAGGTTTTGTTCGGTGTCGGCCACCTGCACATAGGCAAAAAAGCGGCACAGCGGCAACAGCTCATCGGCCAGCAGATCGTGGCAGCGGGTGCTGTCGCTGGTGAAGTTGTCGCCGTCGCTGGCCTGGGCACCATAGATGTTCCACTCCGCGGGCGGGTAACGCTCTTCCACAATTTTCTGCATCAGTTCCAGCGCGCTGCTGACGACCGTGCCGCCGCTCTCGGTCGCGTGGAAAAAGGTGTCCTCGTCCACCTCTTGTGCCTGGGTGTGGTGACGGATGAAGACGATGTCGATTTTTTCGTAGTGGCGGGTCAAAAAGAGATAGAGCAGGATGAAGAATTGCTTGGACAGGCTCTTGCGCTCTTCGTCCATGGAGCCCGACACATCCATCAAGCAAAACATCACGGCCTTGGATGTGGGCACGGGCGTCTTGACTCGGCCCCGAAAGCGCAAGTCCAGCGGGTCCAAAAAGGGTATGCGCTTCAGCCGCGCTTCCAGGTCTGCGATGAGCAGCCGCACATTGCGAATCTCGCTGTCTTTGCCAACCGGGTTGCGTAGCAGTTCCGCCAGCAGTTGGCTTTGGTGCACCAGTTCGCGTCGCGTGGCCGCCCCCAGAGCTAGTCTGCGGCCCAGCGCACCGCGCATGGAGCGCACGATGTGCAGGTTATTGGGGGTGCCGTCGCGGGTGTAGCCTGCACGGTGGCTTTTCCACTCGGGAGATTCCCCGATTTGTGTGCGCATCAAACGTGGCAAGGCCAGTCCCTCGAAGAAGACCTGCATGAATTCTTCCTTGCTCAGGGTAAAGGCAAAGTCGTCTTCCCCCTCGCCGGAGTCGCTGGCCTGCCCCTTTCCGCTGCCGCCTTTGCCACCTTTCGGGCGCTCAATGTGATCGCCACGCATGTGATCGACATTGCCCGGATGCACGGAGTCGCGCACGCCACCCTGGCCGTGGTGAAAGACCGGTTCACTAATGTCTTTCTTTGGAATCGTGATGTTCTCGGCCTGTTCCATGTCGCGGATGCTGCGGCCGGCCACCGCCTTGCGCACTGCCTCGCGTATCTGTTCCTGGTGGCGATGCAAGAACCGCTCCCGATTGCCTACCGACTTGTTCTTGCCCGCCAGTCTGCGGTCAACGATGTGCAGGGCCATGGTTGTCCTTGCGTGGCAAGCCTCTCAGGAACTCTTGCGTACCCGCAGATACCATTCGCACAACAGGCGCACTTGCTTGGCGGTGTAGCCCTTGTCCACCATGCGGGTCACAAAATCTTCGTGTTTCTTGGCCTCATCGGCACTGGCCTTGGCGTTGAAACTGATGACCGGCAATAGTTCTTCGGTGTTGGAAAACATTTTCTTCTCAATCACCTGGCGCAGCTTCTCGTAGCTGGTCCATGCCGGATTCTTGCCATGGTTATTGGCACGGGCGCGCAGCACGAAGTTGACAATCTCATTGCGAAAATCCTTGGGATTGGCGATGCCAGCAGGCTTTTCAATCTTCTCCAGCTCGGCGTTCAAGGCCACACGATCAAATACCTCACCGGTGTCGGTGTCACGGTACTCGTTGTCCTGTATCCAGTAGTCGGCATAGGTCACGTAGCGGTCAAAAATGTTCTGGCCGTACTCGCTGTAGCTTTCCAGATAGGCTGTCTGGATTTCCTTGCCGATGAACTCCGCATACCGCGGGGCCAGCAACTCCTTGATGAAACCGATGTACTTCTGCTCCAGATCGGCGGGGAACTGCTCGCGTTCAATTTGCTGCTCCAGCACGTACATCAAATGCACCGGATTGGCCGCCACTTCGGTGCTGTCGAAATTGAAAACCTTGGACAGGATCTTGAACGCAAAACGGGTAGAGACCCCGCTCATGCCCTCATCCATACCGGCGAAGTCGCGGTACTCGTGGTAGCTCTTGGCGCGTGGGTCGGTGTCCTTGAGGCTTTCACCGTCATAGACCTGCATCTTGCTGTACAGGCTGGAGTTTTCCGGCTCTTTCAGTCGGGTCAAAATGGCAAACTGGCTCATCATCTTGAAGGTGCCCGGTGCGCATTTGGCCTCGGCCAATGACGACTCCCGGATCAGCTTTTCGTAGATCTTGATCTCTTCACTGACCCGCAGGCAGTAGGGCACCTTGACGATGTAAATACGGTCCAGAAAGGCTTCGTTGTGCTTGTTGTTGCGAAAGGCCTTCCACTCGCTCTCATTGCTGTGGGCCAGCACCACGCCATCAAAGGGAATGGCGCCAAAGCCTTCCGTGCCCTTGAAGTTGCCCTCCTGCGTGGCGGTCAGCAAGGGGTGCAGCACCTTGATGGGTGCCTTGAACATTTCAACAAATTCCAGCAGCCCCTGGTTTGCAAGGCACAGGCCACCGGAGAAACTGTAGGCGTCGGGGTCGTCCTGCGAAAAACTTTCGAGCTTGCGGATGTCCACCTTGCCCACCAGGGACGAGATGTCCTGGTTGTTCTCATCACCGGGTTCGGTTTTGGCGATACCAATTTGTTTGAGCGTGTTGGGCAGGCGTTTGACGACCCGGAACTGGCGGATGTCGCCGCCAAATTCATCAAGGCGTTTGACGGCCCACGGAGACAGAATGCGCCGCAGGTAGCGGGTGGGGATGCCATAGGTGTCGCGCAGAATGGGCCCGTCTTCTTCGGCATCGAACAAACCCAGAGGACTCTCGTTGACCGGTGAGCCCTTAATGGCATAAAACGGCACCTGCTGCATCAGGTGTTTGAGCCGCTCGGCCAGTGAACTTTTTCCCCCACCCACAGGCCCCAACAGGTACAGGATTTGTTTGCGTTCTTCCAGGCCTTGGGCGGCGTGGCGAAAGTAACTGACCACCTGCTCGATGGCATCTTCCATGCCATAGAACTCGGCAAACGCCGGGTAGATCTTGATCAGCTTGTTGGCGAAGATGCGTGACAGGCGGGGGTTGTTGCGTGTGTCCAGCACCTCGGGCTCGCCAATGGCGGCCAGCATGCGCTCTGCTGCGGTGGCATAGGCCAGAGGGTTGCGCTTGCACTCGGCCAGATAGTCATCCAGGCTCAGCTCTTCTTCGCGGCTGCGCGCGTACCGGGCTACATAATTACCAATCGCGTCCATAAGACCTCCTGGTTACAACAACTACGTAAACACTCAAGCACTCAAACCATGCTTTGAAGTATAGGCGTGTGATACGACCCCGTCCAACAAGTTCCCGCATTCCTGTGCGGCCTTGCATTTTGCGAGATTGACATTTCGCACATCACCTTCACCTTCACAGGCAGGTGAGGGTCACGATAGGCAAGAACCCAATCAGAGAAGCACCAAACAATGGGCTTTCAGGCCAGCTTTTTTACCAATACCTGACTCTTGCGGTCCCAGTTGTACTTGCGCTTGCGGGCTTCTGGCAGCCATTCGGGGTCAACCTGCACAAAGCCGCGTTTGATGAACCAGTGCATGGTGCGCGTGGTCAGCACAAAAATGCTGTCCAGGCCGGCGGCCTTGGCGCGCTGCTCCACGCGTTTGAGCACGCGTTCCCCATCGCCTTGGCCCTGCACATCGGGTGAGACCGTTAGCGCGGCCATTTCCGCGGTACGTGCTTCGGTGTATGGGTACAGCGCAGCGCAGGCGAAGATCACGCCGTCGTGCTCGATGATGGTGTAGTTGCCCACGTCACGCTCGATCTCGGTGCGGCTGCGTTTGACCAGGGTGCCATCTTTCTCGAAGGGTTCGATCAGTTGCAGGATGCCGCCCACATCGTCCACTGTGGCTTCGCGCAGGCTCTCCAGTTTTTCATCGACCACCATGGTGCCGATGCCATCGTGCACATAGACCTCCAGCAGGATGGAGCCATCGACCGCAAAGGGGATGATGTGGCTGCGTTCCACGCCGTTCTTGCAGGCCTTGACGCAGTGCTGCAGGTAAAAGGCGGTGTCCGTAGGGTGATTGGCGGCCGGCAGTTGGGCCAAAAGTTTTTCGGCGGCGGCCAGCGGCAGCTCGGTGTCGATCGGGTTGTCGTCGCCGGGCGCCTCCATGGGGCGCAGACGGATGCCAGGCACCTCGGTCACAAAGATCAGTTTGTCGGCCTGCAAGGCGGTGGCGACCGACGTGGCCACTTCTTCCATGGTCAGGTTGAAGGCTTCCCCGGTGGGTGAAAAACCAAAGGGTGAAACCAGCAACAGGGCGCCCATGTCCAGCACCCGGCTGATGCCGGCAATGTCCACCTTGCGCACCAGGCCCGAGTGTTGAAAATCCACGCCATCGACAATGCCAACCGGCCGCGCGGTAATGAAGTTGCCCGAGATGACGCGCACGGTGGAGTCGGCCATGGGCGTGTTGGGCAAGCCCTGGCTGAAGGCGGCCTCGATTTCATAGCGCAACTGGCCGGCGGCCTCTTGCGCGCAGTCCAGCGCCACCTCGTCGGTGATGCGCATGCCGTGTGAATATTTGCCGGCGTGGCCCTTGGCGTTGAGCTGTTCGTTGACCTGGGGCCTGAAACCATGCACCAGCACGATCTTGACGCCCATGCTCTGGATCATGGCCAGATCCTGGGCCAGATAGTGCAACTTGCCCGCCGCGATGGCTTCGCCCGCAATGCCCACCACGAAGGTCTGGTTGCGGAATTTGTGGATATAGGGTGCGACCGAACGGAACCAGGGCACGAAGGTGAAGTTGAAAACGGTGGTCATGGTGCGCAGAGTGGGGAGCAGTTGAAGGCGGGGCTGGGATAATCCACGATTCTCTACGAAGTTTGTACCTTGACCACCAGCCCCCTGCTCATCGAATTCCCCGAATCGCTCCCGGTCTCCGGCAAACGCGAAGAAATCATGGCCGCCATGGCGGCCCACCAGGTCATCATCGTCTGTGGCGAGACCGGCTCTGGCAAGACCACGCAGCTGCCCAAGATCGCGCTGGCCATGGGGCGTGGCAAGCTGAATTACCCGGCCGGACAACGTGCGCGCCTGATCGGCCATACGCAACCGCGCCGCATTGCGGCCAGCAGCGTGGCCAAGCGCATTGCCGAGGAGTTGAAGACACCGCTGGGCGAGGTGGTGGGTTTCAAAGTGCGTTTCCAGGACCGCCTGTCCAAGGATGCCTCGGTCAAGCTGATGACCGACGGTATCTTGCTGGCCGAAACGCAAACCGATCCACTGTTGAGTGCCTATGACACCATCATCATCGACGAGGCCCATGAGCGCAGTCTGAATATCGACTTCCTGCTCGGTTACCTGCGCCAGATCTTGCCGCGCCGCCCGGACCTGAAGATTGTGGTGACCTCGGCCACGATTGACGCGCAACGCTTCGCGGACCATTTCAAGTCGTCCAAAGGGCCGGCCCCGGTCATCATGGTGTCGGGCCGCATGTTTCCGGTGGAACAACGCTACCGTCCGTTTGAAGAGTCGCGTGAGTACGATCTGAACCACGCGATTGCCGATGGCGTGGACGAACTGTGGCGTGATCCGCACAACCAGGGCGACATCCTGGTGTTTCTGCCCGGTGAGCGCGAGATCCGCGAGGCCGCAGACCATCTGCGCAAACATCTCAGCCACCAGCCCATCATGCGCAGCGCCGAGGTCTTGCCGCTGTTCGCCCGCCTGAGCCCGGCCGAGCAGGACCGCATCTTTGACGGCCACACCGGTCGGCGCGTGGTGCTGGCCACCAACGTGGCCGAGACTTCGCTGACCGTGCCCGGCATCCGCTACGTGATCGACGCGGGCACGGCGCGGGTCAAGCGCTACAGCTTTCGCAGCAAGGTGGAGCAGTTGCTGGTAGAGCCCATCAGCCAGGCCGCCGCCAACCAGCGCTCGGGCCGCTGCGGCCGCGTGGCTAACGGTATCTGCATACGGCTGTACGACGAGAAGGACTTCAACGGGCGCGAGCGGTTCACCGACCCCGAAATTTTGCGGTCCTCATTGGCGGGCGTCATCTTGCGGATGAAGTCGCTGCACCTGGGCATCGTCGAAGACTTTCCGTTTCTGGAGCGGCCGTCGGGGCGGGCCATTGCCGACGGCTACCAGTTGCTCAACGAACTGGGTGCCGTAGATGATGCGAATGAGCTGACGGCCACAGGCAAGGAGCTGGCGAAGCTGCCGTTGGACCCGCGGGTGGGGCGCATGATTCTGGAGGCGCGCACGCGGCAGGCGCTGGATGAGGTGCTGGTGATTGCCTCTGCGCTGAGCGTGCAGGATGTGCGCGACCGGCCTATGGAGGCGCAGCAACAGGCGGATACGGCGCACAAGAAGTTTGATGATGAGAAAAGCGAGTTTGTTGGTTACTTGAAGCTGTGGAAGTGGATTCACGATGCGCGGGGCGGGGGCTCCCCTGTAGGCCCCGCCGAGGCATCTGCGACCCGGGGTACGCCGGGCTCCTTGTCGCGAAGCTCAATGTCGTCACCCGGCGCACCCCGGGCCACAACGGCCTCGACTCCGTCTTCGGTGGCGTCGCACAAGCTTTCAAATCGCCAATACGAACAATTGCTGCGCCAGAACTTCGTCAATATCCGTCGCGTGCGCGAGTGGAAGGATATTTACAGCCAGCTCCACACGGTGGTGGCCGAGCACAAATGGCATCTGAATACGCAGCCCGCAAGCTACGAGCAGTTGCATATGTCCATGCTCGCCGGGCTCTTGGGAAATATCGGCTGCAAGGTCGAGACCGAAGGGCCAGGGGGCGAATATTTGGGGGCGCGTGGCATCAAGTTTTTTGCGCACCCCGGGGCGCATCTGTCCAAGAAGCCGGGGCGCTGGATTGTGGCGTCTGAATTGGTGGAAACCACCCGCCTGTTTGGCCGCGGCATTGCCAATATCGAGCCCCAGTGGCTGGAGCAGGTGGGCGAGCATTTGTTGAAGAAGCAGCTGCTGGACCCGCACTGGGAGAAGAAGGCCGCCGAGGTGGTGGCGCTGGAGCGGGCCACGCTGTATGGCATCGTCATCTACAACGGCAGGCGCACCAACTACAGCCGCGTCGACATGGCCGGTGCCCGCGAAATCTTTATCCGCCAGGCGCTGGTGGATGGTGAGTGGGAAACAACGCTGCCCTTCCTGGCCGCCAACCAGAAGTTGGTGCGCCAGGTGGAAGAGCTGGAGCACAAGGCGCGCCGGCAAGACGTGCTGGTGGACGACGAGCTGATCTACGCCTTTTACGACCAGCAGTTGCCCGCAGATGTGTGCAGTGGCCACAGCCTGGAGCGCTGGTACCGGGAAGAAAGCAGGAAGCCGCAATACCTTGAAGGAGGTGGGGCGGGGGTGCGTTTTGCGCAGGTCAAGGAGGAGCACGCGCAGCGGGCGGGGGACACGGAGCAAAACGTGCCCTCGTCCCACCGGGGCCAGAGCACGCTCCTCCGCCTGACCCGCGAAGAGCTGATGCGCCACGAGGCCGCCGGCATCACCACCGCATCCTTTCCCAAGACCATCCGCCTGGGCGGCGTGGACTGCGCCGCTACCTACCTGCACGAGCCCGGCGACCCGCGCGACGGGCTGACGGTGACCGTGCCGCTGTTCGTGCTGAACCAGGTCAACGACGAGCGCTGCGAATGGCTGGTGCCCGGCATGCTGAAGGACAAGGTGCAGGCCTTGCTGAAGACGCTGCACCAACGGCCACGCTCACGCCTGGTGCCGCTGCCCGACAC
>Ga0208398_101080_pt1 | contig 12083 bp, 7 predicted proteins | sample LakWasMe79_HOW10_2_FD_183905 | JGI IMG/M metagenome (GOLD analysis project Ga0208398, IMG submission 183905) | Freshwater sediment methanotrophic microbial communities from Lake Washington under simulated oxygen tension - Sediment Metagenome... | ecosystem: Environmental > Aquatic > Freshwater >... | reverse complement strand
GTAACCATCAAGCATATTGTGGTTCCTACAGAAACAGATGCGCTTTTGCTTGAAAACAATCTGATAAAAACCCTGCAGCCAAGATACAATGTGCTTTTACGCGATGATAAAAGCTACCCTTGGCTATGCATCAAGAAAGAACCTTTTTCACGGATTTTTGCTACCCGCCGAATGGTCAAAGACGGATCGGAGTATTTTGGGCCTTATACCAATTTCAAAACGGTTCATACAATTCTGGATTTAATAAAAGAGTTGTATCCGTTGCGGAGCTGTAATTTCGATTTGAGCGAAAGCAATATCGACAGCGGGAAATTTAAAGTGTGTCTGGAATACCATATAGGCAATTGCAAAGGGCCATGCGAAGGATTTGAAACATTGGATCATTATCAAAAACAAGTCGATGCCATCCGGGAAATTCTGAAGGGAAATTTCAAGGAAAGCATGAAAGATTTCAAGCGTCTGATGACCAATATGGCACAAGAAATGAAGTATGAGGAAGCCCAAAAAATTAAAGAAAAAATAGAAATCCTGGAGAATTACCAATCGCGTTCTACGATTGTAAATCCAAAGATTACCAATATCGATGTTTTCTCTATTGTTTCTGACGAAAGCGCTGCTTTTATCAATTTTCTGCAAATTTCGCACGGATCCATCATTCGTTCGCATACCATGGAAATCAAGAAGAAGCTTGAGGAAACAGATGAAGAACTGTTGGAATTAGCCATAATAGAATTGCGGGAGCGTTTTCAGCTAATGTCCAAGGAAGTTATTGTGCCTTTTGAAGTAGATTTGGGACCGGCAATAAAAATTACCGTACCGCAATTGGGCGACAAAAAACAAATATTGGATTTGTCAATTCGCAATGCAAAGTTTTACAGAATAGAGCAGCTCAAACAACTGCAGATAGTGGATCCTGACCGCCATACCAACAGGATTATGGCACAAATGAAAAGCGACTTGAGACTGCCGCTAGAACCAAGGCATATCGAGTGTTTTGATAATTCAAACATTCAGGGAACAAATCCTGTTGCCGCCTGCGTGGTGTTCAAAGACGGAAAACCAAGCAAGAAAGATTACAGGCATTTTAATGTAAAAACCGTAGTCGGGCCGGACGATTTTGCCTCAATGGAAGAAATAGTGTATCGCCGTTACAAAAGATTATTGGACGAGAACGAGCCTTTGCCTAATTTGATTATTATCGATGGAGGAAAAGGACAGTTGTCATCGGCATTGAAAAGTATAGATGCTCTGGAATTGCGCGGTAAAATAGCCGTTATCGGGATTGCCAAAAGACTGGAAGAATTGTTCTATCCAGGGGATTCTATTCCATTATATTTAGATAAAAAATCGGAGACTTTAAAAGTTATTCAACAATTAAGGAACGAAGCGCACCGTTTTGGAATTACTTTTCACCGTGATAAAAGAAGTAAGGCAGCTTTGAATTCTTCTATTGAAAGTATTCCCGGAATCGGAGAAAAAACGATGCAGACATTGATTCAGCATTTCAAAAGTGTTAAAAGATTGAAATTGGCTACCGAAAAAGAAATTTCTGACGTTATAGGTATATCAAAAGCCAAAAAAATTACCGACTTTTACAATAAAAAAAGTTAATATGAGAATTAAGGCAGAAGCCATTGGCCATAAGCCAAAAGTCAAAATAAACGTTGCCGGTACTAAGTCGGCAATTGTTGAAAGGCGTATATCTTCTATATTGATTTTTTTGATGCTTTTTGCATTTAGTATTTTGCCTTTTACTTCACAGGCCCAAGACATAGCCAAAAGGCCCAAAATAGGTTTAGTCCTCAGTGGAGGCGGTGCCAAGGGATTTGCTCATATTGGTGTTTTAAATGTACTTGAAGATGCGGGAATAAAGATAGATTACATTGGCGGAACCAGTATGGGAGCTGTAATCGGGGGACTTTATGCAATGGGTTATAATGCCAAACAAATCGATTCCATTATTGATGTGACCAATTTCAGTAATGTTCTAAACGATTATATTCCACGGTCTTCCAAAAATTTTTATGAAAAAAGGAATGACGAATTATACGCCTTGACTCTGCCGTTCAATAAATTCAGCATAGGAGCACCAGAGGCTTTATCCAAAGGAATGTATAATTTCAATATGTTGAGCCGATTAACATTGCCGGTTCGCCATGTCCGTGATTTTAACAAACTGCCTATCCCTTTTTTATGTGTGGGAACCAACATTGCCCTTGGAGAACAAGTGGTTTTTGACAAAGGTGTTTTGGCTCAGGCTATAACGGGAAGTTCCTCTTTGCCGTCTATATTTTCGCCGGTAATAATAGATGATAATCTTATTGTAGACGGGGGAATACTCAATAATTACCCTATTGAGGAAGTCCGTAAAATGGGAGCTGATATTATAATTGGGGTTGATGTGCAGTCGGGTTTGCTGACTAAAGACGAACTGAGAAGTGCATCGAGGATTTTCTTCCAGATTACCAATCTGCAAATGATTGAAAGGATGAAAGTCAATGCCAATCTAACCGAAGTTTATATCAAACCTGATGTGAAAAACTACGGAGTGGTAACCTTTGACAAAGCCACAGAAATTATTAAAAAAGGAGAGGATGCTACTTTTGCAGTATATGAAAAAATAGACGCTTTGGTGGATAAAGCAAATCCTTATCACAAACCAAAATTAAAAGTGGAGAGTGATAGCCTGATGATTATGGATATTAAAACCAATGAACTGCAAAATTATTCCAGGGATTATATTATCGGGAAACTAAATTTCAAACCGGGTACCAAAATAAGTTTTAGGGATTTAGAGAAAGGGATTAATAATCTGAACGCGACTCAAAACTTTAGTGCGGTGAGTTATTATTTTGATAAAAACGGAGCCTACGATAATTTGGTGCTTACATTGACCGAAAGCCCTGTGAAAACAAATCTAAAGTTTGGTCTGCATTATGACGGTTTATATAAAAGCGCCATTTTGGCCAATGTAACCAATAAAAAAACGTTTTTTAAAAATGACTTTTTATCTGCCGATTTGGTTTTGGGGGATAATGTGCGGTACTATTTTGATTATTATATTGATAATGGATTTCAGTTGAGTTATGGTTTTAAGTCACAATTGAACCGATTTAATAAAAACGTTCCGGTAAACGTTATTACCTATAATAGTGACGCAACTAATTCTATAAATATTGATTATCTTGATTTGTCCAATCAGGTGTATATTCAATCAGTATTTGCCCAAAAATTTCTTATCGGTGTGGGAGCTGAATTTGAATATCTGGACATTACGTCCGAAACACTTGAGTTAGAGCCGACGATTACCAAAAGCAATTATTTCAGTCTTTTTGGATATATAAAATACGATTCCTACGACAATAAATATTTTCCTAAAAAGGGCTGGTATTTTTCGGGAAACCCGCAGTTTTATATGTTTTCTTCTGAAAGTTCACAAAATTTTGAACCCTTCTCTATTGTAAGTGCTGAAGCTGGTATTGCAAAGACAGTTTTTAAAAACACAACAATAAAATTTCAGGCCGAAGCCGGGACTTTTATAGGGAGTAAAAGCCTGCCTTATTTTGATTTTATTTTGGGAGGTTATGGATATAATAATACTAATAATTTCAAATATTTTTATGGCTATGATTATTTAAGTCTGGCCGGCAATGGTTATCTGGAAAGCACGGTTACGCTTGATTTTGAAATTTTCAAAAAAAACCATCTTAACTTTTCGGCCAATTATGCCAATATAGGAGACAGCCTTTATAAATCATTGGATTGGATTTCATTGCCAAAGTATTCAGGATATGCTTTGGGTTACGGACTGGAAACAGTTATTGGTCCGGTCGAAGTAAAATATTCCTGGTCTCCGGAAACTTCAAATTCCTACCTTTGGTTTACCGTTGGATTTATTTTTTAATTTATATTTTTTATTAAATAAAATTACGACATTTGTAATTATGAAAACAAATTGGACAGGTTTATTAGAGTATCTTCAATTCCTAATCAAAAGAAATCCGGAGTAAATATTCAAATTAAATAATGGATTAATTAGATAATTTGAAAATGTTGCACGGAACTGATTTTGATAGTTTCATTTGTTGTTCAATGATTTCAAAATAACTTTAATTTTCTGATTAAGGTATTATCTAATTTTCAAATTTTTACATCGTTTAATTTTCTAATTTGAAAAATCATGCCAATATATCATAAACTAGGAAATATTCCTTCAAAAAGGCACATCCAGTTTGAAAAACCAAATGGAGGGTTGTATTATGAACAACTATTTGGTACAGAGGGATTTCATGGAAATTCTTCTTTGTCTTACCACATTCACAGACCAACTCAGGTCAAAGAAATACTAAAATCATATTCGGTTGAGCCTAAAATTGCAATTGGGAAAAACATAAAATCATTATTATTGAAAGGTTTCGAACTGAAGCCCGAAGATGATTTTCTGGACAGCCGAAAAGCCATGTTGGTCAATAGAGACTGTATAATAGGATTGGCAGCGCCTAGAAAATCGTTGACTGCCTATTTCTATAAAAATGCCGATGCCGATGAAATGATTTTCATTCACAAAGGCAAAGGAAAACTCCGTACCATGCTTGGAAATATTCCTTTTGAGTACGGTGATTATTTGATTATTCCCCGCGGAATTATTTATCAAATAGAATTTGAAACCGAAGAAAACCGATTGTTTTATGTAGAATCCTATTCGCCTTTTTATACGCCAAAACGATATAAAAATGCTTCGGGACAACACTTGGAACATTCTCCATTTTGTGAGCGTGATTTTATTTTGCCGAACGAATTGGAATCTCACGATGAAAAAGGTGATTTTGTCATCAAAATGAAAAAAGAAGGTGTGATGCATGAAGTGGTTTATGCTACTCATCCTTTTGACGTTGTGGGCTGGGACGGCTACAATTTTCCTTATGGATTTTCTATTCATAATTTTGAACCCATAACGGGGCGTGTACACCAACCGCCACCGGTTCACCAAACATTCGAAACCGGTACTTTTGTGGTTTGTTCCTTTGTGCCGAGACTGTACGATTACCATCCAAAATCAATTCCGGCGCCATACAATCACAGTAATATAGACAGCGACGAGGTGTTGTATTACGTAGACGGTGATTTCATGAGCCGTAACAATATCGAGCAGGGACACATTACATTGCATCCAAAAGGAATTCCTCACGGTCCCGCACCCGGTGCAATGGAGCGTAGTATCGGACACAAGGACACGCAAGAACTGGCCGTAATGGTTGACACTTTTCACCCTCTTATGGTAACCGAGGAAGCTATGGGAATAGACGATGGGCAGTACTATAAATCCTGGGTAGAGTAAAAAATTTAACCACAATACACTCAAAGTTTGGCGCAAGGTTCGCAAAGCTTTGAGCCAAACTTTGAGTGTATTGCGGTTAAAAGAAAAACGTAAAACAATATTTCGGTTTTTATCAAATAAACGATTAACCGATTAAACAAATAAACATCATGGCAAAAGAAATAAAATCAGTAGAATACGGATTAGAGAAAATATTCGAGGGAGCGCAGGATTTCCTTCCGCTTTTAGGAACAGATTATGTCGAATTCTACGTAGGTAACGCAAAACAATCGGCGCATTATTATAAAACCGCTTTTGGTTATCAATCATTGGCTTATGCCGGATTGGAAACAGGAGTAAAAGACAGGGCGTCTTATGTGTTGAAACAGGATAAAATCAGAATTGTTTTAACCACTCCATTAACACAGGATTCCCCTCTTCACGATCATTTAAAAAAACATGGTGATGGAGTAAAGGTAGCTGCACTTTGGGTAGAAGATGCAAGAAGCGCCTACGAGGAAACCATGAAGAGAGGTGCCCGTTCCTTTATGGAACCTACCGTTGAGAAAGATGAATTTGGAGAAGTGGTGCGTTCAGGAATTTATACTTATGGAGAAACTGTTCACATTTTTGTCGAAAGAAAAAACTACAATGGTATTTTCCTGCCTGGATACAAAGAATGGAAATCCGATTACAATCCAGAACCAACAGGCTTGAAATATATTGACCATATGGTAGGAAATGTGGGTTGGAACGAAATGAATACTTGGGTGAAGTTTTACGAGGATGTAATGGGATTCGTTAATTTCCTTTCTTTTGATGACAAACAAATCAATACCGAATATTCAGCTTTGATGAGTAAAGTAATGTCAAACGGAAACGGAAGAATCAAATTCCCAATCAATGAGCCTGCAGAAGGAAAGAAAAAATCTCAAATCGAGGAATACTTGGATTTTTACGGTGGCCCCGGAATTCAGCACATTGCTATAGCGACTGATGATATTATAAAAACAGTTTCACAGTTAAAAGCACGAGGAGTTGAGTTTTTATCACCGCCGCCACATACCTATTATGAAGCAATCCCTGAAAGACTGGGAGTGCATATGGATATGATGAAAGAGGATTTGAACGAAATAGAAAAACTGGCTATTATGGTTGATGCTGACGAGGATGGTTATTTATTGCAGATTTTTACCAAACCTGTTCAAGACCGTCCGACTTTGTTTTTTGAAATTATACAGAGAATGGGTGCAAAAGGATTCGGTGCAGGGAACTTTAAAGCGCTTTTTGAGTCAATAGAACGCGAACAGCAATTGCGAGGAACTTTGTAAAAATCGATTTTTTTTGCATTATCAAAAAAAATAATAGTTAAATAACCCTTAAAGATGCAAATGTTGTGTTAAACTTGGCTTTTTGTTAAAAAAAGCTCGATTTATAGAATACCTTTGCACTCGCAAATCAGGAAGGGGTGGTTTCCTTCTTAGTTTCATATAAATTTTCATAATTTATAGTTTTTTGGTTAGTTAATAGCATAAAAACTCAGTCATTAATTTGACTGAGTTTTTTTGTTTTAATACATTTGGTACTGTTTTTGCAATAATCGATCCTATGAAAAAAATTGTAATTTTCTTGTTAGTGATTATCACTTTAGCTTTCGATACGCAAAAAGACGAAGCCTTTTCTGGAGGTGAATATTTAAAATTCAGAGTACATTATGGCATTATAAATGCAGGTTATGCTACGCTCGAGATTAAGGACGAAACATTGACCGGCAAGCGTGTTTTTCATGTTGTCGGAAAGGGATATTCTACTGGTATGACCAAATTCTTTTTTAATGTTGAAGATGTTTATGAAAGTTATATCGATAAGGATACCCGGAATCCATACAAGTTTGTACGAAAAATAAATGAAGGTGGGTATACCAAGAATCAGGAAGGTTTCTTCAACCAAAAGACCAATAAAGTCCTGGTGAAAGATTACAAACACAAAACCGAAAAAACATTTGACTTTTCAGAAAACACCCAGGATATATTGTCTTCCTTTTATTATTTGCGGAATTATCCCAATATTAATAAAATGAAAGCCGGAGAATCGGTGATTATTGACATGTTTTTTGATAATGAGACTACAAAATTTAAGTTAAAATTAGTAGGCAGAGAAGATATTAAAACTAAATTTGGCATCGTCTCTGCGATGATTTTTAGGCCATTAGTGCAGTCAGGGCGAATATTTAAGGAAGAGGAGAGTTTAACGGTTTGGATTTCAGACGACTATAATAAGATACCGCTTCGGATAAAAGCGACACTTTTGGTGGGGTCTCTAAAAGCCGATTTGGAAGAATATAAAGGATTGAATAATCCGTTTAAAGTGAGAGCAAAATGATTGTAAATGATACCACGGCATCAATTTTGGATGAAATTGATCAAAAATTTCAAAAAATAAACCAAAAAACAGAGACACATCTCGAAGGATTGCTTTGGTCAAAACCAATAACCTATTGGGATTACATTCAGACTGATGCATTATTGAATTTGCAGATTCAAAGAACAACGCTTCCTGATGAAATGGTTTTTATCATGTATCATCAGGTCAATGAACTGCTTTTTAAAATGATACTTTGGGAGATGCATCAAATTTCCTATTCCGAAAAACTGACAACAGATTTTTTTACCGAAAGGTTAATGAGAATCAGCCGTTACTTTGATATGCTTACCACTTCTTTTGATATTATGGGAGACGGCATGGAGGTAGAGCAGTATATGAAATTTAGAAATACACTGACTCCGGCAAGCGGTTTTCAAAGCGCACAATATAGAATGATAGAAATAGCTTCGACGGATTTAATCAACCTTATAGATTACCGTTTCAGAGCAACCATTGACAGAAATACACCCTACGAGCATGCTTTGGATCATATGTACTGGCAGGCTGCCGGGAAAGATCATAAAACGGGAGAGAAGTCCTATTTGTTGTTGGAATTCGAGCGCAAATACAAAGCTGCATTTTTGACCCAGATGGAGGAATACAATACCATAAATCTTTGGCAGAAATTCAAGCAATTACCGGAATCAGACCGTGAAAATCCAGAATTGGTGAAAGCCATGCGTCATTATGACCATACAGTAAATATTACCTGGGTAATGGGACACTTGAATGCAGCCAGAAAATATATTGACAACGGAAAAGGTGACGGAGAAGCAACCGGAGGAAGTGATTGGAAAAAATACATGCATCCTAGATATCAGAGAAGAATTTTCTTCCCTGAACTGTGGAGTCAGGAGGAATTGGCTAATTGGGGAGTTGAAAACTAAAGATTAAATAAGAGAGAACTTGAAGCAGGTAATTGTAATTTTAATAGTGCTGTTTTCCTTGATATCCTGTAACAGGAGTGAGGATGTTGTGGAAAATCATGTAATCCTGAAGTCCAAAAAAAGTGATTTTGGATTTAAATTTTCTGATTTTAATGTTGTTCAGGATTCAGTAAAGCCGGGCGATACTTTTGGAAGTATTTTGCAAAATCAAAACATTGGCGACAAAAAAGTATTTGACATTGTTGCTCAAGTGAAGGATACTTTTGATGTACGTACTATCAGGCTTAACAAACACTACACGCTGCTTCGTTCAAAAAATAAAACCAATAGTCTTAATGTTTTTATTTATCAACCCGATGCCCTAAATTATTATGTGATTGATTTACGCGATTCGATAGCCAAAGCTTATAAAAAAACAAAACCATTGACTTTAAAACGCCGTACTATTGGCGGAGTCTTGAAAGGATCTTTATCGGAAACTTTGGAGTCTGCAAACGTTGAAGGAGCATTGGCAACAAGGATTTCTAAGATTTTTGCATGGTCTATCGATTTCTTTAAAGTCAAAAAGGGAGACCGCTTTGGATTGACTTTTACAGAAAGATATATCAATGATTCTATATATGATGGTGTAGACAGTCTTGAAGCCGCTTTTTTTGAATACAAAGGAAAAATTATTTATGCGTTTCCTTTTGAACAGGTTCCAGGTTCTGGAAAAATGGATTACTATGATGAAGACGGAAAAACTTTGAAGAATTTTTTCCTTAAAACACCAATTAAATTCAGCCGTATTACTTCTCATTTTAGTTCTAACCGTTTTCATCCTGTGCAGCAAATTTGGAAAGCTCATAAAGGAACCGATTATGCGGCTCCGTATGGAACACCAATTTCGACTACTGCAGCAGGAATAGTGGAGCAGACAGGCTATACTGCAGGTAACGGAAACTTTGTAAAAGTAAAACACAATAAGGTGTACTCTACTCAGTATTTGCACATGTCCCGGATACTGGTAAGACGCGGACAGCATGTCAATCAAGGGCAGACTATAGGACTTGTAGGCAGTACTGGACTGGCGACAGGACCGCATGTATGTTACCGTTTTTGGAAGAATGGAGTTCAAGTTGATGCACTGCGTTTAAAATTGCCAAACGGGGAGCCAATGAACCCTAAAAACAAAGAACGTTTCTTAAAGAAAATTGAGCCGTTAAAATTTGAATTGGACAGTGTTTCTAATTTATAAAGATAATTTCCAGGCTTATTTAAACTAAGTTAATTTATTCTTTTATTTGATATTTAATTGTTATATAATCTGCTGATTTTAGTCCAATCAAACTTATTTCAGTAAATTTGCACAATTATAAAAAACTAGAATAAAATGGCTTTAAATACAATAAACCCTACTGAAACTTCTGCCTGGAAAAAACTTCAGGCACACTATAATGAAATTCAAAAGGCTTCGATGACAGAAATGTTTCAAGCCGACTCTTCAAGAACCGAAAAATTCCATTTAAAATGGAATGATTTTTTGGTTGATTATTCCAAAAACAGAATAAATCAGGAAACAATCGATTTGTTACTTGAACTGGCAAATGAAACAGGTTTGAAAAATGCGATTTCCGATTATTTTGGAGGAGCAATTATAAATCAAACTGAAGGTAGAGCTGTTTTGCATACTGCTTTGCGTGCAAAAGAATCGGCTGTGATTAATGTTGACGGAATCAATGTAATGCCGGAAGTTTATGAGGTAAAAAACAAAGTTAAATCATTTACAAACGAAGTGGTTTCGGGAAAAAGAACCGGATACACAGGAAAACCATTTACTGATGTTGTAAATATAGGTATTGGAGGTTCTGATTTGGGACCGGTTATGGCTGTTGAAGCTTTGCAATATTATAAAAATCATTTAAACGTACATTTTGCATCCAATGTTGATGGTGATCATGTAAATGAAATTATTAAAAAACTAAATCCTGAGACTACCTTATTCGTAATTGTTTCGAAAACTTTTACTACTCAGGAAACCTTAACGAATTCTGAAACTATCAAAGCGTGGTTTTTAAAATCTGCCGGTCAGGAAGATGTTGCCAAGCATTTCGTGGCGGTTTCAACTAATATCCAAAAAGTAACAGAATTCGGAATTAATCCTGACAATGTATTCCCGATGTGGGACTGGGTTGGTGGACGTTTTTCTTTATGGAGTGCCGTTGGGCTTTCTATAAGTTTGGCGGTTGGTTTTGACAATTTCAATGATTTGCTGAGTGGTGCCAATGAAATGGATGAACACTTTAAAACAGCTGATTTTGATAAAAACATCCCGGTAACATTGGCATTGTTGAGCGTTTGGTACAATAATTTCTTTGGTGCCGAAAGTGAGGCTTTGATTCCTTATACTCAATATCTGCAAAAGCTGGCGCCTTATTTACAGCAAGGAACAATGGAAAGTAACGGTAAGAGTGTGGGACGCGACGGAAAACCGGTTAATTATGAGACTGGAACTATTATTTGGGGTGAGCCGGGAACCAATGCACAACACGCGTTTTTTCAGTTGATTCACCAGGGAACTAAATTAATTCCTTCTGATTTTATTGGATTTGTAAAGCCATTATATGGAGATGATGATCATCATGATAAATTGATGTCAAACTTTTTTGCTCAGACAGAAGCTTTGATGAATGGAAAATCAGAAGCACAGGTGCAGGCTGAATTCGACAAACAAGGATTAAGTGCAGAGAAAGCAAGTGTTCTTTTGCCGTTTAAAGTTTTTACTGGAAATAAACCGACAAATACAATTTTGATTCAAAAATTGACGCCTAAATCATTAGGTGCTTTGATATCAATGTACGAACATAAAATCTTTGTACAAGGATTCATTTGGAATATCTTCAGTTTTGATCAATGGGGAGTTGAACTTGGTAAACAATTGGCCAATTCGATATTGGAAGAGATTCATACCAAAGAAGTTAAGAATCATGACAGTTCTACTAAGTTTTTATTGAATCATTTTTTAGATAACAAATAGATTGTTCTGCATAAATTTAAGCTCTGATTTTTATAATCAGAGCTTTTTTATTGAATAAAAGTTGGTGTTTGTATGTTTTGACTAAAAAACCAATAATCAGGAGTTGAAAAAGAGGTGTGAAATTCTTATTTTTTGCAATTAAAAACAGGCTATTTGTTAAAATATTAACGATAAAATTATAATATGCTTTTAATGAGTTTTGAAGTTGTCAAAAACGCAATTTCTTAAAGCTTTCTTAACATTAATTCGTTCAAATGTTATAATTTTGCCAAAAATATTTAAACTAACAAGAATGAAAACAATGAAAAATTGGTTACTCTCTGGAATACTTTTTTTGATGGTTTCGACAGTATTTTCACAAGGAAAAATCACCGGAACTATTACAGATGGACAAAGTCCTTTACCTGGAGCAAATGTTGCCATTAAAGGTACATCAGCA
>Ga0208398_101079_pt1 | contig 12090 bp, 10 predicted proteins | sample LakWasMe79_HOW10_2_FD_183905 | JGI IMG/M metagenome (GOLD analysis project Ga0208398, IMG submission 183905) | Freshwater sediment methanotrophic microbial communities from Lake Washington under simulated oxygen tension - Sediment Metagenome... | ecosystem: Environmental > Aquatic > Freshwater >... | reverse complement strand
GGGCGAAAAGCCCGGCGCCAGCGCGCCCAACCGCTTCTACATGTACGGCGTGATCGGCCGGCTGGCCATGCTGGCCGCCAGCTACGAGCTGGAAGCCACCGATCCGGACGCCGAGGTCTACGACTGAGCGTGAAAAACCCAGTGTTGACAAGCACTTGGCGCTTTCATCGTCAGGCGTAGCCCTTCACCTTCACACTGTCCCTGATCAACGGTCGATTGCTTCGGATGAAGCGCTTTGATTGGATCACGTGGATCAGGCGTGGATCAAGCGTGGATCAGAGGGTGTTTGACGCAATCCGCGACTAGGCATCACCTGTTCAGGGGGTGACGGTCGTTTGTGCGGGTTGATCCGCGGCGGCGCGGCTGTCGGCGGCGGCGACAGGGTGGTCAGGCGGTTTGACGGGGTAGACCTGCGGGCGGTACAGGCGGGGTCCGGCAACCCTGCTCCCTCACAAATCTCCCAGCGTTCGCAAACTTTTCGAACCCAGCGGTCCGGCACCACCTGTCGCCCCTGTAGGATGTTACAAACAATGGGGAGGGGACCTATGGCGCTACCGACAATGATCTGTCGCGGGTGTGGGTCGCAGATTCCGATTGCCGGCAAGGTCTGCCCGCACTGTCAGCGGGACAAGACTGCTGACGTAGCATACGACACACGGTACTTCTTCTTTGCCCTCGGGTTTGGCGTCCTTGGCGCGATCATTGGTGCAATGATCGGCGGTCGTTCAGGGTTCCTAGGTCAAATGGCTGGCGTGTTCGTTGGCGTCATCGTTGGGACTGTTGGAGGCCTGATTGGTGCGCTGGTGACTACCAAGTCGTCACCTCAGGCGTCGAAACCGCCAGAGGTCCGCATTGCGCCACCGGACGCACTACCTGTACCCGCTGGACCACAAGAGGTTGCATCGGCTGACCTCGCCGAACAAAGGCTGAGCCGACTGGACGCATTGCGAGCAAAGGGCCTGATCACTGATCAAGAGCACGAAGCAAAGCGCGAGGCCATCCTAAACACTCTGTAGCGGCTGCGCCCGCTGTCAAGGCGGCTTCTTCTTATCGGCGGCGACGCCCTGGGCAGCGCCGTTCCCGCTGTCGGCGGCGACGCCGAGGGCCTCAAGCCGATCAAGCGCCTTGGACAGGGTGCGAACGTAAGCGCGGCTTGACACTACGTCGGCGGCGAACATGCCCGACTTCACGGCGTTCAGGCGCCGCCCCCCGCCCGGCACTGTCATGCTTCGTCGTCATTGATCACCACCGTTACACCCTTCGCCTGTAAGGCACGTACCGCCAGCAGGGTTTTCAGGCACGCGGCTTGGGCCTGTAGATGCAATTTCCCAAACCTGGCGGCGGCCTCCGCTGTGCGCGCAATAACCGATTCAACAGCCCAGCGCTCCGCGAGCGCTGTAAGCACCGCAGCATGAGAGGCGAGTTCTTCGATCAATACCTTCGGATCAGGATCTGTCAGCCTTTCAAGACGTACCCTGAAGGCTTCGAGTGCAGCGCTTCGATCTGGCGCCTGCCCCCCTGTTTTCACGAATGATATGACCGCTGCGGCAGCATCACTCGCATTTTCAGGTATCACCATCGGTGCTTTGCGATGGGAGGGGAGTAGGTCAGACAGGTTCATGGCTTGCGCCCTCCGGGCTAGTTTCATGAATTTTAGTTCCGCCTCATGAAATCTAGTTCCTCCTCCCCCGTCTTGCAGTAAAAACAGTAAATACAGAGACTTCAGGTCAAAAATATAAATGGGTATATGTATTTATAGGATAGACCTAGAGCCACTGCTTTCTCTGGTTTTACTGCAAGAATAGGGGCCTGCGTCGGGCCTGGTGGCCGCCAGAGTGCCCAAAAATCCCCGCTGGGCCGCCCGTCGCAGTTTTTTTGGGCGGGGTGCGGGGAAAAACATGGGTGATATCTTCGTCGCTGCCATGAGCGGCAGTCTCGGTGCTTCATTGAGCATTGCTGAATTGAGCCGACTCCGTGCGTCGTCATGGGACGGCACCGATCAACAACTGTTCGAGCGCCTTCTTAGGGCCACGACGAACCGCATAGCGGCCGGGCAGGTTGAATGCACCTTGAAGCAGTGCCAGCGCTTTACGGGGGAGTACCTCGCACGCCGACCCTATGACCCCAACCGCGACTCACCTCTAGAGCGCGGCAAGGTCAAGGAATGGTGCACTACGCAGAAGATACAGCCGCAGGGTGTATCACTCGAACCGACCTATGAAACATGGCCGGAGCAGCGCTTTACCCGCGAACAAGCGCAAGCACTGTTTAGCGTCGATCCTGATGATTGGAGTGAAGGCGCATTGAAGTGGGCAGGTATCAATGAATTGCCTGCTAAGTCAATCGCCACACAAACACACACACTGTCGGACAAGGCAGGTGATGCACCATTGGTTGATTCACAGGCGCGGGCTATCTGCGAAGACTTGGGTGTTGATTACCTTGATAGTCGGTCGAAGCCGATGCTTCGGACCTTGGTCGAGTCAAAGCTGCTGCAATTCGGTATTAGCCAAACAAGCCTCGATGCTACCTTCAATCACCTAGAGAGGGCTGTTGAAGCAAGAGAACGCAACGGTCTGTATTTGATTGGCCCCACGTTGGCTTATATCCTGAGTCGCAAGGGTGGGGGACGCCAGCCCGAAAGACATCTGCCCTATGCTGTATCGAGCGGCAAACACTGAATCACCCGATCCCCAGTCGTCCCCAGTTCCCCCCAGCTTTCCCCAATCCCGAATGGCAGCGCACATGTTCGTTTCACAGTCTTGGGTATCGGAAACCCCAGGCGCAGAACGAACATGCCCCCCAACGAACACCCTTTCGCCTTGACCACCAAGCAGGCTGCGCGCCTGCTGGGCGTCGCTCCTGAAACTCTGCGCGTGGCCGCGAGCCGTGGCGGTTACCGCGGCGTCAGCCCCGCCCGCGTCAACGGCCGCCTGATGTGGACCCGCTCCACTGTGCTTGCGCTGGCTGGCCGGCACGTGGTCGATACCCGCACCGTCGTTGATCTGCGTGCCACCAATCCGTGGTTGGACTCGCTGGACGTGCCCGCCGATGACCCGGTGGCGCAATGGCTGGCTGTCGCCCTCAATGACCCGCGTGACGACCTGGCCCAACTGCCGGCGTGCCGGTTGGACGAGTGGCACGCCATTCGCGGCTGGCTGTCCGCTGCCCGCAAGCGCTTCGCCGCCGCACGCCAGCGCCTGACGCCTGAACAGGTCACAGACGGTCAGCGATTGCAGGCCCTGGCCGTCGCCGCCATCGTGGCCGACCTTGAACCCGCTGTGCTGGCCCAGGCCGTGGCCGACGTGTTGGGGGGCCTGAAATGAACGCCGGCCACGACTACCGCCCCAGCGCCGCCGCCGCCGCAAACCAGTGCGCCATCGTCCTTGCCCGCCTGCGGGAAGGCCCAGCCACCACCAGCCAACTGCGGACGATCCTGGGGCTTTCCAGCAGCCCTGCTGCCCGTATTCTGCAACTGCGCCACGCCGGACACCTCATCAGCACTATGCGCACCACCATCGGCGGCGCCACGGTCGCCTGCTACGTGCTGGAAGATGGGGCCAAGCCGTGAACCCCAGCATCACCTACAGCTTGTCGCTGTTCACAACTGTTAGCCCCGACCACTTCGGAAAGATCATCAGCAAAGCCCCCGGTGGCGGTATCACGTCCCGGCCGGCCGGCGAAATGGTGCGCGGAACCGTGGAGCGCCTCGACCTCGACGGCCCCCGCGCCTTCGTTGGCCTACTCCAACGAGTGCAGAAGCCCCAGGCCATCAGCACCTCTGTCCCGTCCAACCGCCTCACCTCCGCCCAGGTGGTGACGAAGAAGGATCGGGCCAATCACCCGGAAGCCATCAGCCGCTCCAAAGACTGCTTCGAGTACCCGGACGGGCCGGGCTTGGTCACGTTGGACTATGACCCACCGAAGGGTGGGCCGGTCATGAGCCGCGAACACCTCCACACCCTGTTGCGCGACCTGATTCCCTGCATCGATCAATCCCCCGTGGTCTGGTCCGCCTCCGCCTCCAGCTTCATCTATGACGGCGAAACCCAGGTACGGGGGCTGGCCGGCCAGCGCCTATGGCTGTTCGTAAAAAGCGGACTCGACACCCCCCGTTTCATGGACGAACTGTCCGCCCGCTGCTGGCTGGCCGGGCTGGGCCGCGTCGAAGTCAGCGCCAGCGGCGCCCTGTTGAAGCGTGACGTGTTCGACCGGGCCATGGCGAACGTCGCCCGGCTTGACTTCGTCGGCGGCGCTGTCACCCTGAACGGTCTACGTCAAGCCCGCCCCGATCCCATCATCCTGTCGGACGGGCCTCCGCTCGACACTGAAGCCGCGCTTCCCTCACTGTCCGCTGCTGATCGTGCGAAGGTCGGTGCCATCATCGCCTCTGCCCTGGCTGAAGCTGAACCCCGCGCCGCTGAGGCCCGCGCGGCATGGCTTGCCACGCACGAACGCGAAGCCATGCGCCGCGCCGTGGATGAAGGCAAAGACCCCCAGCACGCACGCCAAGCTGTCGCCCGCACCTACAGCGCCGCACAGAAAGGCACCTTGGCCGGCGACTTCATCCTGCATTTGGTGGACGAACAGGGCAACGAAACGCCGATCACCGTCGACGCACTGTTGAAGGACCGCGCGCGCTATCACGGCGTCAAGTGCCTTGACCCCCTCGACCCAGGCCACCGCAACCGCGAAGCCTGTGCCATCGTCTATGCCAACCAGCCAACACCCGTGGTCTGGTCCTTGAATGACGCTGGACGGGTCTGGCGCCTCGTCCGTCAGCCGCTCAGCCTTGCAGTCACCACAGGCGACCGCGCCAAGCTGGCTGAACAGATCGCCGACGAACTGGCCGGAACCGGAACCCTGTTCATGCTGGGCGGCGCACCGACCTACGTGACCCCAGGCCACACCGCCACCCTGTCACGTGCGCTGCTGGCCTACGTCACCGGTTGCCACATCGCCCTTTACCGGCCCGGCAAGGACGGCAAGCAAACCCCGACCGAACCCGATGCTGCGCTGCTGGACATCGTGGCGGCGCTGCTGCCCATGCGCCTGAAGACGATCATTGCCCGCTCGACCATCCCCATGATCACGCCGGCCGGCGCCGTCATCGACACGCCGGGCCTGCATGATGGTGTGCTGCTCGACGTGAAGCCCGACGACATGGAACCTGTCCCGCTGAACCCCACGCGCGCCCAGGCCGTCGAAGCCCTGCGTCGCGCCTGGGCCCCATGGTCCGCCTACGCCTGGGCTGATGCCCATTCCCGCGCCGCAATGCTGTCGGCTGTCCTCACACTCCCCATGCGCCCGCTGATCACCTCAGCGCCCGGCCTATTCGCCAGCAGCCCGACCCAGGCCAGCGGCAAAAGCAAAGCTGTCGGCGCCCTGGCGATGATCGCCCGTGGCTACGCTGGCGGCGCGAAAACGTGGATCAACTCTGCGAACAGCGAGGATGAGAACCGAAAGTGGGTGGTCAGCGTGGCCCGCTCCGGCGATCCCGTGGCGACCATCGATAACGTCTGTGGGACTTACCGAAGCTCTGTGGTTTCAACCGCCATCACCGAAGGCAAGTTGGGAGAACGCCTGTTGGGCGGCATGGATCACATTTCGCCGGACATCCGTATAACCTGGCTGGCAAGCGGTAACGGCGTGGTCATGGATCGCGACATGGGCAGCCGATGGCTGATCGCCACCATCGACACCGGGTTGGAAAACCCGTCCGCGCTGTCCTATGCCTTCGATCCCGTCGCCCGCGCTGCCGCCGACCGGCTGGGCATCGTGCGCGCCGTGCTGACTTTGCACCGCGCTTGGCACTCCGTGGGCTGTCCCACCACCGACGCCCTCGCCTCTCGCTTTGCCGAGTGGGGCCTGATCCGGCACATGGTGCGTTGGCTGGCTGACTCCGGTATCGCCGCCGATGCTGGCATCGGTGCCCTGGGTGACCCGGCCCAAACCATCTTGGATGGCGGCGCCCAGGCCGACCCTGAGCAAGAGGCCACCGCCCAGGCCTGGGCCGCCATGAGCGAGATATTCCAAGAGCGCCCATTCACGGCCGCCGACGTGTTCCGCCTGTTCAAGGCTGTTGAGTCCGGCACCGGCGACCCCGACGCGCACCTGTTGCATGAAGCGTTTGAGGGCCTGTTGGGTGGCCGGGCTCGGCTGAACTCCAAGAGCTTCCACTCCGCCCTGTTCAACCGCCGAAGCCGCATCGCCCAAGGCCTGAAGCTGGTTCCTGTCCCCCAGGCCGGCACCACGCGCGGCGCCCTGTGGAAGATCATCCCCGCGCCGCCGCCGTAGGCCCCACCAAAGGGTGTTGTCACGCTGATGGCCCAAGGTCACCGCAGAACGTGTTGTCTGCTTAATTTCTAGGCGAAAGCGGGTCTGCGGGCTCGCTTAACGTCGGCAGCGTCCCCTCCATGGCCTACCGACGTGTCTTCCGAACTGTCCCCAAGCCGCTCACCTTCTGGCGCTGAAAGCGCGCGACCTCGCTGGACCAGCTGCGGGGACTTGCGGCGGCTGTCGAGGCAGGTGGCTCGCCGGCGCTCGGTTCGGACGCGAAACCGGAGCCGGGGTTGCTCGATGAGCACCGAATCTGAGGGGGCCCACCTCAACCACTCGGACCAGGACCCGGTCTAGGGTGAAGTGGCTGCCCTCGGTCGGTCCCGACGACTCGCCTCGACGAATCGTAGACGGAAGCCACAATGGCGCAAACACATGTGGTCACAGAACGCTGAGGGAGGAAGTCGCTTGTTGGAATGGCTACTGAGGCTGGCGCCTGCTTGGGTAACCGGGCGCATTGGTCCGCGAGCGCGGCGCGAGGTGAGTTCCTGGACTCGCGGAAACCCGACGTTGCGCACCTACCGGTACGGCTTGTTCCGTCGGTTCTTGATGTGGGGTACCGACCACCCTGTGGTCTTCGCTGCATCAGTGGGCCTGCTTGCAGCTGGCGCTGCTTACCTGCTCGCAATCCAGAAGTGGACCGCGCCGTGGGGTCTGCCCGCACCCGAACTCAAGCCCGACTTCGACGTCGCGGCGTTCGCCGGAGTGCCTTGGAGCGTTCAAGCCACCCTGGTGGCGTTGGTCTACCCAATCGTGCTGTCTTTCATTGCGCTCATGCTCCAGCGCAAGGCCCACTCGACGGTCTCGTTGCGTGTTTACATCCTCGACTCCGCGGTGGTTCCCGCGGGTGCAAGCTCGGTTGGACTGCTGCTTGCGATGGGCACTCAGTACTTCGCGACTCCCTACAGCGCACCTTGCTTCCTCGCCAAGTTCATGGCCCCGTTGCTTGCGATGAACGGGGTCTGGCTGCTCGTGAATGTGCTGCTCACCGGCTTCTTCCTGAGTCGAACTGTGCGCTTCATTCAGGAAGACGAGCAACGGCACGCGTTCACCCGTGTCGCTGTGGACGTAGCCCTGCGCGCGGAACTCATCGCCGCAGTAAAGCAGCACATCTTTGTGAGTGCCCCTCAAGTCGACTGGGGCTTCCCGGACACTAAGTCCGAAGAAGGCCGCGCACCTCAGGTGCACACATTCTCATTCAGTGAAGGCCAGCCCGCCGTCAAACGCGACATTAGGGGCAGCTTGGTGCTTTACGACGTGCACCTACGGTTGCTGCAGTTGGTGGCCGCCCTGTGGACGCGTCGGGCCGCTAGGCTCAGCGCGAACCGAAAGGGAAGAACGCCAACGCTCACCTTTCCGGCAATGGTTGGAGGCGAGCCGTCGAGGGAGGTCGTTCTCTGCTCCATCGAGGAGGGCCCGCCACTCTATTGGTACGAGCGCTTTCTCGTGCGAATGGCGTTCCACTACAGGTCTGTCCGAGTAGGCACGCTGTCGCTGTCCACCCGAAAGATGCTTGAGGAGATTGGCGGAGAGGTCGAGAGCGCCGCCGAGCAACAACGGTTTGGAGCTGCCGAAGAGCGGTTGATGGACGTGTTGCGATTGCACCGAACGCTCCTGCTCGCAGGAGCAGCGGATGCTCAAGGCATCGAGGGCAACGCCGCGACCATCGGCGTATCTCCGTACGCGTGGGGGAACAGTAGCTTTGATCTGGAGTGGTTGAAGCCGTATCGAGACGTTGGGCGCATAGCAGTCAATAGGCTGGAGGACGACCCAAGACTATTTCGCGCCCTGGCTGTGGTGCCTGCTGGAATCGCATCAAGGTTGCCGCCACGGCCGGAAAAGCTGCTCGTCAACGCACAGCTTGTTGGGACAAACCTGGCGTATCAGCTAGCCAACTGGTGGACACGAAAGGCCGATGCAAGCCTGCCCCCTGGCGCAACGACGTTCAGCGGAACGCTGCCCGCACCGCTGGGTAAGGTCTATGAGCAAGCAATCGTCGCCTTCATCGGAAGTTGGGGCCACTTTCGAGTCGATGTACCCAAGACTTTCACGGGTGGCGATATCGCGGCTTGGCAGGCCTTCTCTGGCCGGGCTCTCGTCTACGCGAACCACATCGAGAACTCCGCCCAACTGTTCTTGAAGGCCGTTTCCCGTGGCGATGAAACTGGGTCATTGTGGCTGCTAGAGAACTTGCTTAAGTGGTGGGGAAACCGTGAGCACGAACTGAGGTGTGCTGACGTCGAGGACGACTTCAGAGTCCACCACGTCACCTTGACCCTGGCGAGCAAGGGCTGGGCAGAGGCGAGGGATTTTCTGTGGGATGGCATGCAGCCGGTCACGCTCGAATTTGCAACTGCGGCCTTGAGCCTGGCGGTTCGGAGGTACTGGGAGAGCATGAGGCTGTACCTCATCCTTCTGCTTATTCAGAACGCGGGGGACACCTCGCCGGCAGACTCCCGGGAGATTCGACTCGCAGCCGCACTAATCGCGGCAAGGGCTCAACGAACCGGGGGCAGGGTCGAGGCACGTTCCTTGAACACTTTGGATGACGTACTCACGAGACTGCTCGGCAACGTTTTTGGGGTGGAATCGGCATTGAGCCGCATCAACGGTTTTGCCGAGAGACTTCGCTGGGAAGACGAGGCGCCGGAGGTGTCGGGGTGGATTTACAGTTGGTCGGGCGCCCCCACCGACCTTAAGTCGATGAAGCGTGCGCAGGCTGTCCTGCTGGTCGCGCTCGCTTCTGAGCGGAGAGCTGGCGTGAATCGCAGCAAGCGGCTCATCGAGCGCTGGTGGAAGGATGTCGACAAGCTCCGGCAGGTCAAGAGCTACCTCACTGACATACGGCGCGAGGTTCTTTCGGGCCCATTCAGGAGCATTGAAGCCATTGTGTCGGCGCTCAAAGCGCATCTCGGAGGGGCCTACCCGCCACGTACAAGCCGGCTTGTGACCGCTGTGGCGCTAAAGAAGTTGAGAGCCGTGGCTGCGCATGAGCGGCGAATCACCCTCCGCGCCTTGATCGTCGACCCGGCAATGGTTCGCACACTGGCGGGAAGAATTGCCGGTCACGCATTCGACACCACAAACCTGCCGCCACCCATCAAGGAGCTTGGATTTGCGCACGGCAGCGGGTCGTTGATGCCTATGAGCACTCGGTTCACAGACGCCAGGTCCCGCTATCTGTCGAGTCTGGACGCCGGCCCCGACACCGGATTGGCTGAGCATATCGGCGAGTGGGTGCGGCAGCACATGGTGGCATGGAGCTTGGCGAAAGGCTTGAGAGACGGCGGCTTGAAGCCTATAAACAAGCCCGAGCTCCGCAGCCAGTACGACCCCTCACAAGCAGAAATGCGGGCCTACATCACTGCTGTCGCCGGGCACTGTGCGGCACTGGTGGCAAATGGCGAGAAGCCTGTCGTTCTGGTTGGTCGCTCTGCGGCTGGAAACTTGCTCTCGGAACGCTGGTGGGGTGCTGAGGACTGGCAGTGCTTGCCCCCACCAGGCATCATTGTCAGCTCGGCTGAGGCAATCCATCCGCGGGCTGTCTCATCAGTCAACGGCGTTCCGGTCTTTGAATTCCACACGCCGGACGAAGACTGCTATGTGGTGCCGAGCGCGGTCCTTGAGACCCTGGCCGTCGATGGCCTCGGCCCTGGCAGCGCCATGACCATCGACTGGGAGGAGCACGGCGAGGAAGAGCTGAAGTTCACTGTGAAATGGCGGGCCGGGTTTCTTTGGCCTCGAAACGGACGGGCACGATGAACCTAGACCATTCAAGGAGGCGTCTGTGGCCGTCCCGCCTTTCCAAGACTTTATGCAGCCCTTTCTGCAGCACATCGCCGATGGGAGCGAGCACCGCATCACAGAGCTGGTTGAATTCCTGGCTTGTGAGTTCGGTCTCTCGGAAGACGACCTGAAAGAAATATGGTCGTTGCGCCCGCGCTACGGCCTCTAATTTCGTCCTGAAGCCGACCTTTCTAGTTGGACAGTACAAGGGCGACCCGCGGGCCGCCCTTTGCGCTCAGGCACCGATGGTGCCCGGCCAATAGCCTACGGCATGGCCCCCGCGAAGCGCGCCACCAGGTCGGCTGCGCGGTACTGGCCGGCCAGCATCGGCCCGGCACGGCCCACCAGCTGACAGACCCGCCGGCCCACGTCCCACTCCACCTACCCCACTGTTCGCAGGCCCGCCGGCCATCCGCCCTGGGGTGAAAAACTCCCACTCCGTCGCCTGCCACCAGCGAAGGAGATCGCCGGCCGGCAGTGCCACCAGAACCACCTGCAGCGGCGCATCGCTAAAGGCCTCGTCGCGGGCTTCTTCGTCGTCTGCGGGCACGCCCAGCAGCTCGCACCAAGCGGCGGCCGCCGCCCTCATTTGCTCAGGGGTGAAACCGAGTTCGTCGACGGAGGTCGTGCAGTCAAAGACGGGGGGCAACACGTCGCCAAGGGTTAAGGTAGTGATTTTCTTCATGATGATTTTTTACCGGCTGAAGAAGGTTGGGGGGCAGCCCGGCGGCGCGGACAGCGCCGCCAACTTCGCGGCGATGCTCGAGGGCGAAAGATGCGTGTAGCGCATCAACATGCGAGGACTGCGATGGCCTGACACCGCCATCAACTCAGGCAGGGTCAGGCCGCCCGTGCTGGCCCAGAAAGTTACGGCCATGTGCCGAAGGTCGTGCAGCCTCACGTCAGCTAAGAATTGCCGGTCAGCGTCAACGCCGCCGGCCTTGCAGTCAGCTTCGTACAGCGCCCGCGCTCGGGCCACTGTCGTTTTGAACACGTCGCTGATGCCGTTGACGTGCGCTATCGGCAGCAGCCGAGCATCAGGACCGCGTGGCGCAGCTTCCACCAGTTCACGGGCCGCCACCAGCGCATCGGGTGACAGGGGGACTGTGCGGGCACCTCCTGCCTTTGTATCGGGTAGGTGGGCGGTTGCCGTGCCGAAGTTCACGTCACGCCGACGAAGCCCGAAGACCTCGCCGCGCCGCATGGCGCTAAACATCAGCAGCCGGATCGTTGGCGCTAACCACGCTGCCTTGCATGTGTCGGTGGCGCGGCGCAGGTACTCCCGTTCGTCGGTGCTCAAGAGGCGGTCCCGGGCATCGTCAACCTTTGGCTTTGTGACCCGTGACAGCGGGTTGACCGCCAGCCACCCCCGTTCCCTGATGGCCCAGGTGAAAATGGCGCCCAGGCAGGCCAGCTTGCGGGTAACCGTGCCCGGCACGAACTGCTTCAACTGCTGGTCCCGCCACGCCGCCACATCAAACGGGGTCACTTCGTCAATCGGCTTCCCGGCGAACGCTGTACCGCTGAACTCCGAGAAGTAGCAGTCATAGACTTTGATGCCCTTGAGCCGGACGGCAACCGCCGTCCTGTAGTCGGCAACCACTTTTGCCAGTGTCGGCGCAGATTCCTTTGGCGGCGCCCAGGTGCCGCGCTCAATCTCTGACTCGGTGCGACGCGCCCAGGCGTCGGCGTCCGCCCGCTTGCTAAACGTCCGCCCCACTGTCTTACCGTCGCGCCTGACGCGGACGTAGTACTTCCCGCCCCGGGGAGTGATGCTGGCCATGTTTGATCCTTCAAGTAAGTGCTTGTGGATCGCCCGTGGATCAAAGGGGGTCGGCCACCCCTGTTTTTCATAGGTAGAGCCGACTACATGTACGGCGTGATCGGCCGGCTGGCCATGCTGGCCGCCAGCTACGAGCTGGAAGCCACCGATCCGGACGCCGAGGTCTACGACTGACGGCGCGC
>Ga0208398_101078_pt1 | contig 12101 bp, 9 predicted proteins | sample LakWasMe79_HOW10_2_FD_183905 | JGI IMG/M metagenome (GOLD analysis project Ga0208398, IMG submission 183905) | Freshwater sediment methanotrophic microbial communities from Lake Washington under simulated oxygen tension - Sediment Metagenome... | ecosystem: Environmental > Aquatic > Freshwater >... | reverse complement strand
AGGGCATGCCGGCGCGCTGGGCTTCCAGGGCGATCACTTCGCGTGCTTGACGCTTGGTGCCGATCATCAGGATGGTGCCGCGCTTGGCCGACAGCTGGCGCACGAACTTCATCGCTTCCTCGAACGCGGGCAGCGTCTTCTCGAGGTTGATGATGTGAATCTTGTTGCGATGGCCGTAGATATACGGGGCCATCTTGGGGTTCCAGAAGCGGGTTTGGTGACCAAAGTGGACACCGGCTTCCAGCATCTCGCGCATCGTAACGGACATGTAAATACTCCGAAGGTTGGTTCTAAAATCCGGCTCGAATCGTTGCCCGGTGTGCCCTCGCTAGGAGAGCCCTGCCAGACCAACGACACCTTTCGAATGCCGGGTTTGCGATTTATTTCGTCAGACTGGAACCCGAAAAGTTCGAGCGCCATCCGGCAAAACCCAAAGAGTATACACGATCCATGCCCCTGGACCTAAGCGGCGCCCTGCAGCGCCTGCGCGATGGCCGCAGCACCTCCCTCGAATTGATGCTTGAGAGCCTGGCGGCAGCGCGTTCCGACGCCTGCCGCCAGGCGTTTGTGCGCGAGTTCTCCGACACCGCCCTTGCCAGTGCCGAGGCTGCCGATCTGCTGCGCAGCAGCGGCCAAGCGGGCAGCCCGTTGCAAGGCCTGTCCATCAGCGTCAAGGACCTGTTCGACGTGGCCGGCCAGCCCACCAGCGGCGGCTCGGCGTCGCTGCTGGATGCACCCTCTGCGGCGGCGGATGCGGTCTGCGTGGCGCGGCTGCGCCAGGCAGGCGCGGCCTTCGTCGGTCACACCAACCTGAGCGAATTCGCCTTTTCCGGCGTAGGCATCAACCCCCACCATGGCACGCCCTTGAATCCGGTGACGCGCGCCCTCGATGGCATGGCCCGCATCCCTGGTGGCTCGACCTCGGGCGGCGCCGTTAGCGTGGCCTGCGGCGCGGCCTGGGCGGCGCTGGGCTCGGACACCGGCGGCTCGATCCGCATTCCGGCCGCGCTGCAGGGGCTGGTGGGCTTCAAGAACACCGCACGCCTCACATCCAACGCCGGCTGCATTCCACTCTCGACCAGCCTGGATACCAGCTGCGCCGTCACGCGCTCGGTGCGCGACGCGGCCTTGCTGCACGAACTGCTGTCGGGCCAGGTCCTGCCCAGGGCCGCCCGCCCGCTCGCGCGCTGGCGCCTCGGCGTGGTGCGCGAACTGATGCAGGACGCGTTGGAACCGGCGGTGGCGCACGCCTTCGAGCGCGCGCTGCAACGCCTGCGCGCGGCCGGTGCGCAGATCGAGGAACTGAGCCTACCGCCGCTGCAGGACCTGCCTGCCTTGCAGGCCCAGGGCGGCTTGCCGGCCGCCGAGAGCTGGGCCTGGCATCGTGAGCGCCTGCAGACGCGTGAGGCCGCCTACGACCCGCGCGTCGCGCTGCGCATCAAGCGCGGCGCGGCCATCTCGGCCGCCGACTACATCGATCTGCTGCAGGCGCGCCGGCAATGGATTGCCGCCATGCAGGCCGCGCTGCTCGGCATCGACGCCCTGCTCAGCCCGACCGTGCCCATGCTCGCGCCGGAACTCGCCCCCTTGCTGGCCAGCGACGAGGCTTTCTTCGCAGCCAACACCCTGCTGCTGCGCAATACCTCGGTGGTGAATCTGCTCGATGGCTGCGCGCTGAGCCTGCCCTGCCACGAGGCCGGCGAGCTGCCGGTGGGGCTGATGCTGTGGAACAGCGCCCTGCGGGACGCCGATCTGCTGGCCATCGCCGCGCAGATCGAGCCCCTGGTCTCGCCCTCGATCGGAGGGCATTGAGATGCGCATCGCCATCATCGGCGCCGGCATTGTCGGCGTCACCAGCGCCTACGAGCTGGCCGCGCAAGGCCACGAAGTCACCGTGTTCGAGCGCCATGGCAGCGTGGCCTCCGATGCCAGCTTTGCCCATGGCGGCCTGCTGCACCCGGGCTGGCCAAGTGCGCTGCAGCCCGCCGGTAGCAAGCTGGCCCGGCCGGCCTGGCACTGGTCGGCCTGGCGCGCCCGCAAGCACAAGGCCCATGCCGAGCACCAACTGCAGGCACAGCGCCTGGCCTTGCTGAGCCAGGCACGCTTGCAGCATTGGCGCCAGGAGCTGCGACTGGACTATGAACGTGCCGACGGCGTGCTGCTGTTGCTGCGCACGGCCCGCGAGCTGAAGGCGGCGCAGGCCGGTGCCCCGGCCCTGGAGGCCCTGGGCATCAAGCACGAGTGGCTGGACGGGCCGCAATGCCTGCGCGTCGAGCCGGGGTTATGCCCCGATACCGCCCTGCATGGCGGCCTCTTTCTGCCGCAGGCCGAGGTCGGCAACGGCCGGCAGTTCGCGCATCTGCTGAAGGCCGAGGCCCAGCGCCTGGGCGTGCGCTTTCGCTTCCACACCACGGTACGCCGCCTCGATGCCGGCAGCACGCCCGGCCTGCTGCACGAGTACACGCCGCCCACACAGGGCACGACACCCGTGGCCCGCGCCGATGACAGCCGCGCCGACAGCGGCCCCGACACCGTGCCCATGCCCATGGAGCCGCAGCAAGAGCGCTTTGATGCCATCGTGGTGTGCGCCGCCATGGGTGCCGACGCGCTGCTGCGGCCGCTGGGGCTGAAGCTGCCGATGGCCACCATGCACGGCCATTCCATCACCGCCTCGCTGCGCCAGTTCGAGGCCCACCCCGACCTCGGGCCACGCGCCGGCCTGCTGGATCTGGCACAGCGCACCAGCCTGAGCCGACAGGGCCTGCGTGTGCGCGTGGCCGGCGCGATGGCGATGGGCGCAGCCCCCGCACGGGCGCCGGCCAGCGCCATGGCCGATCTGCACAAGGTCTTGCACGACTGGTTCCCGGGCGCCGCCCACCTGGCCTCGATGCAGGCCTGGAGCGGCAGCGTCCCGCTGCTGCCGGATGGCCTGCCCCTGCTGGGTGAAAGCGGCCAGGCCGGCATCTGGCTCAACCTTGGCCATGCTGCCAGCGGCTGGACCCTGGCCTGCGGCAGCGCGCAAGCCCTGGCCGAGCGCATCGCCGGGCGCGCCGCGCCCACGGAAATCAGCGGCCTGGGACTGCTCAGGCTCGGCTAGAGTCGGCACCATGATCAAGGTCCTGCCCGCCAGCACGGCATTGGCACTGCACGGCCAAGCCAGCGGCCGCGCGCTGGAAGCCGCTGCACAGGCAGGGCTGCCGGCCCACAGCCTGATGGAGCGCGCCGGCCTGGCTGTGGCCAAACTGGCGCGCGCGGTCGCGCCGCTGGCGCGCAGCGTCTGGGTGGTTTGCGGCCCCGGCAACAACGGCGGCGACGGGCTGGTGGCCGGCCGCCTGCTCGCTAGCGCGGGGCTGCAGGTGCACCTGACCCTGCTCAACGAGGGCAAGCCCCTGCCAGCCGATGCAGCGGCCGCGCTGCGCGCCGCGCAAGCCGCCGGGCTGGAAATACATGCAAGGCTTGCCGACGCACCCGCCGCCCCGGACCTCGTCATCGATGCCCTGCTGGGCCTGGGACTCAGCCGCGCGCCCAACGCCCCGCTTGCCGAGGCCATTGCCCTCATCAATCGGCAGTCATGCCCGGTGCTGGCGGTGGACCTGCCCAGCGGCTTGCAGTCCGACAGCGGCGCGCTCGCCGGCACCGAGGCGGTGCGCGCGCAGCACACGCTCGCGCTGCTGAGCCTGAAGCCCGGCCTGTTCACCGCCCAGGGCCGCGCCCAGGCGGGCGAGATCTGGTTCGATGACCTGGGCACGGCGTCAACCCAAGCCGCCGACGCCTGGCTGAGCTCCAGCGCTGACCTGCGCGACTGGCAGGCACCCGGCTCGCACAGCAGCCACAAGGGCAGCCAGGGCGATCTGCTGGTGATGGGCGGCGCGCCCGGCATGCGCGGCGCCGCCTGGCTGGCCGGCAGCGCCGGCTTGGGCGCGGGCGCCGGCCGGGTCTATGTCTGCCTGCTGGAAGACAGCGAGCAAACCCCCTGGCCGCCCCGCCCCGAGCTGATGCGCTGGCCAGAGGCGCGCCTGGCCTCACCCGAACACTGGCAAGACCTGACCCTGGTGTGCGGCTGCGGAGGTGGCGCGGCCGTGCGCGGCGTGCTGCCCGCCCTGCTGGCGCGCGCCGCCCGCCTGGTGCTGGATGCCGACGCGCTCAACGCCATGGCAGCCGATCCATCCTTGCAAGCCCTGCTGCGCCAGCGCGCGGCGCAGGACCTAGCCAGCATCCTGACCCCGCACCCGCTGGAGGCCGCGCGCCTGCTCGGCCGCAGCGCGGCCGAGGTGCAGGCCGATCGGCTCGGCGCCGCCGCCGCGCTCAGCGAGCGCTTGCAGTGCACCGTAATCCTGAAGGGCTCGGGCAGCATCATCGCGAGCCCGGGCGAGTTGCCCGCCATCAACAGCAGCGGCAATGCCGCCCTGGCCACGCCCGGCAGCGGCGATGTGCTGGCCGGCTGGCTGGGGGGGTTGTGGGCACGCCGCCCGCAAGCACGGCCGCAAGCACTCGCGCGCAGCGCCGCCTACTGGCATGGCGCGGCCGCCCAGGGCCTGCATGGGCCCTTGCGCGCCGCCGACCTGATCGAGCGCATGCATGCCCTGCATGCGCCCTGCCTCACCGGGACCTGATCAGCGCCGCTTGCTGCGCGGCCGCGGCTCGGCCGCGCCACGCGCCGTCTTGCGCGCCGCCTTGATCGGATGCGCCGGCGCCGTGCCCTTGCCGCCGGCACCACCACGAGCCGCCGGCTTGCCGCCCTTGCGTTCGGCCTTCAGCTCGCGATCGCTGCGCTTGACCTGTTCCAAGGCTTCGACCGCCGAGACCGGCGCCGCCACGGCCGCCGCATGGCCATGCTTGTCGCGCTGGGCGCGCGCCACGATGCGGGCTTCCTCGCTGTCGCGCACGAGGCGGAAGTCAATCTTGCGGCCGTCCAGATCCACCCGGCTGACCTGTACCTGCACGCGCGCGCCGGTGGCGTAGCGGATGCCGGTGCGCTCGCCGCGCAGTTCCTGCCGCACCTCGTCGAAGCGGAAATACTCGCCACCCAGCTCGGTGATGTGGACCAGACCCTCGACATAGAGCGCTTCTAGCTGCACGAACAGGCCGAAACTCGTCACCGCACTGACCGTGCCGGCGAACTCCTCGCCCAGATGCTCGCGCATATAGCGGCACTTAAGCCAGGCCTCAACATCGCGCGAGGCCTCGTCGGCACGCCGCTCGTTGGCGCTGCAATGCGCACCCGCGACCTCCCAGCGCTCCAGTTCGGTGGAGGCCAGCGCCGGATCCAGGGGCTTGGCGCGGCCCGGCCGCTTGGGCGGCATCGGCACCTTCATCTTGCTGGCATCCAGCAAGTAGCGCTTGCCCATCAGCATGGCCTTGATGACACGATGCACCAGCAGATCGGGATAACGCCGGATCGGGCTGGTGAAATGCGTGTAGGCCGCATAGGCCAGGCCAAAGTGGCCCGCATTGGCCGAGGTGTAGTTGGCCTGCTGCATCGAGCGCAGCAGCATGCTGTGGATCTGGGTCGAGTCCGGCCGATCCTTGGTTGCATGGGCAATCGCCTGGTACTCGCCGGGCGTAGGGTCATCGCTCAGGCCCAGACCCAGGCCCAACGCGCGCAGATAGGCCTGCAAGGCCATGCGCTTCTCGGGCGTAGGGCCCTCGTGCACGCGGAACAGGGCGTGGTGCTTGGCATCGGTGATGAAATCGGCGGCGCAGACGTTGGCGGCCAGCATGGCCTCCTCGATCAGGCGGTGCGCCTCATTGCGCACGCGCGGCATGATCTTCTCGATGCGGCCGTTGTCGTCGCAGACGATCTGCGTTTCCACCGTGTCGAAGTCCACCGCACCGCGCTTCTGGCGATCCGACAGCAGCGCGCGATAGACCTCGTGCAGATGCAGCAGATGCGGCACCAGTTCGCTGCGCTTGGCCGCCTCGGGGCCATGCGTGTTGCCCAGCACCGCGGCCACTTCGGTGTAGGTCAGGCGCGCCTGCGAGCAGATCACCGCCGGGTAGAACTGGTAGGCGTGGGTGGCACCCTCTTCGGTGACCAGCATGTCGCAGACCATGGCCAAGCGGTCCTGATGCGGATTCAGCGAGCAAAGGCCGTTGGAGAGCTTCTCCGGCAGCATCGGAATGACGCGGCGCGGGAAGTAGACTGAGGTGGCACGCTCGTAGGCGTCCAGATCCAGCGGCTCGCCGGGCTTGACGTAATGGCTGACATCGGCAATCGCCACCAGCAGGCGCCAACCCTTGAAGGCGCTCTTGCCGCGTCCCTGCTTGTGCGGTTCGCAATAGACCGCGTCGTCGAAGTCGCGCGCGTCCTCGCCATCGATGGTGACCAGGGCCACATCGCGCAGATCGATGCGCTGCTTGAGGTCGGCAGCGCGCAGGCGATCCGGCAACTTGCCGGCCTGGGTGAGCGTCTCGGCACTGAAGGCATGCGGCACCTCGTACTTGCGCACCGCGATCTCGATCTCCATGCCGGGATCGTCGATCTCGCCCAGCACCTCGACCACGCGACCCACCGGCTGCGAGTACAGCGAGGGCGGTTCGGTCAGTTCGACCGAGACGATCTGACCGGCGGCCGCGTTGGCGATCGCGTTCTTGGGAATCAAAATATCTTGGCCAAAGCGCTTGTCTTCCGGCGCCACCAGCCAGATGCCGCTCTCCAGCAAGAGGCGGCCGATGATGGGCTTCTTCTTGCGCTCGAGGATTTCCAGCACACGCCCCTCGGGACGGCCGCGCTTGTCAAAGCGCACCACGCGCACGCGCAGGCGGTCGCCATGCATCACCGCGTGCATTTCCTGCTGGGACAGGTAGATGTCGGTCTGACCCTCGTCCGGAATCAGGAAACCATGGCCGTCACGATGACCTTGCAGCGTGCCCTCGACCTCGCTCAACAGCGCGCCCTGGCTCGGGCTTGCGGACTTGAAATTTTTGATGATAGAATCCTTCTCTTTCCTGAAACGCCGGGACCTAGAAGCAAGTCTTGATTTGCATCGAAGTTCTCTGGACCTTGCCCAGGTGGCGGAATTGGTAGACGCACTAGTTTCAGGTACTAGCGGGTAACTCCGTGGAGGTTCGAGTCCTCTCCTGGGCACCACGATTCAACAGAATCGTCGGGTTGTAAGTTGGAAGATTGAATGGCTGCATGTTGCAAAGCATGTGGCCATTTTGCTTTGTGGCGCGGCAATTTGCTGCGCTCTCGCGAGGGCTGCTGGCGATGAAACAACAAAACCAGCGCTGCGGCTGGTTTTGTCCTTGGGGCCATGTGCTGCGCCAGGGGCTCAGACCACGAATTTCTTGGCCAGCGCGTCCGGGCGCATATCGTCGTATTCCTCGAAGGGCTGGTGGATCCAGGGGCTGGTATCCAGCATCTCGACGTAATAGTCGGGCGTGTAGCTGGACACGCCCTTGGTCCAGATCACCGCCGAGCGCAGCTCGCTGATCGAGGGCATGCCGCGCAGGCGTTCGACCACGGCCTTCAGCGTCACGCCCGAGTCGGCCAGATCGTCGACCAGCAGCACGCGGCCGGCCAGTTCACCCTTGGGCATGGTGATGTACTTGGCGATGTCCAGGCGGCCCTGGATGGTGCCGGCCTCGGCGCGGTAGGAGCTGGTGGACATGATGCCCAAGGGCTTGTCGAATACGCGCGAGAGCACGTCGCCGGGGCGCATGCCACCTCGCGCCAGGCACAGGATCTGGTCGAACTGCCAGCCCGAGGCATGCACCTTGAGCGCCAGGCGCTCGATCAGCATGTGGTATTCGTCCCAGGACACGTACAGGTGCTTGCCGTCGTCGGTCAACATAGAAAAGGTCTCCAGCTTGGATACTTGATGGTGCAGCGCGGGGTCAGGTCTTGCTCAGGCCTTGTAGGGATGACGCAAGAGGATGGTGTGCTCGCGGTCGGGGCCGGTGGACACCATGTCGATGGGCGCGCCGATCACCGCCTGCACGCGCTCCAGATAACGGCGCGCGTTCAGCGGCAGCCTGTCCCACTCGGTCACGCCGAAGGTCGACTCGGTCCAGCCCGGGAAGGTTTCGTAGACCGGCTGGCAGGCCGCGATCTCGTCGCCATCGAGCGGCAGGATGTCCAGCGTGCGGCCGTCGAGCTCGTAGCCCACACACATCTTGATCTCGGCCAGGCCGTCGAGCACATCAAGCTTGGTCAGGCACAGGCCGGTGATGCCGTTGATGATGATGGAGCGCTTCAGCGCGGCCGCATCCAGCCAGCCGCAGCGGCGCGCACGGCCGGTCACGGTGCCCTTCTCCTGGCCCACGGTGCTGAGGTGGTAGCCCACCGTGCCTTCCTTCTCCCACTCCAGCTCGGTCGGGAACGGACCCGAACCCACGCGGGTGGTGTAGGCCTTGGTGATGCCCAGCATGTAGTGCAGCATCTGCGGACCCACGCCGGCACCGGCGGCGGCATTGCCGGCCACGCAGTTGCTGGAGGTCACGTAGGGGTAGGTGCCGTGGTCGATGTCCAGCAGGGTGCCCTGAGCGCCCTCGAACAGGATGTTGGCGCCGGCCTGATGGGCCTTGTGCAGCATATAGCCCACGTCGGCCATCATGGGCTTGAGCACCTCGGCCATCTTCATGGCCTGATCGTAGATGGGCTGGAATTCCAGCGCCTTGCCGTTCAGGTAACCGGTCAGGGCGAAGTTGTGCAGCTCCAGCAATTCCTTGAGCTTCTTGGCAAAACGCTCGGGATGCTTGAGATCCTGCACGCGCAGGGCGCGGCGCGCCACCTTGTCTTCATAGGCCGGGCCGATGCCCTTGCCGGTGGTGCCGATCTTGCCGCTGCCGATGCTCTCGCGCAGCGCCTCGCGCGCCTTGTCCACCTCCACATGGAAGGGCAGGATCAGCGGGCAGGACTCGCTGATATAGAGGCGCGAGCGCACCTCCACGCCGGCCTTCTCCAGGCGCTCGATCTCCGACAGCAGATGGGTCGGATCCACCACCACGCCGTTGCCGACATAGCAGGCGACGCCGTCGCGCATGATGCCCGAGGGGATCAGTTGCAGCGCCGTCTTCACGCCCTTGATGACCAGCGTATGGCCGGCATTGTGGCCACCCTGGAAACGCACCACGCCGTCGGCGTGATCGGTCAACCAGTCCACCACCTTGCCCTTGCCTTCGTCACCCCACTGGGTGCCCACGACGACCACGTTGCGGCCACGCGCGATTTCACTGCTGCTCATTTTCTTGCTCGTCCAATGCTGTGTTGTTACCGGCGGAGGGGCTGGATCGGGCGATCACAGCGCGCGCACCACCCACTGACCGTCAACGCTGACCAGTTCGCGGTCGCAATCGAATTCGTCATTCTCGTGTTCATGCCCCGGCAGCACGCAGACCACCGTTGCGCCCTCGGCGCGCAGGCGCCGGATCGCCGCACGCAGGCCGGCATCCTCGCCCCAGGGGGCGCGTACCGCGGCGCTGAGCGCCGTCTCGGGGCACAGGCCGACCAGGGTCTTGAGGTCCAGGCTGAAGCCCACCGCCGGCCGGCGGCGGCCGAACACCGCACCCACTTCGTCGTAGCGGCCGCCGCGCAGCACCGCATGGCTGCAGCCCGGCACATAGAGTGCGAAGCGCATGCCGCTGTAGTAGGCGTAGCCGGTCAGATCGGAAAGGTCGAAGCCCAGGTGCAGCTCGGGATGGGTCTGGCGCACATGGCTGGACAGCCAGGCCAGATCGTCCAGCGCCGCGCTGATGAGCGGATGCGCGGGCAGCTGGGCGCGCGCCTGTGCCAACACCTCGACGCCGCCATACAGCGACAGCAGGGTCTGCAGACCCGCCGCCACCGGCGCGGGCAGGTCCGAGCTCAGCGCCTTGAGCGCGGCCGCATCCTTGCTTGCCAGCGCCGTCACCACGGCGTCCAGCAGATCGGCCGACAGCTTCACATCGCCCAGCACGCCACGCACCAGGCGCGCATCGCCCAGGTCCAGGGTCACGTCGCGCAGGCCGGCGCGCTGCAACGCGTCGATCGCCAGTTCCTGCACCTCCAGATCGGCCTCCAGGCCGGCATGGCCGTAGATCTCGACGCCAAATTGCAGCGGCTCGCGCGTCGCATGCAGGCCATCGGGCCGGGTGTGAACCACCGGGCCGCAGTAGCACAAACGGGTCACGCCGGCACGGTTGAGTAGATGCGCATCGATGCGCGCGACCTGCGGCGTGGTGTCGGCGCGCAGACCCAGGCTGCGACCCGAGAGCTGGTCGACGAGCTTGAAGGTCTTGAGATCCAGTTCGCGACCGGTGCCGGATAGCAGCGACTCCAGATGCTCCAGCAGCGGAGGCATCACCAGTTCGCAACCGTAGGTCCGCGCCATGTCCAACAATTCGCGGCGCAACTCTTCGATGCGGCGGGCTTGGGACGGCAGGACGTCAGCAATGTGCTCGGGCAGCAGCCAAGCTGAGGACATGGACGTATTGGGGGGGGATTAAAAACGGCATTGTACCGGCAGGCCGCGGCCGCCCGGCAATAGCCCGCCAGCGCAGTCTGCGATGGCCTCACAGGGCTCAGCTGTAGAGCAGGTAGAGCAGCAGCAGCCCCATCAGCATGCTGGAGAGCCCGACGAAGCGGATCTGCCCGTCGCTCATCGCCAGCACGCGCAGGAACACCTGCCGCCACAGCGTCGGATTGAGAAACGGCAGCAGGCCTTCGATCACCAGCATCAGCGCCAAGGCGCCCAGCAGCAGATCCGACATGAGCTGGAAACGGCTGCGGCTGGCTTATTTGCGCGGCGGCGTAGCAGCGGCGGCTCCACCCGGCCCGCCGTTGCGCATGGCCTTGAAGAACTCGCTGCTCGGATCCACCACCATCACATCCGACTTGTTGCGGAAGCTCGAGCGGTAGGCCTCCAGCGAGCGGTAGAACTGGGCGAACTGCGGGTCGCGGCCGAAGGCTTCGGCATACAGGGCCGAGGCCTTGGCATCGCCCTCGCCCTTGATCTTCTGCGCATCGCGGTAGGCCTCGGCCACGATCACCTCGCGCTGGCGGTCGGCGTCGGCGCGGATCTTCTCGCCGTCGGCACCACCGGTGGAGCGCAACTCGTTGGCCACGCGGGCGCGCTCGGACTTCATGCGGTTGTAGACCGACTCGGTGATATTGGCCGAGAAGTCCACGCGTTTGACGCGCACGTCGACGATCTCGATGCCGAACTGCTTGGCCTCGTCGGAGAGCCGCTTCTGCACATCGTTCATGACCTTCTCGCGCTCGGTGGCGAGCACCGCGCGCACGGTGCGCTTGGTCACTTCCTCGTTGAGTGCCGCCTGCACGATGGGGCTGAGGCGGTTCTCCAGATTGCGCATATCGGCGCCGCTGTTGCGGATGAACTGACGCGGGTCGGCAACGCGCCACTTCACCAGCCAGTCGATCACCAGGCTCTTCTTCTCGGCGGTGAAGATGGGGCGCGACTCGGGGCTGTCCAGGGTCTGCATGCGGCGATCCAGGAACACCACGTTCTGGAAGGGCGGCGGCAGCTTCCACTTCAGGCCCGGTTCGGTGACCACTTCCTTGATTTCGCCCAGGGCGTAGATGACGGCGAACTGGCGCTGGTCCACGATGAAGAGCGTGGAGCTCAGCAGCAGAAAGGCGACGAGCGCGCCAGCGACGATGGAGGCAATGCGGTTCATGTTCTTGTTTCCTCCCGATCAACGACCATCGCGGTCACGGCTGCGCAAACCATCGCGCGAGCGCACGTCGCTGGTCTGCGCGGGTGCACTGCCATCGGTGACAGGCGCTGGCAGCGGCGTGCTGCTGGTCACCGTGCCAGCGGACTGCTGGATCAGCTTGTCGAGCGGCAGATAAAGCAGGTTGGAACCCGAGCGGCTATCCACCATCACCTTGCTGACGTTGGAGTAGACCTGCTGCATGGTGTCGATGTAGATGCGGTCACGCGTCACCGCCGGCGCCTTCTGGTACTCGGCCAGCACGCTCTTGAAGCGCTGCGCGTCGCCCTCCGCCTGCGCCACCACGCGGGCCTTGTAACCCTCGGCCTGCTCGCGCAACTTGGCGGCCTCGCCCTGCGCCTTGGGGATCACGTCGTTGGCGTAGGCCTCGCCCTCGTTCTTCAGGCGCTCGCGGTCGGCGCCGGCCTTGAAGGCATCGTCGAAGG
>Ga0208398_101077_pt1 | contig 12125 bp, 11 predicted proteins | sample LakWasMe79_HOW10_2_FD_183905 | JGI IMG/M metagenome (GOLD analysis project Ga0208398, IMG submission 183905) | Freshwater sediment methanotrophic microbial communities from Lake Washington under simulated oxygen tension - Sediment Metagenome... | ecosystem: Environmental > Aquatic > Freshwater >... | reverse complement strand
GGGGCCACCCACTGACTGTCATCTAGATGTCTAAATCGGTCGCTACAGTGGACGCCTTGCACATAGAAAGGAGTCCTGATGCCTTTTAGCCAGCTCTCGTCCCACGCACCCGGCAGGCGCAGCGGTGTGGCGGTGTGGAAACAAATTGCCGACACACTGAGCACCGAAATCCGCGACCGTGCATATGCCGTTGCGGGTCGTCTGCCCGGCGAAGTCGAGCTGGCCACGCGGTTCGACGTCAACCGCCACACCATGCGCCACGCCCTGGCTGCGCTGCAAACCGATGGACTGGTGCGCATTGAGCCGGGGCGCGGCATGTTCATCCAGCACGAACTGATGGACTACGCGCTGTCCAAACGCACACGCTTCAGCGAGAACCTGCTGCGCCAGGGTCTGTTGCCGAGCAAGCAACTGCTGACCGCCCGCGAGATGGTGGCTCCCGAGCGCGCCGCCAGGGAGCTGAAACTGGTCAAGGGCGCCTCGGTGCTGATGGTGGAAACCCTGGACGAAGCCAACGAGGCCCCAATCGGCCTGGCAACCGCCTATTACCCGGCCCTGCGCTTCGCGGGGCTGCTGGACATGCTGGCGCTAGGCGACCGGACCACCGACATCCTGAAACACTTTGGCGTGCGGGACTATCTGCGTGCCCAAAGCCGGGTCACCACCCAGATGCCGAGCGACGAGACCGCCCGGCTGCTCAAACAACTGACCACCCGCCCCCTGCTGTGTGTGGAGAGCGTGGACGTCGACTTGGAGGGCACGCCCATCAAGTACGGAGAGACCGTCTTCTGCGGCGACCGGGTTCAGCTGCTGGTGAATGCGGGGGACGAAGCATGACCGCGCGCTACGCCATCTACTTTGCGCCCGCCATTCAGTCCCCGTGGTGGCAGTTTGGCACCCAGTGGTTGGGGCGTGATGAGCACCGGGACCACCTGGTCCCCCAGACCCATCTGCCGCAGATGGACGCACAAGACCTGCAGCGCATCACCAGCCATCCCCGGCGCTACGGCTTTCACGCCACACTCAAAGCGCCATTCGGCCTAGGGGCCAACTACACGGAAGATGATCTGCAAGCCCGCATGCAGGCTTTGGCCCGGACCTTGCACCCTGTCGCGTTGGGACCGCTGCAGGCCACGGTCCTGGGCAACTTCGTGGCGATGGTGCCGGTTGCCCCACCCGAGGCTTTGGCAGCGCTTGCCAACGCCTGCGTCAGAGAACTGGATGACCTGCGCAGGCCTCTGAGCGATGACGATCTGGCCCGCCGCAGGAGCGACACGCTGGACGCGCGCGGCCTGGAATTGCTGCACCGATACGGCTATCCCCTGGTGAGGGAGCGTTTTCAGTTCCATTTTTCATTGACGGGCCCCGTGACAGCACCCTATGCGCAGCAGGTGCTGATGGCGGTGCATGACAGCGTGGCACAGCTCAACGCCAGCGCGCCGCTGGTACTGGACCGGCTGTGCCTGTTTGTGGAACCCGCCAACGGACAAGCCCTGGTACGTGTTGCAGATGTGGAGCTCCTGGCATGACAAACCCGCAAGGACTTTGGGTGCTGGTGTGCGGCGCATCAGGCGCGGGAAAAGACAGCGTGATCGCCTGGGCCGCGCAGCACCTGGAGCTGCGCGACGACATCGTTTTTGCCCGGCGCATGGTGACGCGTGCGCCCCACCCCGGCTCGGACCATGACGTGGTGACACCATCGGACATTGCTGCATTGGCAGCATCCCATGCGCTGGCCTGGCAATGGGAGGCACATGGGTTTCAGTACGGCATCAACGCCCACTATGCCAATGACGTGGCCGCCGGACGCACCGTGGTGGTCAACGGATCGCGCGCACACGCCGCCAGCTTGGCACCGTCCACTCAGGTGCGCGTCGTGCAGATCGTGGCCAATGCCACCCTGCTGGCCAGCCGCATGGCGCAGCGCGGCCGCGACGCGCCAGATGACGTGGCCCGCCGCCTGGCGCGAAACGCGCGGCTGCCGGATCTGCAGGGCGACTGCACCATCCTGAACCACGGTGAGCTGGCACAGGCAGGACGCCAGCTGGCGGACTACCTGACACGCGAAACGCGCCCTACCCCTCGAAGGACGTGCGCGGACAGCTACTGACTTTGTAGCAAAAACTGCTCGAAATCAGCAATGGGGACAGGCTTGCTGAACAGGTAGCCCTGGCAGTCTTGACAGCCCGAACTTGCCAGAAACTCCCGCTGCGCTTCGGTTTCAACCCCCTCGGCGATCACATTCAGATCCAGACTGTGGGCCAGGGCCACGATGGTTTTGGCAATCGAGGCGTCGTTCGGGTCAAGCAGGATGTCACGCACGAAGGTGGCATCGATTTTCAATTGGTCGAGCGGCAGACGCTTGAGGTAGGACAGCGACGAGTACCCAGTGCCGAAATCGTCGAGCGAGAAGCCAACGCCTCGGCTTTTCAGGGCGGACATTTTTTCGATCACTTGCGGCACATCCTGGACCAGCAGGCTTTCGGTCAGCTCCAGTTTCAGCCGTTGGGGATTGGCTCCGGTTTGACTGAGCGCACGCAATACCTGATCGACAAAGTTCGGCTGTCGGAATTGTCGGGCGCTGACGTTCACCGCGATTGTGAGATGGGCCTGTCCCGGCTGGTCGGCCCAGCGCGCAAGCTGGGCGCAAGCCTCTTCCAGCACCCATTGGCCGATGGGCAGGATCAGGCCGGTGTCCTCGGCCAGCGGTATGAAGTCGGCCGGCGGCACCATGCCGCGCTGTGGGTGCAACCAGCGGATCAGGGCCTCGGCGCCGGTGAGCCGGGTTTTTCCATTGACCTGGGGTTGGTAGAAAAGCACGAATTGCTGCTGTGCCAGGGCTAGCCGCAAATCGGCCTCCAGTGCGGCGCGCTCCTTGACCGCCGCTTCCATATCGGGGTCAAAAAAGCCCCAGGCGTTGCGCCCGGCTTCTTTGGACTTGTACATCGCAATCTCGGCCTGTTTCATCAGATCTTCCGCGCTGACCACATCACTCTTGAACAGCGTAATGCCCAAGCTCGCCGAGCTGTGGTGGTTCACCTCGCCGAGCAGATAGGGCTGGTTGAGCGCGTCAAGCATCTTGTGGGCGATGGTTTCAAGCGCCGCTGCACTGGCACCTTCTTCCAGGTTCAAGCCCTCCAGGATGAGCACAAATTCATCACCGCCCAAGCGGGCCACGGTGTCGCCCTCGCGCACCAAGCGGGTGAGGCGCCTGGAGACCTGCTTCAGCAGCAAATCACCGATTTCGTGCCCGAGTGTGTCGTTGATCGTCTTGAATTTGTCCAGATCCACAAACAACAGCGCGCTGTACAAGTCGTTGCGCGTGCTGGCCGTAATGGAGTGCTGCAGCCGATCCATCAGCAACGTCCGATTGGGCAGACCGGTCAAGGGGTCAAAGTAAGCCAACTCGTTGATCTTCTTCTCGGCCTTGTTGCGCTCGGTGACGTCAACGAACGAGGCCATGATGCAAATCGGCTGGCCCGTCTCATTGAGGACCATGTTTGCCGCCATCTGCAAGTCCGCCTGGCTGCCATCGGCGCGGCGCGCCAGCAGCTCGCCCTGCCAGCGCCCGTGCTGCTGCATCGCCTTCAGCACCGGGATCAACGCGGCTGGATCGGTCAAGTACTCGCGCAGCCGGTGCCCGCGCGCATCATCCTCGTTAGCGAGCCGCCACAGGTCGGCGCAGGCGCGGTTGATGTAGGTCACGGTGCCGTCAAGGTCTGCAATTGCGATGGCATTCAGCGAGGACGCCATGGCGGCGTCTTTGGTTCGCAAATCCTTGACCTGTTGCAGCAAAGCCTGCTGTTGTTGCTGCAGGCGTTCACGCATGTTGTTCAGGGCCGTGACCAGTTCGGACAACTCGTCTCCCTGGCGGGGTTCTTTGCGTTCCAGCGTCAACGGGCCGGTGCTCTGGTCTTCGGCCACCTGCCCGGCGTGGCGGGCCACCTGCACCATATGGCGCCCGATCAGGCGGTAGAACAGGCCGAAGACGAACAACACGACGAAAAAGGTCTTGAGCACATTGGCGCCCAGGAAAAACACCAGGCGATTGATCGTGCGCTGATAGACCTCGGCATAACTGGCCCACACCAGCAGTTCACCAATCAACAGTTTCTGACCCCGATGTTCGCGCCACAACTGGAAGACGCGCTGGGTGCCGTCGCCCTTTACCTCTGCTCCCCGGCGCACCAGCGTTTTGCCTTCAACGCGGATTTCGGCCAGACTGAAATTGGGCAGGCGGGTGATGCCCAGCAGCAAGGTCCCCAGGCGCTCATGGTCAACCACCCAGACGTTCTCGACCACGCTGGGCAGGTAGGCGTCCTCGATCTGGGCCATCTGGCTGTCGATGTTTCGCAAATCGCGAAAGTACTCGATGGACAATTCGGCCGCCGTGATGCCCAGCGCCAGCACCGAACTGAACAACACGATGAACGCCGCCAGTTTTTGCGCCAGCCGGCCGGGATATCTCAGCAAAAGAAAACCCATCAATGGCCCCGTGGTGTCATGGTGCCTTCGACGTCAGGGTGGCATCGAAAATGCGCTGGTAAGTCCCATTGGCTTTCAGGCGCACCAGTGCCTGTGCCACGCGTGGCACCAGGGCCTCATGTTTCTTGTGCAGGTAGATGAACATGTCGGTCCTGGCCAGCGGCGGCTCCAGTGCATGCGCCTTGAGCCCCAGGGCCTGGACTCTGGCCAAACCCTGCCAGCGTTCGTACAGTGCCAGATCGGCGCGGCCATTGGCCAGCAGACCAAAGAGTTGGTCGGCATCCCGCACCGGCGTCACCTCCCGCGCATTGGCGATATTTTTCTCAAAAATCTTCCAGCCGATGATGTAGCTCAGCACGTAGGGCTCAATCGACTGCCAGTTGGGAGTGGCCAGCTGCAAATGGGTGGCGTAGGCGACAAAATCATTGACGATGAGGGTTTCCGGGACACGAATCAGGTTGGGGTACTGCTTTTCCAGCCCCGCAATGCGCATGGCCTCGCCGTCGTCAATGCCGGCATTGGCGTTGAGCAGAGTGCGCGCGGTCGACGTCGGAAACACCTGCAGCTCGGCATCGAGCCCGGCCTCACGAAAGATGGCCGGGATGATCTGATCCAGAAAGCCCTTGCGATCTGGCGTGGTGTAGGGGGCCAGCACTCCGGTGGTGAGAACCAGCCTGTCACCCGCCTGAACCCCGCTGGCAAAGGCCATGCAGCCCAGCAGGACGGCAGGCGATGCCCTGCGCCAGGCGCCACCGCATTTGCTCAGGCTGCTGACCAAAACCCGCATGAATATTCTTGAGAGTAGAGGGGCGGTCAACATATGGGTGACTTCAAAAATATCGATTCAAGGTTTGATGCTTGCTACGGTCAAAGTATCTCACGGTGGTGCATCAAGAAATGCAGTTTTTGGGATATAGCCCGCGCGCGGAAATGAGCCGCCTGGATGCAGCTCTGTCCCCTCCCGTGTCAGTGCTCCACGTGCGGCATCCGTCCTGCGCTCAGTTCGGCCACGGAGTCAGAATGAATGGTCTCGGTGGCGCCGGTGTCCATATGGCAAATTGTGCCTCTAGCCCTCGTGCAATGGATCTATTGTGCTATTACATTGATAGCAATTCGATCGCAAACAGAAGGGGACGATGGCCGTTGCCAACGATGGATGTGTTCAGCGGCCTCTAGGCCTGTGGTTGTCCAATGCCGTAGGCCACGCCCCGCAGGAACTGCACAAGCCCTTGCGCGGCATCCAGCCGCTGCGCGGTTTCTATGGCTTGAACGAGGTCACGTTCCACGCCGATGCGGTTTTGAACCTGCATGGCCGACTGGAGCCAGCGATCGGCCTGTTTCCTGGGCAACAGAGGCTGCAATACTTCCACACCGTAGCGCATCCGCTTGGCCAGAATCCGTCTGCGGTGCTGGACCAATACATCCCTGGATTTGGATGGAAGTGACCGCAACTGTTCGGCCATTCGTGCCATGCGCTTCTGGGCCCACTGGGTGACGCTGTGCTGCTGTTTGTGTGCGTGCGGCCGCCACCCGGTGTCATAGGTTCCGGTTTCAAGCCAGCGCACCATTTGCAACAGCGTGCCACCGATGGCAGGATCCAGCAGGATGGCTCGCAAGCCTTCACGCTGTTCTTCTATGACTCGGCGCAGAGCCTCCTCAAAATGACTCCATTGCAGAGCACGCTGTGCATCACCGGTTTGGTACGCGTTGGCATAGACAGGGAACACTTCGGTTGCGGCGACTTCCAGATCGCGCAGTTCCGTCAGACGCGTCAACAGCGGTTTAAGCGGTGCAAGGGATGGAAATGTGCTGTCGTCGACCAACTTCCTGAAGAGTTTCAAATTGCCCTTGACGCGGCGCCACCCAACCCGCGCCTGGTGCAAGACCTCGGGGGCGTCGCTGCCGCGCAGGGTGTACAGATTGGCGGTGAATTGCAAGAACGATTCTCGCAACACGCTGAGCGCAATGGCGCCCAAGTCCATGCTCTCATCGAGTGCAGGTGGCTTGGCACGCATTGGCGCGTCCAGCGTGCCGTCCGCCAGGCGGTAGGCTCGCTCCGCTTTGCTCACGTGCAAGGGCATCAGACTGATGTGCTGGCCGATCTGGCTGGCGACCTCGAACACCGCGTCGGCCGAGCCTTCCAGCAACTCTATTTCCAATTCACACAAAGGCGCACTGTGCCCGTCGATCAATACGTTGCCGCGGTCCAGTGCAACCTCCACGCGACCCGTGTCCAGCGCAACGATCCATGTCAGTCGCTCAAAGCTGGTCGTAAATACCGGATGCAGGGCCCGGAACAGGGAACCATCAGCGTCCAGTTCCGCCCATGGCGTGTCAACCAATAGGGTCTGGTCCAGACCATCCGTGGAGATAGTCGCTTCCCATTCGCCACGGCGACTCAATGTCGAGTCACCGGCCGCCCCCATCTTGAGCGTTTGCACCCATTGGGGCGCAACCGCATCGCCAATCCGACGAACGCGCAGGGCCACCGCCTGGCGCTGCAGGGCGTGGGTCGCCGTATCGTAGTAGGTGTTGTACAGCAGCTGGCGCGTAGGCTTGCGCCGTCCAATGGCCGCAACGCGCGCCAGTTGCTTCTCCAGCAGATGCAGGTCTTGGAGGGGAAGCGCCAGCTTGAGTTCGAGTTCCATAAATGGTGTGTCGGAAGGTAGGCCAACAGGTTTGGGTGGCGCTCAGTATGCGACAACAGGGTGGACAAAAATATGACAGGTGTCAAGGCGCAACTTAGGCGCACAATTGACCCGGCCTTTTGCTCCGCTAAACCATCCACATGGAGAAAGCATGCGTAAGAAACTTCAAAATCTGGAAAGACTGAGCCAAAAAATGGAGGCCCGGTTTGGAGAAGATGATGAGCTGGTCCTGGCGTTCAAACGGGAACTCCTGTCGATGCGGGAAAAACTGTCTGAGGAAATCGCTGCAAAGAACCTTGGCCGCCGCAAGATAGACAAAATCGATCCGCAAGCGACTCTGCTGCACTGACTGTGTACGCACTGACACGGGGCCAAAGGCATGACCCCGTATACCCGCCTTAGCCTTTAGCGGGGCGCCCTGTCTTCAGATTTGGCACTGCGCGCAGTGCTGCAAGAAATGCTGCGTCCGGCAGGGCCGCCAAAGCCTTGATGCCTGCACGAATGAGTTCCGTCTTTTTGATGGGCAAGGCCAGCTTCGCAGCGCGCAACTTGAGAACGTCGAGCACTGCATACTCGGGCTTGGGCATGGTGAAGCTGTCACGAACCATCTTGACCTTTTTTTCCTTGACCGGTTTGGCCGCTACTGGCTTGGCCGCAACAGGTTTGGCGGGAGTCTTGGTGGCAGGTTTGGCTGCGACGGTCTTGGTTGTCGCTGCAGCGGTCTTCCTGGCTACCGTTTCAACGGCAGGTCTTGCCTTTGTCTTTGCTTTTACTTTTGGTTTGACAACGCCCTTGGGCGCAGCGGCGGATGCCGCGGGTGCAGAGGCAGTTACAACAGGTTTGGTTTCAGCAGTTGCCATTTTGACTATCTTTCTTTTGTAAACGATATATACAGTTTAAATCGTTTACCGAGACTTCGTCAACTCCGAAGCAGCAAGTACTGCCTGTGGGCCCAACCGGCAAAACCCTACACCACCGACTTGCGCACCCGTGCAGAAATCACATCGATGCAGCTGACCGTCGCAATGATGATGATCATCACGGCGCAGGTTTCGGGGTATTGAAAGCTGCGAATAATGTCCCAAAGAATGACCCCAATGCCCCCGGCGCCGACCATGCCCACCACGGTGGCAGAACGTACGTTGGATTCAAAGCGGTACAGCGAGTAAGAAATCCACAAGGGCAACACCTGCGGGATGATGCCGTAGACGATTTCTTCCAGCGCATGGGCGCCAGTGGCGCGTATGCCCTCGACCGGCTGGGCATCGATAGACTCCACCGCTTCCGAAAACAGCTTGGCCAGTATGCCGGTCGTGTGCACAAACAGGGCGAGCACGCCGGCAAAAGGCCCCAGGCCCACAGCGACAATGAACAGCATGGCAAAGACCATCTCGTTGATGGCGCGGGCCGCATCCATCAGACGGCGCACGGGTTGGTAAATCCACCATGGCACGATATTGGACGACGACAGCAAGCCCAGCGGAATGGCAAAGACGACCGCCAGGGCTGTGCCCCACAGTGCGATCTGGAGAGTGACCAGCATCTCCTGCAGGTAGATGCGCCAGTCTCCAAACCTGGGCGGGAAAAAGTCTGCGGCGTAGGTTGCCATGTTGCTGGCATCACTCACCAGCGCCCAGGGGCGCATATCTGCGCCTTTCCAGGACCCTGCCAACGTGGCCAGTAGCACGCCCCAGGCGATCAAGCCCACCACGCTGGTGCGGGGAACCTGCACCGGGCGCAGTGGAGTTGCAGGCACCGCAACCATTACTTGGACAGACTCAGGGCGGCCAACTGCCTGTCGATATCGGCCAGTTTGACTTGCTTCTCGGCGTCAGCCAGGTTGGCGTCCGCTTCCAGCTTGTTGCGGCTCTTGAACAATTCCAGCTGGCGGATGGGTGTGAGCTGGTTGTTGGTTGATACCTTGAAGCCGGAGAGTTTCGACAGTTTGAAGAGGTTTTCCTTTTCCTTGTCACCGCCCTGACCATAGGTGTAGAAGAAGTCACGCACCTTGGCCTTGGTCGCCTCGGGCAGGTCTTTGCGCATGACCAGCGGGTCCAGCGGAATCAAAGGCGAGGTCCAGATGATGCGGATGTCCTTGAACTTCTCGGGCAGATGGTCCTTGACCTTTTCCAGGTTCTCGCTGTTGTTGGTAGCCACATCGACCTGCTTGTTGGCAACCGCCAGCGCATTGGCCTCATGGTTGGCGCCCCGGGTCAGCTTGAAGAAGGTCTTGGGGTCGATCTTGTTCTGGGCAAACACGTAGTAGCTGGGCACCAGAAAGCCCGACGTGGAGTTGGGATCGCCATTGCCAAACGACAGATTCTTGCCCTGCTTCAGCATGTCGTCCAGCGACTTAAGCGGGCTGTCCTTGTGCACGATCAAGTGCGAGTAGTACCCTTTTGAGCCATCGGCATTGACCATTTGGGCAAACACTTCACCACCGGCGCGGTCTACGGCCTCCATGGCCGACTTGTTGCCAAACCAGGCCACGTGCACCTTGTTGAAGCGCATGCCTTCAATGATGCCGGCGTAGTCGGAGGCAAAAAAGGCGTTCACCTTGGCGCCAGTCTTCTTGGCCATGTCGTCCAGGATCGGCTGCCAGTCCGATCGCAAGTTTTGCGAGGACTCGGTCGAGATAATGCCGAAATTGATCTCCTTGAGTTCTTGTGCGCCGACCGGGTTGGTGACGAGGAGCGTGGCGCCTGCCACGCTGAGCAACAGTTTCTTGATCATGGGATGTTCCTTTGAGTGATGTGACCGGAGAGATGGGGGGGGGAACCGTGAATTCGGGAGTCAGGCAGCGCAGGCCACCGGTGCTACTGGCGCAACCGGCGCGGGCCACACCAGATGCGGACCCGCAGACTTGACGTCCTGGAGGCTGGAGATGTGGTCCCCCAGTGACAGGATGTCATCCGCCTCGGCGCCGTACAGCTCGCGCAGCAAGGCAGGGGTCAGCGCCACGGATGGGCCGTCATACACCACACGCCCATGGTGCAAGGCGATGGTGCGCGGGCAGTATTTCATGGCAACGTTGACCTGGTGCAGCGATACCACCACGGTGCAACGGTCTTCGCGGTTGACGCGGGCCAGGATGTCCATCACCTTGCGCGACGACTCCGGGTCCAGCGACGCAATAGGTTCATCGGCCAGAATCACCTTGGCGCCTTGCACCAGTGCACGCGCAATGGCCGCGCGCTGCTGCTGACCGCCCGAGAGCGTGGACGCCCGCTGCGCAAAGCACTCCTCAATGCCCACGCGCTTGAGGGCCTCAATACCACGCGCGATCTCAGTCGCGGTAAACCAGCGGGTCAGGCTGCGCCACAAGGGAACCCGGTGCAAGCTACCGGCCAGCACGTTCACAATTACAGGCAATCGATCCACCAGATTGAACTGCTGAAAAACGAAGCCCACACCGGCACGGGTATGGCGGATGTCCGACGCGATCCTGCCGTGTTGCTGGACCGTCTTGCCGTGGATCTGGATCACTCCATGGTCACTCTTGTCACCCGCCATCAAACCGGCCATATGCCGCAACAGCGTCGACTTTCCGGAGCCAGAGGCGCCAATCAAAGCGACCATTTCACCGGGTGCAATAGTGAGGCTGATGTCTTGCAGTGCCTTGCGGCCACTCAAAAAAGTCTTGTTGAGTGCATGGATTCGGATGGCAGTCGTCATGGTTCCTCCTGGGCGATGCAGGGAACATATCGGCTCAATATGTCAAATCGGTGTCAATCCACCGATCAGAAAAGCCTAGCCAGACTGCTTGAACGCCATCACCGCCTGGTTGCGCAGGGTGCGCAGCAGGGCCAGCTCCTTGTCATCGAGCTCCAGTGCACCGCGGGTCTTCTTGTCTGCATAGATCAGGCCAAAGGGGGCGCCCTTGATCAGCAGCGGCAACAGCAAGAAGGTGGGTGCACAAAGCCCTTTGCGGTACCACTCCGGCAAACGTTGTGTGATGCGGGCTTCTGTGGCGTCACTGATCATGGTGTCCGTCCCCTTGTTGCATACCACGGCGAACAGATCGGGTATTGCCGCCTTGAGCGGCACCTTGAAGGTTTTGACCAGCGGCTCCACGCCATTGCCCAAGCCAAACCGGCCGCTCATGGTCTCGGTCTTGGCGTCGCGCATGCAGAAAATAATATGGTCGAACTGCATGGCGCGAAACATCGTCTCCAGGATCATGCGCAACACGTCGCTGAGCTTGAAGTCTTCGACCATCGCGTTGGTGATGTCCTGAATCCCTGCCGTCAGCGTTTCCGTGACGCGCGGGTCCTTGCGCGGGATATGACCGGTTGCATCCACCGGACCGGTATTGGTCGCGTGCAGTTCAAAGGCACCCAGTCCAGTCTCGGCCTCGACTGCCTTGGCCTGTGCATTTTTGTCGGCCGTGGTATCGGGCGCTTTCAGCAGTTTGGCAGCTGCTGATCCGGGCGCGACCCGTATCTCCATGGCCACGGCCAGTTCGATCAGCTTTTGCCGCGCCGTGACGGTGGCGGACTGAATGTCCTTGGAACCCACGCCCAGCGCCTGCACATACTTGCGGGTGACAGCCTGGATGCGGGCATCCACATCTTTGGGGTCGGAACGCAACAACACATCGGCCATTTCATTGGCGGCCAATGCAATCCAGCGAATGCGCTCGCCCGAATCCGTGGGCGCCTTGGTCGGCACCGCGCCCACGGGTTTGCGCATGCAGCGCTGCATGCTTTGCGGCAATCCCCAGGCTTTGGCAATACCCAGGCCCAGCTCTTCAAAGGTCAAGCCCAGCACGCTGGCGGCGGCGGCGTCCTCGGTCACCGGCTCACGCGTGGACTGCACCCGCATGCGCACCTGGCTGGCCTCCTCGGGAAAATAGAACTGCACCAGCAAGCGCCCCAGGTTCTGGAACATGGCGCCAATGAAGGCTTCCTCGCCGTCACTGGACACCGGGCACAACTCACCGCCAATCGCACCCGCCATCAACGAGCGCAAGAACTCTTCCTTCAGTTGACC
>Ga0208398_101076_pt1 | contig 12129 bp, 11 predicted proteins | sample LakWasMe79_HOW10_2_FD_183905 | JGI IMG/M metagenome (GOLD analysis project Ga0208398, IMG submission 183905) | Freshwater sediment methanotrophic microbial communities from Lake Washington under simulated oxygen tension - Sediment Metagenome... | ecosystem: Environmental > Aquatic > Freshwater >... | reverse complement strand
AACCCCCCAAACCCATCTCGCTGGCGGGCATCGCCGACCAGGCAGAACGTGCCGTGGCGATGATGAACGAAATCCGTTCGGCCATGTTGGCACCCACGGCCCGCAAATCGCCTCCCATTTTCAACCTGAGCCAGTTGGCGGCAATGTGCGGTATCGAGAAAGGCTCGCTCAGCCACCGGATGGGTCGCGGCGACCTGCCAGCGGGCAGGCTGAATGTCTCGGGCAGCCGGCGTGAGTTCAGTTTGGCGGAGGCCAGAACCTGGATCCGTGAGTATCGCCACGACAGCCTGCGGCCTGCGGGTGCCGAGGCGGTGACGATCGCCATCGGCAACTTCAAGGGCGGTGTGTCCAAAACCACCACGGCCGTGACGCTGGCCCAAGGTCTGACCTTGCTGGGTCATAAGGTGCTGGTGATCGACACCGATCCCCAAGGCTCTCTGACCACGCTGTTCGGCATCCTGCCCGACACCGAGGTCGAGGAGCAGGACACCATCCTGCCCCTGGCCATGGGATCCGAAACATCGATCCGCTATGCCATCCGGCCGACCTACTGGGATGGCATCGACCTGGTAGCGGCTGCGCCCGTGTTGTTCGGCGCTGAATTTGCCCTGCCGGCTCGGCAGACGCAGGAGCCAGGATTCGAGTTCTGGCGGGTGCTGGACCTGGGCATCGACGACGTGCGTGCCGACTACGATGTGATCGTCATCGACACCCCCCCTGCCCTGTCCTACACCACGATCAATGCATTCATGGCGTCGAACGGCATCATCATGCCGCTGCCGCCCAATGCGTTGGACTTCGCTTCGGCGTCTCAGTTCTGGAGCCTGTTCGCCGACCTGACCAATGAACTGATCACCAAGCGCGGACTGAGCAAGGCCTTCGATTTCATCCATGTGCTGCTGGCACGGGTGGACTCCAGCGATGCGGCCAGCAACATCGTGCGCCAGTGGATCGGCTCGACCTACGCGGAGAAGGTGCTGCCGGTGGAGATCCCCAAGACGGCGGTGACGGCCACCACCAGCGCCGAGTTCGGCACGGTGTATGACATCTCCCGCTATGACGGCAGCGCCAAGACCTTCAAGCGCGCCCGGGATGCCTATGACACCTTCGTCTCCTACATCGAAGGCTCCATACGGTCGGTGTGGCAACAACAGGCCGCCGCTGCGCGCGGCGAGTGAGGGGAGCAAGACCATGGCAAAAAAATTGCTCGAAAAGGCGGGCCTGATCCATCTGCCGCCCGCGGCCGGACGTGGAGATGTTGCCGACCTGGCGGCTGAGACCGAGGCCGGGCGGGCCAAGACCGCGCCGGGATCGATGCTGCAGTTCATGACGGCCCAGTCGGCTGCAGTCAAGGAAGCGGAGTCTTTGCGGGAACGGCTGGCGGGCTTTGACGGCGCCCTGCCCGTGCGTCGGCTGGACGCCGTCACGGTGCGGGTGTCGGCTTGGGCCAATCGGCATGACGACAGTTACCGCGATGCGGGCTATCTGGCCTTGAAGGCGGAAATCGCGGCGGCCGGCGGCAATGTGCAGCCGATCAAGGTGCGGCCGCTGGTCGATGGTGGCACCGGCGGCATGGCAGGGGTTGGACCGTCCAACCCCCCCACTGGGACGGAGCGCTTCGAGATCGTCTTTGGCCATCGCCGCCACCGCGCATGCCTGGAACTGGGCCTGCCGGTGCTGGCCATGATCGAGGATTTGCCCGAGCAGCAACTGTTCGTGGAGATGGAACGGGAGAACCGGTCGCGCAAGGACCTGTCGGCCTGGGAGCAAGGCATGATGTACGCACGTGCGCTGGACCAGGGCTTGTACCCGTCCAACCGGCAACTGGCCCAGGCTATCGGGCGCGATCTGGGGGATGTGGGCAAGGCGCTGGCTCTGGCCAGACTGCCTTTGGCGGTGGTACAGGCCTTCCGCTCCCCGCTGGACCTGCAATACCGCTGGGCCAAGCCACTGGGTGATGTTCAGCAGCGTGACCCCGACGGCCTGGTGGAACGGGCACGGGCGCTGAAGGGCCAGGTGGACCAGCGCACAGCCAAGCAGATCTTCGAGGCACTGGTGGGCGCGTCCACGGCGCCTGCCGCGGCTGCGGCGCTGCCAGACATCGGCATTCGGGTGGCTGGCCGGCAAGTGGCTGTGGTGTCGGCCGATGCCAGCGGTCACACCGTGGTGCGCTTCCCCAAGGCCCTGCCCGACGACAAGCGTCAGGCTCTGGCACAAGCGATCGAGCAGTTCCTGGCAGCGCAGGGCGGGGTGCTTCCATCCTGAAAACACTCACCTGACGTCCAGGCCATCGTGCGGGCCGGGGGCGAGAAACCAAGGGGGTTGGACGGTCCAACCCCCTTTCTCTTTTGAGGGCCGAAGGTCAGTACCCGGATTGCCGGCCGGCCTCTACGGCCCGGGTGTAGACGGCGGTGGACGTGGGGCTGCGGTGGCCCATGCGTGCACGCAGTGTCCGGCCCGAAACGCCTTCGCCGATGGCGTGCACCCCATGGGTGTGCCGCAACCAGTGCGTGGTGGCTTGTCGGACCTGTTCGGCAGCCTGCGGATCGGTCAGAGCCAGATGGGCTGCGCAGCGGGTAAAGCCGTCCACCAGTACCTCGTAGAGGCGGGCCGGGGACAAGGGCGCGTTCTGGCGCACCTGGGCGATGATGGGCGTTGCCGGTGATTGGTCCCGCAGTTCCGGCGACAGCCCACGTACGACCAAATAGCGCTGCAGGACGGCGACGGTGGCCGCCGGCAGCGGCACGGCGCGTGGCCCTGAGCGGGTGCCGGGAACGTGCAGCGTCCAGGCGCCGGCCTGTACCTCGTCGGAGGTGGTGTGCAGCCAGTCCATGCGCGCGGCGACCAGTTCACTCAAGCGCAGACCGGTGGCCTGGGCAAAATGAACCACGAAGCCCAAGCGCGCGGCGGCGGGTGAGCCTGGCCTGGCCACCGGGTCCGCCAGCCAGGCTTGCAGCGCTTCCCAGTGCGCCAGAGACAGCGCACGCAGAGATGCTCCGGCCACCCGGGCGCGGGACGCTGCAGGGGGTGTCAGCCTGTCCCAGGGATTGCCGGCCAGATAGTGCTGATGGATCAGCCACTGCCAAAGCGCACGCAGGATGGTGATGGCCGTGGCGAGGGAGCGCGCCGACAAAGGGCCCTCGAAGGGTCGCCAATGCGCCGACATGCGCGAGGTCTTGCGTGCGGCGGTCCAGGCCACTGGCGGCGCGGCGAGAAAATCGCGGTAGGCGTCGCAGTCCTCCGTGGTCAGTGACGACAGCGGCTTGCGCCGGACGAGCACCGCCCACAACAGGCAGCGCTCGGCCTCCCGACGGTAGGCGCGCCAAGTGTGGCTGCCCTGCGCACGCAGACCCAGCCACGCCCAAACGGCCTCGATGTCCGTTGAGGCCACCAGCCGGCCGTCAGACAACGTCGCCCGGTGGCTGCCGCTGCCGCCGTCGAGCCCGACCGGTGCGGAAAATTGCTCCAGAGGCCGCAGCCCGGCGGGGGCTGCCTCGGCGAGGTTGGTGGCATTCGCCAATGGCGGCCGGGCCAACGGCCCCAGGCTGCTGGCATGGGCAGACAGCCAGGCCGTGATGCGTTCAGCCCGCCGAGGCCCCATCTGGGGAACCGGTTGGTACCAGCGTGGTCCCTTGTCGTGGATCCAGCGGGTCAACGCCTGCAGCTGAACAACGCCGACGCGGGCCAGGCGCCGTGCCAGGCGTTCATCCAGCCAGGCGGAGACCGGATCAGCGGGTTGGGGATCACGGGCGACCAGGCCGTCCAGCCACTGCAGCGCATCGACCTGCCGTGCGCGCAAGCGCTGTCGGCGTCGCGCTGGACTGCGCGCGTTTTCTGATCCATGGCTGGCCTGGTAGAGCTCGACCAGCTCGGCTTCGCTGTAGAAGTCGGCAGGTTGTTCGGCCCGAAACTCATCCAGCGTGGGGGCTGTCGGTCCGGTCGCCACAATGGCTTCCGGGTCTCGGCGCAGCAGAGCCGTGATGTCGGCGCGACCAAAGGCGCGCGCGATGCCGCCCAATTCGTCCAACAAGCGGTGCAGATCATCTCGGGCCCGCCGGCCTACGGGTGGGCTGCCGTCACCCAGGTAACGACTCCAAGCCGAGGGCAGATCAAGCCCCTCTGCCCAGGCTCGAACGAACGCCAACTGCCGATGACTCAGATGGCGCTTGAAGCCGGCACTCTCTGCGGAAAACGAATTGGCCTGAATTCTGCCATTGACTTCAAGAGCCATCGCTAAGTCTTTGTTTTTACGAAAAAAAATGCCATCCCACAAACCATTGCATTGGGTTGTCTGGGTAAATAAATACCATGATAATTGATGACACCAAAAAACGATGCCGCCTTGCCGGCCCGGGACAGGGCAGGGGCTGTGCAACCGCGCCGGCGCGTACTGGGGTGGACAGATCCATGGTGGCGCACGGCCCGGTTGGACGCCCTTGGCGGGCCTGCGCATACTGGCGTCGACCCGTCGACCCGTCGACCCGTCGACCCGTCGACCCGTCGACCCGTCGGCCCAGGCGGGCCGTCCCAGGAGATCCCCATGGCCCCACGCTCTGCGCCGACCGATGGCGCCCCGAACATCGCGCCCTTGCCCGCAGCCCAACCTTCAGCCCATCCGGTGCCCGACCAGCAGGGGGTCAACCTCTATACCAGCGACCCTGACCTCCAGGCACTGCTGACCCTGTACCTGCCGGCGCCGCTGCTGGCGCATCTGGCGCCACACCTGCAGCAGCTTGGCGGCCTGGCCGGCGGTGTGCTCGATAGCCTGGCCCAGACGGCTGACCAGAACCCGCCCGTACTGCTGCACCGAACCCGCAGCGGTCTCGACGTCCAGCGCATCGTCAAGCACCCGGCCTACATCGAGCTGGAGCGTGTGGCCTTCGGCCAGTACGGCTTGGCCGCGATGTCGCATCGACCCGGCGTGTTGGGCTGGGACGCGCCCATGCCGGCGGCCGCCAAGTACGCGCTGACCTACCTGTTCGTGCAGGCCGAGTTCGGCCTGTGCTGCCCACTGTCGATGACCGACTCGCTGACCCGCACCTTGCGCAAGTTCGGCGCGCCGGCGCTGGTCGAGCGCTACCTGCCCGAACTGACCACACAGACCTTCGACGCGCTGTACCAGGGGGCGATGTTCATGACCGAGCAGGGCGCCGGCTCCGATGTGGCCGCCACCGAGACGCGGGCGGTGCCGGACGGGCAGGGCTATCGCCTGTACGGCGACAAATGGTTCTGTTCCAACCCCGACGCCGCGCTGGCCATGGTGCTGGCCCGGATCGACGGTGCGCCTGCGGGGATGAAAGGTGTCTCGCTGTTTCTGCTGCCGCGCACCCTGGACGACGGCACGGCCAATGCCTACCGCATCGTCCGGCTCAAGGACAAGCTGGGCACCCGCTCGATGGCCAGTGGTGAGATCCACTTCGATGGCGCGCGTGCCTGGCTGGTGGGCGAGGCCGGCCGCGGCTTCGTGCAGATGGCCGACATGGTCAACAACTCGCGGCTGTCCAACGGTGTGCGCGCCGCCGGGCTGATGCGCCGCGCGGTCAGCGAGGCCCTGTTCATAGCGCGCGAGCGCCAGGCCTTCGGCCGCCGGCTCATCGACATGCCGCTGATGCGCCGTCAGTTGCTGAAGCTGCTGCTGCCGGCCGAGCAGGCGCGCAGCATGGTGTTCCAGACGGCCGAGGCATTGCGCCGCGCGGACGCGGGTGACGCCGAGGCCTATGCGCTGGTGCGCCTGCTGACGCCGCTGATCAAGTTCCGCGCCTGCCGCGATGCGCGCAAGGTCACCGGCGATGCGATGGAGGTGCGCGGCGGCTGCGGCTACATCGAGGACTGGAGCGACCCGCGGCTGGTGCGTGATGCCCACCTCGGCTCGATCTGGGAGGGCACCAGCAATATCGTGGCGCTCGATGTACTGCGTGCGATCCGCCGCGAGGGCTCGCTGCCAGCGTTGCGGGCGCACCTGCAAGGGCTGCTGGAGGCCTGCACGCTGGCCGCGTCGGCGCGGCGGGTGTTCTCGGCGGCGGTAGACGACGGCCTGGCCCATGCCGAGTCGGTGGCTGCTGCCGGCGGCGCGCTCGACCACGCGGCGCGCCAGGCGGCGTCGGGGCTGTACCACGTGACCACCGCTGTGGCGATGGCGTGGGAAGCCAGTCACCTGGGCTCGGCGCGGCGAATGAGGCTGGCGCAACTGGTGCTGCGTGAACGTGCGCTGTCCCAGGTGCGCGCCAGGGCCACCGCAGAGCCGCCCTGGCTCGCCGCCCTGTTGGATGCCCAGGCGCAGGCTGCGGCAGAGCCACTGGCAGAGATCGACCTCTTCTGAGGGTGACATTGGGCGCGCCCGATGGCCGCGCCTTGCTGTTCGCGAACACCGCCTCGTCCGTGGCGCCCGGCCGGCTTCATCCGCGGCGCGGTGGCCAAGTGGCGTGCGGTGGTGCAGAGTCCGGGGAGGGCGGGTCGACGGACTCGCCCCGTACCCCAACACGCCGGTCGCCGCAGCGGCGCCGGCCCGGAGACCGCATGAACCCCTCCTCGTCGCCCGGCGCACTGGCCGGCATCCGCGTCGTTGATGCATCACGCATCCTCGGTGGCCCCTATTGCGGGCAGATCCTCGGCGACCATGGTGCCGACGTGCTCAAGATCGAGCCACCGCAGGGCGACGACACCCGCGGCTGGGGGCCGCCGTTCAACGCTGACGGCGTGGCCTCGTACTACTTCGGGCTGAACCGCAACAAGCGGGTGATGACGCTGGACCTGACCGACGCGCCCGGCCGCATGCGCCTGCTCGGGCTGCTGGCCGAGGCCGATGTGCTGATCGAGAACTTCAAGACCGGCACGCTGGAGAAATGGGGCATCGGCTGGGATCTGCTGTCGCAGCGCTTTCCACGCCTGGTGCACTGCCGCGTCTCGGGCTACGGTGCCGATGGCCCGCTCGGCGGCCTGCCAGGCTACGACGCCGCGCTGCAGGCGCAGTGCGGCCTGATGAGCGTCAACGGCGAGGCCGGTGGCGCGCCCCTGCGCGTCGGCCTGCCGGTGGTCGACATGGTGACCGGCCTGAACGCTGCACTCGGTGTGATGCTGGCGCTGCAGGAGAGGCAGCGCAGCGGCTGCGGCCAGTTCGTCGAGGCGTCGTTGTACGACTGCGGGCTGTCGCTGCTGCACCCGCATGGCGCCAACTGGTTCATGGACGGCCGCACGCCGGGGCGCACCGGCAACGCCCACCCCAACATCTACCCCTACGACAGCCTGCGCACCGGCACCGACCCGGTGTTCCTTGCGGTCGGCAACGACCGGCAGTTTGCATTGCTATGCCAGCACCTCGGCGTGCCGGCGCTGGCGCAGGACCCACGCTACGCCACGGCCGGGGCACGCTCGGTCAACCGCGTGGCGCTGAAGGCCGAGCTGGAGGCGCTGATGGCCACGCACGACGGCCCCCGGCTCGCCGATGCGCTGGTGCGGGCCGGCGTGCCCTGCGCACCGGTGCTGGGTGTCGACGCGGCCCTGCAGCATCCGCACACCGCGCACCGGCAGATGGTTGTCGAGATGCCCGGCTACCGCGGCATCGCGTCACCCATCAAGCTCAGCCGCACGCCGGCCAGCTACCGCACGGCGCCGCTGGCGCAGGGCGACCGCTTTTTTGACCGCACCGCTGCCAACGACGATTGACCCCGCAGCCGCCCGGGGCAGGCCACGCTGTGCGTTTCGCCGAGCCGGCGGTTCAGCCAGTAGGCCGGTGCCGAATTGAAACCCACCTGAGTCAGGATCGGCACCGCCAGCATCGCGATGACCAGCGGCTGCTTGAGGATGGCCTGGCCCTGGAAGGCGAACAGCGGCACCAGGGTGACCAGCAGCGCGGTGATCGACCAGGTCCCGGTCTTCGCCTGCGTGGCGCCGAGGGCCGCCTGCCCCCTGGCCAGCAGCGCCTTGCGCCAGGCCCGCGCGATCGGCGCCGGGATGACGATGTAGAGCAGCACCGAGGTCAGCAGCGTGGCCCAGGGCACGCTGACCGATGACAGGCTCAGCAGCAGCGCGACGATGGGGGCGAAGGCCAACACCATGATGGTGTCGTTCAGCGCCACCTGGCTGAGCGTGAACGGCGGGTGGCCACCGGTCAGCCGGCTCCACACAAAGACCATTGCCGTGCACGGTGCGGCCACCAGCAGGATCAGGCCGGCGATTTAGCTGTCGGCCTGACTTGCTGGCAGCCAGGGTGCAAACACCAGGCGGACGATGAGACAGCCCAGCAGCCCCAGTGCTGCCTGACCTGGTGCAGCGCACCGAAGTCGACCTTCAGCAGCGCCGGGATGACCATCACCCAGATCACCAGGCCGACCGGAAGATCGACCCGGGCGACGTCCATGCGGCCGACGGCCTGGAAGGCGCCAGGCAGCCGCTGACCGAACGTGATGCCGACGGCGATGCACGGCACGACCCAGACGGTCAGGTAGCGCTCGAAGACGCTCATCGGCGCCGGGGCCCGGCGCGTGCCGGCAGGGTGGTCGTGTTCATGTTCTGTTCGTTGCTGCCGTTCAGCGTTTGCCGATTTCGACCAGTGCGGCCTGTAGGGCCTGGTGGTCCATGGCATCGAACGGCAAGGCCGGCAGTTGCAGCATGCGGTAGCCGATCGCCTGGCGCGTCAGCTCGAAGGCGCGGCGCCTGCCCTCGTCGCTACCTTCGGCGTTCGACGGATCGGGATAGCCCCAGTGCACCTTGATCGGCTGGCCACCGTCGCCGCCAAAAAAACACCGGGCTGGGGTCCGCGCGTGGAGACCGCGAAGTTGACGCGCGGATCCTCCAGCACCCATTTGGCGTAGTCGCCCTCGACGCGGGTGGGTTCGACGGCAAACAGCTTCGAGTAGAAGTTGATGCTCTTGCCGAGGTCCTCGACATGCAGGTGAACGGGGAATCGTCTCATGGGTTCCGTTTCAGCAGGGGGTGGGGCAGCCTGCAACGCTGGTGGCACAGGGCAGGTCCATGCCGCACTGGTCGGTGAGGTAGGCCAGCAATGCGTTCATGTGCCCGAGCGCGGGGCGGTAGTGCAGCTTGCGGCCGTCGCGCTCGGCGTGCACGAGATCGGCATGCACCATCGCCTTCAGGTGGACGGACAGCGTGGAGCCGGGGACGTCAAGCAGGGTGGACAGCGCGCCGGGCGTCATGCCTTCCGGGCCGGCACGGACCAGGGCACCGAAGACGCGCAGGCGGGCTTCCTGGGCCAGGGCGGCGATGGCGGCAACGGCGGCTTCTTCATCAGTGTTTCTAACTTTATAGAAATATAAAGGCGTCTCAGGCCTCGGCGTGTGAACAGCAGCCGCCACGCGGCGGCGGTCCTCTGCCAACCCTTGCCCAATGTGCTGGCCAAACCTCGGTCCGCGCTGGTGGGGCCAGCCCGGCCACTCGTGGGCGACCTGGTTCAAGCCGCGGGCGAGGTGGAGGACCACCAGGACTCTGCGATCAAGGGGTCGCCCAACCGCAGGACACCTTCGGCAGGGTGCCTCTTGCGGTGGGCAGGCAGCCGGTCACGCTACGCCGTGTAGGGTGCGCGCGCCTCCGCCGCACGCCGGGGCCATGCGCCCAGGCTCAGGCGCCGCTGAACAGGCCCGGGTCGGCGAGGATGATTTGGGCCGTGCGCTCAAAATGCGTGCGCAGCAGGGCCACGGCATCGTCGGCGCGGCCCTCGATGGCGGCTTCCATCAGCTGCTGGTGCTCGCTCTTCACGCCGCGCTTGGCAAAGGCGCGTGGTGCCGACAGCCGCCGGTAGCGGTGGTGCTGGTCGGCCAATTGCTCGCAGAAGGCCAGCAGCCAGCGTGAGCCACAGCCGGCGATCAGCGCACGGTGGAAGGCGCGGTGCAGCGGCTCCCACTCGGGGTTGTCCTCGAAGTGGTCGTCGGCCAGCGAGCGTGGTGTGCGGGCCAGGCGGTGGTGGGCCAGTACCAGCGCCTCCTCCCAGGCGGTGGTGTGGGCGGCGATGGCCTCGCGCAGTGCGATCTCCTCCAGCCAGCAGCGGGTCTTGGTGATCTCGGCCAGGTCCGCCGCACTGATGCCGGCCACCACGAACCCACGCTGCTCGCGCCGCTCCACCAAGCCGTCGGGCACCAACCGGTTCAGCGCCTCGCGCAGCGGGGTGGCGCTGGTGGCGTAGTGCTCGGCCAGGGCCTCGATGGCCAGCTTGCTGCCGGGCTCCAGCACGCCACCCAGCAGGTCGGCGCGCAGCCGGTCGTACAGGCTGGTGGCGCGGGTGGCCGTGCCGTTGACGGTGGCGAGGGCAGGGGTTCGGGCCATGAGGTCATCAATATACACAACTCCTGAAGAGTCAAAAATTCAGTCTTAACTGTTGCATTCACTGTTTTTATATATAAAACTTGCACCACTGACTGTTCGGAGACACACCATGGCCTCGCTGACCCTGGACCAGGCACGCCGCCTGATCGACGCCGCCCTCGCCGCTGCCCGCCAGGCCGGCTACAAGCCCATGGGTGTGGTGGTGGTGGATGCCGCCGCACAGGTGGTGGCGTCGGCACGTGAGGACGGCGCGACGGCGTTGCGGCTGGACATCGCCCTGGGCAAGGCCGCGGCCGCGGTGGGCATGGGCGTCAACAGTCGGGTGCTGACCGAGCGCGCCAAGGGCCTGCCGGCGTTTTTCCAGGCGCTGTCGGTGGCCTCCGCGCAGAAGTTCATCCCGCAGACCGGCGCGGTGCTGATCACCGACGACACCGGCGCCGTGCTGGGCGCCGCCGGCGCCTCGGGCGGCACTGGCGACGAGGACGAGCTGATCGTCATCGCCGGCATCAGCGCCATCGGCCTGAAGCACGCCTGAGCGCTGGTCGGTACACGGCGCGTGATCCGGTGATGCATCCGAGCCCTTGCCACTGCGGCGCTGCCGACGCGCACGGCATCGACCTGCATGCGCATGTCGTGCCCGCGCAATTCCCACGCTACCTGGGCAGCAAGGCCCCTTCGCCCTGGCCCAGCACCGAAGCGGCACCTCCGGCTGCCGGCCTGTGCCACCGCCATGTGCTGGTGAGCGGACGGCACTACCGCACGCTGGACGAGCGCAGCTGGTCGGCGCCACGCCGCCTGGCCGACCTCGATGCGATGGGCCTGGCGCGGCAGGTGGTCTCGCCGATGCCCGAGTTGCTGAGCACCTGGCTGGACCTGGCCGATGCCAGCCCGCTGATCCGCTTTCTCAACGAACACACCGCGGCGCTGTGCGCCGAGTCGGGCGGCCGCTTGCTGGGCCTGGCGGCGGTGCCCTTGCAGGACCTGGACGCGGCCATCGGCGAGCTGCAGCACGCGGTGCAGCGGCTGGGCCTGGTGGGGGTGGAGATCGGTAGCAACGTCAACGGCACGGCCATCGGCGATGCCCGCTTCGAGCCCTTTTTTGCCGCCTGCATGGCGCTGGACGTGCCGGTGTTCGTGCATGCCTTGAAGCCCACCGGCATGGACCGCCTGGTTGGCCCGGCGCCGCTGCAGCAGGTGCTGGCTTACCCCACCGACGTGGGGCTGGCCGCCGCTTCGGTGATCACCGGTGGGCTGCTGCAGCGCCAGCCCGGGCTGCGCATCGCTTTCAGCCATGGCGGCGGCACGCTGGCCGCGCTGCTGCCGCGCCTGCAGCAGGGCTGGCAGGTGTTCCCGGCGCTGCGCGAGAGCATGCCCAAATCGCCCCGCGCCCAGGCGCAACGCCTGTTCTACGACACCCTGGTGTTCGACACCGCCAGCCTGCGGCACCTGGTGGCCAGCTTCGGCAACCAGGCGCTGATGCTGGGCACCGACTACCCCTTCAACTTCCACGAACCCCGGCCGCTGGCGCGGCTGGCCGAAGCCGGCCTGGACGCTGCCACCTCGGACGCGCTGGCCTTCGGCAACGCGCAGCGCTTTCTGGGCCGGGCTCTGGCCACACCGCAGGACACCGCATGAAATCACCCTGGATCGCCGCGCTGCGCAGCGTGGCCCTGACCGTGCCCGACCTGGACCAGGCCGAACGTTTCTATACCGAGGTCTGGCAGCTGGTCGTGGCCGGCCGCGCGCCCGGGGTGCTGTACCTGCACGGCAGCGGCGCCGACCACCACCTGCTGGCCTTGCACCAGCAGGCCGGTGCGCCGCAGATCCGACAGGTCACGCTGCGTGCACGTTCGG
>Ga0208398_101075_pt1 | contig 12153 bp, 9 predicted proteins | sample LakWasMe79_HOW10_2_FD_183905 | JGI IMG/M metagenome (GOLD analysis project Ga0208398, IMG submission 183905) | Freshwater sediment methanotrophic microbial communities from Lake Washington under simulated oxygen tension - Sediment Metagenome... | ecosystem: Environmental > Aquatic > Freshwater >... | reverse complement strand
AAACCACTTTTTCTTTTTCGTCTGATATTTTTTGAATAACGGCATCTGTAAAAAGGTTCCAGTTGAGGTGTTTGTGACTGTTTGGATTGTCTTTTCTAACAGTCAATGATGCATTGAGCAACAAAACCCCTTGTTTTGCCCAAGATTCGAGGTTTCCAGAAGCCGGCATGAAAATAGAATCCAAATCGGTGTTGATTTCCCTGAAAATATTGCGCAGCGACGGCGGAATTTTCACCGAATCATTTACAGAAAAGGATAAGCCATTGGCTTCGCCGTCACCATGATAAGGATCCTGGCCGATAATAACCACTTTTGTGTTTTCAAATGAACAATTATTAAAAGCCGAAAAAATCAGCTCTTTTGGAGGAAAACAAACCGAATTTTTATATTCTTCGTCAACAGTATTCAGCAATTCAGCAAAATAGGGTTTTGTTGTTTCATCTGATAAAATAGTTTGCCAGGAAGGATTTAAGCTGAGGTTCATATTCAAAAGTTGTTTCCACAAAGATACACGAAGATTTTAAAGTGATTCTTAAAATTATTAAGGCAAAAGGTCGATAATTGTCTTGATTTTACCGGTTTTAATCTCTAAAAATTACACTATGTTTCTTTCTTAAAATAACCTTATTTTTGTATCGTAAAATCAAATTATTAAATGATCTCCATTACTGAAAAAACATTACAAGATTTACAGTTTCCTACAGTCTTAGAAACGATTTCTGAAATCTGTAATACCGACATAGGAAAACAAAAAGCCTTGGAAATTACTCCTTTTAGAGAAAAAGATTCTTTGATGAGTGCATTGTTGCAGACATCGGAGTATGTTTCTTCTTTCCAAAATAACAATGCAATTCCAAATCACGGCTTTGATGCTATCACTTACGAAATTAAGTTTCTTGCCATCGAAGACAGCTTTCTGGAAGTAGGCAGTTTTAGAAAAATTGCCACAATATCAGAAACTACTAATGTGCTTTTGGCGTTTTTAAATAAATTCAATGATTATTATCCGAGTCTTTGTGCTAAAAGTTCGGGAATCCAACTTACCAAAGAGATTGTCACTCAGATTGATGTTGTGGTTGATAAGTATGGAGAAATAAAAGACAATGCTTCTCCCCGATTGTTGGAAATTCGCCGGGAAATGAATTTGGTTCGAGGAAAAGTGAACCAAAGTTTTGGTTCGGCCTTGACGCAATACAACAGTTTGGGTTATCTGGACGATATCAAAGAAAGTTTTGTGCAAAATCGTCGTGTTTTGGCTGTTTTGGCAATGTACAGACGAAAAGTGAAAGGATCTATTCTGGGAAGTTCCAAAACTGGAAGTATCGCTTATATAGAACCCGAAAATACACTTAAATATTCCCGTGAACTCAGTAATCTGGAATATGAGGAAAAAGAGGAAATCACTAAGATTTTAAAACAATTGACCAATGCAATTCGTCCTTTTTTGCCTTTATTGATCCAGTATCAGGATTTTCTGAGTGATATTGACGTGATTGCCGCCAAAGCAAAATATGCATACAGAATTAACGGAATATTGCCGACAATTACTGAGGGACGCCGTCTTTATTTCAGAGAAGCTTATCATCCTATTTTGTATTTGACCAATAAGCAAAAGAAAGAAGTAACGCATCCACAAACAATTGAATTGAGTCAGGAGAACCGAATAATTGTTATTTCGGGGCCAAATGCCGGAGGTAAAACCATTTCGATGAAAACCGTTGGTTTGTTGCAATTGATGTTGCAGTCCGGGATGTTGATACCGGTTCATGAGCGGAGCGAGACTTTCTTGTTTGATAGAATCTTGACGGATATTGGTGATAATCAATCAATTGAAAATCATTTGAGTACTTATAGTTACCGATTGAAAAACATGAACTACTTTTTGAAAAAGTGCAACAAAAGAACCATGTTTTTGATTGATGAATTTGGTACAGGTTCCGATCCTGAATTGGGCGGTGCTTTGGCTGAAATTTTTCTGGAAGAATTTTATCACAGAGAGGCTTTCGGATTGATTACGACACATTATTCGAATCTGAAAATTCTGGCGAATGAATTGCCTTTTGCAACCAACGCAAATATGTTATTTGATGAAAAGTCTTTGGAACCGATGTATAAATTGGTTTTAGGACAGGCTGGAAGTTCTTTTACTTTTGAAGTGGCTCAGAAAAACGGAATTCCTTTCGGTTTAATCAACCGTGCCAAAAAGAAAATTGAGATAGGGAAAGTCCGTTTTGATAAAACAATAGCCAATTTGCAAAAAGAACGTTCAAAACTGGAAAAAACTTCGATAAATCTAAAGGAAGAAGAAACCAAAGCGCGTCAGGAAAGCAAAAAGATGGAAGATATCAATGTGAAAATCAAACAAAAACTGGAAAGTTATCAGGAGTTGTATGACAGTAACCAAAAGACGATTTATATTGGTCAGAAAATAGAAGATATCGCTGAGAAATATTTCAATAATAAAAACAAAAAAGATCTTATTGGAGAATTTTTGAAAATTGTCGAAATTGAAAATTCCAAACGCAAAAAAGCCACCCCTAAAGAGGCTAAAGCAATAATTGAAAAGAAAAAAGAAGTTATAAAAGAGGTTACGGTCGTTGTGGAAGAAATCCGGAAGGAAAAGAAAGAAAAGAAACTAAAACCTGTAATCGAAAAGCCAAAACCTATCCTGAAAATTGGAGATCGCGTACGAATGCTTGATGGAAAATCAGTGGGAAGTATCGATAAGATTGAGAAAAATAAGGCCGTTGTTAATTATGGCTTGTTTACTTCGAAAGTCAGTCTGGATGAACTGGAATTGGTTGAAGCTGTTAAGAAATAATTGTCAGCCATCAGTTTTGAATATTCTGTTGTGATAAACATTAAAAGAAAGTATGCAAAGCCTTCCTTCTGATAAAAAAATAATCCTCTTTGACGGTGTTTGCAATCTATGCAATTCGGCGGTGCGGTTTGTGATTAAACACGACAAAAAAGATATTTTCAGGTTTACAGCAATACAGTCTGAATTAGGGCAGGAAATACTTTCTCATATTGGGATTGATTCTGCTTCTGTTGATAGTATTGTTTTGTATGAACCAGGAGTTGCTTATTATTACAAGTCGGATGCCGCTTTGCAAATTGCCAGGGATTTAAGGGGGGGATTCTTCCCGGCAACGGTTTTTAAAATTATCCCCAGAGGAATTCGAAACCGGCTTTATGATTATGTTGCCAAAAACAGATACAAATGGTATGGAAAAAAAGATAGCTGTATGATACCGACACCTGAACTAAGAATAAAATTTTTGGAATAATTTGTATAACATGATAAATGTCATCTCTTTTCAGGTATTGAAATCCTAATTTTGACCCATCTTAATATTTATGTTTTTATAAGAGGTTCATCGTTCAGTTCATAGTGAAATAATACGCTTAAAATGGTAGTTGTTTTTCGTATTAGTAATTATTGGTTTAAAAAAAGCTATGATTGTTAATAGTAATGATGAATTCTTGTAAAATGAAATGATTAGTTTTTTTTGTCTAAAAAAAAGAGGATGCCTTTCTGTGGACATCCTCTTTTGTATTTAGAACAATTATTAGTTTCTGATTAACTTTCTGTATTTTATTCTTTTTGGAGTTAAATCACCGCCTAAACGTTTCTTTTTGTTTTCTTCGTATTCAGTGAAGCCTCCTTCGAAATAATACACTTGGGAATCACCTTCAAAAGCCAAAATGTGAGTACAAATTCTGTCAAGGAACCATCTGTCGTGCGAAATCACTACAGCACAACCGGCAAAATTTTCTAAGCCTTCTTCGAGTGCTCGAAGTGTATTTACATCCAAATCATTCGTAGGCTCATCCAATAAAAGTACATTTCCTTCTTCTTTCAAAGTCATTGCCAAATGTAAACGGTTACGCTCTCCACCGGAAAGCATCGATACTTTCTTGTTTTGCTCGCCTCCGCCAAAGTTAAAACGCGATAAATAAGCTCTTGAATTCACTTGTTTTCCGCCCATCATAATCAATTCCTGACCATCGGCAAAGTTTTCCCAGATTGATTTATTTGGGTCTATATTGGAATGCGATTGATCTACATAAGCGATTTTTACAGTTTCTCCAACTGAAAATTCTCCGCTGTCTGTTTTCTGCTCACCCATAATCATTTTGAAAATGGTTGATTTACCGGCACCATTCGGTCCGATAATTCCAACAATACCTGCTTGAGGCAAAGTGAAGTTCAGATTGTCATACAATAATTTTTCTCCAAAAGCTTTGGCTACTCCTTTTGCTTCAATAACATTGGTACCCAAACGCGGTCCATTTGGAATGTAGATTTCCAAGTTTTCATCCAATTGTTTTTGGTCTTCATTCAAAAGTTTGTCGTAGTTCTGTAAACGGGCTTTTTGCTTGGTCTGACGGCCTTTAGCACCCTGGCGAACCCAGTCCAGCTCACGTTCCAGAGTTTTCCTGCGTTTCGAAGCAACTTTTTCTTCCTGAGCCATACGGTTTGATTTTTGATCCAGCCAGGAAGAATAATTCCCTTTCCAAGGAATACCTTCTCCTCTATCCAATTCCAGAATCCAACCTGCAACATTATCCAAGAAATACCTATCGTGTGTTACGGCAATTACAGTCCCTGAATATTGCGCCAAATGCTGTTCTAACCAAAGTACACTTTCCGCGTCCAAGTGGTTGGTAGGCTCATCCAAAAGCAATACATCAGGCTGTTGTAATAACAAACGGCACAAAGCTACACGACGGCGTTCCCCTCCTGAAAGGTGTTTTATTGGTGTGTCTCCTTCCGGTGTACGCAAAGCATCCATTGCTATTTCCAGCTTGGTGTCAATTTCCCAGGCACCAAGAGCATCGATTTTGTCCTGTAAAGCAGCCTGACGCTCCATCAGTTTGTCCATTTTGTCGGCATCTTCATAATTTTCCGGTAGACCGAACAAATCATTTATTTTATTGTATTCTTCAAGAACGGCCATCGTTTCAGCAGCTCCTTCACGAACAATTTCAATAACTGTTTTTGAATCATCCAGAATTGGTTCTTGTTCCAAATAACCTACTGTGTAACCGGGTTGAAAAACAACATCTCCCTGATAGTTTTTATCAACCCCGGCAATAATCTTCAAAAGTGAAGATTTTCCCGAACCATTTAAACCCAAAATACCAATTTTAGCTCCGTAAAAGAAACTCAAATAAATATTTTTAAGAACGGGTTTATCTGCTCCCTGGTAGGTTTTACTCAATTTTTGCATTGAGAAAATTACTTTCTTATCGTCTGACATGTTTGTATGTTTTAAATTTATTTATATGATTAATTATCGGTTTTGAAAGTTAACTACAATCGGCCCTTTAGTGAACTAAATACCCAGGCAATGGAAAAAAATCCAATTCCGACAGCAGCAAACCCCCAGCCGGAAACATCACGGTATTTAAAAATGCCCAATCCGATAAGCAATAAGCCCATAAGTATCATTATAAGAGTGGCCCATCCTAAAATAGTATTTTTATTCATTCCCATAATTGTAGTATTTGTTTTTGAAAGGTGCAAATATCGGTATTTTTTAGAACTTTTTTATTAAAAACAGTTATTCCTGATACAAAATCACTGCACTTCTGCCAGGAATTGTTACAGATTGGTTTTTAATCGTTTTGATTCCGTTTTGGTTGATAATTTCACCATTGCAAATGAGTTTCCAGATTCCCTCAATGTTTAGTTTTGATTCTTTTTCGTCTCCGTTAATATATACTCTGATGTTTTTCCATTGATCTCCATTAGCGTAATTTTTAAGGGTATACCCAATCAATAACGGTGACTCGAGAGAGAGAAATTCAAGATGCTCCTGAATCATCTTTTCGGTGGTCATTTTGAATGCAGGATGGCTGTTTCTAAGAGCAATCAGGCTTTTGTAGTATTGAACCAATTCTTTGTTTTCGTGCTTCCAGTTCCAATCTATTTTGTTGATGCTGTCCGGTGACTTATAAGAGTTCTCCACTCCCATTTTGGTTCGTTTCATTTCTACCCCCATGTGCAGGAACGGAATACTTTGAGAAGTCAAAATGATGGTATTGGCCAATTTGTCCATTTGTACCAATTCCTTTTCAGTTGCTGTTGGATTTGCAATTTTTAGTTTGTCATGCAAAGTATTATTATCATGGCAAGAAACATAACCGATAACTTTTGCAGGACTGTCTGAATAAGGAAATTGGGCATAACTTCTTTTAGAATCGTATTTTATTTGAGGATGATTTGTGGAAGCCACAATTCCAAATTGAATGACTTCTTTGTAATTTGGATTTCCGCTTACAAAACCTTTTTCGGTAACATTGGACCAATGTCCTTTTACGCCATCTCTTATGTCATCAGAGAAAACCGCAATGTCATTTAGTTTTTTGACATTGTTTTTCAATGCTCTTTTTTCTATTGGCAAAGGGGAATCACCGGCAGTCCATCCTTCTCCGTAAAGAAAAATAGTTGGGTCAATTTTTTTTAATTCATTGGAAATAAGATTCATTGTTTCAATATCGTGAACCGCCATTAAATCAAATCGAAATCCGTCTACGTGATATTCTTTTACCCAATATTTAAGTGATTCCAGCATGTATTGTCTGGCCATGATTCGGTCGGAGGCAAATTCATTTCCACAGGCCGTAGCATCCGAACGTTTTCCATCGGGCCAGCTTCGGTAATAATATCCTGGAACCAATTGGTCAAAAATATCTGTTGAACTAGTGTGATTGTAAACCACATCCATTACCAAACGAATTTTTGCTTCATGCAACGCCAAAACCATCTGTTTGTATTCTTTTATACGTACTAATCCATCAAAAGGGTTAGTTGAATAAGAACCTTCTAAAGAATTGTAATTCTGTGGATCATATCCCCAGTTGTATTGATTTTTTTCCAATGCAGTTTCGTCAACAGATTTGTAATCAAACACAGGAAGCAAATGCAAATGAGTGATACCTAATTCTTTTAAATGGTCCAATCCTGTTGCTTCACCAAAAGAATTTTTGGTGTTTTTTTCAGCGATTCCAAGAAATTTTCCTTTGTTTTTTATTCCTGATGAAGGATCGATAGAAAAATCACGAACATGAGCTTCATATAAGACAATATCCGAGACTGATTTTAAAGGAGGCTGTTTGTCGGTTTTCCAGTCGGAAGGGTTAGTTTGTTTTGGGTCGAAGATTAAACCACGATTTCCGTTTACGCCTACTCCCTTTGCGTAAGGATCAGGCATTTCTTCGGACCAGTTTCCTTTGTTTTTTACTTGTAGAGTATAATAAGTATTGTGATAATTGCCTTCTAGGATAATTTGCCAAACACCTGTTTTAGGATCGTAATCTAGATTTTTGACAGCAAAAGCTTCACCTCCATTGCCTTGTTTGTAAAGATTGATTTTGGTTTCTTCAACATTTGGACTCCAAAGTTTGACTATAGTTTTATTTGGTGAAAAAGACACACCTAAATCATCTTTCAAATAAACAGAATAATCATCAAAAGAAGTGTATTGAATAGTGTTTATTTTTAAGTTTTGAGCCATAGCAATATTTACAGTGAAAAATAAACCAATTATGAAATTGAACTTTTTAGCAGAACCAAGCATCTTGTAATTTTTTAATTAAATATTTTATAAAGCATTTCTCTTAACAAATCGGCTTGTGATAAGCTGTTGGCACCAACTCCTTTGCTTTTAACATCGGTATCTCTTAAAGAAGCCACAATCTGACTCACTTTTTTCATAGGATAATTTTTGACGGCAACGTCGTAATCTTTTAGGAAAAAAGGATTAACTCCCAGTGCCGAAGCTGCATTTTTGGGATTTTTGTCCTTCAAACCGTGGTATTTTAATAATTGGACAAAAAAGCTAAAAACTAAGCCAACTGTCATTACAATTGGGTTGTCTTTTGGGTTTTGAGCAAAATTTTCAGCAATTTTGTAAGCTTTCAGTTGGTCACGTTCGCCAATGGCTTTTCGCAATTCGAAGACATTATAATCTTTACTGAATCCGATGTTTTCTTCAATGTCTTTGGCTGAAATAGTACTTCCTGCAGGCAATATGATTTGCAGTTTTTCAAGTTCTTTGTTGATGGTACTCAAATCGGTTCCTAAAAATTCAACCAGCATGGCTGATGCCTTGGGTTCAATGGTGTATTTTTTTCCGGCTAATACTCTTTTAATCCATTCCCCGACCTGGTTTTCATACAATTTTTTGCTTTCATAAACGATTCCGTTTTTAGCCAGAGTTTTGGTGACTTTCTTTCGTTTGTCCAATGTTTTGTATTTGTAGCAAAAGACCAAAACGGTTGAAGGCATTGGGTTTTCGACATAACTTTCAATTTTGTCAATTGTTCTGGATAATTCCTGTGCTTCTTTTACAATAACCACTTGACGGTCGGCCATCATTGGATAGCGTTTCGCTGTAGAAACTACATCTTCAATACTCACATCCCTTCCGTACAGTACAGTTTGATTGAATCCTTTCTCCTCTTCTGATAATATATTTGCTTCAATGTATTCTGATAATTTGTCAATATAATACGGTTCCTCTCCCATCAAAAAATAAATTGGTTTGATGTTACCGCTTTTTATATCATTTACAATCTTTACAACTTCGTCCATGTTTTATGTTTCAGGTTTAAAGTTTAAAGTTCCAAGTTGGAAACCTGAAACTTTAAACTTTAAACTAAATTAACTAATTTCGCCTTATGCAAAATCTCAATTTTCCTTCCTATAGTTTTCGATTCAAAAATAGCGAAAATAAAGTATCAATTTTTGATGCTGTCAGGAAAAAATTCATCATTCTCACACCTGAAGAATGGGTACGCCAGCATGTAGTGCGGTTTTTGCTGGAAGAAAAAAAATATCCGTTATCCCTGATTAATGTTGAGAAAGTTTTAATGGTCAATGGTTTGCGGAAGCGCTATGACGTTGTGGTTTTTAATCCAGACGGGACTATTTTCATATTGATCGAATGTAAAGCTCCCGAAGTTAAAATTTCACAGGCTGTTTTTGATCAGATAGCGAGATATAATATGACTCTGGAAGCCGAATTTTTGATGGTGACCAATGGGCTGAATCATTATTTTTGCCAAATGGATTTTGAAAATGAAAAATATGAGTTTTTGAGAGAGCTCCCCTATTATGGCGTGAGTAAAATAGAAAAGAAAATATAGAACGGTTAAAATATACTTACTTGAAAAAAATAGCTGTAGTAATACTAAATTGGAACGGGGTAAAGCTTTTGGAGCAGTTTTTACCGTCCGTTGCCCAATTTTCTCCGGAAGCAACCATATATGTTGCCGATAACGCTTCAACCGATGAATCGGTACAATTTGTAAAGAATAATTATCCGGACATTAAGATTATTCAAAATCCAAGCAATAAAGGTTTTGCCGGAGGTTATAATGAAGCTTTGCAAGAGGTAAAGGAAGAAATTTATGCTTTGGTTAATTCGGATATTGAAGTTACAGAGAATTGGTTAATACCTATTCTGGAAACGTTTAATGCGGAACCAGAAACCGCAATTATCCAGCCCAAAATTTTAGATTTTAAAAACAAAGACTATTTTGAGTATGCAGGTGCTGGTGGCGGATTTATTGACCAGTTTGGTTATCCTTTCTGCCGTGGGCGTATTTTTGATACTTTGGAAAAAGACAACGGGCAATATAATGACAAAACAGAAATCTTTTGGGCTTCCGGCGCTTGTTTTTTTATTAGATCTGAAGTTTATAAAGAAACGAAAGGCTTTGATGAGGATTTTTTTGCCCATCAGGAAGAGATTGATTTATGCTGGAGAATAATCAATAAAGATTATAAAATTAAGTACTGCTCAGAATCAATTGTTTACCATGTCGGGGGTGCTACTTTGCAGCAATCCAATCCGAAAAAAACGTTTCTAAATTTTAGAAATTCTTTATTAATGTTAACCAAAAATTTACCACAAGACACTCTTTTTCAGATCTTAATAATCAGGATGTTATTGGATGGTGTTGCAGGAGTAAAATTCATATTAAATGGTCAATTTGCTCATTGTTGGGCTATTATAAAGGCACATTTTTCTTTTTATAGTGCATTTATGAAGAATTATAAAAAAAGAGAAAAAAAACAGACTGAATTATACTTTAAAACAAAAAGCATCGTTTATTCATATTATGTTAAAAATGGCACAGTTTTTGTTGACGTAATTTAACAATAATTTACATTTAAAAATTAATATTAAAAACTAACTTTGTAATTCACGTTTAATTAAATTTTACATTCTATGAAAAAAATAATGGTCACATTATCAGCTTTGGCTCTTTTGACATCTTGCGTTTCCAAAAAAGAATACGCAGCTTTGGAAGCTAAGAATAAAGAAACACAAGATTTGCTAAATACTTGTACAGTAAAACTAAATTCATGTTTAGAGGAAAAAGCAGGACTTAAAGCAACTGTAGATGGTTTGAGAGAAACGAATCAGCATTTGATAAGTACTTCAAAAGATATGACAGTTTTGTCTACTAAAGGAGCAGAAAATATTGAGAAAGCTTTAGAATCAATTAAAGAAAAAGATTTAAAAATAAGCAGAATGCAGGATGCATTGACTAAAAAAGACAGTGTTACCCTTGCAGTTGTTACCAGTTTGAAATCTGTTGTAGGAATGGATGATAAAGACATCGAAATCAATGTTGATAAAGGTGTGGTTTTTATCTCTATATCTGATAAAATGTTATTCAAAAGCGGTAGTTATGAAGTAAGCGACAAAGCAAAAGGAGTTTTGACTAAAGTTGCTAAGGTTGTAAATGACAAACCGGATTTTGAATGTATGGTTGAAGGTCATACCGATACAGATGTACTTAAAGGAAATTCTTGTTTAATCGACAACTGGGATTTAAGTGTTAAACGTTCTACAGCTATTATCCGCATTTTATCTAATGATTTGGGTGTAAAACCAGAGCAGTTAATTGCAGCAGGTAGAAGTTCTTATGTGCCTTTAGTACCTAATGATTCACCGGAAAACAAATCTAAAAACAGAAGAACACGTATCTATGTTATGCCAAAAATAGATCAGTTTTATGATATGGTTGAAAAAGAAATGAAAAAACAACCTGCTGGAGCTCCAGTTCAAAAATAAATCATCTTAAAGTTTTAAAAAAGGCCTCGAATTTATTCGAGGCCTTTTTTTATATTTGCTATTGAAGTTCTTAAGAGAAACAATTCTTGACAAAGATGTTTTTGAAAATTCAAATGCAATTGAATTTAAATTAAAAAAACAAAAAAAAGCAGAACGAAAGTCCTGCTTTATGCATCCCTAATTTTTTCTTTAACAACCAATTAAATATAAATTAAGAATAACATGCTATAAATGTCTCTTAATGAGTTATTATCTTAAATATTTCACGAAATAAGGCTTTTATTCTAAATTATCCAATTATTTTATAAAAAATTTAATATTTTTTTAGATAATATCAAGACTTCCCTTACCTTCTCTGATAACTACAGGTTCATCTCCTGATAAATCTATGATAGTTGAGCCGACATTATCACCATATCCACCGTCAATAACTACATCAACAAGATTTTGCCATTTTTCGAATATAAGCTCCGGATCGGTTGTGTATTCTATTACTTCATCTTCGTCACGAATGGAGGTTGAAACAATCGGATTCCCCAGTTGACGCACTATTTCCAATGCTATAGAATTGTCAGGAACACGAATACCGACAGTTGTTTTCTTTTTAAATTCTTTTGGCAAACTATTATTTCCAGGAAGGATAAAGGTATAAGGCCCCGGTAAAGCTCTTTTAAGCAGTTTAAAGGTCGAAGTATCTATTTGCTTCACATAATCAGATAAATTACTCAAATCGTAGCAAATAAATGAAAAATTGGCTTTTTCCAATTTTACTCCTTTTATTTTGGCTATTTTTTCAAGGGCACGTGAATTGGTAATATCGCAACCCAATCCGTAAACCGTATCAGTAGGATAAATTACCAAACCTCCTTCTTGAAGTACTTTTACCACTTTAGCAATTGCGGCTTCGCTAGGTTTGTCTGGATAAATTTTTATTATTTGAGCCATTTTTTTGTTTTGTATAAAGTTTTAAAAAGTTTGGAAGTTTAAAGACGTCAGTAACGAAAATTTTAAACTTCAAACCTGAACATTTTATTAACCTATAATATCCAATTTT